>Ga0206903_10081_pt1 | contig 30746 bp, 26 predicted proteins | sample Alteio_BWOrgHeat_45_FD_152959 | JGI IMG/M metagenome (GOLD analysis project Ga0206903, IMG submission 152959) | Enriched cells from forest soil in Barre Woods Harvard Forest LTER site, Petersham, Massachusetts, United States -... | ecosystem: Environmental > Terrestrial > Soil > Temperate forest >... | reverse complement strand
TTCTTGCCTGAACTTGAGAAGGTTCAAGCTGAATCACTTTAGTCACTTTAGGTAGATCTAAGAAGCTAGCTGGAAGTTTGGTGCCACCGACTGCTGGATACATCCATTGTGAAGTCGGAATTTGAGCTTGAATTTCCGTCGAGAGAAGAAACTTCCCCCATTGCCGTGCGGCGGCCAGTTGGGAAGCATATTTGATGATTCCCACACTCTCGATTTGGCGAAAATTTCCCTCGGGGAAAACCACGGCGCGAAAGCTTTTTTTATTTTCCTTTTCCCGATGGTAGGCGGGACTAGTTGTGTAGGAAACCACGAAATCTGCTTCTTTCCGCAGAAAAAGCGCATAGGCGCCTGACCAACCGGGGGCGGTAGTCACCACGGTCTTGGCTAATTCATCCCAGAACGAGTCTGATTTTTCATCGCCAAAGAGGCAGTGAGTCCAGGTGAGAAAAGCCAAGCCCAAACTTGAGGTGCGAGGGTCTTCCAAAATGAGCCGACGCTTAGAGGCAGGATGCTTAGCGAAGTCAGAGAGAGTCATTCCGGCCGGTATGGTAGTTCCCCGGGCCTGATCATAAACCAGGCTTACGAAACCATAATCGAAGGGGAGGAACTGGCGATCGGGATCAAAGCGGAGTTCCGGCGGCACATCGAGCAAATCTTTGGATTCCCAATTGGCAAAAATTTGCAGATCTTTGGCTCTTTTAACTAAGGTGTTATCAATTCCCACCACGAGATCGGCGTGAGTGTGCGATCCTTCAAGCGCAATTTGATTCAGTGCTTCGCCCGTGGTTGCAAAACCGACATAGTGGGTTTTTATTCCGAATTTCTTTTCAAAGGCTTTGGCCATGAGAGGACCTAAGGCCCCTTCGCTGGTAAAGGCATCATAGGCATAAACGGTCACACTTTGGGGCGAGGCGGCGTAAGCCGAAGGCAGGGAAAGCGGATTAGCCAGAAGAATGGCCAGTTGCGCAAAGTATGTGATTAAACAAATCAAAACACTCCATCCTATCCAAGTGGGCGCCGCGTGTCAAAAAGGGCTTCGGTAGCGGTTTTTATCGATCGAAAGCTGTCTCTGGTTTCCTCAATAAAATGCCGAAAAGTGGATTTGAGGCAGAGTGCATGCGATCTTGGTTAAAGACATTAAATCAGGTACTGGTCCCGCCGAATACCATTCCCTTGCACCAGCGGTTGCGATGGAAAATTATCGTGGCCAGTTCCTGGTTGTTGGCGCTGGCCGCTGCGATTCATTTGCTGATCATCTCGTGGCAATTAGGTCGATTGGATCGTTCGCTTTTACCGACTCTGGTTCTCTTGCCACTTTTCCTCAGTAATCCTCTTTTGCTTCGTGCGACACGTCGGGTAGGTTTGTGCGCGGGAATTCTTTGTTTTGCGTTGGTGGGGTCGTTACCTGTCTCGGCATTTCTGATGGGCGGATTAGCCTCTCCCGCAATTCTTTGGTTTGCCCTTGCTCCGTTGATGGCTGCCTTTCTTATCGGAGGCAGAGGCGCTCTGGGCTCAGTCATTCTCGTCACCATTCAGACGGGTGTTCTGTATGAATTTCAAGTTCGGGGAGCGCTCCCGATGGGCACGCTTTCTGAACCGGTACGCCTTTTCCTCTATTGGTTTTCCGTATCTTTCAGCACTGCTATCTCTGCCACTCTGGCTTGGCTCTTTGCCCGCGATCGTACTGAAACCCATCGTGCGTTGGAGCAGGCGACTGAGCGTCTTAGTTTGGCATTGAAATCAGCTCGAGTGGGCGTGTGGGATTGGAACATGCTCGATGATAGTTTGGTATTGGATGATTTCCTGCAAAGTCTATTGGGACTCGACGGCGGAGACTTTCGTGGAACCGTCGAACACTTCATGGAATGTGTTTTGCCCGAGGACCGCAGCCGCATGGCCAGTGAACTGTCAGATAAGGCCAGGACTGGATCCGATTATGAAGGAGTTTACCGAACGCGCTGGCCCAATGGGGCGGTTTATCACCTGAAAATTCGCAGCAAAATTTATCGAAACCCGGATGGTACCGCGGTTCGCATGGTAGGAATGTGTTGGGATATCTCTGACCGGGTGATGGCCGAAGCCAAGTTGCATGAGCAACAGACTTTGCTCAGCACCATCATGGATAATTTGCCCGTGGCGGTGTTTGGTAAAGATGCGAACGAGTTCCGTTTTACCCACTGGAACAAGATGAGCGAAACCATGCTCGGTCTCAAGGCATCGGACGTTCTGGGAAAGAGCGATTACGATCTCTTTCCGTCGGAACAAGCTGATTTTTTTCGTCGAAAAGATGTGGAGACGATGAAGGGAAGACGGTTACTCGAGATTCCCGAGGAGCCCATCCATTCGCAAGTTTTGGGCGAGATAACGCTTCGTACCTACAAAGTTCCGCTCTATGATGCGCAGGGAAATCCTAGCTATCTTTTGGGAATCTTCGAAAATATTACCGAGCGTAAGCGCTCGGAACGAGAACTGCTAGCGGCGCGAGAGGCTGCGGTGGAGGCGGCAAATGCCAAATCTGAATTTTTGGCAAATATGAGTCACGAGATCCGTACTCCGATCAATGGCGTGATCGGGATGACCGGATTGCTTTTAGATACCCAGCTCAATCCGGAGCAGAGAGATTATACGGAAACCATCCGCAATTCCGCCGACACCCTCTTGACTCTGGTTAACGATGTTCTGGATTTTTCTAAGGTGGAAGCCGGGAAATTGGATCTAGAGTTGATTGACTTTGAGCTCAAGCCCTTAGTCCAGGATGTGGTAAAAATGTTGGCCTTCTCCGCCACCAAGAAGGGATTGAATATATCCCATCATTACCAAGGCGAGCTCTCGCACTGGTTCAAGGGAGATCCCGGGCGTTTGCGTCAGATATTAATCAACTTGGTTAATAATGCGATCAAGTTTACCTCGAATGGCAGCATTACGATTGTGGTTAAAAAGTTAAACGCTGACCAAAATACGGATTTCCTTCATTTTGAAATAGTGGACACCGGCATCGGAATCCCCCAATCCGCCTTGGGAAGAATGTTTCGGGCTTTTTCTCAGGCGGATGCTTCAACCACTCGACGATTTGGAGGAACGGGACTGGGGCTATCGATTTGCAAACACTTGGTAGATCTGATGGGTGGCTCAATCGGAGTGGAAAGCCGCGAAGGTAATGGTTCCACCTTTTGGTTTGATATTCCCCTGCAAGTGGGAGTTCGGCCGGTAGAACTGATGAACGACGAGGTGGCTCCCAGCTTTGCTCTCAATGCCCGATTGAGAATCCTAATCGCTGAAGACAATCCGGTAAATCGTATGATTGCCGTGAGAATTTTGGAAAAACTCGGTTGTCGCGCGGATAGTGCGGCCAATGGAAATGAAGTTCTGGATGCCCTTCGAAATGCGCCTTATGACCTGGTTTTAATGGATTGTCAGATGCCGGAAATGGATGGTTACGAAACCACCCGACTCATTCGCCACAGTCGCACCTTACCCTGCGTTAAAATTCCCATCATAGCTATGACCGCCAACGCCTTACCCGGGGATCGGGAAAAATGTCTCGCGGTGGGAATGGATGACTATGTCTCCAAGCCGCTTACCGCGGAGCACTTAGTCACCGTGATCCATCGCACGCTGATCCAAAAAAAGGCCGCTGCTTAAATCTGGGTAGGTAAGTATCGACTAGGCGACTTTATCGATAGAAAATTCTGAGGCCTTTTCGGCTTGAGAAGGGGGAGCTGAATTTCGCGAACTAAATCCCAAGCTCCAGGCCAGGGAGAGGAAAAGCAGAACCAAGCTTCCCATCAACCCAATGAAACATTGAGCACTGTGATCAAATGCCGCCTGATAAGCTTCGCAGCCAAGGTTTGCATTCCCGATCATTAGGCGATCGATGGGATTCATCTGATGGACTAGCAGTTGATTCTCCATGGTACTGAGATTGCCCCGAAGAAAGGCGATTCCTTCGGTCATGCGGGCCAATTTTCGATCGACCGAGAGAACCAGAGGAGGAAGCAAGGTCGCATACTTTCGTTCCGCTTGTTCCAATCGGTCGAGGCAATGGCGGTAGGGCGCTAATTCTTTGGTAATCGTCTCTCTAGTCGTGGTTTCACCCTGGGCACTGGGGAGAAGGAAAAACAAGAATAGAAGGGAGGATCTCATGAGGGATCATGCCGTCGCATTACCTTGTCGGATATACATCAGAGCTAACCATTCCTGCCAACTCTCCGAAAGCTCTAAGGTGAATCCCCGATCGCTGAAACAATGATCCATTTCCTCTTTCTGTGGGGTCAAAAGTCCGGAGAGGATCAACTGGCCGCCGCTCTTCACCAACCGGGCATATTCGCCGATTAACTCTTTGTGGGTTTCTAGCAAAATATTGGAAACCACAATGTCGAAGGGTTCTCTGAACGCTGAAAGAGGCTGACTGGAAACTTGGATCGCAGTGCAATGATTAAGCGCGATATTTTCCTGCGCGGTCTCAACCGCAATCGGATCGTTATCGATCGCGCTGACTTGGGGAATTCCCAGTTTATAGGCCGCGATGGCTAATATTCCGGTTCCGGTGCCGACATCCATCAGGGTCAATTTGGTTAGGTGGGGCTGTTGTTTGATTACCCGTTCGATCAGGCTGATGCAAAGTTGGGTACTTGCGTGCAGACCGGTGCCGAATGCCTGGCCTGGCTCCATGATGATTGGGATACGGCCATCCGGAATAGAAGCATTTTTTTCCCAGGCGGGAGCAAGATAAAAACAGTGCCCCAGAGGTTGAGGGCGATAGAATTCTTTGTAACGCTCGGCCCAGTCTTGATTATCTACGGCTTGGCACTCCAGTCGAACCGGCTTCTCTTGGGGAAATAGCGCGGCTAACGATGCCAGATATTCTCGCAGCTGAGTTAGCGCCGCCGCTTGGACAGACTCCGCAAAAAATCCCGACAAGACGGGCTCAGTGTCGGGAGTCAGTTGTTGGTTCACGCCCTCAGCACCTAACTCAAATAGGCGATTAGTGATGGCTTCTTCCAATGCTCCGGGAACTACCAACTTGATTTCAAACCAACGCTTTTCCTTCACTGATTTTTTTCCTTTTCCGCTTTCTCTCTGGCCTTGTTCTGGTCCGAGCCCAGCTTCTTCTCCACCGTGGCCAGTCTTCGATTGGCTCGTTCCAAATCTTTGGGATCTTTCATCAACTCTAACGATTTTTGCCAAGCTTGCTTGGCATCGGCGAGTTTTCCCTGACTCTCCAATACATAGGCTAGCCAGGCATAGTTGATTCCGTTGGTCGGGTCAATTTCCATCGCTCGGCTAAAATTATCCAGTGCCTGGTCATTGAGCTTTAAGTTCAGGTAGCAAATGCCAAGCTCTCGTCGGGCCAGGCCGTCCTTGGGGTTGCTATTTACATAGGCTAAGAGATCCCCGGCAGCTTTTTCAAACTTATTTAAATTGCGATAAACGATGCCTCGCCGGAGTAACAACTTGGGATCGGTGACTAAAGACTTTCCCGAGGTGTCCAGCTCATTCAAGGCTTGTTTGAATTGCTTCGCTTCGATCATGGCATCGACCACATAGCTTAGGTAGGTCGATAGCTTTTCCTTGGCAAACTTGTCCTCTTTCTTGAGCTCCAGAGCTTTTTGCCATTGTTTAATGGCCTGGTTGATCATCCCTTTTTTCTCAAATAACACGCCCATTTGATCGAGCACCTGAGTGTCGCCTTTGTTTAATTTGTAGGCTTCGGCCAGCCAGTGAGCAGCGTCTCCCAAGTCTCCTAGATTTAAATACAGAGTAGCAAGTTTCAGTCGACTGCCGGCATGTTTTGGCCAGAGAATAACCGTACGTTCCAAGTGCTGGCGCGCTCGCGAATTGTCATTGTGGGAGAGATAGTAACGTCCTAATCCCCATTGAGCAGTTCCGCGATTTGGATCATCTCCTATCACTTGGCGGTACACGAAAGCAGCAGTATCCAATTGTCCTTGAGCCTCATACAATTCTCCGCTGAGCTCTTGGGCCGTTAATCCAATTCCACCGCGGCGGTGCTTAGCCGCGACACTGTCATAAATTCGTTTGGCGTCGTCATATTGTTTCTTTTTGAAGAAGTCGTAACCAAGGAGCAGCTGATATTCTGCTTCACTATAATGCCGGTGCAGCCGCTCGAGCATTTTCTCCCCGGGATTTAACTGCTCGCTCCGGAAATAAACCCATCCGCAGGCAAAAAGATTGTCTTCGTTGGTGGTTCCTAAAACTTCGACTTGGCGACAAATCGGAAGGGCCTCTTCGAGGCGGTTCTGGTGCAAGAGATCACGCACGTCACTGCTGGCCAAGAGGGATGTTGGAACTATCGGGCCGAGCAAAAGCCATAGCAGATTCCGCCAGGCCATAAATGGCCCTCGCTTGCTTGAAACCGACGGCGTTGTTTGACTCTTACCCAAAAGCTTGCGTCCTCTGAATTTCTACCCCGCGTGCCCGATGGTTGGCAGGGGGCTACGTTAATGAATCGTAAAAATGAGAGAATTTCTTGAGCTTTCCCTATTAAATTCTTCCGTTTGCAGGGCTGGATTTGACCCCATGCCTTTGATTTTGTTATACAGACCCCTCTCCATTTGCTGAACGCCCTAGCTTTAAGAAAAAAAGACTGGAAAAACCCTATTTTGCCTAATCGCATGACCGAAATTGTCATCGTTGATGATGACCCGTTAATCCTGACCGCTTTTCAAGTGGCCTTGGCGGAGGCTTACACGGTGCATTGTTTTACCGATCCAGGGCCTGCGGAAACGCTCCTGAGCCAACGAAAAATGGCGCTGGCCATCCTAGATTTGAATTTCCCCGAGCTCAACGGTCTCGACTTATTGCAGCGTTGGAAACGTCGCTACCCTGACTTAGAAATCCTGACCTGTAGCGGCGAAACGAATGTGGCTCGAGCGATCGCCTGCTTGAGGCAAGGGGCTTCCGATTATGTAGTTAAGCCCTTTCTGCGCGAAGATTTACTTCTGATTTTGCAGCGCACTCTGGAAAAATCGGAACTTAAACGGAAATGGGATCGATTAAAGCCTTTGGTTTTACCACGACCGGTGGAGTTTATTGGGACGTCGCTGGTGATGCAGGAAGTCCTGGATAAGGTCAAATTACTCGCCCATCAAGTGCATTTGAACGTGCTTATTCTGGGTGAGAGTGGAACGGGCAAGGAAGTGATTGCGCGATTACTCCACCAACAGGAGTCAGATGCGCAGCGGCCGTTTGTGATCGTTAATATGCCCGCGATTCCCGCCACTCTGATGGAGTCCGAGCTCTTTGGAGTTGAGAAAGGGGCCTTTACCGACGCTAAGGTCGCTCGAGCCGGAAAATTTGAGCAAGCCGATGGGGGAGATATTTTCCTCGATGAGATCGGTGATCTACCGCTGGAGACCCAGTCAAAAATTTTGCGTGCTTTGCAAGAAAAGCAGATCGAGCGCATCGGCTCTCAGCGCAGTAGTAGGGTTCAGTTTCGGGTGATTTCAGCTACTAATCGACCACTCGCCGACTTGATGTCGGGCGGAGAATTTAGAGAAGATTTGATTTACCGACTTAGCGACATGGTGCTTTGGATTCCTCCACTGAGAGAACGAAAAGAAGATATTCCAGTTCTGATTCAGCATTTCATAAAAAAATATTCTAGAACTGGGGAACAAAGTCTTCCGGCGATCAGTGAGCGGGCGCTTCAAACCTTGATCGATTATCATTGGCCGGGAAATGTCCGACAGCTGGAATCCACCATCAAACGAGCTCTGGTTTTTAATCGTGGAGCTCATCTTGATGATGTGGAGATCTATGACCCCACCATGTTTAACCCAGCTCGAGTGCGAGAGCCTTCCTCGTCTCTTCCTCTAGATCAACAGCTGGAACAATTCGAACGCCGGCTGATCCAAGATGCCTTACGCCGTCATGGTGGTAATCGTGATGCGGTAATGCAGGAGTTACAGCTCTCTCGAGCTACCTTTTATCGACGAATTCTACGACTTGAAATTCATTTGGATTGAAGGGTGCTATGCGCTGCTATTGATCGAGTGCGGATTCGCTCAACTAAGTGGCGGTGACCCTTAGGATGGGTTGAGCGGAAATCCGTGATAGAATCGTTCTCATTTCGGTCTTGGGGGATCAAATGTCGTGGATGCGTAGTCTTCCCTTGGAAAGCAAACTCTGGAAGCCCTTATTGGAAAATCCATTGCCTTACGCTGGACTTGCGACTTCGTTGCTTGAGGAACTGGATTACGCCCCCGAGGTCGAAGGCAAACTTCCTCCGGGCCTGGAGGGTACGTTATATCGCAATGGTCCGGGGCGATTTGATCGCGGGGGAATGCGGAAACGAATGCTGCTCGACGGCGATGGCATGATTCAAGCATTGCGCATTGGCCCGGACGGTGTGCATTACCGCAATCGATATGTTCTCACCACCAAATATCTGCAAGAGTCGAAAGCAGAAAATTTTCTTTATCCTACTTGGTCCACTCAAGCGCCAAATCGATTTTGGGTTAATCTTGGAGGGCGTTTGGGAAATCAGGCCGGGGTTACGGTGGGGTGCTGGGGAGACAAACTTTTTGCCTTTGATGAAGGGCAACGTCCTTACGGCTTAACCCCGCAGGGGCTTGAAACCTTGGGGGAAGAAATCCTTGATCCTCAGTTTTCCGAGGCCACTTATCTAGCCCACTGGAAGATGGATTTTGTGCAAAAAGAATTTATCCATCTTACTTTGATCTATGGAAGAGAAATGAAGGCCCGAGTTACGGTATTAAATCTTCAAGGTAAGGTAAAAAGGCGTCATGAGTTTTCTCTGCCGCGGGCAGTTTACCTGCATGATTGGTTGGTGTCCGATACCCATTTTGTTTTTGTGCTTCATCCCGCTGTAGTTTCGCTTAGCGGATATCTCTCGGTGATTTTGGGACGGCGAGCTTATGCAGACATTGTGAAGTGGCACCCCGAGCAAGGAAATTTGATTGCTTTGGTTTCCCGAGATTCAGTCCCCTCTAATCCAGAACTTCGTTGCTTTCCCGCCGAAGCGGTTTGGATGTGGCATGGGTTGAATGCCTTTGAACGTGATGGTGAGCTGGTGATGGATTTCGTAGGCTCTAAGAGCGATGGAGGATTGGGAAGAGAAGATTCTCCCCTTTTTGAATTAATGAGAGGCCAAGCGCCTAAACTAGATCCCGTTCCTTTCACTCAAATTAAGCGCTATCGCATTGATTTGGTAAGTGGCAGCTTGCGAGAAGAAACCTTGGCCGAGAAAATGACTTATGAGATGCCTTATGTGAATCCGAAATTGGCCTGTCATGCCCATCGCTATGGATATTTTGCCGCCTCCCATCCCGGCGAATTGTTCTGGTCCGCCGTCTTACGTCTCGATACGAAGACTGGCCACACCGACACCTTTGATTTCGGACCTGGAGTGTATTGTTCGGAGCCAGTTTTTGCCGGGAAATCGGGAACGGAGTTGAGCGGCGATGGGCCTGAGCCGGGCTGGATCCTGACCCAAGGTTATGACGACGCCTCCAAGCGAAGCTTTGTCGCGATTCTGGACGCCGAAAATATCTCGGCTGGTCCGGTGGCTCGGATCTTACTCTCTCATCACGTTCCATTAAGTTTCCACGGGCAGTGGGTCAGTGGGTTCTAGGCGTTTTTCCCGAATTATTGGAATGCAATGCTCACCTATTTCTTGCTTGGGATATGCCGTGGCCTTAGTATTCCCGCAGTGATTTTTGCCTTCCGAGGAATGAATGATTTATATTGCGCACCATCTTTCGACGTTACTTGGTTTTGTTTTAGCTCTCCTGCTCTTTTCTCACGTTTTATTGGAAAAACGGTCCCCTAGTAGCACTTTGGCTTGGATTCTTTTCATTTTCTTCGTCCCCTACCTGGGCATTCCGTTTTATCTGGTCTTTGGTGGCAGAAAAATGGCTCGGTTGATGAAAGCAAAGGATTTTCTTTACGAGGGTGAAGGAGATCCTAGGGAGAGTGCCTCCAATCATATTGCAGAGAAAATTTTGGCGGGCAGCGGCGTCCCTCCGGCCTGTCGAGGAAATCAAGTGACTTTGCTTGAGACGGGGGAAAAGGCCTATGCGAGTTTAATCCAGTTGATTGAAGGCGCCGAACAAAGCTTGCAAGTGGCCACTTTTATCCTCGGTAATGATCCGGTTGGGCACGATATCTTAGAACGACTGGGGAAGAAGGCTGCGGAAGGCGTTCAGGTAAGGCTTTTACTTGATGCCTTTGGTTGTTTTGGTTTTCCGCGTCAGCGGTTGGCCCGATTTCGAGAGCAGGGCGGTGAGCTTGCGCGGTTCATGCCAATGTTGCATTTTCCATTTCGGGGTCGGAGTAATTTAAGAAATCATCGCAAGATGGCGATCGCAGATCGCAAATACGCCATTTTGGGCGGGATGAACTTAGCTGAAGAATACATGGGGCCGGTTCCGCTTGCCTCGCGATGGCGTGATCTTTCGCTTCGATTAGAAGGGCCAGGGGTTGGTGCGGTGGATAATGTTTTTCAGTCGGATTGGGAATTTGCCGCTAAATCCTCAACTTCCGTCTCTCCCAGTGACGACGAGGTGAAGCGAGACACTTCTAGCGCAGGACCGATCACGGTGCAAGTGGCCGGCAGTGGGCCGGATTCCGATGGGGATCCTCTTTACGATGCTTATCTTACGGAAATTTTTCGCTCTACCAAACGAATCTGGATTGCGACGCCTTATTTCGTTCCCGATGATGCTATCACTCGCGGACTCGAGCTCGCGGCCAGACGAGGGGTCGACGTGCGGATTTTAGTGCCTCGAGAGTCTAACCATCGCTTAGCTGATTTGGCCCGAGGCTCATGCTTAAGACAGATTGAACAGGCCGGCGGTAAGATTCACCTTTTCAACGGTGGGATGATGCACGCTAAAGCGACGTTGATTGATGACGATTGTGCAGTTGTTGCGTCCGCCAATCTGGATATGCGAAGTCTTTTTCTCAATTACGAAATCGCGGTTTTCCTTTATTCGGGCGAAAGTGTGGATCAGTTATCTGAGTGGTTCATCAGTTTAGGAAAAGAATCCACGGTGGGGTGCCCTAAGGTGGCGCGAGCCCGCGAATTGATGGAAGGTATGGCTCGTTTGGTTTCCCCTTTGCTCTAAGCGCTTGCTAGTATTGCGGGGAAAATTTCAGAATAGTGATTTTGAGCCGGGTTAGGTCAGAGCCGGATGTTCCCAGGACAAACACAGTACCATCACTGAGCGCATTCATATCGTAGGCCATGAAGTTTTGAACATAACGATTGGATAATGTGCCTCCATCGGCAAACGTTTCATCAATAACTCCAGTGGAGAGGTAACGATGGACCAAGGTCGCGTATATCGCACCGCTAGTGAGGTCTCGGCCCGTATTGAAGGTAGTGACCGTTCCCTCTCGGTTTAATAGGATCAGAGGGGCTGTGGTGGCAATCGCTTGGCCCAAAAACAGGCCTGGGGTTTTCACTAGTGCTTGATTCCCCCAACCGTAATCTAACGTACCATCCGGAAGCATTCGGACTAAGGATTCATCGGTGCGCCCTCCCACTGGAGTGATGGGGGTGATGAGCGACGAAAAGAGATATTTACCATCGGATTGGACGAGGGGGCTTCCTAGAGTCGCGAGCCGACCATTTTCGATGAGTGGGGCCACCATCGCATTGCCTGCATCGCCGAAGGAATAATCCGTAGTGCCTTGGGGAAGAAAACGGTACACGTAGTATTGAGAACCAGAGTAAACCGTTTGCAATATTTTGCCATCGGGGAGCAGTCGGAGCCCAGTGGCATTGGCGGAGGGCCGCACATGAATGCTGCCGGTATTGCCCCCGCCGAAAGAATAGTCGATATCACCGCGAGCAGTGATCTTCCAAAGATCAACCGAAACGCCAGTGTCTGTAGAGGCGTAAAAACTTCCGTCCGAAGCTACAACCACTGTGATCGGATAAATCTTAGTGGGGAAAGAAAATTTTCCATCGTTCCCAAATGTGTAATCAGGTTCGCCGGTGGCAGAGTATTTTGCCATGATCCCCCGAGTGGCGTCTGCACGGCTGACGCCGGCCAGAACAAAGCCCCCATCGGGAGTCATCAGAAATGAATTCACTGGGGAAACGGCTGCGGTTTGCACGGCGATCGTGACACGACCGGAGTTGGCAAAGTTTTCGTCTAAATTTCCGCTCGGAAGATACTTTAACCAGCCTTCTTCGCCCGAAGTGGAAGGCGTTTGGCCGATAGTAAAAGCGAAGAAGCCACCGTCGGATTGGGATAAGACGTTATAAGCCACTTCACTGACATCTCCGAAATAACCTGGAGTGAAAATAGATTCCACAGAATATGTTTTGATCGGATTTCCACTGCCGGTGCCAGTGGTCGAGCCGGTCGATGTTCCAGTCGTCGTTCCAGTCGTCGTTCCGGTCGATGTTCCGGTCGATGTTCCGGTCGATATTCCGGTCGATGTTCCGGTCGTCGTTCCGGTCGTCGTTCCGGTCGTCGTTCCGGTCGTCGTTCCGCCATTCTTTCCCAGGGAATTAGGATTTCCCGATTCTGAAGTCGGGGGAAGGGACGAGCCGACGCCGCGTCTCAGTGTTTCAAAATGACAGCTGCTCAGAAGTAGAGGGGAGAGAAGGAGCAAAGTAGAAAACAGAGGCGCTCGAAAAAACAGCATCACGATCCTCGCTAGGAAACGCGCATCAGTGCTCTGTCATTTTATCTAAAGAATGTGAGGTCAAAATGGAGGGCCAACGAGCGCTGACTCTGGTCAGCAAATAGCTAAGAAGTCCTTAGGTTTAGCGGTGCGAAGAGAACGAGAGGCTGTCGTCTATTTTTACAGTGTTCTTGTTCTGCCAAGGAAAGAAACTCGACGGTCATCCCTGTTCGCTTGCGATCAACGCGTTAACACCGCTCGATAGTGCACTTGGTTTGCCTTCACCTTTTGTAAAACATCGTTGACCTGAGTCATGGGAAAAACTTCGGCATCGGCGGTGATGTCGTGTACGGCACAGAAATCCAGCATTTGATGAATTTGAGCGCGGCTCGCGATCGGACTTGCGGTGAGACGGACCCGATGGCCCATAAGTTCTCCCACTCGCACTTGAATGGCGGAAGGGGGAATGCCCACGAAGCAAAGAGATCCCTCTGAGCGAATGGTCTTCAGATATTCGCTCCAGGGCAAGTCGACATTGGCGGTAACCAGAACCATGTCCAAAGTTCGACCTTGGCTTGCGATCGCTCCCGGTTGAGTGGAGGCGATAAAGTGATGGGCGCCCATGGCTTCGGCCTCTTGCTTTTTGCGAGGGGAAGAGGAAAAAACCGTGAGCTCAAGTCCCATGGCCCGGGCAAACTTAGCCGCGAAATGTCCCAATCCCCCTAATCCAACGATCCCCACCCGACCAGTGCGGGCCAAGTTTCCTTCAAGCAAGGAGGTGAGCGGATTAAAAACAGTCGCGCCGCCGCAGAGCAAAGGAGCAGATTCGGGTTTTTCCATTCCTTTGGGTAAGGGAAAACAATAGCGCGAGTCACTGACATGGAAATCCGCGTAGCCTCCCGGATGTCCAACGCAGGTAGCTTGCGATTCAGCGCACATATTATCCCGAGCATTTAGGCAGTCTTCGCAATGTAGGCAGGCACTCCGCTGCCAGCCCACACCCACCACGGTGTCGAGAGCAAGATGGTGAACCCCTTCGCCTCGGGCGACGACTTTGCCCAGAATTTCATGCCCTGGGACTAGGGGGTAGGTGGAGTAGCCCCAATCATTGTTGATGAGATGAAGATCACTGTGGCAAACCCCGCAGGCCAGAACCTTAAGCAGAACATCGTTAGGCCCGATTTTAGGCGTGGGCATTTCAATTTGTCGCAATTGGCCCTTAGCTTCGATCGCCGCCCACCCTTGAATTTTCTCTGGCACCGACATGAGGTTCCCTTTCCGGATTTCGCTAGCGAGGAGGGAAAAATTTTTCCAAAACCTCGCTGGCCCGGTCATAAAAACGCACTCGGAGGTCGGTGTCACTCAACTTTTGCGAGGAAGAAAAGAAAACGGCGAGTGGAAATCTACTGCGATAACGCTCAGTGTTAATTTGCGTTTCATTGGCCAAAGTGAATTCCACAATGCTCCACCGAAGTGCTCAGTTTTCTATGCTCGGCAGCTGGCAAGTTTAGCCATAAAGGCCTGCAAACGGGATTCTTCGATTTCGTTATCGGCTCGGCCGGCTTTCTTGAAGGTGCTTCCGACGATAAAACCATCGGCCTCAGCATGGAATTGGGGAAGGTTGTCAGCGGTGATACCGCTTCCAATCAAGACTGGGATTGAGGTCTTAGCCTTTACTTTGCGCAAATCATCGACGGAGGCGGCTTTACCCGTCAGCTGACCAGAAACGATGAGGGCATCCGCTAATCCTCGTTCGGCGACATCTTGAGCTTCTAACGCGAGATTTCGTTCCGCGAGTGCAACGGCATGTTTCACGCCGACGTCCGCGAAAATGAGAACTTCGCTCTCGAGCGCCCGACGCAGGCGAGTCGTTTCATGACCCAGGCCTTGGATAATTCCCTGATCGGCAACGACCGCGCCGAGATGTACGTTCACTCGTATAAACTGAGCCTCGCTGGCGATCGCGATGGCGAGAGCGGCATGAGCGTCGTTGCGTAAAACATTCACCCCCAGGGGGATTCGGGTAACGGCTTGCCGCACTTCACGAGCTGCAACCGCCAAAGCAGCGATAGTTTCAGGCGGGACGGCTCCTGGAAAAAAAGGGCGGTCGCGAAAGTTTTCCAAAATCAAGCCGTCGACACCATGCTTTTCATACTGCAGGGCTTCAGCCCTAGCGGCAGCGAGGATCTCTTCCATTTTCCCCCCATAGAGCGGTGCCCCGGGAAGAGGAAGTAAATGGATCACACCGATGAGGGGTTTAGGTCGAGGAAATAAGCGTTGAAAATTCATACCTACAACAGGAACGTCAGTCCGGCGGTCAAGGTGCGAGAGGTGGTTAGCTGAACCAAAACATTCCACTTCGGGGAAATCCAAGCCAATCCCCCAAACGTTTCCTCCCAGAAATTAGGTTGGGTGAAATAGCTGACTCGAAAGTACATCGCAAAAATACTCGCATTTACCGTCGCCGCCGCGGTTAAAACATAATCCGAATTGAAGTTCGAAAAACGCGGAAGCAGAAGATTGGCCTCGACGTTATATCTCTTATCCGCAAACCCAACCCCCAAATCCATACGGGCTGAGGTATTAACATCATAGAGCACCACACCAAACTCCGTGCCATGGCCAGAGCCCAGGATCATTCCTAAGTCGACCCCTGGATTCACTCCACTTTGAATATTGAGGTCGCGTATCTGGACTCCCAAAGCAACCGGATCCAGATCATAGCCCCCTCCCACGAAAATTCCGTGGGTGATGCTCGAGCCAGGATTCTTACTCCCCAGATAACCCGCCCCAAGTCCAAATTTTTTGTTACTGGTGGCAAGACCCGCAAAACCACCGAGGGGATCTCCCGTTTGAAGCGGAGGTGAGACCGCGACTTGAAATGCCGTGGCTTTTCCAAGTAAGGGTAATGCGGCGGAATTGACTCCAGCCGCTACATCCAGCCCCGGGAAAAGAATGCCTCCGGTGGTGGGAAAGGCCTGTGCCGTGGGTAAAACTGGCGGGGTGTCCCCGAAAGCTGCTCCCATTCCAACCAAGCTGAAAATAATAAAGAGAACTGCAAAAACTAAAACGTACTCGGTGATGTTACGAAAATAACGTGGAGCCTTGCGGCGATTCTGAACTCGTTCCGCCGTAGGCCTATCTCCCCATCTCATGCCTACCTTCTTTCCATTCAACCGTGTGCCTATGTATCCCGCTTTCCTAACGGCGGCAAACAGAAAGTAAGCAGAGATCGACCGAAAGCCGTGTTGCGGTGCGATGTACTCATCGCTACCGTAGAACTTTCAGTCGACTCAATCGAAACTAACTTCTAGCGACCTAATTCGGGTAACTGAAGTTTCCTCCGCCATGATTTCCATGTCCGTGTCGGCCGCCATGTCCGTGGGGATGGGTTGGTCGGTGATCTTGGATGTTACGAGAGCTTCCGTCTTGCCCACAGACTTCTCCGTCCATCACCAAAAAACCAGAAGGATGGCGATCGGGATTTGGAGCAAAATGCACCCAGTGAACGATGGCGCCATCGGGAGATGGGGGATACGGTCCAGACTTCCCAGTGGAGGTGATGTAGTCACCACAGGCTTCTACCGTCATTCCTAACGCCGGATCAGGAATCTGACCGAAGTCCTCGTTGTAGATCACTTCAATCGTGTCGTCGGTATATTTTCCAATTTGAATTTCGAAATGATGATGGCCGTTATGATCTGCAAAAATATGGGTGACGTTTCCCTTGATATGCGCACGTTCGCGGAATTGGTTGTCTGTGGTCCGCTTCCAGTGAAGGACTTCGTCGTTATTGATCTCTAGAGCGTGACCAGGGTGACCGTAGGACAAACACTCTGGAATTTCACCCGCGCCAAACGCGAAACCCGATACCACGAACGCGAAACAACTCAAACGAACAAAATTGGAAAACATATCCCCCCCGTTTTTGAATCCTAAGCCCTCAATTCCTATAGGCGGCGGGCGTTGATTTGCCAAGCCAAACGTTTGGAGCGGTAACGCATTCTCGGAGTCTTCGCGAGGGCAGCCTAGGGCTCCGATTGTCGTCCTGCTAGGCGAATGCAGTGACATTTTCTGACCCAGACAGAATGTACTCCCTTGGTGGGTCCCGAAGACTACCGGATGCGTAGTAGCTGCGAGGGAAGTCGGGCTAGTGGCACAGTCCCTGCTTTATTTCTAGAGACAGAGTGGAGCAGAGGTTGAACGTATTCAGAAAGCTAACGGCGACCAAAGTGAATAGAGCGATTTTCCGACGAGAGAATGAGACGGTAAGGAATTACGGCCAGGCCCTGATCGCTGGCCTTCTTTTGTTCCTAGCGGCGGGATGTAGCGCAGATAAGCCTTCCGGAACCGTACAAGTGATGCTCATTCATCCCTCCGGGCCGGGATGCCAGTATTCGATTTCGCCAGCTCCCATCGACACCCTTTCAAGCATAACGAAAATGACCGGTTTAGTCGGAAGTGTGGTGGTGAATAGTCAAAACCTCGCCACTGATCCAAGTATTTTGGACAACGGCGCTGGATTTAATCCTATTGATGTCAATTTTATCCAGTCGGGTGGAACCTATGCTCCGCAAGATCTCAATACTCTCTTTGCCGTGAGTTTGTATTACGCCGTGGAAAAAGGGTATGAGCTTTTTGCCGGATTGGACCCGACGGCGGATCTGGCTCAAATCGTTCCTAATTTTTCTCAGACGTTGATCGTCGATGAGGCCCGACGCACTTTCGGCGACGTGGGCGCTAAACCAGAAGTTTCGGATAATGCAGAATACCTTCCCCATGATGTCCAGGTGGGAGGACAGACGGTGGGAACTCGAAATTATTTTCTCTCTTATCCTACCAGTACGGTGACGCAAATCCCGTTAGGGTTAAATCTCGGGATCATGGTCCATGAATTCACCCATATGGTTTTTCATTACCTGTTTTATGCGCCGGCCTTTGCTCAAAACGAACAGGTCTCTAACACCAAACCCACGGCCCATACCCTGGCTTCGCTCGACGAGGGATTGGCAGATTATTTTGGCTACCTGGTGACGGGCGATCCGAGCTTTTTTGAATGCAGTTTTCCTCAGGAAAATCGGGATTTGGGTGTTCCGAAATCTTTTACCTCTCAAATCGTGTCCGATATCGCCGGCACCGATAACTTTGATGCCCATGAAGGGGGTGCGATTTTTGCTGCGGTTAATTATGAGATTGGGATCGCTTTGGGAAACCCGCAGCTTAACGGGAAATATCTGATTCATTTCATGGCTACCTTGCTCAATTGTCCGGCGGCGCAAAGCGGTACTAACACGATGTCGCTGGATTTTGCTGGCGTGGCTGCGTGTCAGGCGGCGGCAGCGGATCCATCGGCCCAAGGAATTATTCAACAAACCTGGGCCAAGTATCTCGGCGCCTATGCTGGCGGGATTGGTCAATGATGGCAAAGCTGACCAGACTTTTAGCTCTAGTGGCTTTGGCGGGAGGTATCACCGCCTACCCTGCCTGGGGTCGCTCCCTGCCCGGAAAACGGATTCGTCCGGTGTCGCATGCTCCGATGCCGCTATTACCAGAACCGATAGCCGTTGATTCGACGGTGGGTACCTCAAGAAATCAGCGATTGGCTTCCTCGACCATCGGGTTAAAGAGCGAACCGCGGGTTTCTCTTTTATCTCGGACTAACCGTGTCGCGAGTTCCGGAAACGAAGAATCGCGATCGATAGCTGAAATGGGGACCGTCCGCGGACCCTGGGGCTATGGGGCAGAGGTGGGGGGATTGTTAAATCGATCTAATATCAATAGCGATTTACTAGGTCTGCAACGTCTTTACGGCGGGCGGGCCTTTGTCCGCATTCCAGTGCTGAATCGGCATTGGTATGCCGTCCCTTCGTTGGGATATTTTCACCGCTCGGATAGCGAAGCGGGTGTGACTGTTTCCCAGAATGTTTTTGAGTTGGGTGGTTCTTTGCTGTTTGCTCCTTGGCCGACTCGCTCGACTTTGTTTCTTTTTGGGCTTGCCCAACGGCTCGACGGGCTGATTAGCAATATATCGGCGCTGGGAAATTCCGCGTCTACCCCATTAGGGTTTCGCTACCGGTTGGGACCGCAAGCCGAGCTTTCGACTCCCATCAGCCGTCGCCTTAGTTTTGTCGCAGATATCGACGTCACTTTCACTACCACCGTGCCGATTCATCCCTACGGAGGGATTAGCCTGGGGCTGATGTTTAAGTAAACCTTGCGACCGTCAGTCAATTTATTCTTTGGTTAAGGCCTGCCCGCTTCAAAAACCGCAATGGGAATTTCGTCTTTCCCTAAAATGATAGAAGCGATCACTGGGCCTTCCACCCGTGATTTAAAACCGTTTACCCGAAGAATCAGGGGGAATGGTTTGCCTGAAAACGCAGTGACTCCCAGGGGAAGGAAATATTGCGGGCTTGAGTATGCTGACGTCTTTGTATCGATTTCCCGTTTGAATGCTTGGTTTCCGTTCTTTTTTTCTTGCAGCGAATTTGCTTTCTGCTGAAAGGGAAGGGAAACTTCGCCCTGGTCATCGACCAACGTGATTCCCTGCCATTGGTAAGTACCGCGCCTTTCGAGTCGAAGTCTTGGGGAACCGATGGGTGCTCGGTTGGCCAGCGCTTGGAATAAGGCTTTGAGGTCACCGCCTTTCGCCTTAAGTCCCAGATCTTCGCGCATTTTACTTTCGTAATAGACGCGGGCAAGCGGACCGATGGCTAGTTCACGGTTGCCATCGATGGCTACGGGGATTTTCTGTGCGGCACCTTCGACGAGTTCGCTTAAGTTTTCAGTCATGATGGTGCCGGGGACATGTTCATTGCCAAGGAGATGTCCGATCTCATGCACCAGAATTTTTTCTAGATTCTCGGGTACGGACCAATCAGGAAGGGGGGTTTTAGCATCGGCCGCTCCTTGAGGTGCCACCCAGATAAAACCGCTGCCCCATCCTGTTTTCTTATCGTACTTAGTCCGTCGTGAATAAGCGATGGAATCCGAAGAGAGGAGAGGGTGACCCTTGGGCGTAGGAGATCCCAAATAAAAAACTAAATCTTCGTTGCCCGTGCAGTCGCCGGCTCCGTGAAGATGAAGGGCGAGCTGCTGACTTGGCGGATCCTCACTCAGAATGGCTCGCGTGCTGACATAGTCGCTCCAAAATTGAAAGCTTCGTTCAATGAGCGGGGCCACTTGATCTTTGGGCACCCCGAAGTCGGGAGCAAGCACAAAACAATATTCAATGGTTTTCGCGGCACCCAGGAAGGCCGCGCCATCGTTGGGGTGGAGGACTGCCACTAAACCCGGGCCGACATCCGATCCTCCCCCGCAGCTAAGACTTGCTTCTGCTTTTTCAGAAACGAAGGGCAGACTAATCGTCATCCAAAATAAAATAACTAAAGCGCGCCAGAGAAGTCTTCGGGGGAGAGTGAAAAAAACTAACATCGGTGACCATTACCACGCTTGGTCGGGCCTGGCGAGAAGACGAAATTAGGTCGGGCCTGGTTGAAATGGGGAAAACCGGGATCCGCAGATGTCTCGCTTCTGGGGGCGAATCCCGGTTTTTTTTTGGAAAACGTCAAGCTTAGGGCTTCGGCGGAACCACCGGAGTCGTCGGGGTTGCCGGAGTGGCGCAGATCGAGGCACCGTCAAAGCTCATCACGAATTGCCAGGTCGATTGCACGATGATGTTTTCGGGAGCAATCGGAGTCGCCGAAGTGCTCGCCGCAGGGGCTGCCACACTGCGATCGTAGTTCGGAATCACTCGATAATTGGGTGCCATCACCGCTTTGAGCTGCGGATTCACAAAGTGGCAATCGCGATTGAAGTCGTTAAATTGTTGCAGAGCATCTTCCCAAGCTTTGTGTTGGGCTTCCGTCCGTAGCTTTTGACGAGTGGCCGCTTCGACATCGAATACCGGTTGTGCGATTGCCGCGGTAGTCCGAGCTGCTTTCGCCGTATCGACCGTCACTTGATCAATCAGAGCTAAGACTTCGTCTTGAATTTGAGGCAAGGAATCCAGTTTGGAGGTCTTGAGGATCAACGTATTATTGGAGCGCCATCCATTGCGACAAAGCACCACGGTTTTGGTCGTGCCATCGTCTTTGGTCTCGTACTCGGTTTCGGTTTGGCGCAAGTTTGCACCACCACTGGCAGTCACTTCGTCGCCGGGACGATTCTTATATTTTTCCAAGGTGGTCTTGATTTGCTGAGCTAATGTTGCATTGGCTTTTTCCGCATCTCGCGAAGAATCGTAACAGATAGAGGTCACAGCGACGGAAAGCGTGGCACACTCAGGAGGAGCCGAAGCTTGTCCCGTCCCCGTTATTGTAATGTTACCGGCAAACGCGCTGCTTGCGCATAAAACGACAGCTAACAACATCTGGTTGATTGATCTCATAGTGACTCCTTGTTGGTATCTCATGGCGGAAAAGGAAGCGTCCTCGCATCAGGAAATCATTCACTTAACGAAGCGCTAGCCATTTTTTTTAAACCCAAACGACTCGAGCTCTTTGCTTCCGTCATGATTGACTGGAAGTAGCACGAGGGGGACAGAGGGGAAACCCTCGTGGTCGTGAAATAAAGGTAAGATTTCTCCTGAAGGGTCAAAAGCAAAAAAAAAGGCGGTGCAAATGCACCGCCTTAAAAACGAAAAGTAACGTCGATTAGCTCAAGCTATCGCCGCTTTGGAGCACCGATTCTTCTCGGCGCTCTTCGGCTTCCATCTCCGCTTTGCAATTGATGCAGAAGGAGGTTACCGGACGGGCCTGAAGGCGTTTCACTCCAATCGCCTCACCGCAAGAATCGCAGACGCCATAGGAGCCGTCGCCAATTTTCTTGAGCGCTTCTTGAACTTTGCCAATCAATTTGCGTTCTCGATCTTTAATTTTCAGTTCAAAACTTCGTTCGGATTCTAACGTTGCTTGATCGTTAATATCCGCGAGTGCCGGAGATCCCATGGTTTGGATCTCCTTACCAAAGTCGGTTTGCAACGTGTGCAATTGCCGCTCCAGAGTCGCTTTCAAATTGTCCAATTCAGCTTTAGTCATTTTTCCCAGCCCTCACATTTTTCAAGCGGCTACGATCTAAAATTATGGCCTAAAAGTCAACTCTCGCGACAATTTGGCTCACCCTTCGGATCCAGCTCTGCTTCCTTTCGTTTATCCAAAATTTTCTTACTCGTATCGATCGAAGAATGGAGTAAGGAGCCAGTCCCCCGAGACAAGATATGTGTTCTTGGGGGGCCACATAAGGGGGGGAGGCGAGTCTCGAAGCGACCGTCTCCTTACTCTTTTCTTCGCTGCGGGAGCCTCGAGTCCTCCGTCTTACCGGCGACTCGGCTCCTTCTTCAAGTCTTGTTCACACTCCTACTGCGCCGCCGTAGTTCCGCGAGGGACCTTGTAACGCACTGGATTTTCCGGCACCACCTGGACATCAGGCACATACTGCGTTGTCGGAGGCGGGCTGGTAATTGGCGTTCCAGTTCCGCCGCCGACAGTCACGACTGGAGTTGTGGTTCCACCACCGACAGTGACTACCGGGGTTGTGGTTCCACCACCAACATTGACCACCGGAGGAACATAAGTCGAAGGCCCCGAAGGGACCGTAACCACGGGTGGATACGACGTCCCACCGTGAGTCGTAATGACCGGACCCTGAGTAGGATAAGTCGGAATCGAGCTTGCCGGAGGATTATAGGTAATCACCGGCGGAACATAAGTCCCTGGTGTTACCGGTCCGCTTGGGCACTGCACAATCACCCCGTCACAACCGCCCCACGGAATCGTCGGCGGTTGACCGTAAATCGGATACGAAGGCGCATAGGTCGGGGGTGTAAAACTGGTTGGAGTGTACGAGTAGGGCGATGAACCATAAATGGGAAGTCCAGTCCCGCTACCGTAGGGCGACCAAGTATTTGGCCAGGATGGCATGATATTCGTGTAGCCACCCATCACACTGGGGGGCATCGAGATCATGACGTTTCCGGGGCCGCCGTAACTTCCAAATAGAGGCAGGCTTCCGGTGGTACACATCCCGACGCTGCATCCGATGTCGCCGCCCATCCCAATGCCGCCAATGCCACCTAAACCTCCGAGGCCACCGATACCGATGCCACCTATGCCGCCAAGCCCGCCGAGTCCACTGATGCCACCTAAACTGCCAAGCCCACCAAGGCCGCTGATCCCGCTAAGGCCGCCCATTCCTCCGAGTCCGCCTAAACCGATATTTAAATTAAGATTGATGTCTAAGCCGGATCCTCCAGCTAAACCCCAATTGGAACCCAGCCCTGCACTACCGTAAGAGGAGTTGCATCCGCAACCGAAGAGCGAACCAGAGTTTCCTCCGTAGTAGCTTGGAGAGTATGCCGACGAGAGATTAGAAAGATTCATTCCAAAATTCAGTAATGACGATCCTCCCGCTTGATACATTCCGCCCCAGGGGCTTTCGGCCATTGCCGACGGCAAACCGAAGAGGCCGAGTGCTAGGATAAATCCGATTCTCAATAAGTACCGCTTCAACTGCATTTCTGCTCTCCCAAATTATCCCACTCGAGGTGGGATCCCATTGCTGGGCAACGTTCGCTTCCGCTTCTACTGTTGCTAAAAGATTGGCGCACTCTATGACGCCCACTGGCTATCAAAGCAAGGCGTATGCCATAAAACAGTGATGCGCGGTTTGTCACAAATCAGGCTTGCTGCGCGTCCCAGGGCAGAGGTATCCGAACGGTGGACACTGCCATCAGAATTGCCAGAAGCTGGGAGTGCACTGACAGGGTGCTCCTCGGTTCCTTTATTTTTGAGGAGATAGCCTGTACAGTATAAGGACGGTTGTACGCCAGAAAACGCCGTCAAAAACGGTCTCCTTTCAATTAGAGGATGAGCAATGCGAGCAAAGAAATTTGGGGGGATGGTATTCGTCTTTGGAATGTTTGGGACGTTGTCCTCCGCTAGGGCGGTCAGTTCTCCCTCCGGCACCACCTCAGAGCCGGTGCCAATCCAACAGATGGCTCAGGGCCAGGCGCTTACCGGTTCGACGTTGCTCAACGACAGCCTTTACGCCAATCCGGCGGCCTCTGCTTTCACTAGTGCTTACTCGGTGGATGGTACTTTTTTCTTCCCCCGAGCCATGGCCGTATCGGTCTTGGATACGAAGACTTCCAGTGTGGGCGGCGCACTCGGTTATTTTCGCTTACCCACTGACACTTCCACCAGCCAGTTCACTCAAGGAGCGAAAGGCGCGCTTTTTGGGCGGATGTCGAGTTTGTTAGGCGTTGGAGTCGCAGGAAAATTGATTTGGGGACCTCCCACCTTGGGACCTGATCATAAGATGACCGACTTCGATACCGGGATGATCATGAATTTGAATCCAATGCAGCTTGGTTTCACGGTGCGGAATCTTTTCGGTGGGAATCAGGCATTGGAAGAAAAGCGAGAATGGTCTTTAGGCGCGCAATGGAATTACGATCAACAGATTTTTGTTTCCTTCGCCAGCAATTCCTATTGGACGAATATTAAGCCGTACCAGTATGGGGTGGGGCTTCAATATGTTTCTCCGTATTACTTTGCGATCAAAGGGGGATACCGGTTGCTTCCAACCGACCATCTTTCTTTTTGGAGCGCTGGGGCTAGCTTCATTTCGCCGCGCCTTTCCATTCACTATTCGGCAGAGTTTCCCGTGCAGTCAGGGCAGTCAGTGGCGCACGTGATTGGGACTACCTTGCTGCTCTAGTCCGATTTCCCTTATAATCAAATAAACACCGTTCTTTTTCGTTCTCTAATCCCATGAAAAATATCATCTGCTTGCTAACCGCCAGCATGTTCTCACTCTGCGCCGGAGTTTGGGCCGCAGACATTGGAATGGAACTCCTGCCGCGCGGGCGTCCCTTTCGGCTTACCTTTGCGGATCCCAGAGAAATTCGCATGGCATTGGGATTTCAGGGGGATGATCGGATTGATGCGGTGGTGGGAAACTATTTCTCACTCTTTGCAATCCGACCTGTCGAGCTTGATCCAGGGCAAACCCCCTGGATGGTCCATTTTGGTTTAGAAGGAGCCGGATATTTTACGATGCATAAGGCGGAATCCCGCTTCCCGCTACAAACCGCCGATGGACTGATTGGCTTATATACCGAGGGAAGCCGGGGGCCGTGGCAGTTTCAAATGCGATACACCCATATTTCGGCTCATCTGGCTGATGGCAGTCAGGGGCAAGCACCGATTGCTTATAGCCGAGAGAGCTGGATTTCCCGCGTTGCGTATCTCTTTGCAGAAAACATGGAGGTGTATGGGGGACTGCACCTACTGATGCACTCGATCCCCACTTTGCCGCCGCTCACTTATCAAGCCGGCGGTTCTGCATTCTTCCCCATTCGCAGTGCAAAAATCAGCCCCTTTGCCGGGATCGATCTTCAATGGGGGCCGGCAATGCCTTATTCTCCGTCGTTTAATTTACAACTCGGAGTCGCCCTCAATAATCCCCCGGAAGCCTACCGCTCTTTCCGTTTTTTCTACGACTATTTCACCGGCACCGATCCTCGGGGCCAATTCTACAATCGCGCGTATACGTCACATTCCTTCGGCATCGAAATGCAGATCTGAACGTGCCCGGAAACGTGCCCATCTACTTTTCAGCTGAAAAAGTGCCAGGTATCTTTTACTTGGAACTTTATACCCGCGACCTTTCCAGCTGGAAAGTAGATGGGCACCAACCTACTTGAAGTCCAAATGGAGCAGGCTCGGTTGCATATCCCGATTGTCCTGATACTTTTTGCTCTGGTACTCGTCATAGGGCTGGGTGATTTCGTGGTAAAAGATCTGGCAGATTTCTACGCCAGGATAAATACGGATCGGGGCTAGCGCGAAAATTTCCAAAGTCCAAAAGCCGCGAAAGCCGACATCGCCAAATCCTGCGGTAATGTGAACGCTCAATCCGAGCCGGCCAATGGAAGACCGCCCTTCCAACATTGGAACATAACCACGAGTTTCCGTGTATTCGATCGTGCGGCCTAAATACAGTTTCTGCGGTTCCAAAACCATTCCCTGAGAGGGGATGGTAATGCGCCGTAGAGTTTGTGGTTGTTTCATATCCAGCACGTCCGCTTCGTAGAGCGCCAATTCTTCATGCAGACGCAAATTGTAGCTATTGGGCCCTAGCTGTTTGGAATTGAAGGGCTCAATCACGATATTTTTATTTTCAACTTCTTGTAATAGCCGTTTGCCGGAGAGGATCATGCAAGTTGGCTATCATAGGCGTTAAGACGGGTAAATTAAAAAGGCCTACGAACTAGCTGCTGCGTCTCAACTCATTCCCATCTCCTCCCCATCAAATCATAACGAATCTGAAATTGACCAAGTCCCTCTTTGATGACACGGCGCATTAAACAGGAGGTACTTCGGATGAAGAGAAAACTCTGTATCGGAATATTTATTCTAAGTGGTGCTTCGGTTGCCGTCTCTGGCTTGGCAGCTGGGCGCCCTGTGGCGCATTGCGTTCGCAGCCAGCCCACGGATTGGAGCGAGGAAATCGTGGTTACGGAAGAAGCGGGGAAATATCACCTAACTCAGATTCTTCACGAATCCAACGGGGAGTCCCGGGTCTATGTGGATATCCTGCCGGCTAAGAAGATCATTCAAGGCGGTTATCTCTACTTTTTGGACGAACGGGAACCCATCACTGATTACGGGGCAGGTTTGAAAATCGATATCGCCCACTCCAAAGCATCCCACTCCGGTGTCTTCAAGTGCTACAGCACGGACGACGACGTAACTTGCACTCTCGCGCCATAACTAACGTAGGAAACGGTCGAAAGTTGTCGCGAGCGAAGTTCCCCGGGGGCGACCCCGGGGGAACTCGCGAACGCTTTTACTTGCTGAGCAAGGATCGCACTTCTTGCACAATGGCGTCGGCGCCAGGCGAAACCGCGCTATAGGCCAATTTTCCGTGGCTATCAATGATGGCGACGAGCGGAATATAGGATTGATCACTGAAGTCGCTTCCAAAATCATCGGGCGAGGCGGCGACGAAAAACGGAATATGATGCTTTTTCTTCCACGAACGCAGGAAGGTTTGATCTGGGCTGTCTCCGCGTTCCCATCCTTCGGCAGAAAGACTAATGAACGTCACTTGTTTTTGGTTAAACTCAGAGACCTGAGGAACTAGCTCATCCATCTCGCTGTTACAGGGACCACACCAACCAGCGTTAAAGAGCAAAACCCGGATTTGATTGCCATGATCCGAAAGATGGATCGTGTCATTGTTGACGTCGGTCCAGCTGATGTCGCTAACTTTATCCCCGATTTGATACAGGGCGAATGCGGGTAGGGACAGAAAACAAAGAGCCAAGGTTAGGAATTTATTTTTCATGGAAGCCTCCTAATCCTCAGTATGGTCGGGAGTTCGCAAAAGCCGACTGATTCACAGCGAAAAACGTAACTTTTGTTAATAGCAAACTTTGTGAATTTCTGAGTCGCTAGATTTTATCGTCGAAAATCGGAGGTGAGACGGTGATATTTCCGCAGCACCGCTTGAAGTTCCGAATGAGGAAGGGCGTAGACGGTAGTGCGGTTAATCCCAGTCATGGTTTTGGCGGCGACTAGCGTGTTAACGATTGCTTCTTCCGTAGCTTCTACGGTGGCCTCAAAGAGAGGATCCAATGCAGAGTTAGGAAGGGTATTCCACTGTTCTATGCCGTGAGCTAGATGTTTAGGAGTCGCAGTGGAAAAAGCCAGAAAGAGATCGCCTGAGGAATTGCGTCCCACACTGCCCGATTTGCCTAAGCCAAGGGTGACTCGTTTGACCAGGCGTTTTAGTTGATGCGGAAGCAAAGGGGCCTCGGTGGCTACCACAGTGATAATGGAGCCATCTTTGCTCGGCCCGGATTCGACGGGCAGCGATCCGGTGAGCTCAGTACCCACCGGCACTCCAGCGATTTTCAGATCGCGCCGTTCACCGAAATTGGCTTGTACTAAAACGCCTAGCACCGGTTTCCCTGGCAAATCACGGAGGACGCGAGAAGCCGTGCCCGTCCCTCCTTTCCAACGAAATGCGATCATACCTGTACCTCCGCCGACATTTCCCTCACTGATTTGTCCAGAGCTGGCGTGATCTAGGGCGGCGAAAACATCTTTCTTAGTTAAATGAAAACCGTTGATGTCGTTGAGAACTCCGTCCCAGGTTTCTGCCACTACCGGCAGACTGAACTTATCAGAGCCGGGAAAATGCTTGAGTCCCCACTCCACCACGGCGTCGCGAGCTGTTCCCACCCCATGAGTGTTTGTGATCACGATGGGGCCTTCCAGAAAACCAGATTCGTCGATCCAAGCGGTTCCGGTCATCTCTCCGTTTCCATTCAGACTGAACCACGCTGCGGGAACTGATTCATCGCTAGTTTTTCCGCGAGCAAAAATCGCCGTTACGCCAGTACGAACCGGGCCTTTGCCGGGGACGAGCTTTCCCTCTCCCGAAATCAAAGTGGTATATCCCACTTCAACTCCTGGTACGTCCGTGATGGCATTGAGTCGCCCTGCGGTTCCATCGAAAGGAATTCCCAAGTCTCGCGCGCGAGGCGCTGCAGCATGAAGGCACGAGACAACGCTAAGCGAGAAAATAAAAAGCAACGTAGGCATTGGAGCATGGTGCTTGCGAAGACGGAGTTTAGTCAAGCGATGGCGAAGAAGGGAAAAAAGGGAACAAAGGACGTCACAGATTTAGCCATTTGCCTGTGTATTCCGCCAGAGCGTTCGGGAGCTAACCTTCGCTCCGGCGCCCTGGACGCGGCACTCCGGGGCATGGGCCTTGCACACTTTAACTTTGGGGGAATATGCTCTGCCAGTATACGCAATTTGCGGTAATCGGGAGTTATCTTGGCTTTGCTTTGATTTTTGGTTTTTCCCCCGTGGTTTACGCAGAGGCTAATCATCCTTCCTCGGTCTCGAGCGCTGCGGTGGAACGATTATCCAAGCAATCCGATCAAATCATTAAACAAAATGAAGTTCTCAGTGCGATTCGAGAGGTGGGCGAGAAACGCGGGGTGGGAATTTGGGCGTTTGGGGGATTGGCTGCCACGATTGTGGATTCGGCCGCGAAGAATCAAAGCTTGGTGAATTATTCCTCTCAGGACTGGGATGTTTCGGTCGAGGGCCCCCAGCATGTCGTCGATGAAGTCGAAAGAGAATTGGTCGCCAAGTTCCCCCTGCTGCATTTGGATGTCAGGCCCTTTCAACGGCAAGGATTATTGCCTGGAATTGGAGACAAGGAGTTCTATACGGTGCGGGACTCGCTTTCGATAGGGCTGGTTCGCCTCACCTCCCCACCCGCGGGTCAACCCCGCATCACTGACGTAGTCGACACTTCAAAATCGGACGGCATCTTTATTCAGAGTGTTTTAGGTCAAGTGGTGCATCTGATTCCTGACTTGGACGGAGATCCCGAGAGAGCGATTGAAGCAAAGCGAACGGGACCCATTTCGCTAAGGATGTTGATTAAGGCTCACCAATTTGGCTACGCGCTGACTCCGCAAGCTGAAGCCTTCATTCTCACTCATATGTCGTCCGACGCACGCAACGGAGATTTTTTTGAAAATGCCAGGGAATTGCGTTCGCTCGGCGATTTAGCTGGGAAAGCCTTACTCCAGTCTCAAGATCCACAATCGGCTTCTGCGGACTTAGACCGATTAAAGATAAGACAAGCGTTGATGAATATTCGACCCTCCGAAGCAGAATCCCCGGGATGGTGGATGAAACAACGACCGTTGCGGCGATTTCCTATTGGTCAGGGAGAGGGCGAGACCGCCGGTCAGTTGAAATTGAATGAAATTGCCTATGCGGTTCCGTCGGGAAAAGTCTATCACTCTCTGGTTTCTTCTCCGCTGGCAACTCCTTCTGCCTTCGGAGAGAGAGTCTCGACGGGTCAGCCGGTGGTGGAAGGCCTCCTGGGAACAAAACAGATAGAAGGAGAGATTTTCCTTCATTTTCCGTTAAAGGCAGAGGCTCGATTGGGAAGTGATTTTGAATTAGCGGAAGGTGGAAAAATCCGAGTCCTTAATGGTAATGCTTTGGAAAAACCTCCGCATGCCAAGTGGGAATTAGCGGGAGAAGCGATCGCGCGAGCGTGGGTAAGCGATGGTTCAGCTTTGAATGATGAAAAATGGAAGTTGTCACTTATCCCATTACTGCGAGCACTTTCGCGGGAGGAACTGCGCGCGGCTTTGAAATATGCAGGGCCTCCGGCGGCTCTCACGGAGGAAGCATCGCTTTTAAAGCGCCGACTGAGTCAGCTTCGTGAAGCTTTCATTGCGGCAGGATCTGGTGCCGATGTGCTGGTCAGTCACTTTGCTCTAAACTTTAAGGAGTATCGAATCCCCTCGGCTCGCTGGGTTCCGACGCTTTTTGAGGAAATTTTTAAGACCAGCACTGGCAATCCCGATCTGGTTGGTCTGGTGAGAAGACTCATCGTCGATTCCCATGACTCTCCCGGAAGGGAGGCCGCGCTCAAAGCGTTACGCGATTGGGGCGTAGGGAAAGGGGGAGGACAGGCCCCTACCGAGCAAGCTTTGATTGAATCGCTTTCCGGGATGGACGCAACCGTGTATCCGGAAAAAGTCATCGAAGTTTTGGAAGCATTGCGAGCATTGGGCAGTCAAGAAAGCATTCCCCCGGATTTGCTCTTTGGGATTCTTCAGGATAAATGGCGGGAAAAATTTCATGCAGTTGCGGCGAGTTCCTTAGCCGAGCACGGTGAACCGACTCCCGCCGGCTTACAGCGAGCCCAAGCTTTGTTAGATAGCGATGCTCTACTGCTGCCGGCTATTAGAGAGAAGGTCGTGGCTTACCGGGATCGAGCGAAAGCCTCGTTACGATCGACGGGAGCGACTCCATCGTTTAGTAAGAAAAATTCCGGCCCCGAGGTATTCAAGAAGCTGTGCGCGTGGATTGTACGATTTCTAAGTCCCTAAGCTAAGCAGTTTGCGTTTTCGATGCGGCCATCGAAAACGCTCCTCCGCTTTTGGATTCAATGCTACCTTCCAGTCAAGGATGAGCGGGATGGATTGCCGGCGCCGTCGTTGGTGCTGGTGTCGTTGGCGCCGGTGTCGTTGGCGCCGTCGTTGGTGCTGGTGTCGTTGGCGCCGGTGTCGT
>Ga0206903_10080_pt1 | contig 30803 bp, 29 predicted proteins | sample Alteio_BWOrgHeat_45_FD_152959 | JGI IMG/M metagenome (GOLD analysis project Ga0206903, IMG submission 152959) | Enriched cells from forest soil in Barre Woods Harvard Forest LTER site, Petersham, Massachusetts, United States -... | ecosystem: Environmental > Terrestrial > Soil > Temperate forest >... | reverse complement strand
ATATCAGCGTTCCACCCGGTCCCGCTACAGAACCCTATACGATGACATATGCTTACGCGATGGTGCTGGAAAACGGAACGCATGTTTCGAGCGAACAACCGTTAATTTCTGCCACGCTCAAAACGCCTGCGGGAGTAATCCTCTGTGCGTCACCCAGCTATTATCTGCCGACTTTCAATAATACCACCGGCGGCACAGGCCGGGGTGCCACACTCGACAGCGCTACCGCTATTAAGAATGGATTCCGGGTGAGTAATGTTCGCTCCCCGAACCAGAATGCAGACCCGAACGGAGCTGCAGCGGGAAATGTATATCTGCAGGACGTATGGACGAAAGACTGGACAGAAGTTACCTTTGATCTTTCTCCTTATCGGGGGCAGCAGGTAAGCCTCACTTTTGAAGCCGATAATTGCCGGCCAGGGGGCCATTTTGCCTATGGTTATATAGCCATAAGAAACAGTTGCGCCGGACTTATGATCAGCGGGGATTCACTGGTATGTAATAATACCAATCTGGTATTTTCAGTTCCGGCACTGGCTGGCGCAACGTATAACTGGATCGTTCCCGATAGCTGGTCAGTCGTCTCCGGTGGAACCAGCAGCATCATTCATGTAAAATCCTCTTCAGATGGTGGTTCAATCAGCGTGCGGGAAATAAACAGTTGCGCGGACCTCAAGGATACGATTCAGATAAAGACGCTGCCTTCTCCGAAGGGCGGCATACTGGATGGGTCAGCGGCGGTATGTGAAGGGATAAACACCAGTACCCTGAACCTTGCCGGCTATTCCGGCAATATTATACACTGGCTGGCATCATCGGATAATATAACCTGGTCTGTCATTCCGGATAACCAGGCCCAGTTTGTGGCTCAAAATCTGAATACAACCACTTCCTATAGGGTGGTGGTTGGAAAGGGCGCGGTTTGTCCGCCGGATACCAGCAGCACAGCCACCGTGGCAGTAGATGTCAAAACCATTGGTGGCGAGCTTAATCCTCCGCTGGCAACGCTTTGTGCCGGACAGACAGTCGGTGAAACATTGCTCCTCACCGGAAATACCGGCTCTGTATTAAACTGGCAATATTCGTCTGATGGCATCATATGGTCTGATTTTAATCCGGTTAATAACTCTACTTCCAATACCGTTCAGGGCATAACGGCGTCTACACAATACCGGACGATCGACAAAAATGGTGTATGTCCGGCGGACACGAGTTCGATAGCCGGCATAACATTCGATCCGGTAGCTTTCCCGGAGGCGGCAATCGCGCCGGCTGACACTACGATTTGTTTTGGAACTTCCGCATCGCTGTCTGCCAGTATCGGTGTGGGAACCAGTTATGTCTGGGAGGCCATTTCGGCCGGTGAGGGGATCATTAACAACACACCATTTCATTTCACAAGCGCGGTATCGCCGGACAGCTCGGCGGATTATATTTTACTCGTGCTGAACAATGGCTGTCCCAACCCGTTACTGGATACATTTCACGTAAACGTTCTGGCACCAATTATTGTTGATGCGGGCCGGGACACTTCCATTGTTGTAGGCGAACCGTTACAATTTAAGGCCAGCTCAAGTGACCCTGGTCCCGATACATTTTCCTGGTCCCCGGCGATGGATCTGAATGATCCCGCCATTGCTGATCCGGTGGGGATTTACAACGTTGAAGACTACAATATAAAATATACGGTGAAAGCGACTACCCCCAACGGATGTACGGGACAGGCATCCATTGCCGTAAAAGTCTTCAAAACCAAACCGGATATTTTTGTGCCAAATGCATTTACGCCCGGCCTCACCATCAATTCGATATTCCGTCCGATTCCCGTCGGAATCTCTTCCATTGAATATTTCAGGATATATAACAGGCTTGGTCAGCTTGTGTACAATACATCGGCCATTGGTACCGGGTGGGACGGCATGCTGGACGGTAAGCCACAGGGCGCCGGTGGGTATGTCTGGATGGTAAAGGGAACTGACTATACTGGTCAGGTGATCTCAAAAAAAGGAACGATGGTACTGATCAGGTAATAATTTTACCGATTGGCTTGCCGGATGCCAGGAGTTTGCCGATCTGATGGGCGGCATTCCGGAGATTTGCAGCGGCATGGCGTATGGAACTTTGAATATCTTCCTGTGGAGGATTGATCGACATAATAATATCAAAATAGTCCTGCAGCCGAGTGTTTGTTGCATCCGGTATTATTCCGGCCAACCCGATCACAGGAATATTTTTTTTCTTCGCCCGTCTGGCCACTCCAAAAGGGGCTTTGCCCTCGAGTGTCTGAAGATCTATGCTGCCTTCTCCTGTAATTAATAAATTGGCTGATTGTAAAGCTTCATCAAATCCCGTGTTATCCAAGAAGTATTCTATTCCCTGCACCAGCCGGGCGTTTAAGAAAATATTGAGTGCCGCCGCTGTACCGCCTGCCGCGCCGCCATGCCGGATTGCATTCATGTCTTTTCCGGTCTGACGAAAAGCAACCCCGGCCAGTTTACGAAGTGCATTCTCCAATAAAATGACGTCTTTTTCAGACGCACCTTTTTGCGGACCAAAAATAGCTGCTGCACCTTTTTCACCCAATAAAAAATTATCTACGTCACAAAGAACCAGCAGCTCCGTGTTCCATATTCTTTTGTCAACCTTGGATTCATCAATCGAGTCCAGACGAAGCAGGTTTTTGGGTATAGGTATCAGTTCTTTTTTAGTGTCGTCAAGAAAACGGCATCCCAATGCATGAAGAATTCCACACCCGCCGTCGACAGTTGCGGTGCCGCCAATTCCAACGACAATTTTTCGTGCTCCTTCGTTCAGCGCTTCCCGGACCAATTCGCCGGTTCCATAGGAAGAGGCATGTACAGGATCCCGTTCACGATTCCCGAGCAGCCGCAGACCGGAGATATTCGCCATTTCAATAACTGCGGTGTTACCATCATCGATAAAGCCAAAAGAAGTATCGATGATCCTGCCCATTGGGTCCCTGGCCCTTGTGATTTTAAAAACACCATTGGCCTTTTTTATGAGCAGTGATGCCGTGCCATCTCCGCCGTCGCCGACCGGAAAAGACTGAATGCTGCATTGCAATCCGCTTTGGGATATTCCCCGGCAGATGGCCTCTGCTGCATCTTCGGCAGAAAGACTATTCTTAAATGCATTTGGTGCAATCAGGATGTTCATCTTTATTACAGGAATAAGGATAACAGATACACGGCTGCGAAACTGACCAGGCCCATGAATAAAGTGGCTGCCGAATAAACTTTGAGCATGGCATTCACTTCGAGACCGGAAAATTTAGCGATGACCCAGAAGTAGGCGTCATTGGCATGAGAAATCATCATGGATCCCGCGCCCATTGCCAGTACGCAAAGCAGTTTGCCGGTTTCAGATTCAAGTCCCAGTACTGGTAATAATGGCTGTATAATGGATGATGCCGTAATAATGGCAACGGTAGAAGATCCCTGTGCAGTTTTCAAAATAAAAGTAAGAAGGAATGGAAACCAGATCGACATCGTTTGAATTGGAAACACCTGACTGAAATGTTCCCCGATATGGCCGGCAGCGAGTATAGCGCCAAATGCACCGCCGGCTCCGATAATTACTAGTATAGCGCCGGCTTTTTCGGTAGCCTCTGACAGCAAAGAACTCACGACTTTTTTTTCCCAGGATCTGCCATTCGTAAAGGCAATTAGTATACCCACTGCTAATGCAATAACAGGTTCGCCTGCAAAGGAAAGAATATTCAGGAAGAAGGGTGGAGCAGACCGGTCGATCGTCAGAAATGACTTCATGGCAATCAGGGCAATCGGTACCACTACCGGCAGGAACGCTTTCAGGGCAGAGGGATATTCGCGAACGGAAACCATTTCAGTTTCTTCTTCGACTGGTCCGGAAGGGTTTTTTTTGCCTGCATACCGTGCCCAGAAATATCCGGTCAGCATGGCGGGAATTGAAATCAGGATTCCCGCGATCATTAGTTTTCCATAGTCAACACCTATCGTGGCGGCGGCGGCTGTAGCACCCGGATGCGGCGGGATCATGCAATGAACAGAAAGTAAGGCCGTGGCCAGTGAAACACTTGTAATGATAATCGGGGTGCCGGATCGTTTGGCCAAAGAACGATTAAGCCCGCTGAGAACAATGTATCCGGAATCGCAGAAAACCGGCAGGCCCACGATAAATCCGGTAATGCTGATGCCGAGAGAGGCATTTTTTTCACCCACAACCCGCAATATGAAATCAGCCATTACTTTGCTGCTTCCGGTATGTGCGAGAAGGATACCCAGCGCCGTTCCAAGAACAATGATGAAACCAAGAGATTTCATGATATTCCCAAATCCGTCCTTCATGTCGCTGAGGATCCCGGCGGCTGGTATATGCAGGCCAAATCCAACGATCAGACAGGCAACCAACAGGGAGTAAAAAGCCGGAATCCGGTATTTTATGGACAGCAAAAAAATGAGGCCGGTGCCGATGATCAGGAAAAGTAGAAATTGGAAAACAGGAGTATACATGCTGGTGAAAAATAGATCATTGACCCGGGATCATAACCGGAAGCTAATATAGATCATCTATTCCGTCCCCGGTGGATCCTCCTTGCTATCGTGTTGGTTTCGCTTTGGGTACCCGGATTCCGGATACCCAAAGCGAACCCAAAGCGAAACCAATTCGAACGCAATTCGAATACACGGGGGAAACCGAACATCAACACACATGCACAAAGTCCGTCACGACAGCTCTTAACCCTTTGTAATTGATTAACATGTTGGCTTTTGTATGTCTTTTAACTTCCCGCCATGAAAAAGATATCTTCTGTCATTTTATTGATTATCAGTTATTCTGCTTTACAGGCGCAGGCACAGGTCGGGTTAAAGGGCGGTTTTAATATGAGTTCATTCGTCGCATCCTACGAAACGGAAATCAACTATTCAACAAAAACAAATTTCAATGCGGGAATAATCGTTTCTCTGCCAATGGGTTCCGGCCTCAGCCTGCAGCCCGAAATGTATTATTCCGGCGAAGGAGCTGATATCGAAGTAGATAATGTCCATGGCGTCTATAGTTTTCAAATGCTTAATGTTCCGGTATTATTGAAGTATACGGCCCCTTTTCACCTGTTTGCAGAAACCGGTCCCCAGGCAGGCTTCCTCCTGGGTGCTACGATAAAAGAAGGCGAATTTCCATCTACCGATGTTAAAAGTCAGACCAAGTCGCCCAATTACTCCTGGGCTTTCGGCGTTGGTTACCAGCTCCCGGCAGGGCTTGGCCTGGACATCAGATACAATCTGGGATTAACGGATATCGCAAAGAGTAACAACATCTCCTATAACGACGCGACGGTCAAAAGCAACGTTTTTCAGATTGGAATTTACTTCCTGTTTCAAAACCCGGGTCCTGCTAACAAGAATTAAGGATCATATATCAGGCAAGAGGAACTAGCTTTATATAATCTGTCCGGATCCGGATGGGAATTAATAATTATTTCATGAGCCACCGAATCGCAATTGTTTTTCTATCCGTATTTCTAACTGTTACCGGATCTTCAATCGCTCAAAGGGGTAAACCTTTATATACCTCCCCCTTAGGCGTTGAAGCATATACATTTCGTAAGAGTTTTCCAATAAGCATCGCCAAAACCCTCGATACGATAAAATTGTTGGGGTTCACTGAGATGGAAAGTGGTAGCGAAGGAACACCGGAGACATTCAGGAAGTTGTGCGATGAAAGGGACATCCACATTGTATCTCTCGGAGCAGGTTATAACCAGCTTGCGAATTCTCCTGATTCAGTAATTCGTATGGCTAAAATATTAGGGGCCAAATATGTGATGTGTGCCTGGATACCGCATAAGGGTGGGATATTCACCATCGAAGATGCCAACTCAGCTGTGGCTGTTTTCAATAAGGCCGGGAAAAAACTAAGCGACAGTGGTCTTATATTTTGCTATCATCCGCATGGTTATGAGTTTCAGCCTTTCGAAAACGGTAACCTGCTGGATTATCTGATAAAGAATACCAATGCCACGGATGTTTCTTTTGAAATGGATATATTCTGGATACAGTTTGGCGGCGGCGATCCCGTATCCTTACTGAAGAAATATGGAAACCGCTGGAAACTAATGCATCTGAAAGACATGAGGAAGGGTACGGTTAAAGATCTTACCGGCGGCACTTCGGTAGAAAACGATGTGCCCCTGGGCACCGGGGAATTGGATATTCCGGCCATTCTGAAAGAGGCCAAAATCTTGGGTATCGAACATTATTTTATTGAAGATGAGAGTAATTATGTAAGCCAGCATGTGCCCCGGAGTATTGCCTATCTGCAAGGCCTGACAGAATAGGGAATAAAGCTTCCCCGGGCTTTTTTAGCGGCCCGGTCATAATTCTGTTAATTTTTCCAGTTTGTGCAACAATCCTGTATTTACGCGCGTCTGATAGATTATGAGACAATCTGCCAATGCCCGGCTTTGGGAATTTCAAATCCAAAGACGTGGCGACTATATATCCGGAATTGAATGTCAGACCCCGTATACAGGGCATATTTCACGCAAATCCTTATTTATATCAGTTATGAAAAAAATTGCAGCTGATCTGGCAATGGCTTTTACAGATTTTCTAAACAGGGATTTATTATCGAAGGATTGGAACTACAAGGCCGGGCCGGACAAATGGACGAAGAAGGAAATCATCGGGCATCTGATCGACAGCGCCCAGATCAATCTTCAGCGCTTTGTAAGGTCAACCTATACTGAAAATATTAAAGTGACCTATGATCAGGTGGAATGGGTAAATGCCCAACACTATGGGGCTGCCGATATCGGAGAATTGCTCGAACTCTGGCGGCTGTTAAACAGGCAGATCGTACGCGTGCTGGAGAACTATCCACCAGACAGACTCCAGATTCAATGCGATATCGGGCAGGCACTCACCAGTTATCAATCAGTTGAAAATCTGGCGCACGATTATGTAAATCACTTAAATCATCATTTGAAAGCAATTGAGCTTGTCTGATTTGAGCCTGACCACCCGCGTTTATTGTTTAACTACGAGCACCTGAAATGTTCCGGGTACTAATGGCGGGCGTGTTCCCGGCGTAGAATTCTTCTGAAATTCTCCGGCCGGTAAATACAGCGTATGTGTTGTTTCATTCAAAGCGATAGTTCTTGCGCTGGCCTTGGTTGACAGATTTTGCAGAAGCTCATATTTACCATTCTTTTCCTGCACTATACTGAGTAATCCCACGCCACAGCTTGCAAATGCCCATCCCAGCGCCGGATCAAATGCCACCCCGTCACAGCCATCTCCGATAGGAATCCTTTCCATGACAGCACCTGTTGACGCATTCAGAACTACCAGGGTTTTTTCACATCCCGCAAACAACCGGTTGTTTTTTAAATCAATTGCCAGGCCGGTCGGACCTTCTGAGGGAGACAATGACCATCGGTTCAGTATTTTTTTCTGGTTAATATCAATCGATATAATTTCATTTTTGTCTTCAATATTTACAAAAATTTTTCCATTCTGATCGGAGACCGCCGTTTCCGGCTTGCCGCCCACTGGAATGGTTGCGAGCAATTTTTCCGTCACCGGATCGATCAGACTCAGATCATTGCTCCGCCCGTTGCAGGTGATAATCAATTTTGAAAAACCATCGTACATGATCGCATCCGGATTAGTGCCGGCATTTATCTGACTCAGTACCTGGTTTGTTTTTAAATCAAACACCGTGATATTATTCAATCTGCCGTTGCTGGTATATCCTTTACCTATGGACGGTACAAATGCGATACCATGTACGCCTGTAGTGTTTGGAATAACCCCAACCGAGTCGCCGGTCGTTTCATCCAATATATTTACCTGCGTTCCATGAGATACGTAGAGCCTGTTGTTACCGGGTCCGACAGCGATATAATCCCAGCCGCCGGAACTGGCAATATGAAAAACATTTGTGACCTTAAAACCTGTACCTGTCTGGGCGAACAGATCAGCCTGCAACAGGCAAATGATCAGGCTGAATAAAATAGCCTTTATGGTTTTCGTTTTCATGTATTTTTATTTTGTTATTTAAATATGGATGCCTGAATTGTTTTTAGCTTCTTTGTAGACAAGCCTTAATAGACTTGGTAAAACGATCAGTAAAAGCGGGATAGCTGCAATAAACCCACCGATAACGGCAATCGCCAGGGGCTGATGCAACTGAGCGCCCGCACCAATACCCAGGGCGAGTGGCAATAAAGCGATGATGGCCCCAAAAGCAGTCATCAATTTCGGACGAAGACGGGTGGAAATGGAATAGATAACGGACTGGTCAACCGAATTCGATAATCTTGCTTCCCGGAACTGTAAAATGGTAAATATGGCATTCTCTGCAATGATACCCACGATCATAATCAGTCCCGTATAACTGCCAACATTCAGCGGAGTTCCCGTAATAAAAAGTGCCAGGTAACTTCCGGATATTCCCAGGATTGATATTCCCAAAATGATGAAAGCCAGTTTAAATTCTTTGAATAGAAAAAGGATTACAATGAAAACCAGCATACTGGCTGCCACCAGGATGAGCAATAATTCCTGGAAGGATTGCTGTTGTTCTGCATAAGAACCTCCATAGGTAATATGATAGCCCTCAGGCAGATTAATTTTCGATTTTACTTCGGTCTGAATATCCCTGATCACAGAGCCCAGGTCGCTGTTTTCCAACCTGGCGGTCACCACACCCATTGACTGGAGGTCCTGCCTCTGAATTTCAGCGTCGCCGGAATTTAATGTTATGGCTGCCAGTGAACTGATGGGATTTAATTTTCCATTCGGAAGGAAAATCTGCCAGCCGGAAATATCCGTAACGCTTTGTTTCAGATTATTCGGATATGCCATCCGGATAGAAGTGGATTGTTCTTTTTCAAGTATTTCGCCTACGGCATTTCCTTCCAGATAAGTCTGCAGCTGAAACTGAAGACCAGCCGGCGTAATCCCGAACTGCGCCAGTTTGCCATAATCCGGTGTAACCGTGAGTGAAGGGCCTGCGATCACAATTCCATTAAAGACGTCGGCCGTCCCTTTTACTGATGAAACGATGCCGGCTACCTTCTTTGAAATTTCCTGCAACTGCTGCTGGTTGTCACCAAATATTTTTACTTCAACCGGCTGAACTGAACTCATGAGGTCGCCCAGCATGTCTGTAATTACCTGTCCGAAATCAACGCGAAGGGCCGGTTGCGATGCTTCTATTTTGGACCTGATATCAGAAATAACTTCTTCCGTTGTCCGGCTTCGGTCTGTTCTTAACTGGATCAGATAGTCACCTGTATTAGGTTCTGTAATGAAAAACCCCATCTGGGTGCCCGTCCTTCTGGAATAAGCGGAAATTTCCGGAACAGATTTTAATAGATTCTCAACTTCCCGCAACAGCCGGTCCGTTTCTTCCAGCGAGGTTCCCGGGGGAGATGCATAGTCCAGTACAATACTTCCTTCATTCATTTCCGGGAGAAATCCGGTTTCAAGCCGGGGTAAAATGTAAAAAGCTGATGCGATCAGCGCTATAATGAGGAGAAAACTGATCCAGGGCCGAAATATAAAAAAGGAAACCCAGGTTTGTTTTTTGAGCGGATGTGCCTTTATTTTCCGATCCTTGTTTTTCCGTGTCAGGACGAGATAGATAACCGGCAATACGATCCAGGTTACAAAAAAAGAGCAGACTAAGGTAATGATCATGGTGCCAGTCAGCACCTTGAAATAAGCTCCGGCAACACCGGTCATCAGGATGAACGGGAAAAAAATTACAATAGTGGTAAGCGACGAGCCGATCATCGCGGGCAGGAGATAGTGAATGGCTTTATGCAGCAATGGAACGGTCGGCTCATCGGGATGTTCTTCGTGTGTCCGGTGGATCTGTTCAACAACCACAATGGCATCATCGATGATCAGCCCTATAGCCGCGGCGATAGCGCCAAGGGTCATAATATTGAGCGTAAATCCAATTGAATAAAGAACGATCAGGGTCAGGCAAATCGTAACCGGAATTGTTATGAGGATCGTTGTACTGGCTTTGAAAGAACGCAGGAATAAAACCGCTACGATTATTGCCAGCGCAAGACCGATCCACAAACTATCAGAAACACTCTGAATAGATGTTTTTACAAAATCAGCCTGAATATAATAGGGTTGAATAGTAACCCCTTTCGGCAGGATCTTTCTCAATTCGGTCATTTTCTCCTGCATCTGGTCTGAAAGTGTTACCAGGTTGGTGTTGGGTTGTTTGATGATCGCAATTAATACGGCATCTTTTCCGTTGGCGTTGATTTTTGTATATGAAGCGGCTTCCCGGATATCTACCGTTGCTATGTCGCTGATCCGTACTATCCGCCTGCCATCATTTCGGATAACAATATTGCGGATATCATCTGTCGAATGAACCGTCGCATCGGTTGTAGTAAGATAGAGAAAGCGATAATCGGATAAATACCCATTTGTCCGGATGAAGTTGGTTTGGGAAAGCGCCGTATTGACTAACTCCGGTGAAACGGTCAGGGCACTCATTTTCCGGGCATCCAGCTGGATCCGGTATTCTTTAATTTTTCCGCCGATCACCCGTACTTCTGATACGCCGGCTATCTGGGAGAGAAATGGTTTGATCGTATAATTGGCAATTTGTCTTAATTCGATCGGGGATTTGTCGTGACTTTCCAGTGTATATCCGATCACCGGCAGAATGGAGGGATTCATTTTTTCCACCGTTATCTGAGTCTCGGGTGGAAGATTATTCCTGATCTGGGCAATTTTTGATTCAATACGCTGCTGACTCAGATCCACGTTTGCATTCCAATCGATAAAAGCAGAAATCTCGCAGGTTCCCCTGCTTGTGATACTGCGGATTGTTTTCAGATCAGAAACCTGCTTAATCGCATTTTCCAGGGGTTTAGTTACCGTGATCATCATCTTATCCACCGGTTGCAAACCGGCATCAGCGATGATCTTGATTTTTGGAAAACTGATCTCCGGGAACAGGGCCGTTTGCATTCTGCTATAAGCAAAAAGACCGCCCCCTATGATCAGGACCATTATTACAGAAACCGGATTTTTATATGTAAGAAAAAAAGACTTCATCTTTTTTAAGGCTGAATGATTTTGATTTTGGCTGTATCGCCAAGGCCGTAATTCCCGGTAAGAAGAAATTTATCTTCCGCCGAAAAAGCAGGTGATATGATTTCAATTCGGTCGCTGGTTTCAATTCCTTTTTTTATCGGCACTTTAATGGCCGTTGCACTATCGGTCAGTTTCATTACCCAGAATGCCGATTGCGTTTCATCGGAAAGAATACATGCTTTGGGTAAACTGATCGTATGTGCCCGGACGATCCGGGGGATTTTAACTTTTGCTATGAGATTTTCAGGGATCGGATGACCAGCATTTACTTTTATGACTATGCTCTGCGTTTGTGAGGCCGCATCTACAGTGGGCATATAAGATGAGATCACACCGGGTATTTTTTCTCCGCCGGGCAGCTGAACATAGATATGATTCCCAATTCTTACATATTGTTTTAATTCATAGGGCAGGTCAAGTAAAAAAACAAAACTTCCCGCATCGCTGATAACGGCCAGTTGTTCCCCATCCTGCACATAATCACCGGGCTGGTGATTCACCTGGCTGATATACCCACTGGCTCCGGCTTTAATCGGGTTCGTTCCGGAAAATTTAAACGAAGTGTCCAGTTTGTTGATGGCATTGCCAATACTTTCAGCTTCTTTTGTCCTTATGGTAAAAAGCGTTTGCCCGGTATTTACAAACTGTCCCGGAATTGCTCCGGATGTTTGCAGGTACCCGGTGGAATTGGATTTCACATAATTCTTAAGCAGGAAACCTGAGCTGGCATTTAATTCAATGGAATCTTCCAGCGATTCCCGCGAGATGCCGGTGATCGTTACCGGTGTCTGTGTTATTACGGCCGGATCTTCTGCAACCGGTCCTTTGTTAATACATGCTGTACAAATCCGTAAGATAAATACAAGAAGAATAATTTGATTTCGCATGATCGGGTGTTTAACGATTCCAGTAGTTAATCTGATTAATGATCTGGAGCCGGTTCACTTTATTTTGGGTTAGCAGATTTTTAGCGGTCAGATAATTATTCAGGGCAATGATCAGATCGGCTATTTTTGCATCACCTGTTTCAAGTAACCGTGTATTTACCTGTATTAACCCGTCTGCATACTTAATCTGGTTATTGATATCCCCGATCAGTGATTCTGTTTGACGGAGTTGCTGCTTCAATTGATAAATCTGCTGGTAATATTGATTGGTATAAAAACTTTTATAACCCGATCTCGTTCTTTCGGAAATATCCAGTTTCCGGTATTGCATTTTCTTTTGTCGCCCGTCATAGATTGGCACATTTAAATTAAGCCCCACACTGGTGCCAAAGTTTTTATATCCCTCGTAGGTGAAAGAAGAAAGATAGCCGCCATTTGCATAAATGTTGAGCTTGGGTTTATAGCTGTAATCGATCAGTGTCCGGTTGTGCGTCAGGATCAGGCTATCGATCGTGTATTTCTGGAAAAATACAGACTGATCCGGGCCTGGGAGGTCAACAACATCAAAACTGGGTTCATCGAGATTAACCACCGAGGTATCTATAATGCCGGCCAGGTAATTCAGTGTCGCAAAATCATTGTGAAATTGAATATCGAGCTGGCGCAAATTCAGATCCTGTTGTTGAACAGTAACGAGTAAGGTGAGATAATCGGTTTGACGATAAACATTTTTTTCTGTCAGTGTTTTAAGAACGGACACTTCATTGCTAAGTAGTTGCCGGATTTCCTTTGCCAGGTTTAATTCCTGCAAGGTCCCAAATGCGGTCAGGTATTGATTGGTGATGGTGCGTTTCAGATCCTGTTCGGTGATCCGGGCATTGTTCGCTAATCCCTGATTTTGCAATTGGAGATTTCTATATTGCGCGGATAAATTTCCCCGGCTCACGATTGCCTGGTCAACGTTGATGACTCCGCTTAGCTGGCCGCCGTTTGTTATTGCCCGGTCATACCCGTAACCTTTGATAACCGGTGCAATGGAATTAACACTGGAGCCCGTTACCTGTGGGCCGTACTGCGCACGGATTCGCTGGCTGTCTATTGAATTCAATTCGATTTGAGCTTCGTAATCCTTAAGCAACGGACTGTTATGAATGCCCTGCTGTAAATAAAAGGACAGTGTACTGTTTTGGGCATGTGTTCCCAGGCATTTGAAGAGAATAAAAAATAAGAATACCAGGCGAAAGCCCATCAGCGATTATTTATAAACAAAAATCAGGACTAAATCTGATTAAATATTGAAGTCAGGTGCATTTTTATCCGATTGATAATGTGGCTTATTTGAAAACGTGGATAAAACTGAGTCCAATAGCCTTATCCTGATAATAAGGCATGACCATCGAATCGTGCATTTTTGTTTTGGAAAATAGCTTTTTAACTTTTGGGTATAGCAGGTAAGACAAACGGGTGGAAGCCATACCAAATCCGGCTCCGGCCACCACATCGCTGAGCCAGTGTTTATTATTGTACATCCTTAGATAAGCAACGGAACCGGCTACCAGATACCCTCCGACACCATACCAAACCGAAACATTGTTATATTCCTGTCTTAAGAATTCCGCTGAAGCGAAGGCCTCGGCTGTATGTCCGGAAGGAAAGGACTGATAATTTGAACCATCCGGTCGTTGTTCATGCGTAATATACTTAACAGAATAAACACTGATTCCCATAATAAGATTGGACAGGGCATAGATCATTGTTCCATCCAGTAAATTGTGTTCACCTTTCACACCTGCCAGGGTAAGTCCGTAAAATGCAGCAGCCGGAACAAACTGCAGATAGCTGTCGATGGTAAGGGTATGGTGGGGTGATTCTGTCCAGATCTCATCCTTTACATCCTCGTTGATATCTGTAAGACCATCCAGGTGGAGGGTCATAAATCCATATAATATCAAAGTGCCGGGTACAATCCATTGCTTGTAACCCTTTTTTACAATCGGGCTGTCGTTTAAGTAACGGATTTTAACGGGCGGTAAGCCGGCCTGATTCAAGGAATTCTCACGGTACTGCGCTCCCGCCTGCAGCGAACATGCCATTACGGCTAATAACAGTACATTAGATTTCATTCTGATTTACAAAAAAACGACCGGAATCTGAAGGAATATTGTAGCTTTTGGCATCATTGCCACTTTTTAATTCTATCAGATCTACAGGATTTCTCCAGAATTCTATGGCAACTTCGTTTAGTATTCTAAATTGTTTCCGGGAAACCAAGCTATTTTTCATGAAAGTTCTGATCATTGAAGACGAAAGGGCGCTTTCAGAAAGCATTTTTGCTTACCTGCATTCGGAACATTATACCTGTGAGTCGGCAACAGATTACAGAACTGCCGTAGAAAAGATCAATCTCTACGATTATGCCTGTATTATTCTGGATATTACACTGCCCGGCGGCAGCGGCCTGGATATATTAAAAGAGCTGAAAAAAAACCATAAGGCTGACGGAGTGGTCATCATATCCGCAAAAAATTCACTGGATGACAAAATTTTGGGGCTGCAGTCCGGTGCGGATGATTATCTGACCAAACCCTTTCATCTTTCTGAACTGGCTGCGCGGGTGGCTGCCATAATCCGCAGAAAATCATTTGAAGGAAAAAACAGCCTGCGGTTCGACAACCTGCTGCTGGACTTGCAGGAAAAAACCGTAATCGTAAATAACCGGCCAATAGAACTCACCCGTAAGGAATATGATTTATTATTGTATTTTATCAGTAATAAAAATAAAGTGATCAGTAAGGGAGCCATAGCTGAACATTTATGGGGTGATAATATGGATATGGCGGATAATTATGACTTTATATATACTCATATTAAGAATCTCCGGAAAAAATTAATTCAGGGTGGCGCCCAGGATTATGTGAAGTCCATCTACGGCATGGGGTACAAATTCAGCAGCAATCCATGAAGCTTTTTACGCGATACTTCAGGATCAATATCGTTGCAACACTACTATTGTTCCTGCTTGCCAGTGTCGCTTTCTATTTTGTTCTCTGGTATGTCATGATCAGCCAGGTGGATGAGGATCTGAAAATTGAACAGCGCGAAATTGAAAATTATGTAAACCGGTATCACCGGGCGCCCGAACCGCAAAATGTAAAAGACCAGCGAAGTTCCTTTGAACTGGCAAACGAGCAATTGAAAGTCCGGCATTTCGAGACCATCAAATCGCCGGATATCCATGAGCCCGAAGATTTTCGGCAAATTGTCTTCACACTTCCGGTAGAAAATCAATGGATTCGGTTTAAAGTGGCCAAATCTCTGGAAGGACCACAGAGCATGAACCGGGCCGTTATAATAGTTACCCTCGTAACATTAACACTGATATTGCTGATCAGCCTGCTTATAAACCGATGGCTGATCCGTCGTTTATGGAAGCCTTTTTATTCCACCCTGTCGGGCATTCATAAGTATCGGCTGGGCCAAAAGAAAATTCCGGCATTCGGGAAAAGTTCTATTGATGAATTTAATCTTCTGAATTCAACCCTTGATCAGTTTATACAGGGGGCGGAAAAGGAGTATACCGTTCTCAAGGAATTCACCGAAAACGCATCCCACGAATTGCAGACCCCGCTCGCCATCGTTCTTTCAAAACTTGACGTAATGATTCAGGATGAGCGGCTTTCGGAATCCCAGAGCAATGCTGCACAAACTGCCTATGAGGCAATTCAAAAAATGTCCAGGCTCAATCAATCCCTCCTGCTATTAAGTAAAATCGAAAACAATCAGTTTTCAGAAACAAAGCCTTTTGACCTGAAAGAACTCGTGGAGCGGAAAATGGAGGAATGGAAGGAATTATGGCAGCGAAAAAGTTATTTGATAACGGTTTCACTGGAGCCGGCCAATATCACTATGAATACCCATCTGGCTGACATTCTCCTGAATAATCTATTCAGTAATGCCATGCGACATACTGCTCCGGGAGGAGCCGTGCATGTCCGGCTTCAAAAAAATAAGTTTTCCATATCAAATACGGCTAGTAACGGCCCGCTGGATCCCGATAAATTATTCAAACGTTTTTCCAAAGCCGGCCAATCAACGGACCAGCACGGGCTGGGACTTTCTATTGTACTTCAGATCGGTGAAGTTTCCGGCTATCAAATCAATTACCACTACGCCGACCAGCTGCACCATTTTACATTTCGTTTTCACTGATAAATAATTGCCCGGGCAGGAAAATTGAATTCTGAAGATTCTGTAGATTTTGTATTGTCGTTAACGGCAACTTAACCTGTGTTTAACCAACACCTGTTATGGCAAGTATAATTTTGTTGTTAGTTTTTTTCCCTTGTCATGAATAACTTACCCCGGGCTATTCGTCAAACTTCTACCTACTATGTTGGTTATTTAGCCTTGTTTATTTTACTGGCTCTGTTTTGTTTGGAAATTCCAAAATCAGAAGGCTTCTTACTGGTAAACCGGTTTCACTGCACGTTGCTGGATTATTTTTTTATACTCTTTACTAACCTGGGCGACGGTTTATTTGCCATTGTCATTAGCCTTTTTATGCTGGTCAGGCGCCAATATGCATGGTCATTACAATTGACCATCAGTTTTTTGTTAAGCGGCACGGTTGTCCAGATTTTTAAGCAACTTGTTCATAACCCAAGACCACAAATATATTTTCGACCTCATCTGATCCATTTTATAAATGGTGTCACGCACACTGGCTATGGGAGTTTTCCGTCCGGACATGCAGCCACCATTTTTGCGCTCACCACTCTTTTATCAATTTATTTCCCGGCCAGGAAGTCAATAATATTCTTTCTCGTGATAGCCGTCCTTACAGGGTTTTCCAGGATCTACCTGTCTCAGCACTTTCCGGTAGATGTGCTGGCAGGCTCTGCCATTGGTGTGTTGATTTCATCGATAACTTATATGGCTATACCTTTATCGCTGAATAGTAAAAAAGTAACCAAGAGCGAATTGGAGCTGCAATCAGCGAAATTACCGTAACGACTTCCCTTGAATTTCTATAAAAAAACCGTTCTTCTGATAGCAGCCAGCACCTTGCTCCGGATGGCAATCGGGGGTTTCCTCGAATTGGGGAATGACGAAGTTTATTACCAGACCTACGCGCAGCATTTGCAATGGTGTTATTTTGATCATCCTCCAATGGTTGCCTGGATGATCCGTATTACCACGTTCAATCTTCATGTCCGCTCCGAATTTTTCATCCGGCTGGGTTCCATATTATTTGCGGCTGCGGGAACATGGCTGATATTCAGGATGGCCACGCTCATAAAAAACGAATATGCGGGATTTATCGCTGCGATTTTATATACGTGTTCTTTTTATACATCGGTCATCGCTGGAATATTTGTTCTCCCGGATTCGCCCCAGGTATTTTTCTGGCTGCTGGGCATTTATTGTATGATTCGTGTTTTGGATTCAGACAGTCCGGTGCGTAAACAATTATTTTATTGGATATTGCTGGGTATCACTGCAGGCTTATGTATAATGAGCAAGGTGCACGGAATCTTTCTATGGCTGGGTTTCGGTGCATATATCGTTTTTCACCGGAAGGATCTTTTGAAATCCTGGAGATTTTGGCTCTCCGGTCTGATCACCGTCGTCGTTATTTCACCAATATATTTCTGGAATTTTTCAAATCATTTTATTACCTATACTTACCACCGTGGAAGAATTGGATTTCTGGGCAGCCGGCCTGATTTCGACAGGCTTATGCAGCAGGTGCTGGGTTCTGTATTTTATAGCAATCCGGTGAATTTTATTATTTATGTTCTGGCTTTATGGGCCGTTTGGAAACATCAGTTCAAAAGCCCATCCAAAATTTTCCCTTTATTAATATGGCTCAGTCTTCCCCTGATCATTGTACTGGTTGTAACATCATTGTTTAATGAAACACTTCCGCACTGGTCTGGTCCGGCTTATCTTTCGCTTATTATATTATCAGCCTGCCGGCTGGCAGAATACAGTTCCATCCGAACTTTCAGATGGCTTAAAGCATCTGCATGGACTACTTTTATTGTGGTGACAATTGGCGTCCTGAGTATCTGGTCTTTGCCCTTCAGACTTGGAAAAGGTGAGACGAGTCATTTGGGTAAAGGAGATATTACACTGGATCTTTGTGGCTGGAGAAAATTCGGATCAGAGCTTGATTCATTGTTACGGGCTGATATTATTGCAGGCGTTGAGAAGCCAGGTGCCATTATCATATCGGATTACTGGTTTCCTGCAGGACACCTGGATCATTACGGTGGTGTTCCTTTCCATCATAATCTGATTGCATTCGGAAGTTTAAACGATATCCATCATTTTGCCTGGTTGAACCAGATCCGGCCGCGAATGGTAAAAGGTTCGGACGCTTATTTCATTTATCCTTCCAATGAATACGGTCCGCCAGCTCCGGCGCTCAGAAATAAATTTGAATATACAGATGACTCTATCCGGATTCCACAGTTTCGGAATGGCATCATTGTACGGTATTTTGTCATATACCGAATGCATCGTTTTCTGGGTGACAGTTCGGATTATCTGATATCAGGGATTAAAAATTAGCCGCAAGGTCCTAATTTAACGATATGAATTACAACAAATTATGAGTTAAGAGTCATTTGGCCGGAAAATGCCAAAAACCAATAATACCGCTAATCGGGCCAAAAATCGAAGGTTTTCAGCACCTGAACGAATAGGTTATAATATAGGCTTAAAGCGGTGCATCTTTGTATTGTTGAAGCGCGCAAATGATCCGATCCTTCGAAACCAGAGATCCAAATCCGAAAGAAACAAAATCCGAATCCGTGAGAAAACCAGTCCGAAATCCCTGAGAAACTGAAAGTTTGATGTACACCAAAGTATTATTGGACGGCTGCCTACGGGCGGCTGTTCTTATTTTTGGGCATCGTTAATCCTGCTCATTTAGTTGTAGGAACATCCATCTATGACCCTCGGGGTCTTCAGCCCTGTATCTCATGCCGGGACCACCATATTCGATCTCCGATAGAATGACTGCTCCCAGGTTTTTTGCTTTTTGAAAGTGAGACCGGACGTCATCAACATATACCAGTACCCCATTTATGATATAGGGAAGTTGGTACCATTTGTTTGTTATTTCGCAAACCTTCCTGTGATGGGCAGGAGATTGGTAATCCGGTGTTGGTGAAGCAATCATTATTACACCGGTGTGTAAAGAAATGGCACCCTGTGACAGACCGCCTTTTTCATCTAATACCCGCATCGATTCTGTAAACCCAAATACCTGGCAAAGCCAATCCATAGCAGCCAGACCATCTTCATAGGCTAACATCGGGACAATTTGGGGTGGTGTTGAATTTTTTGACATAAGTTGTAAATAATAATATTTAAATATATATGGCTTATCTTTTCAAATAAAATTTAGAAATGACAAAAGGTCCCATAATATTGATAGAGGATGATTTGGAAGATATTGAAATTTTCAACGAAGTGTTAAAGGAGCTTGATATATCCAATAGATTAATCACCTTTCTGAATCCTTCTGATGCGTATCATTTTCTGGAAAGTAATGATGAGCAGCCTTTTTTAATTATCTGCGATATCAATATGTCCGGCATGAATGGTATGGAGTTCAAGGATAAAATTGATTCAAATGAGAAATTAAAAAAGAAATCGATCCCTTTTATTTTTTATAGTACGGCCGCGGAGAAAAAATTTGTGATTGAAGCTTATATGAAATTGACGGTTCAGGGTTACTTTAAAAAGGGTGATAATTATCAGGAAATTAAAAGCCAGCTCCGCAGGATTTTTGAATACTGGCGAATTTGCCTTCATCCCAACAATTAGGTTCGGCGCAACTCACACCATGGTAGGGATCGTATTAAAATTAGATGTGGGCGACACCCGTCATTTAATTTTGGTAAGCAAATGAAAAGACTAATCATAATAGTACTTGCTTTCCGCTTATCTCTGAATGCCAGCGCCCAGCAGTCATTCAGCGACAGCATAGCATTTACCCGAAACCAAACAACGGAGAAAGCAATGATTGTTCTGGGCAGCTGGGCAGCAGTTAATATTTCAACCGGATTTATTATCGCTGGCCAGACGCAGGGCGAGAAGAAATATTTCTGGCAGATGAATGCTTACTGGAATCTGATCAACGGTGGCTTGGCCGTATTGGGATATTTAGGTGCACGCAAGGCGATGGCGAAGAAATTCGGGCTGGCGGAGAACGAGGCGGCTCAGCTATCTATTGAGAAAATATATGCATTTAACTTTGGGCTCGACCTGGCCTATATCGCCACCGGTTTTTTCCTTAGGGAAAAGGGGAGGAATGGCGGCAGCCAAAAATCGCAGGACCAGCTGCAGGGCTATGGTTCCAGTATTGCCGTTCAGGGTGGGTTTCTCCTCCTGATGGACGGGGTTATGATTTATCTGCACCACAAAAATTCTATTCGCCTGAATAAAAAATTAAAGAGTCTTGAACTTGAGGCTGCTCCAGGCGGTATCGGATTTAATTATCATTTTTAGACAGATCATTTCGTTCTGTTACCTTTTGTAAATTCCAACATCCATCCCGGGTATTCTGGTGGAAGCTTGCTTACTTCTTCGAGTTGATGCAATTCATCCGCGCTGAACTGAACTTCGGTTGATTTCAGATTGTCTTCCAGTTGTTCCATTTTATTTGCTCCGATAATAACGGAACTGACGGCTGGTTGTTTCAGAAGCCAGGCCAGTGCGAGTTGGGCAACGGAAGATTTTTTTGCGGAGGCCATTGGATGGAGCAGATCTAAAATATCGTAGGCCCGGTCTCTATTAACTGGTGGAAAATCAAAATTATCGCGACGTGAACCGGCTTTGCCAGAATCTTCGCGTTTATATTTTCCTCCAAGCAGGCCACCGGCTAACGGACTCCAAACCATTAGGCCAATCTGCTGATCTATCATAAGAGGGACCAGTTCGCGTTCCAGATCACGGCCCGCTATGGAATAATAAGCCTGGAGTGAAACATATTTTGCAATACGGTTATGAGCCGAATAATCCAATGCCTTCATAAATTGCCAGGCTGCCAGATTACTGGCTCCGATATAACGCACTTTTCCACTGTTAACCAGATTGTCCAGAGCGCCCAGTGTTTCTTCCCAGGGCGTCAACGGATCAAAACTATGTGTCTGGTATAGATCAATGTAATCAATGCCCAGACGTTTCATGCTCGCTTCGGCCTGCTGGATAATATGTTTACGCGTCAGACCACTGTCATTGGGTCCGGGACCCATCTGACCCCTCACTTTAGTGGCAATGATCAGATCATCCCTGGTCAGACCCAGATTGCGGATAGCCTTACCTGTAAGTTCCTCAGACCATCCTTCGGAATAAACATTTGCCGTGTCTATGAAGTTGATCCCTGCGTCGACCGATCGCTTAACAATGCTGTCAACAGCTGGCTGATCGAGGGTGCCAATGGCTTTGGCCCAGCCCTTACCCCCAAATGTCATAGTTCCGAGGCACAGCTCGGAAACCTTCAGGCCTGTATTTCCTAATAGATTATATTTCATAAGGGCAATAACAACTGCGCTTAATTTTTGTTGCCGGAATCCAAACCGGCGAACGGCCGAAATTGTCCAAAAATCGAAGGATTCCGGTCCCCTGACGAATAGGTTATGAGACAATAAATAAGGGTTGCATCTTTGTATTGTTGAAGCGCGCAATTGATCCTATCCTTTGAAACCGAAGAACCAAATCCGAAAGAAACCGAATCCAAAATCCTGAGAAACTACAGTTTGATGTACAACAAAGCATTCTTGGACGGCCACCGCAGGGTGGCTGTCCTGTTTTAAGTCAGACGGTGGGGTCATCCAGCTCTATGAGTCGTTTTTGGATCCGTTCCCTGGGATTAGATTCTATTTCTCCCATTACCCATCTCAATCCACTACCCAACTCAGTAAATAGCTTCCGGTGTTTCGCCGATTCTGCGAGCCATAGCTGAAGCGTTTTCCCTTCTTCTTCATCCAGAGCAATGCCCGCATGATAATTGCAAAGGGCATTTAAAACAGGCTCTAAGTTTTCCATAATTGCTGAAATTCAGATAATGATAAGATAGAAACTTATATCCATTTTTGGATTTTTTTGGATGGCACAGTTTTTAAACGGATAATTCAATCTTGAAATTTATGACATCGACTCAGGTAACATTTCGTTTTTTGGATAAACAGTATGACAGTGAAGTGGAATACTTTGAACCCCCTGGTGTTATGCCTTATTATAAAGTAAATATTTCAGACCCGGACCTGGTGAAGGAATTTGGAATGATACATAATTTTAAAGAGGAAATAAGGAATGGCTGGATTGTATTACAGCCTGCTATTGATCCACAGGGGAAATACCATTCTTACTTCTGGACATGTCTTATGACGGCGATCTATATTCTACTTTTAAATGATCAGTCTGGTTTGTAGACATAGTTAATTTCTGTTTTCAGAAGGTTTGCTGTATAAAGTATAGATCGAAGTTTAACCTTTTAAAATATTCAATCTCAGTAGTTAATATAAGGTCCGGAATCTCTTGACTACCAAGACGGGCAGTTTACTGCAGATATGCGCTTTTGTGTATATCCGCGCCCTGAATATATTGACCCTCTGCCGACGAAAATCCATTCATATACCAGGTTTTTCCTCTCACGTTGTGCGTTGATTAATAGCTGATTACCGTAGATTGCCTGAACTTCTGCAGAAGATGTGGTTTTGACGATTCGTAAACTTACTATAAAATCGAGTGGTCCTGCGCTTTCAGATCTATAGCTGATGATCTAGTTTTGATATATCCAATCCGAAAGAAACCAGATCCAATCCGAAAGAAACCAGATCCAATCCGAAAGAAACCAGATCCAATCCGAAAGAAACCAGATCCAATCCGAAAGAAACCAGATCCAATCCTGAGCAAAGACCTTTAGAATCCTATTTTTGAAAGACCGCTAAAACAAATAGCGGTTTTTTCTTTTTGAGCCCACCCGACAACCGGAATTCTCCGGTAAAAAAATACTCCGCTCACCGGCTTTTACCATGTGTTCACCGATTCGGCTTTCTGCCTGACAGGGGATGACTCTACTTTTGAGCTCTAAAAAAAGAGTTATGGATTATATATTGGATTATCCAAAATCAAATGATAGCTGGCTCCGCCTGTACATCGAGTCCATTAAAGCATGGTGGATGAAAAAGCGGGCAGGAAAAGGGGCAGAAAATTATTTTCTGATCAACTAGTTCGCGGTATACCCGTTCCGGATGTTCTTGTGCAGGAAGATCGAAAGTATCTGGCGATCGAGTGTTTCCGGCAATACATTTACCAGGTTACCTGAACTGTCAATACTCTCAATACTACCGTCAGAGAACTTTCCGGGCATTTGAAAATAAAAACAATTGGGAAGACCTAATTTGGAGAAGCCTGTTCCGGAAATGGCAAAAACACTTCCTTTTACTTTGTTCATGGAGCTGATGGTGACCTGTTCACCCAGAATTTGGTAATGCATACGATGTTTGGATTTGGCTCAAATTACGGAAAAATTACATTCAAAAGTCAGTTTGTATTCGATTTGCCCTAACGCATTCAGGTAGTTGCCGGTACTGGGAATTTTTGTTTTTGAGAGGGGTCAGGATTCAGGATATCTTTCCGGTATTTTTAATTTAAACGTAAAACACATGAAGCGGATATTAACGGTTGCTATTATTGTCCTTTCCTCTTATTTGCAGGCCCGGGCGCAGGAAAAGATGAAGCCGGAAGAAACCGAGATTTATTCACCTGTACCCGTAAAAGTTAAGCCCGGAGCTGCTTTCAGGGATGCTCCTTCCGACGCCATCATTTTATTTGACGGAAAAAACCTGGATCAGTGGGTCAATACCAAGGACTCATCCGCGGCTTCCTGGATAGTTTCCGATAATGCCATGACGGTGAATAAGGCAACGGGTGATATACAAACCAGACAGCTATTCACCGATTATCAATTGCACATTGAATATCGAATACCGTCAAATATCACCGGCTCCGGCCAGGCCCGTGGGAATAGCGGAATATTCCTGGCTTCCCTTCCCTGGGGTCCTGGAGGGTATGAGCTGCAGGTCCTGGATAATTATGATAATGCTACCTATGTTAACGGCCAGGCAGGCAGTATGTACAAACAGGCTATCCCGCTGGTAAATGCCTGTCTGAAACCCGGTGAATGGCAAACGTACGATGTGATTTGGACGGCTCCCCGGTTCAGTGAGGCAGGCCTTCTGAAATCTCTGGCCAGCGTTACGGTATTTCATAATGGCGTGCTCGTGCAGAATAATACGACACTGCTGGGCGATACACCCTATATCGGCCAGCCTGCTTACCGGAAGCATGGAGCTGCCCCTATTAAATTACAGGCGCATGGCGACAAAAGTGAGCCAATCAGCTACCGGAACATCTGGGTGAGGACGCTCTGAGAGTATGGGAGTATGGGAGTATGGGAGTATGGGAGTGATTTTTTCAGTTTTGTTACCGATTCGTTATAGTGGAATTCAGGAGCATCCTGCCTATCATTTTTCCGTCTAATAAATAAATAGTCTATAAAATAAATAGGAGTGCTTTATGAAAAAGTGTATGGTTATAGCGATCTGTTTAGCCCTGGTGTATGGGGCGCAAGCTCAACATGGTCATGTGGTAGCAGTATATCATGGACCGGTTTATGTTTACCGGCCCAGTTTGAGTTTTGGCGTTGGTTATTTTGCGCCTTTCTACAGTCCATTTGGGTATTATGGTTTTCCATACTCCGGATATTATCCGTATGCAGGATATTCCAGCCCTTCAAAATTGCAAAGGCAGGAAGCGGATATCCGCGCGGATTATGAAGACAGGATTTATTCAGTCAGGCAGGACAGTAGTCTGACTAAAAAAGAGAAGAGACAGAATATCCGTTCCCTGAAAAAACAACGCGATCAGGAGATTCATGACCTGGTCGCGAACTATCACAAGGAGCCGGTGACTAAGTGAGCGGGTGATCAAATAAAGGGTTGCCGGAAGGCGGCCCTTTATATTCCGGTTAGCTTCGAAGCCAGGATACGTAATTTTTTTCTGGCATCCGCATCATAAGCCTGGGCATGGGCCCTGGACTCTTTTTGAACATTGAAGTATTTGCCGGTAACATTTTTTAAATCCGGCGAAGTAGCCAGATATACGATCGCATCAGCACCGCTTTGCGCGCTACCCTGCGGACTGATTCCGGCTTCCCGTACCATGCCGGTATCCAGATAAGTTCCGGGATGAAGGCAATTCACTGATATATGATCCGGTCTGAGTTCCTCGGCCAGATCCATAGTAAACATGATCAGTGCCAGTTTACTTTGTGTATAGGCCGTTACGCCGTCGAATTTATTTTCCAGCATGATATCATCAAAATGGATAACCGACTGACCGGCTGATGCGACATTGATGATACGGGAATCCGGGTTTTTCTTCAGTGCGGGCAGTAAAAGACGGGTAAGCAACATGGGTGCCAGGTAATTCACCGCCAACCTCATTTCAATTCCATCCTGGCCGTATCGCGGTGCTGAAAATCCTGCTCCGGCATTATTAATAAGGATGTTTATAGATGGATGTTTTGCTAATATCCCATTTGCCATGGTGCGTACTTCGATCAATGAAGAAAAGTCTGCCAGCCATGGTTCTATATTCGGATTGCCGCTCTCTTTTTTTATTTCAATCGTCGATTTTTCAAGCTTTTCATTATTCCGGCCGTGGATCAATATGGTGGATCCCCGATGCTGTTTCGCCAGGTCGGTAGCCGTTATCCTGCCGATTCCGTCAGTAGCGCCTGTAATAAATAGAACTTTTCTGTTCATTCCTAAATTTAATTGTTTATTGACTATTTATTCATAGACCAATCCAAGATCCTGACATTCAGGTCCCGAAATGAATTCGTGATATACTAAAATAATTAGTAACCTTTGTGTATCCGGAACCGAAGAATTTGATCATGGGTATCCTGGAAACGGGAGAGATTTATCATAAGAATTTAATAATATGACCGAAGTTTTAATAGTGGCTGCATTGACATTACCCGCCGGATTTATAATCGGATGGATTTTTACGACATCCGGGTTTAAACCAAAACTGGATTCTGCACTCAACAGAAGCAATGAATTATCGATATCGAATGAGAAATTAAATAGCCAGCTTGACATGATGCGCCAGGTGGCTCTGACAGAATCCACCCATAAAACCCGCGCTGAAGCCGACCTTAAGAATGTTCTCGACAGAAATTCAGAATTGCAAAATGAATTAAAGGATCTGGTCGTCATCAGGGAACATTATTCAACTGTAAAAACAAAACATGAAAAATTGATGTTGGATTTTATTGAAGTGAACAATGAAAAAAACCGGTTTAAGGCCCAGATTGAAGAACAGCGGGTAAAAGAAATGGAACTAAATAAGGCCGTGTCAGGTCTTATGGCGAAATATGAAGAAGCGTTAAAAGCAGTGGGAGAACAGAAAAGGTTTGTTGAAGAAAGCCAGCGGATATTAAAGGAATCTTTTGACTCACTTTCAGCCGCTGCACTCGATAAAAACAATCAATCCTTTCTGGATCTGGCGAAGACCGCGTTGGATACACATGTCACGGAAGCGAAAGGCGATCTTGAAAAACGTCAACAGGCGATTAACAGCCTGGTGAAACCGCTGGGTGAATCACTGATTAAAATGGACGAAAAAATCAATACGCTTGAAAATAAAAGGGAAGGAGCATATGGTAACATCAGCACATTGCTGGACCAGATGAAAATGACAACGTCTGCGCTGGACAAGGAAACGAGAAACCTGGTGACAGCCCTTAAGACCAGTCATACACGCGGACGTTATGGAGAAATTGCGCTCAGGCGTCTGGTCGAATTTGCAGGTATGACAGACCAGTGTGATTTTGTGGAACAGGAGAGTGCCGAAACGGAATCCGGCCGTTTGAGACCAGATATGATCATCAAACTTCCCGCCAGCCGGCAGGTGGTTGTGGACAGTAAAGTTCCATTAAGCGCCTACCTGAAAATATTTGAAACGGAAGATGCAGAACAACAAAAACTTCTTATGGGCCAGCATGTGGCAGCCATTAAAATTCATCTGAAGCAACTTAGCGGAAAAGCATACTGGGATCAGTTCAGGGAAGCACCGGATTTTGTTGTATTGTTTATGCAGATCGAATCTTCCTTTGGTGCAGCGTTACAGGCCTGGCCTGAATTAATCGAAGAGGCACTTGACAACCGGATCATTGTGGCAACACCTACTACCCTGATTACTATTCTCAAAAGCATTGGTTACAGCTGGAATCAATTGAAGACCATGGAGAATATCGAAGAAATCAGAGACGCCGCGGTTGAGCTCTACGAACGGAGTAATTCGCTTATGACCCATATGGTGAATATCGGAAATGGGCTGCATACCACACTGACCCATTATAATAAGGCTGTGGGTAGCCTGGAAAGCAATTTTCTACCCCAGGGCCGAAAAATCCAAAACTTAAGCCAGGCCTATATAAAGAATCAGGTAAAGGAAATTGAACCGGTCGAACTCACCGTCCGGGCGATAACTGCCCTTCCTCCGGTAATGAATCATGAAAATGAATAGTGGTTGTGCCGGGATATGGGGTCCTGTTTCCCATGGCTCGGTTATTGACCTGATAACCATGAAAGGAATACAAATGAGCTGGTTAATGCTCCCGGTAACACCATGGCCGTCAAAACGTTTTATTCAATAGTATGTGTCTTTTTATTGTGCACAGTTTCACCTGCTCTGCAAGCGCAGAATGCACCTGATGTAAATCCGGAAAATAATTCGCTCAAGGATACCGCGCATCAGAAGGATTTACTGGATGTATACAAAAAGTGGTTCAAACTCCCTCCTGCAAAGCGAAATCCGCATCCGGAGGATAAAGTGTATTTCACACTGAATCCATTGGCCAATGCACCTACCAGTTCCGGAAATGCGCTGGTTACCAGCACAACTGCAAATGTGTATCTCGGTCCCAAGTCAACTACATTTCTATCCACCGCTAACTTTGCCCCCTATTTCAATTTCAATAAACGGTTTGGATTACCGCTCAGATCCAGTATCTGGCTGAAAAATAATGCCTGGAATATCCAGGGGGATATCCGCTTCCTGGTATACCCGCAATACACATGGGGATTAGGTACCTCACATTCTGACGAAGAAAAAGAATGGGTAAATTATAAATATATCCGCTTTTACCAGACAGTATTAAAGAAAGTAAGTCCACATTTATATCTGGGACTCGGATATGACCTGGATTATCATTTTAATATAGGCGGGGATTCAGGGGTTAATTTGATAGGGTTTACCGGTTATCCATATGGATTATCGGGCAATTCGCTTTCGTCCGGCATAACGTTCAATTTACTTTATGATACACGTAACCGGAATGTTTATCCATTCCCCGGCGTTTTCCTGAATGTCGTATACAGGTTGAATCCCGGCTTTTTGGGAAATACAAATTCCTGGCAATCCATATTTGCAGATCTCCGGAAATATCTTCAGCTCAATCCGCCTTCCAAACCAAATCAGCAGAATACGCTGGCTTTTTGGTCATTTTTATGGTTGAACTCAAATACAGGTACTCCCTACCTGGATTTACCGAGTACCGGCTGGGATGAATATAATCGTTCGGCCAGGGGATTTGATCAAAACAGGTACCGCGGTAACGCATTGTATTATTTTGAGACGGAATACCGCCGGGATATTACCAACAACGGACTTTTCGGCTTCGTTGTATTTTCAAATATCAACACAGTCAGCGGTTCGGGTACTATGTTCAGATCCTGGCATCCCGCCGGCGGATTGGGCATACGGATCAAATTAAGTAAAGTATCCAATAATAATTTCGCTCTCGATTATGCGTTCAGCAGAGGCTACCGGACCGTTTTGTTTAACTTCAGCGAGACGTTTTAATTGTCTTCATCATAGGTTCTGCGAACCCGTTTAAGCTACAAATATTTTGCCGATACAATTACTGGGGCAATTTATATCCCTGGCGGGCCAGAAGTTTCCAGCCGTCACTCCGTTTCACCCAAATCATCAACAGTCCGATTTTCAAATCCAGAGGAGCCCCATTATTGGTGCCCTTAATCGCAGAAACACAACGGACGATCGCAATGTTATCCACAATTTGTATGTGCTGGTTTGTATTTTCTATTGATTGAAATTTGTCCGTCCCGGTCAGGATGTTTTTCTCGAATTCAGGTTTATTCTCAATGAGTCCCGTGGAATGGCCATAACTCAATTCGTCTGCAGTCAACTTTTCCAGCATCCCTTTGTCCTGGGAAATTATGGCCTTGTTTAAAGCATCAATAGATACTTCAACATCTTTATTATTCAATTGGGCATTTGCCATAAAAGAGCAGAGAAAACAGAACAGAAGCAGACTTAACCGTTTGGGTGATTTAAGAATTTTAATGGTGTGCATAAATCAGATTTGTTCAGGTATATTAATGTTATCCGACAAGTAAATGTATGCGGAATTTGGCAATACTTTTTCAGGAAGGAAGGGTCAGCCTGCCAGTGAAAAAAATAAATTTGCACAACCGAAACGTGGCAAAAGGAGTCCAGCAGTTTGAATAAAGGGGTGGGAGCTGCCGTTAAAAATACCGTTTTCATATGAATCGGGTCCCGGCCCGGAGATCATTATTCGAGGTTAGTTCTCTGCCTTATCAATGATGGGAACCAGTTCGAGCAGATTGTTGATGATATAATCGGGGTTGGCCGATTGAAGTTGCTGATAGGTATGGGCACCTGTTGTGATTCCGATATTAAACCGGCATCCGGCATTCTGGCCCTCTTCAATATCAATAATGGAATCACCCACTTTAATAACTTCTTTGGGATCACGGACACCGAATACATCCATGGCCAGATCAATCATTTCCGGATCGGGTCGGTTATTTTCCACATCGCTTGCAGAAATCAGGCAGTCAAAATGGATACCTTTTTTCCAGCCCAGTTTTTTTATCAGGAGTTCCGCCGTTTCAGCATTATAACCGGTATTCAGAACCACCCGGATATTCCGTTTTTTTAAGATTTCAAACAATTCCAACGCATTGGGTTGCGGGAAAACATGAATGTCTTCGTAGGCTTTTGATAAAAAAACTATGAAGTCAGAATAGATATCGTCGGCCAGGCCTTTATCGGTATTAGCCCGGTAGGTCTTTAAAATGCTTTTTATGGCTTCCGATTTTTCCCTGCCGGCTCCTTCCGCAAGCACCTGATCCAATGAAAACTCAAAGCCTTTATGATGAAATGCTTTTTGTAGCGTTTTATAAACCACATTGTCTTCATTTACTGTTGTGCCCGCCATATCAAAAACAATCAATCGGATCATATTAGTAATAATTATTTCAATTCCTGCCTGCACCTATTTAAACGGCCGGATGCAAAAATTGACGGTTTAAATGTATAAAATGACCTGGAGGAAGCCTGCGACAACCCGTGAATTTATCATTAAATATCTCTCAGACCGAAGATGTCAATATTAACAATGGAAGAATTTTCATTGTTTGCGATGCAGGAAGTATTTGAATGCTTATTTTAGTTTCAACATTTAAATAATATGACTGAAGCAAAAGCCATCGAGCTGGCCGATGAAATTATGATTCTTTATGATATTCATGGTGGTTCTGAATATGCGGGAGAGAAGGTATCACAGCTTGAGCATATGGTGCAGGCGGCACAACTGGCCGAAGAAAAGGGTTTCGATGAGGAAGTTATATTGGCGGCA
>Ga0206903_10079_pt1 | contig 30862 bp, 26 predicted proteins | sample Alteio_BWOrgHeat_45_FD_152959 | JGI IMG/M metagenome (GOLD analysis project Ga0206903, IMG submission 152959) | Enriched cells from forest soil in Barre Woods Harvard Forest LTER site, Petersham, Massachusetts, United States -... | ecosystem: Environmental > Terrestrial > Soil > Temperate forest >... | reverse complement strand
GTTACGTTACGCATTCAAATGTTGCAGGTGCCACAGTATTAAGCCTTGGTTGCCAGAATGCGCAATATTCGATACTGAAAGAAGAGATCGAAAAACGTGACAGCAATTTTTCAAAGCCATTGATATTTCTTGAACAACAAAAAATAGGCAGTGAAAACAAATTGTTGAGTGAAGCGATAAAGAAAACGTTCATCGGTTTGGTTGAAGCAAATGAACTGGAACGCAAACCTGCGCCATTAAGCAAATTATGTATCGGGCTGGAATGCGGCGGCTCTGATGGCTTCTCCGGCATCTCTGCAAACCCGGCAATAGGTTATACTTCAGATTTATTGGTTGCCTTAGGCGGCACTGTTGTACTATCAGAATTTCCTGAACTCTGCGGCGTTGAACAGGAATTAAGCGACCGTTGCGCAGATGAAACAACAGCAGAAAAATTTATGCAACTAATGACAACCTATAACAAACGCGCAACCGAAGTGGGCTCTGGTTTTTATGCAAACCCTTCACCCGGAAATATTAAAGACGGCCTGATAACAGATGCCATTAAATCCGCAGGCGCTGCAAAAAAAGGTGGCACATCGCCTGTTATTGATGTCTTGGATTATCCTGAAAAAGTTACAAAGCCGGGGTTGAATTTATTATGCACTCCGGGCAGCGATATTGAATCAACAACAGCAGAAGTGGGCGCCGGCGCCAACATTGTTTTATTCACTACAGGATTGGGAACACCGACAGGAAACCCGGTTGCTCCGGTGTTGAAGTTATCAACCAATACTATCCTGTACAATAAAATGAAAGACATTCTTGATATAGACACAGGCAGCATTATTGATGGCGATGAAACCATTGAACAAGCCGGTGAAAGAATTTTAAATTATGTGATTGATGTTGCCAACGGTAATGTGCCTGCAAAAGCGGAAGCAGGTTTACATGATGATTTTATTCCGTGGAAGCGTGGAATTTCTTTATAACTTAAAAATCAAAACTCAACACTGATGCATCTAATGAGCCGCGTTTTTACTTTTTACTTTTTACTTTTCATTTTAACCGCATGTAATAATTCAAGCAAGACATCTTCAACAGAAACAGAAAACACCATGTACCCGTTGAATGAACCGGTGTATGAAAAGGGAACGTATGGTTATGATGCTGGCTTTATAAAGAAGCATGTATCGAATGTGATAGAATTACAGAACAACGATGCAAAAGTTTTATTGAGTGCAAATTACCAGGGCCGCGTATTTACAAGTACTGCTAACGGCGATAGTGGAATAAGCTTCGGATGGATCAACTACAAACTGTTTGATTCAGCAAAGAAAAAACAATTCAATCCTGTAGGCGGTGAAGAAAGATTTTGGATTGGCCCTGAAGGCGGACAATATTCTATCTATTTTAAACATGCTGATTCATTCAACTTTGCGCACTGGCAGGTTCCTGCTTTGATTGATACAGTTGCTTACAAAGTTGATCAATCAGATAAAACATCAGCCACATTTTCCTACAATGCTTCTATAACAAATTATACAGGCACAACATTCGATCTTTCAATAACGAGAAAAATTTCTTTGCTTGATAAGAATGTTATCGCGCAAAAATTAAATGCAACTATTCCTGATAATATCAAAACCGTTGCGTACGAATCCATCAATCAAATAAAAAATACCGGCAGCAATGCATGGAAGAAAGACAGCGGTTTACTTTCCATCTGGTTGTTGGGCATGTTTACACCAACTGAACAAACAAAAGTTATTATTCCTTTTAAACCACAAAAAAATGCACGCTCATTTATAACAGATGATTATTTTGGAAAGATCGACTCATCAAGATTGACTGTAAAAGATAGTGTGTTGTATTTCCGTTGTGATGGAAAATCAAGAGGCAAGCTTGGGTTGAAACCGGTGGTCGCAAAACCTTTTGTTTGTAGCTATGATTTTTCAAAAAATGTATTGACGATCTTAATTCCTGAAGTGCATAAAGACAGTTTGTATGTAAACTCTAAATGGGAGTTGCAGAAGCAACCTTTTAGTGGTGATGTGATCAATTCGTATAACGATGGGCCATTAGCAGATGGTAGCCAGATGGGACCGTTTTATGAAATAGAATCTTCTTCACCGGCGCAGCAATTAAAGCCGGATGAAGTGCAGGAATATCATCAAACAACCATTCACCTGCAAGGTGATTACACAACATTGAAAAATCTTGTGCAGCAATTAATACAGGTTAATTTAGATGACGTGAAGAATTGGTGAGTTAATGCCACTAATACACGAATAAAACATTTGTGCATTCGTGGCTAAAAATATTTCTAAGCCGTTATCATCTTGAAAAAATCGACAATAATGAAATTATTCAAATCATCAAAAGGCATTATACTCGAAAATGATAAAGGCAATTTTTTGTTAGATGAAGATTTTGATGCATTGATCAACCGTGATGATCTGCATCAATTCTTATCAACACAAACCAATAATAAAATTGATATTAACTGGAATGAAATAAAAATTCTTGCACCCATAAGCAGGCAGGAAGTTTGGGCTGCAGGTGTAACTTATTTGCGCAGCCGCGATGCAAGAATGGAAGAAAGCAAAGACGCAGGCGGTGCAGATTTTTACAGCAAAGTATACAATGCAGAAAGGCCTGAACTATTTTTTAAAGCCTTACCGCATCGCGTAGCTGCACATAAAGAAGAAGTGTTCATACGTAACGATTCAAAATGGAATGTGCCTGAACCGGAACTTACTTTGTTCATCAATGCAAAAGGTAAAATTGTTGGTTATACTATCGGCAACGACATGAGCTCAAGAGATATTGAAGGCGAAAACCCTTTATATCTTCCGCAGGCAAAAGTGTATGACAGAAGCGCAGCGCTTGGCCCTTGTTTGTACATTCCTTCAACAGAAATCTCATTGTATACAACCATCAGTATAAACATTAAGCGGAATGATCTTCCTGTTTTTGAAAGCTCAATACAACTGAACAGGATGAAGCGAAAATTTTCAGAGCTTGCTGAATATTTATTTCTTGAAATGAATTTTGCATACGGATGTTTTTTAATGACGGGAACCGGCATTGTACCGCCAAATAATTTTACTTTGGCTGGAGGTGATATAATAGAAATAGGCATTGAGCATATTGGAATATTGAAGAATGTTGTTGCTTATAAAAAGTAAAAGGCAAGTAATTTCAATTTGGCTTTTTACTTTCAATTTAAGAAATCTAACGAACATTCTAAAACAACAACATGGCGCTTGCAACCACACAAACAAAAATTTCTGTTGAAGAACAAAAAGGCAGTTACCTGTTTCCGCTGATACTTGTAACGAGTTTATTCTTTTTATGGGGATTGGCTTATGGCTTATTAGATGTGCTGAACAAACATTTCCAGGAACTGTTGAACATTACCAAAACACGATCAACATTATTACAAGCTGCTTATTTCGGAGCCTATTTTTTAATTGCACTACCGGCGGGTTTGTTCATGAACAAATACGGTTATAAAAAAGGCATCATTACCGGATTACTTTTATACACATCTGGCGCATTACTCTTTTTCCCTTCCGCTCAATTTGAGAGTTATAATTTTTTCTTATTATCATTATTCATACTTGCATCAGGACTTACATTTTTAGAAACTGCAGCCAATCCTTACATAACCGTTTTAGGCAAGCCGGAGTCTTCTGAATTCCGGTTGAATCTTTCGCAAAGCTTTAATGGTGTTGGTGCATTTATCGGGCCGATCATAGCAGCAAATCTTTTTTTGAAAATGGCGGAGAAGGCAATCTTGACACAGTGAAATATGTTTATCTCGTTATTGCAGCAGTGGTTTTTGTAATTGCACTCTTGTTTATAAGAACATCTTTGCCGGAGATTAAAGAAGCTGAATTAGTAGACGATAAAAAGCAGGATATAAAACCTTTAATGAGTCATAGCAATTTTACAGGTGCTGTTATTGCACAGTTTTTTTATGTAGCTGCCCAGGTTGGCATCGCTGCATTCTTTATAAATTATTGTACTGAAGCAAGCACAACAATCAGTAATGCAAAGGCATCATACTTTCTTTTTGTAAGCCTTTTACTTTTTACGCTGGGGCGTTTTGCCGGCACCGCGTTAATGAAAAGAATTGCACCCAATGTTTTACTTACAGTTTATTCAATCATTAATATAATCCTGTTAACTTTTGTGGTTGCTGCTGAGGGAACATTTACAGTATATTTTTTAATGGCTGTTTTCTTTTTCGAGAGTATTATGTTTCCAACCATTTTTGCATTGGGTGTAAAAAATTTAGGACATAATACAAAGAAAGGAGCATCTTTTATTATCATGTCAATTGCAGGTGGCGCTTTTATGCCATATGTAATGGGAATGCTTTCTGAAAAAAATACGGCACATGCTTACATTATTCCTTTATTCTGTTTTGTAATTGTTGCATGGTATGGATGGAAAGGTTATAAAGCAACAGGTACAAAGGCTGCTGATTAATTTTTAAAAGCCTCACGCCATCATAACAGTTGTGCTGTTGCTTGTTTTGCTGCCTGTATGGTTTCATCAAGATTAGCGTAACTTAAAGCATTGCTTAAGAACCAGCTTTCATAAGCAGATGGTGGCAGATAAATTCCTTCATTTAGCATTGCATGAAAAAATTTATTGAACATATTAATGTTGGATGATGATGCATCTGTAAAATTATTTACCGGTTTATTAGTGAAGAAAACAGAGATCATTGAACCAACCTGGTTTATTGCTACAGGAATATTGGCTTCATCAAAAACTTTCTGCAATTCATCTTTTAAATATTTTCCTTTTGCATCGAGTTCATCGTACACGGCAGAATTATTTTTTAAATGATTCAGCAAAGTATATCCTGCGATCATCGCAATAGGGTTTCCGCTTAATGTTCCTGCCTGGTAAACATTACCTAATGGCGCAATGTGTTGCATAATTTCAAACTTACCGCCGAAAGCACCAACCGGCATTCCGGCACCGATTACTTTACCATATGTTACAAGGTCAGCATTAATTTTTAATCTTTCCTGTGCACCACCTTGTGCTAAACGAAAGCCTGTCATCACTTCATCAAAAATGAAAACAATATCTTCTTCAGTGCAAATTTTTCTTAGTTGTTCAAGAAAATTTTCCGCAGGTAAAATACAACCCATGTTGCCAGCAACAGGCTCAATTATGATGGCCGCAATTTGGTTTTTATGCTGAACGATAAGTTCCTGTATGGCATTAATGTTATTATAAGGCGCAGTTAATGTATCGGCAGCAACTCCGGCTGTAACGCCCGGCACTGTTTGAATATTAAATGTTGCCACACCGCTGCCCGCCTTCACTAAAAATGAATCTGCATGGCCATGATAGCAACCTTCAAACTTTATTATTTTATTTCTGCCTGTGTAACCACGAGCCAAACGAACGGCACTCATACATGCCTCTGTCCCGCTGCTTACCATTCTTATTAAATCCACATTAGGCACCATGCTTTTTATCAGTTCAGCCATTTCAATTTCTAATTGAGTTGGTGCACCAAATGATGTTGAATCAACAGCTTTCTTTTGAATAGCTTCAACAACAGGTTCAAAAGCATGACCGAGTATCATCGGCCCCCACGAATTGATATAATCTATGTATTTGTTTTCATCGGCATCATACAAATAAGCGCCTTTTGCTCTTTGCATAAAGATGGGTGTACCGCCAACACTTTTAAATGCACGCACCGGAGAATTTACGCCACCCGGAATTGAACGTTGCGCACGTTCAAATAAATTTCTGCTTGAATTAATATCCATCATTCTATATTATATTCTTTTTTCAGATAAGCAATTAATCTTTCTGTATAAGGCAATACCTTGTTTATATTGTTTATATAAAGCCTGGTTGCACCAATTTCAAAATCTATTTTATTAAAAAATCTTGGAAGGCTTGATTGATTGTCTTCATATAAAGGAAGCAATACATTTTTAAAACCGGTACCGGTATCAAAGTAATTTGAATCTTCAGTTGCAGACTGGTCAAGCAATTGCTGGGAACTTTCCAAAGTAGCATCGGTGGCGTTTATATATAATGCTTCGGCAGCATAAATGATCTTCAGTTTTACGTCATATTTTGCAATGCTGTCTGCGGCATGATCTTTCTTTATTAATTGCAAGCCCGATGTTTTTAGCTGCATCATCGTTGCATCGTTTGATTTAAACAAACTAAAGTACCCAATCATCCGCGATCCATGATAAAGTTTAATGCGGTTAGCCGGCGTGGAAAAATCTGCATTTACAAGCCTTGCCAGTTTTTGCAAAGAATCCATTTTAGCTCCATTTTCATTCATAACTGTATGCATGCTGGCGGTATCTTCCTTAAGATCATTAATAAGACTGAGTATATAATTTTCTTCCTGTTCGTGACGGCTTATGCCTTCTCTTACATTTTCAGCAATAAAGCCAAGTGTTACAGCAAGAAAGATCATTATAAACTCAAGAAAGAATTCTTTGAATTTTTTTTTGTTATGATGAAGATCAGGATGATGATGAACTTCCATAGTGAATGGTCAATAGTGAATAGTCAATTTAAGTTTTTGATATTATAAGTCCGCTTAGAATTTTAAAGGTTCTTACCATATATTCACCAAGATTATCAAGTTTATAATCTTGTAAATATTGCAACGAACTTGCGATATCAAGCGCAGCATCTATCTCAATTACGGAACCTCTTGCAACTTCATAAAATCTTTTTCTTTCAGCTTCAGATTTTCTTGATGCACCTTCCGCAATATTCAAATGAACTGATAAAGCAGCTCTTCTTATTTGGGAAATCATACCAAACTTTTCTTCTGAAGGCAAAATTTTTGATAGCTTATAGCACTCTAAAACGAACATTCTTGATGATTGATAAACTTCTAACTTCTGGTGATTTAATTTTAAAAACATAGCCAATGGTTTTAAAGATTGAAGAGATTGAACAAATTAATCAATCTTTTGGTGAACTATTCACTATTCACCATTGACTATTGACTATCGTAAAAGCCTTGCTGCATCTTTTGCAAAATATGTAGCGATCAAATCTGCACCTGCACGTTTAATGGAAGTGAGCGTTTCTAATATTGCTTTGTTCTCATCAACCCAACCCATTTTTGCTGCAGCCTTTATCATTGCATATTCTCCGCTGATGTTATATACACTTACCGGCACATGCACCGCATTCTTTACTTCGCGCACAATATCCAAATAAGGCAAACCCGGTTTTACCATTACAATATCAGCGCCTTCTTCTTCATCCATCAATGCTTCTTTTACTGCTTCAATTCTATTCGCATAATTCATTTGATACGTTTTCTTATCACCAAAACCCGGAGCAGAATCTAATGCATCGCGGAATGGTCCATAAAAGCAGGAAGCATATTTTGCGCTGTACGCCATAATGCCCGTTTTGGTAAAATTATTTTCCTCGAATGCTTCGCGGATAGCAGCAATGCGGCCATCCATCATATCACTGGGCGCCACCATATCAACACCGGCTTCTGCATGCGATAAACTCATCTTCACCAATGCTTCAACAGTTTCATCGTTTACAATTTCACCATCTTTTACAATGCCATCATGCCCATAAATTGAATAAGGATCAAGCGCAACATCCGTCATCACATACATTTCAGGCGCCGCATCTTTAATAGCTTTAATACTGCGTTGCATCAATCCATCTTTATTCCATGCTTCTTTGCCTGTATTGTCTTTTGTTTCGTCTTTTGCTTTCACAAAAAGTAAAACACTCTTTATACCCAAATTATAAAGCTCTTTCACTTCTTTGATCGTGTTATCAATACTCATGCGATAATAGTTGGGCATAGAAGCAATTTCTGTCTTCACATTTTCACCTTCATCAATAAATAAAGGCGCAATAAAATCGTTTGGTGTTAGTACTGTTTCTGCAACCAAACTTCTGATTGATGAGTTAACTCTTAATATGCGGTTTCTTCTTTGTAATATCATAATATGTCTGATGTATGATTTTTAGATGTCTGATTTATTCCGATTCGATTTTGCTGTTTTATCTGTTGCTGCAAAAATTGCAGTGAGCTGATTAGCTTCATTAATTAACTATCAACTTCTACACCTGTTTTAATTTCAGCATCTTTAACTACTTCAAGCCAATAATTGCTTTCATCCGCTTCTTCCAATACAATTTCGATCTTATAAATGAAATCTGCATTTGATTTGGCTCTTACAGTAGCTCTATAATTTGCACCAACCGAACCTGCAGACTTTATTAATTGTTTTGCTGTTTCAAAACCGGCTGCATTTTTTGGAAAATCGCTGCAAAGTTTAATTACATCTACATGAAACTTTTTAGTTCGCTGTTGTAATTCTTTCCTATTCATAATTATAGTTTAGGTTAAAAAAAATCGAAAGTTGTTATATCTGACATCAGCAAATCAGGCATCAGACATCACACCCAATCTTTAGGATGTAAGCATACTTGTAATAACTTGTCTTCTTCTGAATCTTTTGCCGGTTGATAATTGTATTCAAACCGCACCGTTGCAGGCAAGCTCATCAATATGCTTTCTGTTCTGCCACCGGTTTTCAAGCCAAACAATGTTCCGCGATCATGAATTAAATTGAACTCAACGTAACGGCCTCTTCTTATTTCCTGCCAATGTTTATGCGCTTCAGTAAACGGAATATTTTTTCTTTTTTCAGCAATGGGAATATATGCATTTATAAACCCGTTACCACAGCCTTGCGCAAGATTAAACCAGAAGCCTGCATCCTGATGTTCATCGGCTCTTTTGTGATCATAAAATATTCCGCCAATACCTCTGCGTTCATTATTGCGGTGCGTGTTCACAAAATATTCATCGCAATTATGTTTGAACAGAGGATATAATTTTTCATCAACCGTATCGCATGTTTGTTTAAATGTTGAATGAAAATGTATTGCATCTTCTTCAAACAAATAATAGGGAGTAAGATCAGTGCCGCCGCCGAACCAGCGATCCGCCAGCATTCCATCCTTATCATACAATTCAAACATGCGGTAATTAAAATGCACCGTTGGTACAAATGGATTGAAAGGATGTATCACAGAACTAATGCCTGCAGCAAACCAGGAGCCGCCCTTGATCCCCCCGGTGAAGGGAAGTTTTAAAACCTGCAATAATTTATCTGTAATTCTTCCATATACAACAGAAGTATTTACACCACCTTTTTCAAATACGTTGCTATTTTGAATAACCCTGGTTAAACCACCACCACCTTTTCCTTCTGCACGCTGCCATTCATCTTCTATGAACTTTGCTTTGCCATCAACAGCTTCCAGTGCTTTGCAAATTTTATCCTGCAGGTTATAGATGAAATCGATCCATTGGCCACGAAATTCTTTCGTTTCAGTTTTGTGCTGTGTTACATCTGTCATCGAAAAAATTTTTCGCAAATGTCTAAAAAAACAAAGCAACAAAAGATGATTTAAATCATATGCGGCAAACATGACAATTACATGACCTGAAAACAATAATCATTTTGTGCAGGATTGCTTTTTAAATTGTACAAATGCTGTGTATCTTCACAGAGGTTATTATCAGCGAAAGCCAAAATCGGCTGCAATCTATTTCTAACGACAAATTCTAACCATTATGCCTGCTGGAAAAATCTGGTTACCTGCTATCATCATAATTTGTATAGCTGTTATTGGTTTTGGATGGAAAATACCGTCTGTAAAAAGACATGCGCCCGAATTCAGAGACCTTAACAAGAACGGAAAGCTGGACGTGTATGAAGATATAAAACAACCCGTTGATGCAAGAGTAAACGACCTGATGAAGCAAATGACGCTGGAAGAAAAAGCAGGTATGATGTTCATTAATGGCGCAAGGGTAAATGATGATGGTTCTATTAAAGACAAACCCGGTAAAGGCATGTTTGCTTTTGCACCCAACGCGCTCATGCTGGTGAAAGAAAAAAAGATGAATCACTTTAACCTGTGGGCAATTCCATCAGTAGATGTATTGGCAAAATGGTATAATGCCATGCAGCGATATGCACAGGATTCAACAAGGCTTGGCATTCCTATAACAATTGCTTCTGACCCGCGCAGTCATTTTACGGATAACATTTTTTCAATGAGTGGCAAAAACTTTTCGCAATGGTGCGAGCCCTTAGGTTTGGCCGCAATAGGTGATGAAAAACTAACACGTGAATTTGCTGATGATGCACGCCAGGAATATGTTGCTGTAGGCATTCGTGAATCTTTGCATCCGCAGGTTGATCTTGCAACAGAACCAAGATGGCCGCGCATTGCAGGAACATTTGGTGAAGATGCCGACTTATCTGCAAAGATGGTCAAAGCTTACATTCTCGGTTTCCAGGGTGAAAATTTAGGGACAACAAGTGTGGCCACCATGACCAAACATTTTCCCGGCGGCGGTCCGCAGTTCGAAGGACTTGATCCGCATTTTCCTTTTCAAAAAGGGCAGGTTTATCCCGGTAATAATTTCAAGTATCATTTAATACCATTCGAGGCTGCTTTTGTGGCGCACACTGCTGCTATCATGCCTTATTATGGTGTGCCGATGGATGATGCGCATGAGCATGTTGGCTTCTCTTACAACAAAGGCATTATTACAGGATTGCTGCGCAATCAATATCATTTTGATGGTGTGGTTTGTACCGACTGGGGTTTGGTTACAGATACACATTTGGGAAATGTTGTTTGGCCTGCACGCGCCTGGGGCGAAGAAAAATTAAGCGCTGAAGAAAGAGTCGAAAAAATAATTGATGCAGGTGTTGATCAGTTTGGTGGTGAAAATATTCCTGAAGTAGTCGTACAATTGGTGAAAGAAGGAAAGATAAGTGAAGTAAGAATTGATTCATCTGTAAGAAGATTATTGCGTGTAAAGTTTGAATTGGGCTTATTTGATAATCCTTATGTAAATGCAGCAAAAGCTACACAGATCGTAGGCAACCCTGAATTTGTAAAAGCAGCAGAAGCATCACAACGAAGAGCGATGACCTTATTGAAAAATGATTATAAATTATTGCCCCTGAAACCGGGCAGCCTAAAGATATATGTAAAGAACATTGATCCCAAAGTGGCTGCTGAATATGGAACAGTTGTAGACAGACCGCAGGATGCTGATATTGCCATTCTTCGTTTAAAAACTCCCTGGTACCCGGTTCAGACAGATATACCGATGGCACAAATGTTTCATCATGGCGATCTTGATTTTAAAGGCACGCAAAAAGACAGTATTCTTCAATTGATGGATGCAGTTCCCACCATTGTTGATATTTACCTGGATCGTCCTGCAGTAATTCCGGAGATCAGCGCAAAAGCAAAAGGATTACTGGCAGATTTTGGTGCAAGCGATGCGGCAGTATTGGATGTAGTGTTTGGCAAATACAAGCCGGGCGGACATTTGCCGATGGAATTGCCCTCATCAATGGATGCCGTGCGTGATCAAAAAGAAGATGTACCTTATGATTCAAAAAAACCTTTGTATAAGTTTGGTTTTGGATTAAGTTATTGAACGAATATTTATCTCTCTCACAACTTAATATCTCAATACTTATATGCGGTTCTCACCTCTTTTATCTAATGCTGCGCCTTTTTTAAAATATTCGTCAGCGGAGAACGAGCCGCTTCCTTTGTAAGCAATTAAAATAACCAGGAAAAAAGTAACAAGAGAAAGTATAAACTCAAAACTATCCTGACCCATATGCCTCATGTTTACAAGAAAGGCGGCAACAAAAAGAACAGGCGCCTGGATGATCGCACTTGTTCGTGTAACAAAACCAACCGTTATGAATAAACCGCAGGCTATATCAAGCACTGCAATTATTACCGACAGCGTAGCTGACTGTGCTGCGAACACTGCAACATCTGCCTGTATCATTGATTGCAAAGTGGTAGTTACAAAAATAAAATTGAAGCCTCTTACAAGTATAATCAATCCTGTAATAATGCGCAGGAATGAATATGGGCTTGGCTTACCGGGGATCAATTTATCGGCGATATTAATTGTTTCCATAAAAAAGATTTTATGATAGATAAATTGAGAAAGAACTGATCATTGGAAAGAACTTAAAATATTCATCGCGGTTAGCTGCGACGTACGATGTATGACAGCATTATTAAAGCAATTGATGCAGTAAATTTAAGAATTAACTTTAAGCAACTCGTAGCAAACTTTATCGGGAAAAGATTTTTACAGAACGAATACAATTAACAACGTAAACCAATCACAATTTTGCCCGCTCATACTGAACAGGCCAATGTACCTCTGCATTTAATTTCTTTGCGGCATGTAAAGGGAAATAAGGGTCACGCAATAATTGTCTTGCCAATACAATAACATCGGCTTTACCCTGTTGCAATATATCTTCAGCTTCTTCTGCTGTAGTTATCAATCCAACAGCGCCGGTTAATATACCCGCTTCATGCCTGATCTTTTCTGCGAAAGGCACCTGGTATAGGGGCCTTACAGGTATTTTCTGGTGATGTGAATTACCGCCTGATGAACAATCGATCAGGTCAACCCCTTTATTTTTTAACAGCCTGGCCAGTTGCACTGAATCATCGATATTCCAGCCGCCATCCACCCATTCTGATGCAGATATTCTTACAAATAACGGAAGCATTTCTGTTAATACCGACCGCACCACATCTACCACTTCCAACAATATTCTTATACGGTTTTCAAAAGAGCCGCCATAGTCATCGGTACGGTTATTACTCAATGGTGAAAGAAATTCATTCAGCAAATAACCATGAGCAGCATGAATTTCTATTACTTTAAACCCTGCTGTTATTGCTCTTAAAGCAGCATCACGAAAATCTTTTTTCAATTGTTTGATATCATCTATGCTCATGGCTTTTGGCAAAGGGTCAGTCTCTTTAAAACTGATAGCACCCGGCGCCAAAGTTGTCCATGCACCTTCTTCAATTTTTAAAGGGCGATTGCCTTTCCATGGACTGGTGTGACTTGCTTTTCTTCCTGCATGCGCTAATTGTATTCCCGGCACAGAACCTTGTGCAGCAATGAATGCAGTGATGCGTTTTAAAAACTCAATGTGATCATCCTTCCAGATACCAAGATCATCAGGTGTAATGCGGCCTTCAGGTGACACAGCCGTGGCTTCAGCTATCACCAATGCTGCACCGCCAACAGCGCGGCTACCCAGGTGCACAAGGTGCCAGTCATTAGCAAATCCATCTACACTTGAATACTCGCACATGGGTGAAACAACAATGCGGTTCTTTAATTGAATGCTGCGTACAGATAACGGTTCAAAAAGTAATGCCATAACTATTGCTTCTTTTTATATTGAGTTATTCCATGCAAACGTATAAGCGTAAAATCGCATCAATTGCTTTGCGCAAATACTTTCTTTAAAAGATCAGTAGTACGTGCCGCAGGATCTTTTCTTATCTGTTTTTCCTGCTCACCTATTTCATAAAAAATTCCGTTCAATGCTTTTCCTGTTACATACGATGAAAGATCAGTGTCCAGTTTATCCTTGCCGAAAAGATTTATTTTATTGTAAGCATTTGCAAAGTCGCTCCAGTATTTGGTAGCATCAACTTTTTGCAACGATTGATCTATAACAGGTTTGAAGGCTGTAGTAAGCGGATCTGTGGTTTTTACTTTAAGATAATGTGTTGCTGAAGTATCGCCGCCCTTCAATATTCCCCATGCATCCTGTATGCTCATTTGTTTGATAGCATTTACAAATATCGGCGCTGCACTTTTACTCGCATCTTCCGCGGCATGATTCATAGATGTAATGGCATCATCGGCAAGTTTTCCCAATCCTGCACTGCGCAATACTTCTTCTGCCTTTTTTGCATCAGGCGGCAATAATATTTTCACTGCTGCATTTTGCAAAAAACCATTTACCGCAGAAAGCTTGTCGGTACCTTTTTCAGTTCCGTTTTGCAGTGCTTCTTTTAATCCTGCAACCACTTCGTCAGTGCTAAGCGATCCGTTGCTATGTGAAACGTCATTAATTATACCGTTGACAGATGAATCTTTTGAAACACTTTTCATCAATTTACTTAACTGGGCATTAAGAGAAGAAACAACGAGCAGGGTTGCCATTAACAGGCTGAATAATTTTTTTATATGCATACCTCAAAGATAAACGGGGCAGGTATTAAGACTGCGTTAAATGAGGCAAACGATATTGTATATGCTTCGCCATCAGTTTAAACTGCTTTATTTTTACTAAGTATATGCATGCAATTTGCTAACTATATGCTCGTATAAGTTTATCAATAGTTAATCTTCTTAATTCAAAAAATTAATTCAATCACAATCGTATAAAAACTTTAATTATGAATACAGCAGGAACTATCACTATAGCAGAAAAAAGCAATCATCCTTTAACGGTTAACCGTTTGGGATATGGAACCATGCGCCTGACCGGCGAAGGCATTTACGGCGAACCGCCAAGAAGAGGTGAAGCGCTGGAAATATTAAGACAATGTGTTGCCAACGGCATTAATTTTTTAGACACCGCCGATTATTATGGTGAAGATGTTACCAACCGTTTGATAGCGGAAGCATTGTATCCTTACAACGACGATCTCGTAATATGTACTAAAGTTGGTGGCGCAAGAAAGCCTGATAAAAGCTGGATACCGTTTAATAAACCGGAGAACCTGCGTACAAGCATTGAGAACAATTTGCGTACGCTTAAAACAGATCAGATGCAACTGGTGCATTTCAGAATGATTGGCGGGTCTGAAGTGCTTAAAGCTGGTTTGGAAGAAATGTTTAAGATGCAACAGGAAGGAAAAATTTTGCATGTAGGTGTAAGCAATGTTCACAAAACAGAACTGGAAACAGCATTGAAGATGGGCGAAATTGCAACCGTTGAAAATATGTATGGACACGCGCAACGTCATGCACTTAAAGCGCCGCATGGCGAAACACATGGCGCGGAAGACATTCTGCATATCTGTGAGCAGCAGCATATTCCGCTGATACCTTTCTTTTCCATACTTACTGCCAATACAAAAAAAGATGAGCGTATAGCAGAAATTGCGGACAAATACAATGCAACAGAAGCGCAAATAAATATTGCATGGCTGCTGCATCGTTCGCCGTGGATATTACCGATACCCGGCACATCATCTTTGGAACATTTCAAAGAAAATATTGAAGCTGTAAATATTCAGCTTACAAAAGAAGACATGGATTACCTGGATTGATCGGATTCTGATTTCACGCTAACACTTTCTACTTTAGATTTGCATGCATGAGCAGGTATGATGTTTTTATTATTGGCGGCGGCCCAATTGGTTTGGCTTGCGGGATAGCAGCACAACAAGCAAATCTTAAATATATCATTGTTGAAAAAGGATGCCTGGTGAACAGCTTATACAATTATCCTGTTAACATGACCTTCTTCTCAACTTCTGAAAGATTGGAAATAGGCGGTGTACCATTCATGAGCATTAACCCGAAACCCAGGCGTGCAGAAGCTTTGGAGTATTACAGAAGAGTTGCAAAAGATCATCAACTGAATATACATTTATTTGAAAAGGTAGAATCAGTTGAACGTTTAAGTGATAACAGTTTTGAGATCACTACCTCAAAACAAAAATACATAAGCGCTAATATAATTGTGGCAACCGGCTTTTATGATCTTCCGCAATTGCTGCATGTGCCCGGTGAAGATTTACCCAAAGTGAAGCATTACTATGATGACCCGCATTATTATGCTTTTCAAAAAGTATTGGTAGTTGGTGCAAGCAATTCTTCTGTTGATGCAGCGTTGGAAACATGGCGCAAAGGTGCAGAAGTTACGATGGTAGTAAGAAAAGATGTGATTGGCAAAAGTGTAAAATATTGGGTGAAGCCTGATATTGAGAACCGCATTAAAGAAGGAAGCATTAAAGCGTACTTTAATTCAAACATTAAAGCTATTCACGAACATTCTGTTGAAATAGAAACGCCTGAAGGGATGATAACGCTTGAAAATGATTTTGTGTTGGCGCTTACAGGTTATCATCCTGATTTTAATTTGCTGAAACACTTAAAGATCGTTTTATCTGCAGATGAAAAGCAATGTCCTTTTTATGATGGCGAAACAATGGAGACAAATCAAAAAGGAATTTATTTAGCGGGTGTTGTGTGTGGTGGTTTTGATACACATAAATTGTTTATAGAAAATTCAAGAGTGCATGCGGGGAAGATAATTGATGCGATTACATTAAAAGCTGATAGATCATAGTTAATAGTTCATGGAATTATGCAAACTCGCTCAACTCCAACCATCGCATTTCTTTTACTTCAAGCAAAGAATTAATAACCAACAATCTTTCACTTACAACACTAAGTTCTTCATAACTGATATTGCTGCTTAATTTTTCTGTGAGTGTTTTCCTTTCCGTTTCCAACTCAGGAATTTCTTTTTCCAGTTGTTCAAACTCACGCTTTTCTTTGTAACTCAACTTGCGGGTAGAAATATTGGTGAGCGGTGAACTATGAACGGTGGGCGCATTTAATATTTGTTTACTGCTTACTGCTAATTGTTTACTTTCCTCCATTCTATACTGCGTATAATTTCCGGGAAAATCTTTTATCACACCATCGCCTTCAAATACAAACAAATGATCAACCAGTTTATCCATAAAATAACGGTCATGCGAAACGATCAACACACAGCCCGGGAAATCCATTAAAAAATTTTCAAGCACACTTAAAGTCGGCAGATCAATATCATTGGTAGGTTCATCAAGTATTAAAAAATTCGGATTTCGGAATAATATAGTCAGCAATTGCAACCGTTTTTTTTCACCACCGCTTAATGACGATAAAAACGTGTATTGCTTTTCAGGCGGAAATAAAAACAGCTCCAAGAACTGCGCTGCACTTAAGCTTCCGCCTTTTGCCAACGGAAAACTCTCAGCAAAAGTTTTTACATATTCTATTACGCGCATGTCTTCTTTTATCACCAAACCCTGCTGTGAAAAATTGCCGAATACTACTGTATCGCCCACATTTATTTTGCCGCTGTCAGGTTGTTCAATGCTTTGCAGCATATGAATGAATGTTGATTTGCCCACGCCATTCTTCCCGATAATGCCGATACGATCGCCTTTATTGAATGTATAATCAAATCCTTGTAAAATAATTGTAGAGCCATAACGCTTATACACTTTTTTCATCTCTGCGATCTTGCCGCCCATCCGGCTCATTTTTATCTGCAACTGCAACTGTGCATCAACAATTTTTTGTTTTGCCTTTTGTTCAGTTTCGGCAAAAGCATCAATGCGGCTTTTAGATTTTGTGGTACGCGCTTTAGGTTGTTTGCGTATCCATTCCAGTTCCCTTCGGTATAAATTTCTTGCTTTATCAATATTGGCCTGTTCATTTTCTATGCGCGCAGCTTTCTTCTCCAGGTAATTTTCATAATTGCCTTTGTACACATACAACTTTGCATTATCAATTTCCCATATCTCGTTACAAACATTATCCAGGAAATAGCGATCGTGTGTAACCAGCAACAATGTAACATGTTGCTGACTTAAATAATGTTCCAGCCATTCTACCATTTCAATATCCAGGTGATTGGTTGGTTCATCCATTATCAGCAAAGTATGTTTATGCTCAAAGCCAATATCAATAAGCGTTTGCGCCAACGCAATGCGTTTCCGTTGACCGCCGCTTAATTCTTTTACGATGGATTGTAAATGATGGATATTCAGCTTGCCCAATATCTGCTTTACATTACTTTCAAATTCCCATGCATTCAGTTCATCCATTTTTGTTAATGACGAGGATAATGCATGTTCATCATTTACTTCAATTGCATTTTCATATTCTTTTATAGCAGCAATTACAGGATGTTTATGATGAAAAATATTTTCAAGTACGGTTTTGTTTTCTTCAAACTTTGGTTCCTGTTCAAACAATGCAACAGTAACATCTTTGTTTATCCATACTTCACCTTCGTCAACTGTTTCTTTACCTGCAAGAATTTTAAGCAGTGTGCTTTTACCAAAACCATTGCGTGCGATCAACGCGATCTTATCACCTTCCGAAATATGAAATGAAATATTTTTAAAAAGAGGATCAGCCCCAAAACTCTTTGTTATCTCTTCTGCAGATACATAATGCATGCTGCAAAAATACTTCGCAGCACTTGTATAAACCGAATAACAAAAAAAGCGATCGCAGTTTTAAGCAGTTATTATCAAAAAAACAACATTCTATTTTTTATGAAACAGCAATCCTGCCTGCAATCCGTAAGTAATGAAATGAAAATTATTACTGTTGTTGTTTTTGAAAAGACCTGAAAGACTATAAGAAAATTGCGGGCCAATGTAGATAGAAGTATTTTTTATACTGTTGATCTTTAAACTTAACCCGGCAAGCAACTGAAACTGCGTTTTGTTTAATGCATCATCTTTCGAAAAATAAATATTGTAATCCTGATCGTACACCAAAGAGTTAGTTGATAATAATTGACGCAATGAAAACCCTGCGTTATAGCTCAGCGATAACTCCTTAGACGGAAAAAGATCCTGTCTAAAATAAACAGGCAACTCAATAAAATTATAATGATTGGTGTATGTTGAAGCAGTACCGCTTTGATAAAAATTATTGATCGCATAAGCGCTTTGCGACAAAAACAAAGTAGAATCAATGCTCTTGCCTACTGTTGATTTTGTTGAAAGATGTATATAGTTTAAACCTGCGCCGATAAACCCGTTTTTAATAATTCTTTTTTCAACAACACCACCAATGCTGTAAGATGCAGATGCACTATACGGTTTACCATTTACGTAAGCAGTATCAAAATTACCACCGCCTGAATTTAATGATGAAGGCAGCGATTTATTAGAACTTACAAGATCGTTAACTGCATTACTGCCGCCATAAAACATATTGATTCCCCATTGCAGTTTTGGCAATTTTATTTGCGTATTTTTTGAAGTTGTTTTGTTGTTATTTGTATTATGTTGAGTTGATTCAATAGAATCACTTTTCAAAATATTGTTGCTGATAACATTTGTAGTTGCCGCATTGTTATTGCTTGCATTGATTGAATCCCTGCTTTGATCTTGTTGCTCTTTAACCTCAGCATTGTTATCAACAGTTTTTGCATTTGAAGTATCTTCTTTTCTTATTGTTGCATCCTGAGTTGGTTGATTTGTTTGATCAACATTTTGCTGATTAATATTTGTTTGTAATGATTGTGTGTTTTCTTTTTGTGTTGTAACTGCAACCAGAGTTTTTGCTGAATACTTTCCTGTGCGATGTATATTGCCTGTATTCATCTTCGTATTTCTTTCAGCATATATTAAAGAAGCTGTATCATTTTTATTTGCCTGCTCATCGTTATGTACAACAATTGTGTTAGCATCTTTTAAAACATTTGTTTTGTTCAAACTGCCAACAGAATCTTTTACGTTATTCTTTGCTTCATAATTCACTGAAGTTTCTTCGTAACGATACATAATAAAACCCGCAACAAGTAAGCAACATACAAGCAACAAAATGAAAGGCGTTTTCCTGCGTCTGTCGCTGTTTATCCTGCGATCAATTTTTGGCCACACCTCACCTGATGGCTGAAGCTGAAATTCATCCATCATTTCCTTAACCTTTTTTTCAAAATCATTCTCCTGCATACCGCCGTTGTTTTATTGCTTCATTATTTTTTTCAATCCATGTGATCATTATGCTTCTCGCTCTCGCATATTGCGATCGTGAAGTGCCTTCATGAATGCCTAATATTTCACCTATCTCAACATGTGTGTAACCTTCCACCGCATGCAGGTTGAAAATAGCCTGGCAGCCGGTAGGCAGTTGCCTTATCAGGTCAGCTAATTCTTTCACCTGTAAATTAATAGCCGGGTTTTCTGCAGACACCGGATGAAGATTCATTTCTTCATAAGAAAGATCACCGCTGTACCGCTTGTTTTGTTTAAGATAAGTTAATGCAGTATTTACCATTATACGGCGTATCCATGCACCCAATTCGCCTTCGTTGCGATATTGATGAAGGTTATTGAAAACTCTTACAAAGCCTTCCTGCAATACATCTTCCGCATCCGTTACCGATTTTGTATAACGATAACAAACGCCATACATAGAAGCAGCAAACAGATCGTACAGTTTTCTTTGTGCTTCCTGTTTTCCTTTAAGGCAATCTTTTACAAGTTCTTTATAATCCATCCGGATGTTATGGCTGACAGCATTTTAAAACAGAACGTTGCAATACGTTGTATTTTTTTACTCAAAGATTGTTGTAATTATTTATTTGTTTACCGGCGATTGGATAGATGGCATCGTTCCTTGTGTCACTCCTTTGTTCTGCATATCATTGTGCAGCTTCGGTTTACGTTATGCTCAGCTTGATTGAGCATCTCATTATAAACCTTCAAATAAATCTCTCCATATTGCATAGAATAAAATTATGAGATTCCCACTTTCGTGGGAAAGACGTTCGGAGAGTGTTTATTAAATCTAACATTTAAACAAAGCAAGAATAAAACATAACCACTCACACGTCATGCTCAGCTTGACTGAGCATCTCATTATCTTAACCTGAACTCTTATTAAATTTCATCAGAAGTTTTTCTGCAGGGCCTCAATGGCATTTGAAATATATACCAGCGGCGCATTCCAGTTAATAGCAATTTCATTGGAAGCATACGCGCAATCGCTGTCAACATATGCTGTCTCAGGTTCGGTAAATTCATATTTGCAACCATCTTGCCTGCCGGGATTTGGGCCGCCAGCCATTAAACCAGGAACAGGTTCATTAATACCATCTGCAACAGAAGGGCGATGATGAGGATGCATTGTACTTTTTGTGCCGATGCCGGTTACAAAACAATAACCTGTTGCATTACGGCCAAGTATATAATCAAGATTGGTTAAAGCTGCATCAAGGTATTTTTTGCTTTTTATAATGCGATATGCATTTAGCAACACAATACTTTGATTGGCTGCATTGGAATTACTGCCCCAGTTAAAATCTCTCCTGCTTCCACCAATAACAGTTTCAAAAGCAGAAGTGTTTATATTGTTAGTGATGCTATCAGCAAAAGCAACAACAAGATTTGACATACCTTCTATATCCATCAAATGCTTTGCCGGATGCAGTCGCAGTAAAGTATACATGCCCAATGTATAAACATTGCTCCATGATGGCAAAGACATTTTATGTTGATTGGTTGAATCAATTACCCGCCAATAATTTTCGTTGTTTGTAGTTGCATACAATTCGCAGGCAGCCCAGAAAAATTCGTCAGTTATATTGCCATCGCCGTAATCGCCGGTTATAACTGCAGGTTGAAATTGCTTGTTCATTTTAAACTGGAAGTAATAAACACGTGGATTTATTTCAGCCCATTGATGTGCTTTAATAGCAGCTTTCAAACAACTATCAGCTAAACCTGGAAATTGTTTTTTATATTTTGAAAATATGCGACTTGCCTGCGCGCAAACAGCAGCAAAATCGAGCGTTGCAGCCGTTGACTTTTGTACTACATATCTTTTTTCTGTTGCTTTATCAGGCATGATCATCGCATCAAATTTTGCATTCGTGCATTTATGATATACGCCGCCATCCTTTGGATCCTGCATGGTTAGCATCCAGCGAATGTTATATAAGGCTTCATTCAAAATATCAGGAACACCATTGTTACTTTCCGGAATATTTGTTTTTAAGGTTTTAAAATAACCAGGATAATCTTCATAAGCAGATAACAATGTTGCCACGCTGATGCCGCTGTTAACAACATACTTATTGTAATCACCTGCGTCGTACCAGCCGCCGGGCGATTTTATAATTGTTCCTTCGGGTCTTTGTGTTGTTGCAGCAGAACTATGTATATAAACCACTGTATCAGGATGGCCTTCTGCCCTCGCCCATTTACCCGCATATTTTTCTTCCAAAGGCATTGACATACGCTGATAATAAAAACCTTTTAACGATGCAACTGCAACAGTATGCAATACATTTTCTTCTATGCTGAACGGATACGATTGTTTATCGCCTGCAACAACAATATAATTTCCTGTTTTATTGAATGAAGAGAAATCTGCAATGCGCGTAGTTAATGAAGAGTTGTTGGAATGATGAATATTGCTAAGCTTACCATTGTAAACAGTATCATGTTTGTTTGAATTAACAACATAAAAATTATTATCAACGCTATCGTATACTACAATCGCAATCTTTGGTGCACCCGGATAAAAACCAAGCTGGTTTACGCGAATATGATCATCCAATTGCTGCGCTTGTATTTGATTGACTAAACAAGCAATTATAAAAAAATAAGTGGTGAGTGCTTTCATGTAAATAATATGCTTTTAAAATAAGAATCTTTATGATAACCAGTAACAACTTGCACCGTCATGTCGAACGGGAGTGAGACATCCCTACATCATTTTAAGCTTAAAATTAATTTAAGAGATTTATCTCGTTCATATCTGTTTTTATAAGTCTCGATGATTGTTTCGCAGTTCTTTCCCGAAACTTCGCATTGGCATCAAGCTAACTTTCTTTGTACATCACTTAAATACAGTTATTATATGCTCAAGCCGCATGGCTTCGTTGTCTCATCGGCGCTGCTTTCGCTTCTTTGAAAAAAATTTCCTTCGGATTTTTTTCAATCCCGACATTCGTCGGGACCGAACCGAAAGAGGCGCCTTATGTGACAACTGGTAACAACCTGAAATTACAGGCGCTAATACTGTAGCTGGTAACATAAAAATATTATTGTTTCGTTAACCGCAACATAACTACATCATGCGATGGAACTGTTGTAGTGAAAGGCTTTGCTGTAGTTGATGAATTTTCCTTCGTCCATACATTCATAATTTTATAAGTAGTAGCCGCTGCGTTTAATTGCCTGTTTGAAAGTGTGTCGCTTACATTTTCATTCTTCCAGTCAAAATTTATTTTTTGCGGCTGCGCAGAACGATTCAAAAAACATAAAGCCCAATCGCCATTGCTCAAGGGCTTGAACCATGTTTCCACACTATCTTTTGATGCATAACGCCAACCCTGCACGCCAAGCGCATCCTGGTCAACAGCAATTGCATCTTTATTTGTGAGAATTGCTTTTGTATCAGCAGTCATCTTTCGTATATCATTGCCAGCAATCAACGGCGCAGCCATCATGCACCACATTGAAAAATGCACGCGGTCTTCATTCACATTCATACCGTTTCCTACTTCAAGCATATCAGGATCATTCCAATGACCCGGGCCTGCATAACCACGCAAGGGTTCGTTCAGATCAATAATATGTAACACACAATTTGCTTTCCAATTACCCATATCTTTTTGCCCTTCAAAACAATTATAAATATCGCCTGTAGTACGCCAAAGTTCACCAACATTTGCAGCCCATTCCCATGCTTTGTTGCTTCCCCATTCGCATAAACTGAAAACAATCGGCTTACCTGCAGCCTTCAATGCTTTGCTCATTGTGGTGTATGATTCTTTTGCATTCTGCCCGTCAGTATAACACCAGTCAAATTTTAAATAATCAATATTAAGTGATGCATAAAAGCGTGCATCCTGGTATTCATAACCGCGCGTGCCCGGATAACCCGCGCATGTTTTTGTTCCTGCACAATTGTATAAGCCAAACTTCAATCCTTTTGAATGCACATAATCAACCAATGCTTTCATGCCATGCGGAAATTTTTTTGGATCAGGAATTAAATTGCCTGTTACGCTGTCGCGTTGCATAGTCATCCATCCATCATCCAAAACAATATAAGTGTAGCCGGCATCTTTCATGCCTGATGCAACCATATTATCGGCAATGCCTTTTACAAGATCTTCTGAAATGTTTACCTGGAAAGTATTCCAGCTGTTCCAGCCCATTGGCGGTGTTAATGCAAGGCCATCAAATTTTTGAGTGAATGCATTTGAATTTAATACAACAAATGCCAGAAGAATAATTTTTTTCATATTGATGATTTAATAAAGATGAATATACTATATACATATTATATTAATACCTGCGTAACTTATCTCTTACTTTAATACCTGATTCTTTTAAATCTGTATCCTGCCAGTTACCGTTTGATGAAGCTGATGTATTAAGCACTGAACAGGTTTCATTTTTATCAGAAACTGACCATGTGATCCAGCTTATTTTGTGTAGCTCGCACCAATCGATCCACCGCTGCCATTCTTCATCATTGATGGGACCATCGCCGCTTGCTTCCATACCGGCAGATTCTGAAATAAAGATCGGGATGCCTTTGCTCAATGCAGCATTGCAACGATCGCGTAAATATTGTTTGTGTGTGTCCGCATAAAAATGAACGGTGTACATAAGGTTTGAAACATGGGTTAACGGAGCATCTGCAACAAGATTAATATCCTGGTCCCAATGAGGACAACCTGCAAGGATCAGGTTATCCGGATCAATTGATCTTATGGTTGAAATAATTGTTGTTTCGTATGCTTTTACACTATCCCACGATTCATAATCCGGTTCATTATACAACTCATAGATCACGTTAGGATATTTACCATAATCTTTCGCCATTGTTTTGAAAAAAGCATTTGCTTCTTTCAAATTAATGTTATGGCTATGCCAGTCGATAATAACATACGCACCGTTTTTTATGCAGGCTTCAACAACTGTTCTTATTAATTTTATTTGTGTGGCAGAATCTTCTTTGTAACCTTTTGGAGGTTCAATACCTAATGCAGCCCTTATTACAGTACAATGCCAATCCTGCACAAGCGTAGTTACAGCTCCTTCAGTATAAAATCTTGGATGAAAACAACTCCAGCCAAAACTCATTCCGCGTAAAACAACAGCATTATTATGTTCGTCCATCAATTGTATACCGCTAACATGTAAAGCGCCATGTTGGTTTACCGGTTGTGCATTCGATTGAAAAAAATTAAATAGAAAAAAACTAAAAACAATCAGTAGCGTTTTTAACATAGTAACATATGATGAGTTATCAATCCGATTAATTCCTGCTGTTCAACCATTGACTGAATAGTGCCTTTTTTATTCAACATTTTTCAACATGATATTTTTCTTATCATCAGTAGTAAAGCCTTTACCATCCATTGCGTATATTTTATAAGCTGATTTATTTATAGGTGAAGCACCTCCTTTAAATTCACTAATACGCAGGTTTTCAAAATTAACAGCTTCAATGCCATTGGTAAAATATTGCATTCTTGTACCCGTCCAGCTCAATTCAAAATCATTAATACGAACATCTTTTGCGTATTGAATCAACAAGCCTGGAATATCTCTTTTGAATAATTGTTGCTGAATAGAAGCGCCACGAAGATCAACATTGCCACCAGCAGCGATATCATTCAGCTTACTGTCTGTTAATTCAAAACGTATGTGATTGAATGATACATCTTCAATTATGCTTTCATCACTGCCATACACAATCATTCCGTTTTCACCTTTACAAATAATGTTGCTGAAAATAACATGCTTTATTTGCCCAAGCTTCACACTGTCTTTGCCCCGCACTGCAGAAATATGTATTGGTTCGCCATTTCCCCACCAATCACCGGTTCTTAATTGTGTTTCAATTGATATGTTATCAAATGTTATGTTTTCAAGCGAACCTTCATCACGCACAAAAATGCCGATGCCTCTCGTTGAGTTAGTGATGTTCACATTACTTACATGAATATTTCTTACACTGTTCTGATCTAAAAAACCGATGCGAATACCGCTTGATGCAGATTGCAGATTGCAATTGTTTATGAGTATATTTTCCGATGCATGGCGCAAATGATGAAAGCCGGGAATTTCAAAATGATGGTTAAAACCGGTTATGGCAATCGCATCATCACCGGCTCTTATATCACAGTTATCAATGATCACATTTGTACAACTGTTTATATCAACGCCATCAGCATTTGGCGCCAGCATACTGTTCCATAAACGAATGCCGGTTACATGTACCGCATCACAATCCGCAAAATGCATACACCAGAAAGGCGCAGTTGTAATAGTTATATCTTTTATAGTAACTCTTTTACAATTGCTGAAAACAAACATTTGATAAGGTCTGTCTTTCGGTGTTACAGGGCCATCACCAATGCCCCTTTGAACTTCACGAAAGTGTTGTTGTTGCCTTGTATATTGTGTGCCGCCCCATTCAATTTTTTTTGCTTTATCCAGCTCAAAAAAATTGTCGCCGTTGCCATCAATTTTCCCCTCGCCCGAGATGGTGATATTCTCTGCATTTTCAGTAAAGAACATGCCTTTATGCACAGGTTTATATGGTGTATCGGGAATGAAAACTTCATAATCATTCAGGTTAGTGCTGCCTTTCAAAACCGCACCGGCATTGATTTGCAAGTGAATGTTCGATTTAAGATGAACAGTGCCTATAATAAAAATACCTTTTGGAATAATTACCTCTCCGCCGCCTGTTGCTGCACAACTGTCAATAGCAGTCTGAAAAGCTTTTGTACAAACAGTTGTACTATCGCCAACGGCGCCAAACGAAACGATATTGAATGAATTGTTTTGTGCAAAATTTTGAACTGAAAATGCAAGCGCTACAATAAATAAACGCTTTTGAATAAATATTTTCATTGTATTCTTTTAATTATTTCCAGGCAGGCTCTTGCGTTATGATAAGGACATTTCCATAAACCAACTTTATCTTCACCCTGCATTACAGAATGATCTTCCTTTATTCCCCAAAACCATTCGCCTTGTTTTTTATCAATGATATATTGCTTAATAAATTGCCAGCTATTGACAGCATATTGCAAATATTTTTCATCGTTGGTAATTTGATATGCATTGAAAAATCCAACCATCGCTTCTGCCTGTGGCCACCAATGTTTTTCTTTTACCAATGCTTTATGCAAAGGTTTGTATTCATACCATAAGCCGCCATCAATATCCAAACCTTCAGCAGCCGCATCTGTAATCTTTACTGCATGCATTTTATAAACTTCAACCCATTCACTATGGTTTATGATTTCTGCGCATTGCAACAACAACCATGCAGCTTCAATATCATGGCCATAAGAAATTACATCAGGTTTTTCTTTCCATGCTTCATCAAAAAATAATTTTAAATGAAATGTTTTATGATCGATGAAATACTTATCAAACAATTCAAGGAGTTCCGTTATTTTATTTTTCAGCACTTCTGAAGGAAGTACTTTATGCAGGTTTGCATACGCTTCAACAATATGCAGGTGCGTGTTCATTGTTTTCTTTTCATTTGCATCCTTTGCGCTTAAACGCAGATCATTCGCTTCTTTCCAATCTCCTGCAAACGCCTCGAAGTAACCTTTGTATTCAGTATCGTAACTATGCTCTTCAATACAGTCGAATAACTGCAAAGCAAGGCATAAAGATTCTTTGTTTTTTGTTGCTGCATAGTATTCGCTCAAACCATACATACAAAAAGCCAAAGCATATATCTGTTTTTTTGAATCAAGCGTGTTGCCTTCAAAGCCAACTGTCCAAAACACGCCACCATATGCTGCATCAATAAAATGATCACGTATGTATTCAAATGCTCTTGTTGCTATCGAAAGATATTTTTCTTCTTTGTTGAAATTATACGTTGCTGAGAAAGTCCATAAAATTCTTGCATTAAGCACTGAACCTTTTGGCGCGGTTGTATAAACATCATTCCTGTTATCTATCTTACCGAAGAAGCCGCCATGTATTTCATCAATGGTATTATTTACCCAATAACCGAGTATGGATTCAAGCTCCTGTTCAGCTTCCTTTTTATACTGGCTTAAGTTCATTACTTAGTGATAATTTGAGTCCTTCGTGCATTGGTGGTTAAAACATTGAACCACGAAGACACGAAAGCACTAAGAAAAGAACATATATTATTCAGCCGCTTGCAGCTTATGCTCTTTTGTGTGCTCGTTATTGGCATGAATTAAATTGAGTAATCTTTCAACAGAAGTTGCAGAACGCAGGCCATCTTCGGGTGTATTTATTACATAATCCAATAACTGGTCAATAGATGAAACTGCCACATGCATTCTTGTATCTGAAGAAGCATAGTAAATAAAGACTTTACCATCATCATCCAAAATCCATCCATTACTAAATACAACATTTGACACATCGCCAATACGTTCCTCTCCTTCCGGTGCAATAAAATACCCGGCAGGTTTATGAATGATTTTAGTGAGATTGCGCAAATCAGTCATGAACATATACAACACGTAACGCAAGCCTGATGCTGTATTGCGCACACCATGCGCAAGGTGCAGCCAGCCATATTTTGTTTTAATTGGTGCAGGGCCCCATCCATTCTTCAACTCATTAATAGTGTGATATACTTTTGGATCAACAATTATTTCTTCATCAACTTCGGCACCATCTATCTTATCACTTAAACCAAAACCTACTCCGCCACGTTTGCCTGCTTCAATAAAACTATCCTGTGGTCTTGTATAAAAAGCATATTTGCCATTTACAAATTCAGGATGTAATACCACGTTTCTTTGTTGCGGTGATTTGGTTTTAAGATCAGGTAACCGTTCCCATGTTTTAAAGTCTTTCGTACGCACAATACCGCATTGTGCAACAGCAGCGCTTTCATCGCCGGGCGCAGCATAAGGATCTTTTCTTTCTGTACAGAATAAACCATATATCCAACCGTCTTCATGGCATATCAGGCGCATATCGTACACATTGGTATCAGGTACTTCTGTTTCAGGAATAACAACAGGTTCATCCCAGAATCTGAAATTGTCGATACCATTATCACTTTCTGCAATACCAAAAAAAAGATTTGCGGTCAATACATTCAACCCGTGGCATCAACAGATATTTATTATTCCATTTAATCGCGCCGGCATTTAAAACCGCGTTAATGCCAAAACGTTCCATTAAAAAAGGATTGCTTTCGGCATTCAAATCATAACGCCAGAATAAGGGCGTATGTTTTGCGGTTAACACCGGGTAATGATAGCGGTTAAATACGCCATTACTCTCGTGCTCCGGCTCATTTTTTAATGCGAGTAATGTTACATGTTCGCGCTCCAATTGTGCCAATCGCTCCTGAAATTTTTTTCTCATAGTTGCTTGCTTTTAATCTTCGAGCTTATTCCACCAGGTTTTTTTAAGAATGAAGATTATTATAATTAGAATTATTACTGTTATTAATAAAGGAAGTTTCATCCACAATACAACATACATTGGCAGAATGGTTAAACAACATTGTGCGATGATGCCGATAACAACGTTGAACATATCCAGCTTAAATCTTTTGTTGGGAATGAATGCAGGATCATCTGCTATAACCAATGTATGAACCGGTTTCCAAAAGCCCCATGGTCTTACGGTCCGATAAAAAATTTTGAGCGTTTCTGTTTCAGTTGCAGGCGCGGTGTATGTACCGATAAAACAGCCTGCCAATGATATTAAAAACAATACCGGGAAGAAGTATAAAAATTGTACGCCATGAAAGAACTCAGAGAATATCAATGCCCCTGCTGTGCCTGCCAGCATTCCCCAAAAAAATCCATTGGCATTAAAACGCCACCAATACCATTTGAGCATATTAGCTGCAATGTAACCGCCATATAATCCTGAAACGATCCATTGCAGAATGCTGTTCACATCTTTTGTAAAAAAACCAAGTGTAACACCAACAGCAACTACGACAATGCCTGAAGTATAACTTACAGCCATTGTTTTTTTGTTAGATGCTTTTGGATTGATGTACTTTAAATAAATATCGTTTACAATATAAGCTTGCGCAGCATTCAATGTTCCGGAAAAAGTTCCCATGAATGCACCGAGTAAACCGGTTAATACAATACCTAAAATGCCAACGGGTAAAAAGCCGTTGATAGCACCCGGCAATACTCTTTCAAAATCAACACCGCCACTGCCGTTATCCAGGTTGAGCTGCTTGAAATACAACAAACCCAACACGGTTAAACCAATCACCATTGCATAACGAATGGGTAATAAAATAATAGAAACAAAACCGGTCATCTTTGATGCTTCTTTTGGCGAACGTGATGAAAGGATCTTCTGCATGTCGTAATTAGGTGCGGGACCAGCAAGTGCAGCAAACGCACCTTTAAACAACATCATCATAAAAAAGAAGCCAAATAGATCATAACCATCATCAGCAATTTTTTGATTGGCGGCAGCTATATATTTACTCCAATCCATATTCAAATGCCAGCCAAAGAAAGGATTACCCCAACCTTGTGGCACATTTAGTTTTGATGTATCGCCCTGCAAATGTTGTACAGCAATAACCGCAACAGCAATACAACCTACAGTCATAATAATGTACTTGATCAAATCGCCCAATACAATACTATGCATACCGCCAAGCACAGAATAAAAAACAGCAAACAGTGTAAAAATAATACCGTAAAAATGTGCTACATATTCAGGTGCTATATGAAAAGGAATATAGGGTTGCACCATATTCCATGGCACAAAAATTTCAATGAATTTACCTAAGCCAATAAAACCATAAGCCATAAAGCCAAGGCAACCGATCAATGCAAATGCAACAATTATGGTATGCGAACCTTTAACACCTTTGCCTTTAAAACCAAAACGGGTTCCCAGCCATTCAGCTCCTGTATTTGCATTGGAACGACGTAACCATTTTGCCAAGAACATCATATTAAAAACCTGGTTGAAAACGGGCCAGAGCCACGGTATCCAGATGCTTTTCATACCATATACAAAACATAATGAAACCATCCACATGGTACCACTGATATCAAACATATCAGAAGCATCACTTAGCCCTAACAAATACCAGGGCAAACGCTTTCCGCCTAACAAATAACTTTCTTTACTGGCCCTGGCTTTCTTGCGTAAAAACCAGCCAATAAGAAGCATTGTTACGAGGTACATAACAATAATGGCA
>Ga0206903_10020_pt3 | contig 31012 bp, 32 predicted proteins | sample Alteio_BWOrgHeat_45_FD_152959 | JGI IMG/M metagenome (GOLD analysis project Ga0206903, IMG submission 152959) | Enriched cells from forest soil in Barre Woods Harvard Forest LTER site, Petersham, Massachusetts, United States -... | ecosystem: Environmental > Terrestrial > Soil > Temperate forest >... | reverse complement strand
GCCAAGACTTTCCGCCAGGGAAAAAAGCCGCGTGGCTGATAAAACCCTTTTCGTTTCTTCAGCAGAATTATTTTTAAGTTCAAAACTGATCATCCCGCCGAATCCGCGCATTTGTTTGCTCGCTATGGCGAAACCCGGATGATCACTGAAGCCGCACCAGTATACTTTATCTATTTTGGAATTTTTGCGCAGCCAGTGAGCAATTTTTTCTCCGTTCTCACAATGACGCAGCATGCGGAGCTCCAGGGTCTTCAGCCCCCGGAGTACCAGGAAGCAGTCCTGCGGACCAGGCACGGCCCCGCAGGATTTCTGAATAAAATATAACTGTTCACGCAGGGCCGGATCATTCATCATCAGGCAGCCATGAATCACGTCGCTGTGACCGCCGAGATATTTGGTGGCAGAATGGATCACGATATGGGCGCCGAGGTCGAGCGGATTTTGCAGGCAGGGGGAAGCAAATGTGTTATCAACACAAAACAATAGATTTTTTTCTTTTGCGATGGAAGCCACGCCGGCCAAGTCTACGATATTCATTAACGGGTTGGTCGGCGTTTCCGCCCAAATCAATTTTGTATTTTTATTAATAATGGAGCGGATATTTTCAGGATCCTGCATATTCACGTAATGAAAATGGATACCTGTTTTTTCAAATATTTTTGAAAACAGCCGGAACGTTCCGCCGTACATATCGTTGGCGGCAATCACTTCATCTCCTGGAAGGAGCAACCGGATAACCGCATCTGAAGCAGCCACCCCGCTGCTGAAAGAAAGTGCGAACCGCGCGTTTTCAATGTCTGCCAGAGCGGTTTCCAGGGCCTTTCTTGTTGGATTTTGTGAACGGGCATATTCAAACCCCTTATTGTTTCCGGGTGCAGCCTGCACAAATGTCGAAGTCTGGTAAATGGGTGGAATGATCGCGCCCGTACTCGGGTCGGGTTCCATTCCTGCGTGAATGACACGGGTGGCAAATTTCATAATTATTTTTTTGTGAATTCTTTCAATGGTTACCAGCTGATGGGAAGATGTACATCCTTATTGTCCCACCCGATCATCAGGGAAGTCTTATTTTTTTCGGTTCCTTCAAAACTAATCGTAAACACGTCGATGACGTCCGGACGGGTATTTACTTTGACATCTGTGCGAAGAACATCTTTTTTCTGGTCGTACGCAAACGCGCCCCAGGTATCGGTTTCCTTATTGAGCACAAGGGTCCATTTATCGGTTGAAGGAATGGCGTAGAGAGTATATCTTCCTTTCGCCATTTTTTTACTATCGATTTTTACATCGCGAAAAAATTCAATTTCCGTGGCTTCGTTCGCTCCGACCCGCTAGATCATGTCGTAGGGCACGAGGTCTCCGAAAATGCTGCGGTCATTTTTCTGGGGTCTGCCATAAATCACGCGTGCAATGAGGGGAGCATCGGTCTTATGCTGCATTTTGAGAATGGGATAGTTAACCGGGTAATAACACATATCCATCGGCGATTTATCCAGCGGAGGAATGGCCGACTGGGATATACAAATCCCTGTGACGGACATTAAAAAGACCGTCAGCACCATGGATTTTATTTTATTCATAGAATGCAAATTAATCAGTTAAAGATTATCAGTTGCCGCGAAGGTAGAGCAGTTCATGATATGCAAAGGTTTTTACATGGGGAAAGAAAAATTCATAGGCCATTTTTAACTCTTCGTAGTGGGTAAGAAAGGCCTCAAAAACGGGTTCCGGATCGTCGATATATTTTGCCCGGTGGCAGAGGCCGCGAAAGCTTCGGTGTATACCTTCTGTTGTCCGGTAGTTAAAAAGCCAGTTTTGCGCGTTCATGTAGTAGAAGAACATCCGGGATTTTTCGGGAAACCATTTTTCATTTGATCCCAGCTGGGCATATACATTTTGGGTGAATATGTCCAGGGCGCCTTCTTCAAATTCGTATGTGTCGTTGGCCAGGAAATGATCGTAAACAATATCCACGAAAGGACCGGCATACAGACCGGCGGTATTTTTCAGATATTGTTTTGCCTGCCGGGTGGCCGGATGTGTGTCGGTATATTCATCTATTTTGCGATGCAGGGTGATACCCTGCTGAATCCTTTGGGGGTAGTCTGATTTTTTCCTGCCTTTCACAAAATCACTGATCATATTTCCCGTCAGGATATCCGGGTCTCCGAAAGAGAGACAGGCATGCGCCAGGTAGTTCATTTTTATAAAAATACGGTTTTAACGCGTAACGATTAACGCTTAAGGCCTAACGCCTAAAGCCTAAAGCTTGACGCTTAACGCGTAAGGCTTAAAGCGTGACACCTGCATTAATTTCCTTCATAAGAAAAGGCAACATCATTGCCGTATTTTTAATCAGGTTTTTTCAAATTGTGAAATTCGGGCGTTAGGCGTTAAGCGTTAAGCTTTCAGCGTAAAAGATTAATTTCGCTTTCCACATTATAAAAATCATGAATAAAGGACCGGTTTCCCAGTTTGTCGCACATCATTACAGGCATTTTAATTCGGCTGCCCTCGTGGATGCCGCAAAGGGATACGAAACGCATTTGGCCGAAGGTGGAAAAATGATGGTTACCCTTGCAGGTGCCATGAGCACTGCCGAACTCGGTGTTTCCCTGGCAGAAATGATCCGTCAGGATAAAGTACATATCATCTCCTGTACCGGTGCAAATCTGGAAGAAGATATCATGAACCTGGTCGCCCATTCACATTATAAGCGGGTGCCGAACTACCGTGACCTTACTCCGCAACAGGAATGGGAATTGCTGGAACAGGGACTCAACCGCGTAACAGATACCTGTATTCCGGAGCATGAAGCTTTCCGCAAAATTCAAAAACATATCGTGCACCTGTGGAAAGATGCCGAAGCGAAGGGCGAACGCTATTTCCCGCACGAATATATGTATCAGCTTTTGCTCAGCAAAGTAATGCAGGATGGATATGAAATCGACGTGAAGGACAGCTGGATGATTGCAGCGGCAGAAAAAAACCTGCCCATCGTTGTCGGTGGCTGGGAAGACAGTACCATGGGTAATATTTTTGCTTCTTATATCGTGAAAGGAGAGTTGAAGGCTGGTACCATGAAAAGCGGCATTGAATACATGGTCTGGCTGTCTGACTGGTACCGGAAAAACTCCGGCGGCAAGGGCATCGGATTCTTTCAGATCGGTGGCGGCATTGCCGGAGACTTCCCGATTTGTGTGGTTCCGATGATGTATCAGGATCTGGAATGGCACGACGTGCCTTTCTGGAGTTATTTCTGCCAGATATCGGATTCAACTACGTCCTATGGTTCCTATTCGGGCGCTGTGCCTAATGAAAAAATTACCTGGGGTAAACTGGATATTAATACTCCGAAATATATTGTGGAAAGTGATGCAACTATTGTTGTTCCACTCATTTTTGCCTGGTTACTTGGATGGTAGAGGAAAGTACAGGAGTATGAGAGTATGAGAGTATGGGAGTAAGGGAGTGTAATTTAGCCGTATGAAAAAGCTTGGTAATTTTATAACAGGTCGATGGATCGAAGGTGACGGGGATGGTCAGATCCTCTATGATGCTGTTACCGGCACTCCACTATATCAGGCAGGTGCCGGCGGACTGGATTTCCAGGAGATCCTCCGGTATGCCCGAAGTGTCGGAAATCCGGCCTTGCGAAAAATGAGTTTTCACGAAAGGGGCCGGATGTTAAAAGCCCTCGCGCTGCACCTCAGAACGCATCTCGAAAAATTTTATCAGATCAGTTTTCGCACGGGAGCTACCCGCGCAGATTCCTGGATCGACCTGGAAGGAGGCATCGGTAACCTGTTTTCTTATGCATCCCTGCGTAGAAAATTTCCCGACCAGCCTTTTTGCACGGATGGAGATCCGGTCGACCTGGGCAGGAACCATACGTTCATGGCCCAGCATATACTCGTACCGAAAGAAGGAGTGGCCATTCATATCAATGCATATAATTTTCCGGTTTGGGGTATGCTTGAAAAAATTGCCGTCAATCTGCTTGCGGGCATGCCTGCGATTGTAAAACCGGCTACCTGCACCAGCTTTCTCACAGAAGCCGTGGTCAGAGAAATACATGCTTCCGGTATTCTTCCGGAAGGAGCGCTCCAATTGATTTGCGGAAGCACGGGCAACCTGCTTGACCTGCTCAGCGCGCAGGATGTGATAACCTTCACAGGTTCCGCTTCCACCGGACTCAAATTGAAATCGAATCCGGCCATTCTCAGGGAAAATGTATCGTTTACCATGGAAGCCGATTCATTGAATTGTATCGTATTGGGAGAAGATGTGGAACCGGGTATGCCCGAGTGGGAAATTTTTGTGCGGGAAGTGCGCAAAGAGATGACAGTGAAAGCCGGTCAGAAATGCACGGCCATCCGCCGGATTTTTGTTCCGGATAATCGTATCGAAGAAATGCGCAGATCCATTTCTGCCGCGCTAGCGCAAACCCTGATTGGCAATCCCGAGAATGAAAAAGTAAGAATGGGTTCACTGGCCGGTCAGGATCAGCGTAAAGAAGTAAAACAGCAGGTTCAAAAATTACTGGCCGGCTCCCATATTATTTACGGTTCACTCGATAGTGTGGAACTGCTGGATGCGGATATTCTGAAAGGAGCATTCATGGGTCCGCTCTTACTTCAGAATGAGAAGCCCTTTGAAAATGAAGCCGCGCACGATATCGAAGCATTCGGGCCGGTGAGTACAATGATGCATTATAGGGATCAGGAAGAAGCGATCCGGCTTTCAAAAAAAGGGAAGGGTTCACTCTGTACCACCATTGTGACTGCAAATGATCTGATCGCGAAAGATTATGTTGTTGGCGCGTCCACACAGCATGGAAGAATTTTGGTATTGAATCGTTTTAATGCAAAGGAAAGTACCGGACACGGATCCCCGCTACCCATGCTTGTTCATGGCGGTCCGGGCCGTGCGGGAGGAGGGGAAGAAATGGGTGGCACGCGCGGTGTAAAACATTATATGCAGCGGGCAGCCGTTCAGGGTTCACCGGACAGCATCACCGCCATCACATCCGTTTATCAGGCACACGCGACGCAGAGACTGGATTCCGTGCATCCTTTCCGGAAATATTTTGAAGATTTGCAGATCGGCGACAGCATACATACGCAACGCCGTACGATCACAGATTTGGATATCGAGCGGTTTGCGGATCTCAGCGGCGATCATTTTTATGCGCACAATGCAAATGAAAATTTTGCTGATACTATGTTTGAAAAACGGGTGGCGCATGGGTATCTTATCATGAGTGCAGCAGCGGGATTATTTGTGGATGCGGCCAAGGGCCCGGTTCTCCTGAACTACGGAATTGATGAATGTCGTTTTCTGAAACCTGTCTATGCTGGAACTACCATTGGGGTGCGTTTTACCTGTAAAGAAAAAACTTCACAGGATAGGCGGGACGAGAATGATATTCCCAAAGGCATTGTGAAATGGTATGTGGATGTGTATGATGATGCAGGAGATTCGGTGATGGTAGCAACAATACTTACCATGGTTAGAAAAAAAATATAGATTATGGAACAAGCCCCCGGTTATGTAAAGTCAGAAAGACACGGACATGCCGTGATCGTCGAATTCTTTCATCCGCAGAGCAACTCTCTGCCGCTGGCGTTATTGAACAATCTGGCAAGCCATATCCTCGAGGCTGGTCTCGATGAGGAAGTCAGGGTGATCATTTTACAGTCCGCCGGCGACCGGGTATTTTGTGCGGGGGCTTCTTTTCAGGAACTTTCCCAGATAAAAACTGCCCGTGCAGGAGAAGAATTTTTTAATGGATTCGCATCTGTCATCAACAATATGCGTAAATGCCCTAAGCTGATCATAGCCCGTGTTCAGGGAAAAGCAGTGGGTGGCGGAGTCGGGCTGATAGCAGCCGCTGACTATGCGATTGCAGTAGCTGGTGCGGATATTAAACTCAGTGAACTGGAAATCGGGATCGGTCCATTTGTGGTCGGACCTGTACTTGAACGCAAACTCGGTCTCTCTGTGTTTTCACAACTGGCGATTGACGCCGGGTCCTGGCGTACCGCCGATTGGGCAAAAACCCGCGGATTATATTCAGAAGTTCACGCGACGCTCTATGACCTGGACGAATCCCTGCAAAGGCTCACACAGCGGATCAGCCATTCTAATCCCAAAGCTGTTAAAGAAATAAAGAAAATGTTTTGGCATGGAACCGACCACTGGGACCAGCTTCTTTCCGAGCGCGCAAAAATCAGCGGCAGCCTGATACTCAGTCCCCTGGCGCAACAGGCGATTTCGCTTCATAATAAAGCCTGAGGAAAGTATAAGAAAGTATAGGAGTATAAGAGTATAGGAGTGACTCTTATAACCACTCTTATACTCTTATACTCCCATACTTCCATACTTCCATACTCCCATACTTGCCTTAGTCTTTCCCGAGATCATTATAAGCATACAGGGGATCCACAACGCTGTCGGCGGTCATGGTAAATATGGTGTTTAGCAGTCCGTCCTTCAATCCATAAACAAGTCCGTGCAGGTCGGGGGCCTGGCGGTATTTCCAGGCACGCTGAATGATAGAAGTTTTTGCAAGATGCAGAACCTGTTCCTGGACGTTCAGTTCCGTCAGACGATCTTCTCTTTTTTCGGGATTGGAAATAGCCTCCAGTTCATCGCGGTGAAGGCGGTAAACATCTTTGATATTACGGAGCCACATATTGAGCACTTGTTTAAAATCATGGTTGGTCATGGCTGCTTTAATACCGCCGCAACCATAGTGCCCGCAAACAATCACGTGTTTTACTTTAATATGCGCAACGGCATATTCCAGCACACTGAGGAGGTTGACATCCGTATGGATGACCATATTGGCTATATTCCGGTGTACAAAAATTTCACCCGGCTGGGTACCGGTAATTTCATTTGCCGGAACGCGGCTGTCACTGCAGCCGATCCATAGAAATTCAGGAGTTTGAATAGTGGCAAGCGCCTTGAAATATTCCGGATCATCCGCCTTTTTTTCAGCAGCCCAGGCCTTATTTTCAAGTAATAGTTTATTTATTGAATGCATATCACAACGATTTTAATGTTTCGGTTAATATAATTATGCGGCCACGCCGTTTTCATTTTGTGGCAATTGTTCATTCACGCCCTGATGCCCGGACCTAAACTGGCTTTTTTTGACTTCCACGCGAATATTTTTTAAATGCGCATGTTGTAAAAAATCATTCACCACATCGATAATATCCTTATCGATAAAATCAGCTCTTGACATATCGATCAAAACGTACGCTTCTGCAGGAACGGATTCCAGTCTTTCTTTCACAATCGGTTTATTCAGGAATGAAATATCTTTCCGGAAACGGACAAGATATTTATTATCATCATGAACTACCATCACGGCTGATTTGAAATTGCTGTTGATCAGCGAGAATAAAGCTACTACAGTTCCGATAATAATCCCGATTAACAAATCGGTAAATAAAATGGCAACCAGGGTTACGATAAACGGAATAAACTGATCCCATCCTTTTTGATAAAGCACTTTAAAAATGGCCGGTTTTACCAGTTTATATCCGGTCATGATCAGGATGGCAGCCAGTGCACTGAGCGGAATCTTATTCAGGAGGCCGGGAATAAATAAAACACTTATCAGAATCAGCATGCCGTGCATCACGGCAGAAAATTTGCTTTTTGCACCAGCTTCCACATTGGCCGAGCCTCTTACGATTACCGATGTCAGGGGCAGTCCGCCCAACAAGCCGGAAACTATATTTCCGACACCCTGGGCTTTAAGCTCCCGGTTGGCGGGGGTTCTTCTTTTCAGCGGATCCAGTTTGTCAACAGCTTCGATACCGAGCAGGGTTTCAATGCTGGCGACCAGAGCAATGGTGAGACCAACCGTCCAGACATCTGCGTTATTTAAATACTCCCATTTGGGAAACATGAAAAAGCTGGCGAAAGAACTGAAGTCAGAGGCAATGGGCAGGTTAACCAGCTGGTGAATGTTCAACGAAAACCGCGTTCCGGGAGTTGTGAAGAACACATTGATGAGAATTCCGACTATCACTACCACGAGCGGTCCGGGCAGGTTTTTAAAGAATTTGTTCTTTTTTAGTAATGGCCGGTCCCAGATCAATAGAATTAAAATAGAAAGCACGCCAATGATCAGGGCAATAGGTGTAATATTATTTACCGAATTAATCAGTTCAGAAAATGTATTATTATGATCAAACTGTATAAAGGTTTCATCACCGGAGTAATCTTTATCATACCCGATCAGATGAGGAAATTGTTTCAGGATCAGTACAAACCCGATAGAAGCCAGCATTCCCCGTATAACGGAATTTGGAATATAGTCTCCGATAACCCCCGCGCGCAAAAAGCCCAGCAGGAGCTGGAGCACACCGGCGATAACAACTGATAAAAGAAAAGCCTCATAGGCCGGCATTTTGCCAACCGCAACCGCCACAATTGCTGTCAGGCCCGCTGCGGGCCCGCTGATGCTAAGAGGCGAACCGCTGAGCAGTCCGATCACAATTCCTCCGACCATTCCCGCAATAATACCTGAGAATAATGGTGCACCTGAACCGAGTGCGATACCAAGGCAAAGAGGCAATGCAACCAGGAACACGACTACCGATGCAGGGATATCTGCAGCCGCATTTTGAAATAGCTTTCTCATAAACTTTATGTGATTAAAGAATGTAAAATTGCCAGCCTGTATAAATTTACAAGTTAGCGGTAAATAGAATAAGGATCAGATTAACAATTTGGGGGAGGTGTCGGAATATCGTCTGCATGCCGGGTAAACAGTTCTTCATCATGAAGAAGACCGTATGATGACATATTGATAGCCCTTAGGATACGGGTATTAAACTCATTTGAGGAAAATGGTGGATGAGCGTCGTCCGTGCCCGATTTTACTTTGACAGGGTTTATATTGTGAGCAAGCTCCTCCGTAACCTGATTTTTGAACAGCCATGCGGCAATCTGCTGCAGGGGTAAGACCTGGATAAACATTATCAGGAACAGCAGGACAGATATACTTTTTTTTGAGTTCACCAGGATTGCAAAATTAGCGTCCGGATACACTTATCAAAATGAACAGATGAATTTTAACAAGGTTATATCGGATTGATTTTTTCTTTTATATATTCAGCCCTCCGCATACGCTGATCACCTGTCCGGTTACATAACTGCTCATATCAGATGCCAGAAACAAAGCGGTATCAGCAATTTCAGCGGCACTGCCGAATCGATTCAGGGGAATTTTGGATAAAAAGGATTTGGCGCTTTCTACGTCCTGCAGGTAATGTGTCATGTCCGTTTCGATAAAACCGGGAGCAATGGCATTACAACGTATATTCCGGCTGCCTAATTCATGGGCTATGGATTTTGTAAATCCGATGATACCGGCTTTCGAAGCTGCATAACTCGATTGCCCGGCGTTTCCGCGGATACCGATTATGGAACTCATATTAACAATTGAACCTTTTTTTGCTTTCATCATAGGCCTGATCACCTGCTTTGTCATGTTGAAAACGCTTTTCAGGTTTGTTTCCATCACTTCATCCCACTGGGCGGGACTAAGCCGCATCAACAAACTATCTTTGGAGATGCCCGCGTTGTTTATGCAAACATCTACTGTACCATGCTCTGCAATCACCTCGTTGACGAATATTTCACAGTCCTCATACGAGCCGGCATTACTTTTATATCCCTTTGCCTTCACTCCAAGGGCCTGGAGTTTTTGTTCTAATTCTTTTGCTTTTTCTTCACTGGAGAGAAAACTAAACGCAATATGTGCGCCCTGTTCAGCCATTCTTATCGCAATGGCTTCGCCGATTCCACGGGCTGCACCGGTAACGATCACTATTTTACCTTCTAAAAGTCTCATTTCATTGCATTAAGTTGCCCCAAATATATAAACTGCCAAGTTTGCAGGTAAATATAAATATTAAATTAAGCCTTTCCCGCAAACCATGAATCCGGAAAAAAGAAAGAATTTATTATTAATTTCTCTGGCCGCTGAAACCTTTTGCGCCAGTTATGGACTTTTACTCGGTAATGATACCGCAGTTGTTTCTGTTCTTTATCTCCTGGCGGGGCTGGTTTTCATTTTTGGAATGCTGATCATGCCTGCCGCCCGGCTTCCTTCTATTAATGAATTGAAGAGAGGATCTGCCGTAAAATGGCCGCTTTGGATAATAATGGCTACGCTGGCATTTATAACTTCCCGTTACTGGCTGGAAAAGATTCCCCTGGATCCGGATTTTGCGGATATGCTGCCGGTCATGAAAGTGATGAATGAACGATTTCTTCGTGGCGAATGGAAACAGATTTATGATCCGGTTTCAGAAATCTGGAATGGTACGAAGCCCATCTATCTCCCGGCTATGTGGTTGCCTTACGCACCTGCCATACTGTTGAAGATTGATATGCGATGGGTTACCATGGCTACTGTGTTGACGAGTTTTTCCATCATTTTATTGTTGACCCGCATTAAAAAGAACGGATATTTCGGAATTGCATTGATCGTCGTGACTGCGATGTTGTTCTGGTGGATTTTTTCCAGGAACGATATTCATGGTCTGATCAGTATGAGTGAAGAAGGGGTGGTCATTTTATATTTCGTGATGCTTACACTGGCCGTCATTTCAGGCAATCCGGTATGGATGGGTATAACAGCCTCGCTTTGCCTGTTGAGTCGTTACAGCATGATCGGATGGCTGATGCCCTGCCTGATTTTTTTATCTGACCGGGGTAATAAGCGCAGCGGGATTGTTTTTTCCATCACGGGCATACTGTGTTTTCTACTGCTTTTTCTCTTTCCGTTCGGATACAAAATACTGGAACAGATGATGGCCCTGCCGGCAAACTATGTGGAATTCGCAAAGCATGTATGGGAATTCACCCCGGAGGTTTACTGGCTCAACCTTGGAATGGGTAAATTTTATGGGCCTCACAAAATGGCCATGCTGCACACAACCCTGTTGTTTTTGAGTTTTGTAATTCCCATTTTATTTATGGTCATTTGTCTGCTTCAAAAAAAATGGAAGCTGCAAAACATAAACCTGGCCTGCCTCAAACTCAGCATGCTGGTTTTTTATCAGTTCATTGATGTGCCATATGGGTATCTTTTTTATACCTGCTCTTTTGTGAGCCTCACTATTGCGGCGGTAACGCTGAGAAAGTGTGAGAGTGTGAGAGTGTGAGAGTGGTTATGCGTTCGGCCTTCAGCCTTCAGCCTTAAAGCCTTTCAGCATTTCATTCAGTTCGTCTATATTGACCCTGTCGTTGGCCAGACGGGGTACTTTGTGCTGGCCACCCAGTTTTCCTTTCTTACGAAGCCAGCTGATAAAGAGTCCTTTGGGCACAGATTTTACTATGGGCGGACGCAGGGCGATGCCTTTATGGCGCTTGGCTTCATAATCACTGTTCTGTTCCATTAAAGCCTTGTCGAGTTCTTCGGCAAACAGGGCCAGGTTTTCCGGTTCTTTTTCAAATTCGATCAGCCATTCGTGTGCGCCATTGGACTGGTCTCCGAAATATACCGGTGCCGCCGTATAATCATTTACCACAGAACCGGATTTTTTAGCTGCCACATCGATTGCTTTATCGGCATTTTCGACAATTACTTCTTCTCCAAATGCATTGATATAATGCTTGAGGCGGCCGCTGACCCGGATGCGATAAGGTCCCAGTCGCGTGAACTGAATCGTATCTCCCAGCAGATATCGCCAGAGTCCGCCATTGGTACTGATCACCAGAGCATAATTTTTTCCAACCTCAACATCTTTCAATCCAATTGTCTGGGGATCCGGTTTTCCGTATTCTTCCACAGGCATAAATTCCATGAAAATTCCATGATTGGTAAAAAGCAGCATGCCGTCTTCTCCCGGAGAATCCTGTGCGGCGAAAAATCCCTCGCTGGCATTATACATCTCCAGGTAATTGATCGGCCCCCCGATTATTTTAGCAAACTGTTCACGGTAAGGGGTAAACGAAACCCCACCATGAATATATAATTCCAGGGAAGGCCATACTTCGAGGATATTTTTCTTGCCGGTATTCTCGAGGATTTTTTTCATCAGTACCAGGGTCCAGGTAGGAACACCGGATATGGAAGTGACATTTTCCCGCACCGTATTTTCTGCCAGTTGTTCGATCTTATTTTCCCATTCGTCCAGCAGGGCAATATGGAGTTCGGGTGTCCGGATCCAGTGACCCCAGAAAGGTGAATTTTGCAATAACACGGCACTCAGATCACCATACTGCACGTCGGCATTTACCTGGTTAATAGTGTGGCTCCCCCCGATTACCAATCCCTTTCCCGTTAGTAAATCAGACTCCGGATAGGCGTGATAATACATAGTCAGTACGTCCTTGGCGCCGAGGTAGTGATTATCCTGCAGGCTTTCTTCACTTACGGGGATGAATTTACTTTTATCGCTGGTGGTGCCGCTGCTTTTGGCGAACCAGTTTATGGGCGTATTCCAGAGCAGGTTTTCTTCCCCCTCCATGATCCTGTTTATGTAGGGTTTGATATCATCATATTCATGAATGGGTACGGCTTTCTTGAATTCCTTTATAGAGAATAATTTGGAGAATTCATATTTGCGGCCAAATTCCGTGTATTGGGCTGAAGTAACCAGGTCCTGAAGAACTTCACGTTGAACGGCAACGGGGTCGAGTACCCATTGTTCAATTTGCCAGCGTCTCATCCTGGCCAGGCGCGATATGGCAGGACTTAATAATTTCAATTTACGATGGTAAGGTTCATAGAAAATAGCCCCGGGCCTGCCCGGATATGCTTAAATAACGGGCCTGGATGCTTCTTCGTGAAGATAGTCTTTTCGCTTCAATTCGAAATTCCTGCCGAGATAGAGGCGGCGGACCTGTTCGTCGTCTGCAAGCTCTTCGGCCGTGCCGTGTTTGAAGATTTTTCCCTCTATCAGCAGGTAAGCCCGGTCGCATATGGAAAGTGTTTCATTTACATTGTGATCCGTGATCAGTATCCCGATGTTTTTGTATTTGAGGCGGGCTACTACAGCCTGGATATCTTCCACGGCAATCGGATCCACCCCGGCAAATGGTTCGTCCAGTAAAATAAATTTCGGATCAACGGCCAGTGCACGCGCGATTTCGGTTCGCCTTCTTTCCCCGCCGCTCAGAGAATCGCCATTATTTTTTCGTACATGGTGCAGGCGAAATTCATCCAGCAGGGCTTCCAGTTTGTCGCGCTGTTCCTTTTTTGTCATTTTTGTCATCTCCAGGATAGCCCTGATATTATCTTCCACTGAGAGTTTTCGGAAAATGGATGATTCCTGGGGAAGATAACCCAGTCCCAACTGGGCTCTTTTATACATGGGAAGCCGGGTTATATCCTGATCGTCGAGAAAAACCCGTCCTTCGTCGGGTTTAATCAGCCCGACCACCATATAGAAAGTAGTCGTTTTACCTGCGCCGTTGGGACCAAGCAAACCGACTATTTCACCCTGTTTTACGTTTACGGAAACCCGGTCCACCACAGTACGGTTATGATAGCTTTTGATAAGGTCGTTGGTGTGAATGGTGAGATTCAAAGCGGGAAAAATTTCAGCAAAAATACCAGAAGAATGCATAACCGGTTCATTTTAAAATAGTTTAACAGTCGCTTGTGTTATAGTGCTATTGATTTAAGTTTGCAATCCACAAATAAACCGCTCTGGAACCCACTGATGAAGGTTATTGATCACATCCGCCAGTCAAAAGATACCGCTGTTTCCTTTGAAATTCTTCCCCCCCTGAAGGGTAAGACCATCAGCTCGATTTACGACCACCTGGACGCGCTCATGGAATTCAAGCCGTCGTTTATAAACGTCACCTACCACCGCAGCGAAACCATGTTCAAGAAAAAAACAGATGGTACGTTTGAGAAGGTAGAAGTGAGAAAAAGACCCGGAACGGTCGGAATTTGCGCCGCCATCATGAACCACTACCAGGTAGATGCCGTTCCGCATCTGATCTGTGGCGGATTTGGCAAACGGGAAACCGAAGACGCACTGATCGATCTTCATTTCCTTGGCATCGATAATGTGCTGGTATTAAGGGGAGACGCGCCGAAAAACGAAGCATCTTTTACACCAGAACCCGGGGGAAACCAGTATGCGCTGGACCTGCTGAAGCAGGTGGTAAATCTGAATCAGGGTATATACCAGGAAGAAGATATAAAAAATGGCGGCAAAACAGATTTCTGTATCGGTGTGGCGGGTTATCCCGAAAAACATTTTGAATCGCCCAATCTGGCAACAGATCTGATGTTTCTGAAAGCAAAAGTGGAGGCGGGCGCTGAATACATTACCACACAGATGTTCTTCGATAACCGGAAATTCTTCGACTTCGTGAAAACATGCCGTGAAAATGGCATTGAGGTTCCTATCATTCCCGGACTCAAACCCATTACAAATAGAAAACAGCTCAGCCTGTTGCCCAAGGTTTTTCACGTAGATATTCCGGCGGACCTATCCAATGCCGTTATGAAATGCCGGACAGACGAAGAGGTTGAACAAATAGGTACCGAATGGCTGCTGCAACAGAGCCGCGAACTAAAAAAAGCCGGCGTTCCCGTGCTGCATTATTATACGCTCGGTAAACCAAAAGTTATCTGGAATGTTGTGAAAGAACTGGTTTAACCAGGAACGATATGGCTTATACTGACTACTATAAAATTCTTGGTATTCCCAAAACAGCTTCGGAAGAAGATATAAAAAAAGCATACCGCAAACTTGCCCGGAAATTACATCCGGACCTCAATCCCAACGACAAGGAAGCCAATAGAAAATTTCAACAGATCAACGAAGCCAACGAAGTGTTGGGTGATCCGGAGAAAAGAAAAAAATACGATCAGTACGGGGAAAACTGGGAGAACGCTGAACAATTTGAAAAAGCCAAACAGTCCGGAGCGGGCGAAAGAAGAAGCAGGCGAACAGAAGAAAGTTTTTCCGATTTTGGTGACGGACAATATTCTGATTTTTTCGAGCAGATGTTTGGTTCAGGAGCCCGCAGTACAAAATTCCGTGGACAGGATTATCAGGCGGAACTTCATCTTTCTCTCCGGGACGCATCGAAAACACATAGTCAGACCCTGACTGTCAATGAAAAAAATATTCGCATAACCATCCCCGCGGGAGTGGAGGACGGGCAGGTGATCCGTTTGAAGAATCATGGAGCACCGGGAGCAAATGGCGGTCCCAATGGCGATCTGTATATTACGTTCCGGATCGCACCGGATCCCGTATTTAAAAGGTTGGGCAGTGATCTTTATATTACGCTGAATCTGGATCTCTATACCGCCGTACTGGGCGGCGACGTAACGGTGGATACCCTTGAAGGGAAAATCAAACTCAAAGTAAAACCCGAAACACAAAATGGGGAGAAGTCCCGTTTGAAAGGGAAGGGCTTTCCGGTATACAAACAGGATGGTGAATTTGGTGACCTGTTTGTAACTTATCATATCCTGATACCAAAAAATCTTACGTCGCGGGAAAAGGAGCTTTTTACCGAACTATCGAAAATGCGATAAAATGTCAGACGACGAATTCATAACACCCGAATCATTTTGTTCCTACTACCAGGTGGAACTTAATTTTCTTGAAACGCTTGAATCGCACGGTTTGATTTCGTTCAGTTACCGGGAAAATCAACGTCTTATTCCGAAAGAAGAGGTGGCCGAACTGGAACGGTTCAGCAGAATGTACTATGAACTCAGCATCAATGTTCCCGGCATTGATGCATTGAAAAACCTGCTGGAAAAAATAAGGGAACTTCAGCAGGAAGCGGAGAAATTAAAAGCCCGCCTCCGGATTTACGAATAAAGCCGATATTATTTAACATGAAAAAATATGTTCTTCTTCCTGTGCTCGCAGGAATTTGGTTTTCAACTTTTGCACAGTCAGCTGATTCGCTGGTCTACGAGAAGAGAAATTATATGATTCCCATGCGGGACGGGATTTTGTTAAATACCGTTGTCATTTCTCCTCTTCATCGCGAAACTTCCTACCCCATACTGATCACCCGTACTCCCTATGGAACCGGTGATAATAATCCCGGCGACTCTACGGTGGTTCTGCATAGGAACTTTTCATTTTATACCATGGCAGTGGATGGATACATATTTGTAATTCAGGATATCCGCGGAAGATATAAAAGCCAGGGCAGCATGCAGATTCACCAGCCCCTGATTCATCAAACGCAAAAAGGAGCGGTGGATGAAAGTACCGATACCTGGGATACGATCGAATGGCTGATACACCATGTCAGTAATAATAACGGTAAAGCAGGAATCGTCGGAATTTCTTACCCCGGCTGGCTGGCGCTGGTCGGTTCAGTGGATCCGCATCCGGCCCTGAAAGCCTCTTCTGAGCAAGCCTGCATGTCAGATTTGTTCCTGGGTGATGATTTTCATCACAACGGCGCGTTTCGCCTGAGCTATGGGTTTGAATACACTTATGAATTGGAAAAAGATCATACTACTGACACTGATTTTCCCTTTCCGGCTTTCGATCTTTTTAACTGGTACCTGAAACTGGGCAGCCTGAAAAACGTAAATGAAAAATATTTTCATAACACCATACCTACCTGGAATAATTTCGTAAGGCATCCCGACTATGACAGTTTCTGGCAAAAAAATTCGCCTCTTTCCTATGTGAATAAAGTTGAAATTCCACAACTCCATGTGGGTGGATATTTCGACCAGGAGGATCTGAACGGTCCGCAACTGATGTATGCGCATATGGAAAAAATGGACGCGAAAAACATGAACCACATCGTGCTGGGACCCTGGTATCATGGACAATGGGGCAGAGGGAAGGGAGACAGTATCGGCCTGATATCATTCGGCGGATTAACAGGTGTGGAATTCCGTAAACTTCAGAAAAAATGGTTCGATTATTATCTGAAAGGATCCGGTGATGGAAAATTTGAAGAGGCATATGCTTTTCAAACCGGTTCTAATATATGGAAAACCTATACGCACTGGCCTCCGCTCAATTCAACTGTAAAGTCTTTGTATGCCGGGCCGGATCACAAAGCCGGGTTCTCAAAACCAACCGGCAACGGCTCCGAGTCATATATAAGTGACCCCGCGAAACCGGTGCCATACCGGACACTGCCCATTGAAGCAACCTATGGCGAAGGAAGCCGATGGCGGCCCTGGCAAATCGAAGATCAGCGGTTTGTGTATACCCGTCCCGATGTGATCAGCTTTACTACCGATTCATTAAAAGTAGATTTAGTAATAACGGGAGACGTAAATGCGCATTTGTTTGCATCCACAACGGGAACCGATGCCGACTGGATAGTCAAGCTGATTGACGTATATCCCGACTGGGATTCAGCCGGTTTCAAGCTTAGTAGTTACCAGTTGGCGGTTACCATGGAAGTGTTCCGGGGTAAATACCGGAACAGCTTTTCAAAACCGGAGGCCCTGGTACCCGGGAAGCCTGAAGAATTCAAGATTGGCTTGCATCAGGTTAATCATATGTTCCGGAAGGGGCATAAAATCATGATACAGGTGCAGAGCAGCTGGTTCCCGATGATTGACCGAAACCCGCAAAAATTTATTCCTAATATTTTTGAAGCAAAAGATTCGGATTTTATCAAAGCGACCCAGACAATTTATTTTTCACCTCAATATCCTACACGGATTGATTTGCCGGTAATGCAATAGCCGCTGTACTGGAATCTGCGTTCAGCGTTATGCGTTAAGCATTCGAGAGTAACTCCTTCACCATACTGCTGATGCTTTTTCCATCTGCCTGACCGGCCAGTTGTTTGGTGGCGAGACCCATCACTTTCCCCATATCAGCGGGGGAATTTGCACCGGTTTCGGTGATGATTTTTTGCAATATGATTTTGAGTTCATCCGGGCTCATTTGTTTAGGAAGAAATTTTTCTATGATCGCGATTTCTTCTTCTTCCTTCGTAGCAAGATCTGCCCGTTGCTGTTTTTGATATATCTCCAGTGAATCCTTTCTCGATTTGATGAGTTTTTGTAAGAGCTTCACTTCTTCCTCCTGTTTTATTTCTCCCTGGGCGCCTTCGGCGGTCTTGGCCAGAATAATGGCAGCTTTGATGGCGCGCAATGACCGAAGGGCCGCTTCGTTTTTTGACAGCATGGCTGTTTTCAGGTCCGTCATAACTTTTTGTTCCAGACTCATGGTATTATAATTTGTTTTCTTTCAATTGTTTAGATCTTGATTTCTGGTAAAGGGATTTAGCGAACTGTTTCAGTTCGGAAGCCAGATCGTCGTGCCGGGTGGCCCGTTGATAAGTATCTGCCAGAGTCATTAGGGTCTGGTAGAAAAAATCCTCCATTTCATCCACCATCATGTCTTTTGTCCAGAGGTCGATCCGCATAGCCGTTTTATCCTGGCCGTCCCAGAGGGAAAGAAGGAAAGCCTTGGCCTTCCTGGTGTTTTCCGGACTGTTATCGGGTGCACTCCAGGTGATGGCCGAGGGGATTTTATTTTCGTCCAGTTCTACGTCTAAATGGATGGAAGATTCAGGCATTTTTAATGGATTTCGCGGTAAAATCAGGGATTTCACCGGGTTATCCGGCGAAGTTAATGGGAAAAACCTTTGGTCATTTCATCATAATCCAGGGGGGATAAAACTGCGGAAATTACGAGCCCAGCCTTTACGTATTAATGCGCTGTGATCCCAGATCGTTATTAGATAAATTTACAGTAGTTCGTATTCCGTCATCCGTCATCCGTCATCAAAATCCGTACTATGAAAAATCTTTACTTCAGGGGTATCCTGCTTTTAGCTTGCACCCATATGCTCATCTTTTCATCCTTATCCGCACAGTGTTTATGTTCCGGTGGAGTTCCGGCCAGTGCCATTACCCAATCCATCACCATTTCGCCAACAACTGCCAGTGCATTGAATTTTTCGTTTCAGCAATTCAATCCGTCAATCGGAACCCTTGCCTGTGTAACGTTAAAAGACACGATATCGGGTTCTTCGATAAGCGGTGCGATCAACACAGGCGACCGTGGTACACCGGTGGGTTATGTCGGACCACTTCCCTACGCCGGACCGCCCGTTTCGAGCGATAGTACTATTTTCAAATTCCTGCTTGCACTCACCAATGATGTATCCGGCCCGGGAATCGACATCAGTTATGACTTCTCAAAAACCTACGGTCCTGATACGCTCAGCTATTACGGTACACCGGGAGACACGGTTACCTATGGACCGGAAAATATTATTGATAATCCAACCAGTATCGCTACGGCAGGCGGAAATTCAGCCTACCTGGGTATGGGAACGGTCAACTTCGTGTACACCATCAATGGTGGAATGGTAACGACAAAAGGCGGATCTAATTACCGCTCCAAAGTGACCACTGTATTTGGAGGAACTCTGAACCTCACCTACTATTGGTGCCCTGCCATCCCGCTGGGATCAGCCATCACTAATTTTTCAGTATTTAAGAATAACGGAACCGTTTCTCTGCAATGGCTGGGCACAAACGACCAAAAAGATATAACATATGAAATCGAATACAGCAAAGACGACGAACACTGGCAGACTGCCGGAACCGTCCCCGCAGGATCTGCTCCAACGGGTACTGTTGCACAATACCAGTATCAATACAACCCTTCTCAAATGGATGTCGGAGAGATATATTTCCGCATCAAACGCACCGATGCCGAGGGAAAAACAGTCTATTCGGTCATTAAAGTAGTAAATTTGCAACAGGCCGACCAGCGTCCGGGCATCCAGATCTACCCGAACCCGGTGAGCAGGAATATACTTATTCAGTTTGATGAACATCAGACCGGTAACTTCAGCCTGGAACTGGTGAATACCACTGGTCAGGTCATACAAAGGAAGCAGATTCAGCTTTCAGGTACCAGTATGGCAAATATGGACCTGATCAATAAACCAGCCAATGGGATCTACTTTTTGAGAGCCGTGAATCTGAGCAATAACAGGCAGTTCCTCACGAAGGTGATCGTGAACTGATTTTTTTCCGTAGGTTTGTCAGGCATAAATACTACATAATGGAATACAATACAACGCGTAATCATCTGATTATGCGTGAATACGGCCGCCATATCCAGCGGATGATCGAATACCTCCTTACCATTGAAGATCCTGAAGTAAGGGAAAGAAACGCGGCAGTTGTGATTGAATTGATGGGATTTCTGAACCCGCACCTGAAAAATGTGGAGGATTTCCGCCATAAACTATGGGATCATCTATTTCTCATATCCGATTTCAAACTGGACGTTTCTTCTCCATATCCGATTCCGACAGCTGAAACGCTGAAGCCAAGAACGGAAGTGATGCCTTATCCGAAACGTTATCCGAAGCACGCTCATCTTGGTAAGAACCTGGAGCTGATCATTGATAAAGCGCTGCAGGAAGAAAATCCGGAAAAGAAAAATGGATTTGCCAATGCTATCGCTTATTACATGAAGCTGGCTTATAATAACTGGCATAAGGAAACGGTTCACGATGATGCAATCCAGGGAGAACTCAATGTGATCACCAACGGACAGCTTGAATTTACCAACACACCTTTTGTAAGAAGCTTCCGTCCGAATGAAAACAGGGAGAGAAGCGGGAATGGGTATGGGTATGACCGTAATAAACGCAATCAGAAATTTCAACGCAATAACAACAATAACAACCGGAATAATAACGATCGCGGGAATAACAAATTCAAAAAGAAAAGATATTAAGTGAATTCCTTTGAAGTGACCGGTGGTAAACGGTTGAAAGGAGATATCATTCCCCAGGGAGCCAAAAATGAGGCGCTCCAGGTTATCAGTGCAGTATTATTATCCAAAAGCAAAATCACCATTTCGAATATTCCCGACATCCTGGATGTCAACCTGCTGATCGAATTGCTGCAGGAAATGGGAGTTAAAACGGAACGACCTTCCAGGCATATCTGTAGTTTTCAGGCCGACGATGTGAATGTAGATTATCTCAACAGCGAAACTTACCGTAAAAAAAGCGGCAAACTCCGGGGTTCCGTAATGCTGGCAGGGCCACTGCTGGCCAGATTCAAAAAAGCATTTGTACCGAAACCGGGTGGAGACAAGATCGGCCGGAGAAGGCTGGACACTCATATGAGTGGGTTTGAAAAACTCGGTGCACAGTTTTCCTATGATCCGGGCGACGATTATTTTCGTCTCGACGCACAGGAGCTCAGAGGTACTTATATCCTGCTCGAAGAACCCTCCGTTACCGGAACGGCCAATATCGTAATGGCTGCCAGTCTCGCGAACGGGATTACCACTATTTATAATGCAGCCTGCGAACCCTATATCCAGCAGCTTTGCAAAATGCTCAACCGCATGGGTGCAAAGATCCATGGAACCGGGAGTAACCTGCTAACTATTGAAGGGGTGGATGAACTGGGCGGAACAGATCACCATATGCTTCCCGATATGATCGAAATCGGTTCATTTATCGGTATGGCGGCCATGACGCAGAGCGAAATCCGGATCAGGGATGCACAGGTAAATGAACTGGGCCAGATACCCGATAAATTCCGCCAGCTGGGCATCCGGCTTGAAATACAGGGGGATGATATTTATGTACCCCAGCAGGATCTTTATGAGATCCAAACCTACCTGGACGGATCGGTGCTTACTCTATATGATCATCCATGGCCCGGGCTTACACCAGACCTTCTGAGTGTGATGCTCGTCGTAGCTACGCAGGCAAAGGGTAGTGTACTCATACATCAGAAAATGTTTGAAAGCCGGTTGTTTTTTGTTGACAAACTCCTGGATATGGGGGCACAGATTATTCTTTGCGATCCCCACCGCGCTGCTGTGATCGGATTGGGAAGAATGCATAAACTCCGGGGCATAACAATGAGCAGTCCTGATATCCGTGCCGGTGTTTCTTTATTGATCGCTGCCATGAGTGCAGAAGGAAAAAGCGTGATTCAGAATATCGATCAGATCGACCGCGGTTATCAGTACATCGATGAACGGTTAAACCGCCTCGGAGCTTCGATTAAAAGAATATAAATATTTTCCGATGCTGATCATCATAACTGCACCCTCGGGAGCTGGAAAAACATCTATCACCCGATACCTGCTTCAGCATTTCCCCCAACTGGCGTTTTCTGTATCTGCTGCGACACGCCCTCAGCGGCCGGATGAGGTAAATGGCGTTGATTATTATTTCCTGACATTGGAAGAATTTCAGCATAAAATTCAAAGCCAGGAATTTGTTGAATGGGAAATGGTGTATGAAGGACGGTATTATGGAACACTGAAATCTGAGCTTCAACGACTGAGGGATATTCATAAAATTCCAATCCTGGATATTGACGTAAAGGGAGCCATTCATGTACAGGAGCAATACCCCGAACAAAGCCTTTCCATTTTCGTGCAACCGCCATCGATCGAAGAACTGAAGCGGAGGCTTGAATTGCGTGCCACGGAGTCGGCAGACGCGCTACAGGATCGCCTAAGCAAGGCTTCTTATGAGATCTCCTTCCGGCATCATTTTAATAAAATCATCGTGAACGATAACCTGCAGAATGCCTGTGAAGAGGCCCGCCATACAATCGCAGACTTCCTGAAGCGACAGGGATTCCGTCCGTAAACGCTGTTATTTTTCCCTTTTTCCTGCTATATTCGTATTTGCATGTCCATAAATACCAATACCCTTATCTGGATCATTATTGCCTGGCTGATGATCATTTTTTTCGCCGGGATTGAAATCGCATTTGCCAATGCGAACAGACTCACCATAGAGATCAAAAAAAAACAGGGCCTTCAACGCAGTATTCTGCTATCCGGTTTTCTGAATACACCCAGCCGTTTTATCAGTGCACTGCTTATCGGATTCAACCTGTTTCTGGTGATATTCGGATTATTGGTTGGAGAAACCCTGTCGCCTGCCTGGGAATATCTGATCAAAAAAACGGCCGTGCCACAGGCCTGGGTGGATATTCTACGGTTGATGTTCGAAACTTTTACTTCGGCCATTTTTATTTTATTTTTCGGAGAACTGATACCCAAGGCATTTTTCAGGGCAAAAAGCGACAGTCTGCTGGACTTCTTTGCACCGGTCAGTAATTTCTTTTACAATTTATTTTACCCGGTATCCGTGTTTTTCACACGTATTTCGGAATGGATCCTGAAATATGTTTTTAATGTACGGATCGATGAGAGCAAAGACCTTTTTGCGAAAGCGGATCTCAGTAATTTTTTCCGGCAAACCGGTGAAGCCGATGAGCCGCAGCAGGAATTAAATACGGACCTTTTCGAAGCTGCCCTGTCGCTGCCCAAAGTGAAAGTCCGGGAGTGCCTGATCCCCCGTAAGGAAATTGAAGGAGTTGACATTCGCATGAGCATCGACGATGCCCGGAAGAAATTCGTGTCCAGCAAGCTCAGCAAACTGGTAGTGTACGACGGGAATATCGACCATGTGCTGGGTTACATACATCAGCTCGATTTGTTCCGTGCGCCGGCTTCCACACGCAATATCCTGCTTCCGATACCCGCCGTACCGGAAAGTATGAGTGCCACAGACCTTATCAGTAAATTCAGCCGGGAAAGAAAAAGTATTGCCTGGGTGGTGGATGAATTTGGAGGTACTGCGGGCATCGTAACCATGGAAGACCTGCTGGAGGAGATTTTTGGAGAGATTCGTGACGAATATGATACGGAAGAGTTTGAGGAGAAAAAATTGTCCAACGAAGAATTCATTTTTGCCGGACGGCTGGAGCTGGATTATCTCAATGAGAAATATGATCTGGAATTCCCTGAAAATGAATCGGAAACCCTGTCGGGTTTTATCATAAACCGCCACGAAGAAATTCCCCGGCTCAAGGAGCATATTATCATAGATGACTATGAATTTGAAATTCTGAGTGTAAGCGATACCCGGATCGAAATGGTTAAGATGAAATTGCTTAAATAGGCGTAAGGCGTAAGGCATAAGGCTGAACGCTTAACGCCTAACACAGAACGCTTAAAGCAGATAATGGAATTTACAGAATGTTAAAATGGAACCGCCTGGCGGGCGTTAAACTGTCCCGTAATACCCGACTCATTTAATTGCTTTTGGCCTTAAGCTTTGAGCGTTCAGCTTTTAGCCTTGGGCGTTGGGCGTTCTGCGTTAAGCATTCAGCTTTCAGCGTTAAGCTTTAGGAGGTAAGTTCAATTCAAATTACCTTTGCGACGCCTCAATAAATGGCAACCCAGTGAATTATGGCTTTTAGTTTTTTTAAGAGAACCCCCGGGCAGGCGGAAATGTCATTTATAGAGCATCTGGAAGCGCTTCGCTGGCATATAGTGAGGTCCGTTCTGGCAATCGTAGTATTGGCAGTATTCGCTTTTATAAAGATTGACTGGATTTTCGAACATGTGATCATGGGACCGCTGAAACAGGATTTTCTGTCAGTGGTCGGACTTTGCAAACTGAGTCATTTTTTGCATATCGGGGATACGCTTTGCCTGCCGGCGGCCAATGTACAATTGCAGACCACCGCTTTCGGATCTCAGTTCATATCCAGCATTACCATTGCTTTTGTATGTGGGTTCATCATTGCCTTTCCGTATATATTCTGGGAATTCTGGCGTTTTGTAAAACCGGCTCTTTCTCCTAAGGAAATTAAAAGCACCCGCGGGTCAATATTTTTTGTGACCTTTTTTTTCCTGCTCGGAATTTCCTTCGGATATTTTCTGCTGGCACCGTTTACATTTAGTTTTCTTTCCAATTATAAACTGGGAATGAGCGGAATGCTTATAACCCGTCCTACGTTGGATGACTACCTGGATAATCTGCTGGATATCCTGATCGGTTCGGGTATTGCCTTTCAGCTTCCGCTGATCAGTTATGTACTCACACATATCGGGCTGATAACTCCGTCCTTTTTAAGAACCTACCGCAAATATGCGTATGTGGCCATATTATTTGTGGCTGCTGTGATAACACCCTCGCCGGACTGGATGAGCCAGACCATCGTGGCGCTGCCGTTGATTCTTCTATATGAGATCAGTATCCGGATTTCGGTGCGGGTAGAAAAGAATATCAGGAAACGGGATGCTGAATTTTAAGCGGAGCTTAAAATTCAAGAAAAAAAGTATAGGAATATAAGAGTATAAGAGTATAGGAGTATAAGAGTATAGAAAATTTACTCTCATACTCCTATACTCCTATACTCTTATACTCTTATACTCTTATACTTACTAAACTTTCTTCTCAATTTCCTCCGAGAGCGCCCGAAAGATCTGATCAACCGTGCCTTCTCCGGGAATGTAAACCACTTTATCGCTTTTTTTATAATGATCGGCGACGGCGGCGGTTTTCCTTTCATATTCTTCAATGCGGGAACCGATAACCGCTTCATTCACATCATCCGTGCGACCGGAAGTCAGCCCCCGGTTAAGGAGCCGCTTAATGAGTTCTGTTTTGGAGACCTGAAGGGCCAATACCACCCGTATGGGTGAATTTTTTTCTGCAAGTAAGGCATCCAGGGCGTCAGCCTGAGCATTCGTACGGGGAAACCCGTCGAACAGAAAACCATTTACACCCGGGTTCTGATCCAGCGCCGCCCGAATCATGCCGATTACGACTGCATCCGGGACCAACTGTCCCTGGTCCATCAGACTTTTGGCCTCCAACCCCAGGGCGGTCCCGTTCTTAATTTCATTGCGGAGAATGTCACCCGTACTCAGATGCCTGAATCCATAGCGGGCAATGAGCTTTTCAGACTGCGTGCCTTTCCCGCTTCCCGGTGGACCGAAAAGAATTAGATTAAACATGTTGACTAGCCTTAGGTATGAACAAATATAGTGTACGCATCTTATAATTCCTTTAACAAAGAGGCGGCTAATTTGCCTGAAAAAGCGTATCAGGAATTCCCGCTGTAATAAAATGCAAAATCGGGGTATTGTCAACTAAATGACAAACCGGTTGAACAGTGACTACGTAGATTTGTTATATACTATAACCAATGATCAGAATATTAAAATCATCCGGAATTTTGATGCTTGCTTTCCTTTTTCAGCAATGCTATTCCCAAACCGGTAAAGCTAAAAACACGAACATGGATAGTACAACAGGTCATCCCGATTCATCTTTCGTAAACCATACGGATGAAGAATGGAAAAAATTACTTCCTTCGGATGTCTATTACGTAGCCCGTCAAAAAGGAACGGAAAGGGCATTTACCAGCAAGTTTGAAACGTCTAAGGAAATCGGAACGTATTATTGCGCTGTTTGTGGAAACCCGCTGTTTCGCAGTGATACAAAATTTGAAAGCGGCTGCGGCTGGCCCAGTTTTTATGAGCCTATCAGTAAAACCAGCATTATCTATTTAAAGGATAATTCCTTTGGTATGGAAAGAACCGAAGTGGAATGCGGAAGATGTAAATCCCATCTCGGTCATGTATTCGACGATGGTCCGCCACCCACCGGCCTGCGTTATTGCATCAATGGGGTAGTGCTGGATTTCAAAAAGGCACAGGAAGCCCAGAAGAAATACGATGACAAAAAATAAAACAGGTCACACTTTCTTAAAATCCGCGTTTATGGTGATCTCAACTTCCTTTCCTACAACGGCTCCGCCCGCTTCAGTCATCGCGTTCCATTTCAGGTTATAATCGAAACGGTCGATTTTTGCCTTCGCCTTGAAGCCGGCATGCACTCCGTACATGTTGGCAGTACCTCCGTAGGTAACATCAAACGTAACAACTTTAGTTACGTCACGGATAGTCAGGTTTCCAATCAACGTGTACTTGTTATTTCCAAGCGGCGTAAATGAACTGCTTTCGAATTTAATCTGGGGAAATTTTGCGGCGTTGAAAAAGTTGTCTGATTTCAGATCGGCATCCCTTTTTTCATTATCGGTACTGACTGAATTCACGTCCGCCGTAAAAATGATTTTCGCATCAGAAAAATCAGCCTTTGACGTTTCCATACTGCCGTCAAATGAATTGAAAGTTCCATCCACATCCGAAATTAATAAATGGGTAACGGTAAATTTCACCTGGGTATGCATCTTGTCTGCTACCCATTTGGTGGTTTCAACTGGAACACCCCGGACAGGAACCGATACCTGCTTTGGAACAAAAGCCGACAATACACCGGCCAATCCTATCAAACCGAATAACAGAATCTTTTTCATATAATTGATTTAAAGTTCAAACATTAAAAATAAAGGTAGTATTTTCATTTTGGGCGACAAATTTTATTTGAGCCGACTTGCAATATAGCTGGGGATAGGCTATTTTAGCGCTCAATTCATTGAATATTATGGAAATGCAGGTATAATACGAACCTGCCGGACCGAATCTTAAAATCCTGTTCCTGAAACGTTTAAAAAGACCCTTCAAGACTATGGATTCATTTAAGACACTCTCCATCATTATTCCGGCCTACAACGAGGCAAAGACAATTCACCTTATCCTGGATCGCGTTTATGCGGTAAACCTCGTTCATAATCTGCAAAAAGAAGTTATCCTGGTGAACGACTGTTCAACCGATGCAACAGAAGAAGTTTTACTTAACTATCGATCCACGCATCCCGAAATGAACATGCAGTATTACAAGCATGAAGTGAACCAGGGTAAGGGGGCCGCTATTCATACAGGTATCAAAAAAGCCACCGGAGAATACCTGGTGATTCAGGACGCTGATCTGGAATATGATCCGGAGGAATTTAATGAATTGCTGAAACCGGTTATCCGGGGCTCGGCGGATGTTGTATTTGGTTCCCGGTTCCTCGGCGGCAACCCGCACCGGATCCTGTTTTACTGGCACTCCATCGGAAACAAGGTTTTAACCAGGTTGAGCAATATGCTCACTAACCTTAACCTGACGGATATGGAAACCTGTTACAAATTGTGCAAAACAAAAATTATACAGAATATAGAATTAAAAGAAAAAAGGTTTGGATTTGAACCGGAGATTACGGCCAAACTGGCACGTATACCCGAAATTCGAATCTATGAAGTCGGAATTTCTTACTACGGCCGTACATACCTGGAGGGTAAAAAAATCGGTTGGAGGGATGGTTTCAGGGCCATTTACTGTATTCTGAAATACAACCTGTTCCGCTAATGTTACCGTCGGCGCAATCGGATCCGTTCGGTTTCGAAACATTAGAAGCTTTTTCGCGGGCCTCTGCCATTAATCGCTGGCTGTATGAAAAAATAAGCGGTTATGTGCAGGGTAAGGTGCTGGAAATCGGAAGCGGGATTGGAAATATTTCAACCTTTATTCTAAAGAATCAGCCCTTCGTATCATTAAGCGATCTTCGTCCTGAATATTGCCGGTTGCTTGAAAAAAAATTCAGTCATGACCCCCACCTGAAGGGAGTGTATGAGCTTGACCTTTCTGAAACAAATTTCGAATCTGCTCATGCCGAACTGTTGGGGAAATTTGATACGGTCATTGCGCTGAATGTAATAGAACATATTGAAGATGATTCACTGGCCATTCGAAATGCCTGGTCGCTTTTGGGTAAGGAAGGAAAACTGATTGTACTGGTTCCGGCCGGTCAATGGCTTTATAATCAGCTTGACAAAGAACTGGGGCATTTCAAAAGATATTCTAAAAACGGGTTGAATAATTTAATGAAATCAGCCGGGTTTCGTATTTACGACAGCCGTTTTTTTAACGCTGCAGCCATATGGGGGTGGTGGTTTTCCGGGAAATTACTCCGGGAAAAGACCATCTCACCCGCCAAATTAAATTTATTTAATCAACTGGTTCCGATTTTCAGAATTACAGACTGGTTCGCCGCACCATTTGCCGGCATTTCAGTTATCTCAGTCGGAATCAAAAATCTAAACTAGACCCATGATAAATACAACCTCCCTTCCCGTACCTGGTGAGAACCAGAGCCGGTTATTAAAATGGAGTATTTATATTCTGGGGTTTGTTTTTTTATTGAACTGTTTTACTCCCCTCCGTCTTCACTACGACATGCTGCGCTATTTTTCAATCAAGGACTGTATAGAGGGGAATTGTCCTCCTTATGCGGACCGTAATGATTACCTGCCCTTTGGATATACGGCCCTTCTGCTGCTCCTTTCCAAATTGGGAATCCTGCGGTCATTTTCTCTTGTTTTTGTGAATTGTCTCTACCTGTTTGGAGGATTATATTGTGTGCGAAAAACCTTTGACTTTATAAAGTCACCATTTTTATTTTTCCTGCTGGTGCTGCTGAACTGGACAGTTATCAAATTTGTAACTCATCCTTTATCGGAACTGCAATATTTGTTTTTTCTCCCTTGCAGGCGTATATGCGTTCTATCATTTTACACAAACCAGGAAGTTCCTAAGCCTGCTGATGGCCTTCCTGTTTGCCGGTCTCGCATTTATAACGCGTACAGTGGGAGTGACCCTGCTGGCAGCTTTATTTGTTTCACTGGCCTGGGAATACCGTAAACAACTGCTGGAGCTGATCAAAAGAAATAAAGTGATCGTGGTGGCGGTTCTGGTATGTATAACCGGCATTTTAATTTTTTCCAGGCAACTTGGACTGAATCATTATTCCGGAGTAATGTCCAAACAATTTAATGCAGGACTGCATTTTACAGATGTCATCAAATGGCATTTTTCAGAATGGGGCGAGATTTTATCGAACAGTTCCAAGGCCAAAGCGATGAGCTATCTGCCTGCCCGGGCAGGGGACTGGTTATTTGTTATCACCGGGATCCTGGGTGTCAGTGGATTTGTTTATATCTGTTTTATAAGAAAGAACAAGATTCCTTTTATCGTCAGGTCCTACCTTTTATTTTATCTCCTGCTCATGTTTAACTGGCCCTTTAATGATCCGCGGTTCTGGGTACCCGTTATACCCCTGATTGCCGCCGTAATCGGTCAGACTACTTTCCCGAAAAACAGGGCGATTAAGTTCGTTGGCCTGTTTTACCTTTTTATATATTCCGCCCTGGGTATTGCTTCCCTGGGTTTCCTGACCTACACATCATTCAATAAAAAAGCATTTTCCAAATCACAGGCCAAAGGAACTTACCGGAACGAATATGAGACTCATTTCTTTGGTAAAACCTTGTCCGACACAGCCACACATACGGATCCCGATCTGGTCGAATTTTTGAACAAATACGATAAGTAAAAGCTCCTGCCGGGCTGTTTAGTTTTTATTTGCCAGCACCTGCTGCACCTGCTCAAGGGACATGGCCTTCAGTTCGGTCGGCGTATAGCCCTTGATTTTCGTATTGGTACTGTTGCCCGTTTTTAGTGAACCTGGTATCACTACGTACCGGTAGAGGTATTGGGTCAGGTCGATAAAAGCAATAATATTTATTTTCCCAACAGAATAATCTTCGGAGATCAGATTGCTGAGTGAGGAGATCGCCTGTATGTGCACGACATTATTCTGATCCGTAAACTGAATATAAGATAAAATAAGACCGCTGTCCAGTATGCCCGATGTAATCGCAGGCGCCGACAATGTGTCTTCGAATAGACTGTCATTCGTATTATAGGTAAAATTCAGAGGTATCCAGGCCGAATAGCCGACGCTGTCGGGTCCTGCGGGACCAGCAGGCCCTGCCGGGCCGGCATCGCCCTTACTACAACTCATCATTCCGATTGCTATGACCGTGGCGACTACCAGGAGACTTCTGAAGTATTTCATCTTTAAATATTTATTATATGAATGTACATGCGTTCAGATGCAATATAATTTATTTCTTTTAACGATAATCGGGATGATCCCGGCTATTCCATTTAATACGGGAATCAGAATGATGGGTTGCTTCCGTCTTATACGGCATCGGGTATCTTATCCTTGTGCCGCCATAAATGAAGACATGCATAAGTTCGGTAAGGCGACCATTTGGCGGAGATCCGGAGCATATCCTCCCGTAATTTTTTCTTATCCGTTTTATCGAGTTTATATATGCTGATCATGGATTGCTGAATGCCCAGGTCACTAAAAACGGGCAACAGTACCAATACGAAAATCAAGGGCTATACGCCGACCGAACTGAAGGCCATGTCCCTTGAGCAGGTGCAGCAGGTG
>Ga0206903_10077_pt1 | contig 31217 bp, 26 predicted proteins | sample Alteio_BWOrgHeat_45_FD_152959 | JGI IMG/M metagenome (GOLD analysis project Ga0206903, IMG submission 152959) | Enriched cells from forest soil in Barre Woods Harvard Forest LTER site, Petersham, Massachusetts, United States -... | ecosystem: Environmental > Terrestrial > Soil > Temperate forest >... | reverse complement strand
CGGCCGCATCCCGCGACGCCTCATCAACCGCTTCAAAGCGGATCCGTTCTTTCATGACCTCATCGCTCTGGAAGAAGGAGATACAACAGGGATGGAGAGCAAGAAGCCTTCTTCGGACGCCCTTTCCGCCGCGCGGAATTTCAGCGTTTCCTATATACTGCTTCGACGCAACGCCATTCGTCCCGAAGCTTTGGCTTTTGTCCAGAATTCCATGCCTTTGACGCTTATACAGAAAGATGGTGAGATCGAGCTTTATAGAGTCCGAGGGAGTGTTAGGAAAGAGGGCTAAAACGCGAGCGGACGATGGTGACCAACGAGCGTCGGCCATCACGCAGAATTCGGACTTTTTTCCCTTCGGCAAAGCTACGCGCGTTATAAGTGACGGGGATCTCCAGCGGTTGAATGCCTTTGCGGATCAATTTGGCGACCAGTTCCAGGTCCATTTCGAATCCGTCAGAGCGCAGTGTAATCCCTTCCAAGCAATCACGCCGGAACAACTTAAACATCGTGCAGGGATCGGTCAGTGAGACGTCATAGAGCGTATTGAAGAATTGGGTCAGGAGCCAGACTCCTCCATCGATGATGGGACCAAACCATTTGCCCGCGCCAGAACGGCGATAGCGCCAATCCTCGCGGCCCATATGGCGCGATCCCATGACGAAATCGGATCCGCTCTCCTCGGCTGAGCGCCAGAGCGCGGCATAATCTGCGACGTCATATTCCAGATCGGCATCCTGGATCAAGATCCAGTCCCCCGTGGCGACCCCCAGACCTGCCTTCACTGCGTGTCCTTTGCCCTGGGGCTTATCCTCGTAAATCGCCTTGATAAGTCCTTTTGCTTCAAATTCTTGGACCAACGCCCGCGTGCCATCGGTGGAGTTACTTTCCACCACGATGATTTCCTTCTCAACACCCACGAGCTCTACCTTGAGGACGGCATCCAGAAGTTGGCGAAAGGTGGCCTTTTCCTGGTAGACCGGAATAATGATGGACCAGCGAGTTGTCTGAGTTGCCATTTTAGGTTTTGAGCCCTGTTGGGGAATGCCCCGTGTAATTGTATCGATAGGAATCATAGATCAGCAGAAGAAATTAAACCATTTTTATCAAGCGGCTGAGCGGATGGACCACGCTGCAGAATGATTTTCCCTAGCCAGGATCTCAGGGATCTTGTGGGCAATCTGATGCCAATTGCGATAGACCGCAATATCAGCCATCTCAGCTGCAAGGATTTGCCAATAACTTTGTGGCGAGTTTGCAAGCAGCATCACCGGAGCTCCTACCAGACGACCAGCCTCAGCATCCGTGCCTTTATTGCCAATGATCAGAACCTGCTTTGGATTCAGCCCCGCATTCTGGATTAATTGTTTGAAGACGAGATGTTTTTCGGTCACACCAGTTGATATGCTCCGAAAATAATCTCTTAAATTCAAGCGACTCAGGATGGCCTCCCCATCGCATACGAGACGCGAAACGACATGCTGAATGATCTGAGGATTCTCTGGATTAAGAAAGGAAATGCTATTCATCATTGCGGTCATTTCTCCCATCGCAATCTGCTCTTGCCCATTCCAACGAACCAAAGTGCCGTTCATGTCCCAGATGACCATACGGATACCTTCTTCCAGCGGGCGGATGAGCTGATAACTTCCCTTTTCCACCGGCAAACCGAATAAGCGTTTTACCTCGGGTGGAAATTTTGGCATTTCGATGTATCGCTCATCGCCCTTCGAAATCATGGTATAGACCTTTGGCTTTTCTGTTTTTTCATCTATCGCTTGGTGGAGCGTTGCCGGATCATCGTAAACAGGAGCTTCGCGTAGAAGATCCTCCATTGTGGGAGTCATAAACGAAGACCAGAATTGATGGCCCAGGAGGACCACATCTATCGGCTTAATCTTATTGGTTTGTATAAGCTGTAAGAGATCGAAAAGACGATTCATTGTCCCGATCCCTCCTGGCAGAAAAACCATTCGCACAACTCTCTTTGTGACAAGAACCTGATGAACCGAGGGATCATGGGTGATGACGATATGCTTGAAGCCCGTTTTCGCTGCATCAAATTCTTTGCCGGGTGGAACAAAAAATACCCCCTGTAGCTGCTCGGCATAGTCAGGGTTTTTGAGGTACTCTTGAACCACTTCGACGAGCGGTCCCTGGGTACCGATTCGCACCGTCTTTCCCGCCTTCAACAGATCACCAATTAGCTGGACCGCCTGGTGCCACTCCTCTGACCCTTTTTTTGGTCTGCCGATAAAGGTCGTTGCCGCCTTCCATTGTTCGATAGTTAACCAACCCTCTGTCAGTTCCATGACGGTTTTTTCTAACGAGATGGCCTCCCCCGGCCGCTTGCGCGATTCCATTTTAGCGATCAGCTCCATCGCGATCTGCGGCGACGTGGTGACCGGCGGAAATGGCGGGATCTGGCCGGCTAAGCCAGCAGTCTCCCAAGCCTTTCGCCATACCTCTATCTTCTTGGTCCAATAATAGGCGTGGGGGCCACTGTCGGGTTCCAAGAGTACCAGCGGCCGCCCCCGCTGCCAGACCTCGAACATTTCATCCAAGGTTCCGATTCCGCCTGGGACAGCAATCATTCCCACCGTGTGACCATAGAGTCCGAGTTTTCTCGTGATAAAGTTATCACACTTGATCTTCACCTCAGTAAAGTCGTTGACCGCCTTCTCGAAAGGAAGCAGTATCCGGATACCCTGAGTCTGATAACGCGGGTCATACTTTGCTTCCGCTGCATCCCGTACATCCGAGTAGCCCTTGAAATAGGCCTCCATCGTTCCTGGACCGGCTCCCCCACGTATTGAAAAGCGTTGCCGGAACGCTTCTTGTCCCGCTTTATAAGCTAGCTCGTATACTTCGTCTCCGGGTTGAGGACGCGCGCTTCCAAGAATAACGACCGCGGCGGGACGCGGCGGCATATGGAACTCAAGAACCTCTCCGAGCTCCTTGATGATGCTGAGAAGTGTGGGGTGTGGATACGCCTCGTGGTGGGCGGAAAGGGGCTGGGGAGCAAGCGCTTGTTCCTGGATCTTTTGCTCCGGAAACGAGCGGTCAGACGGATCTTCCTTCGAGTTAAGTGGCAATTTCACCAGAAGGCAGGGGACCAGAAAGCTACTCAAAATTCGAATGAAGAGTCTAGGCATATGGAATGCCTACATTTTAATGCGAACTTCTAACAGATCATATATGCCATACGGGCAAAAGTGTCTGGGTCGGATGTCATACCTTTTATGGGCCTCGGATAAAAGGTACGATCTTCGACGGTGAATAAAGAGTCTGTCATCGACGGGTGGTTTCTTTTGCTGGCAGCGGTGGTGCCGGTATCGATCGCTGGAACGAGTCTCTTGTATTTTCCTCTTATCGGCCTCTATATCCTTCTGGGAGCCTGGACGTTTCGCCAGTGGCCACCCCATTGGGGTGTTGTCGAAAAGACCTTCCTCTGTTTCTGGCTCATCAGTCTCCTATCGGCGCTCTTCGGAATGAATCCATGGATAAGCCGCATTCGGTTAGGAAAGGATCTTTACATTCTAATTCTGGTCCTCCTAGGGGCCTATTTAGCACAGGAGAATCGAAATACCCAATTAACTAAGGTGTTTATGATGAGCGCCATCCTCACAGCCGCATTTGGAATTGTGCAGAGGATTATTGGAGTAGATCAAACCACGAATGCCGGAGGCACCTTCTTTTACTTGCCTCCTTGGCTGGCTCATGCGCCGCGTTCTCTTGTCGACCATCTTTCCATGGTACATGGCCGTTCGGTCGGGACTCGTGCTCACCCCCTGACCTACGCCGAAGGACTCTTATTCCCACTCGGATATACGCTGAGTGTACTGGCCGTCCGCCGCTCATTCTCATGGAAATGGGCTTTAGGCCAGTTTCTTGTCTTGCTCGCTTTGGTCTTTTCGAAAAGCCGCGGTCCCTGGATTGCCGCCTCGGCGATGGTTTTTGTTGTTTGTCTGCTGAATCGGGATATTGTCTTTTATAAACGTCTCGCCCTGATTTATATCCCCGTTGCCCTGTGCTTTTTCGCTCCTTCGATGCGCGCCCGGGCCTTTTCCATTACGAATAATAAGTACGACTCGAACTCCGAACGTCTGGAGATGTGGCAGGCCGGTCGCCGGATGATTCAGGATCATCCTCTTTTGGGGGTGGGCACCGGGACCATGACTCAGGAGTCGGGAAGTTATCAACTGGCAGCCCGCCGGCGCGAGGGTCCCTGGGGCCATCTGCACAATACTTACATCAACATCGCGGCGGAAAGGGGTCTTCTGGGGCTGGCCGCCTTCCTCATATTCATTTTGGCTCTGGCTTCCGAACTGTGGGAGGGCTATCAGGCTTCGAACGCCGATGAGGATTCAAAAATTATCATTCTCACCGGTCTTCTGTGTCTTGTCGGGTGGCTGGTGGCCGGCTTGACCGAAACTGTCGTTCATGACAGCAACGTTCTTATGATGTTTTATTTCGTGATGGGGCTGGCCTTGGCAGCCTCGCGTGGTCTATTGAAGAATTTGCAGCGTGTGTAGCTTGTGGTAGGTGCCCTTCTTTTCAAGAAGGCTTTCGTGATTTCCCTCTTCGGTAACTCGTCCTTTTTCTAAGACCACGATCCTGTCCGCCTTCCGGATGGTCGCCAATCGATGCGCAATGACAATGGCTGTGCGGTTTTCCATCAGATGTTCTATCGCTTCTTGAACCAAACGCTCGGATTCCGCATCCAAAGCGGAGGTTGCTTCATCCAGGATGAGGATCGGTGGGTTTTTAAGGAGAGCTCGAGCGATGGAAAGTCTTTGACGTTCCCCCCCGGACAGGCGAACACCGCGTTCTCCGATTAAAGTCTCGTAGCCCTTAGGCAAACGCTGAATAAAATTATGGGCATTCGCTGCTTTGGCAGCGTCCTCAACTTCGCTTTCACTGGCGGCCGGCTTGCCGTAAGCGATGTTGTAGCGAATGGTTTCGTTAAACAGAAGCACCTCCTGAGTAACCAGACCAATTTGCTGGCGCAAGGAAGCCAAAGTTGCCTGCTTCACGTCATGACCATCCATCAGAACTCGGCCTGAGCTGGGATCATAAAAACGTGGGACGAGGAGGGCCATAGTGGATTTTCCGGCTCCAGAGGGGCCGACGAGAGCCACATGTTCACCTTTCCGGACGGTTAGATTCACATTTTGAAGTGCCCAGAGAGGATTCTCCCCGGAGGCTGGTGCCTCAGATGAATCCTTAGCCTCTTCAGGCATAGAAACGTGCCCGTGGCGCAGGTACTGAAAGCTGACATTTTCGTAGACGAGACAATCCGAAAATTGAGGAAGGCTCGCGGCACCCGAGACCTCCTTCACCGAAGGGATCTGATCCAGGAGTTCAAAAATCCGCTCCGAAGAAGCCAATCCCAGCTGGAGTTGAGCATTCAGTTCGGCAAAATTCTTGAGCGGCCGGTACGTCATGATGGCATAGGTCATAAAAGCGAGAAAGGACCCAGCTGTCCAGACGCCATGGACGACGTCCCGACCGCCCACCCAAAGAAGGTAGGAAAGAATGAGCGCACCGATGACTTCCATCAAGGGACTAGAAAGGGTGTCCGCCTGGGCAAAGTGAACACCCAGAGCCAGGAAGCGGTCTTTGGCCTTCTCAAAACGTGCGGATTCGGTCTTTTCTGCACTGTAGGCCTTGACCACGACAGCGGCCTGAACGTTTTCCTGAATCACCGAATAGAGATCCCCCATCTGTTCCTGACCTTTGCGCGCCACGCGGCGAAGCGTTTTGCCCAAGACTGCGATAATGCCGGAGGCAACGGGCAAAAGAGCGATCGTCCCCAGCGCAAACCGCCAGTTGAGGTAAAAAATCATTCCGATATTCAGGATAGCGGTCAGTCCATCCCGGATAAAGTAAATGGGCGTACGAGCAATGACAATTTGGAGGGCCGTCAGGTCGTTGGTGAAGCGCGCCAGGAGTTTCCCGCTCGAGGTGGTGGTGAAAAAGTCCATCGAGAGGACCTGGATATGGTCGAACATTTCTTTTCGGATGTCGGCGGCGGCGGAGAGACCAATGGCGTCCATGAGGTAATTCTGCGCGTAGGAGAGAAGACCAAGAACCACCGAAATGGCTGGGACCTCCCAAAGAAGAGTCCGTAGAACCGAGAAATCGTGGCCAATAAAGACCTGATCTTGCAGCGGTTTAATGAGATAGATTCGGAGAGCTCCCAACCCCGCTACCCCTCCCATGCAGAGAGTGGCTACGATCAGTCGCCCCAGATAGGGATCGAGATAGCGAGACAGGCGCTTGTAAAGCTTCATGAGACAGTCATCAGGCCCTCGTCGCCCGGATGAGCATCCAAAAAGCCGCGGTCCCGAAAATGAGATTTGGGGTCCAAGCCGAGATCCAAGCGGGCATCATCCCCTGTTCTCCCAGAGACTGAAAAACGGAAACGGCTCCCCAGTAGAGGAACGTCCCTCCAAAAGCATAAAAGACAGTCTGAGCTGTCCCTTTCTTCAATCGATTGAGCGCGAAAGGAATGCCGATCAGGATCACGACGATATTGGCCAGAGGCAGTGCGAATTGCGTGTGCAGGGCCACCTCTTCCTTGTAAGCCTTAACTCCCAGATCATGAAGATGTTGGATGCGTTGCTGAAGCTGTCGATGGGTGAGGTCATCAGGTTTGCTATTTTCATACACAAAATCACCCGGCGTTTCGTGAATGTCGAGCAATTTCTCCTCGAATGGCTCGTTTCGTAGATTTCCATCCGCGTCAAAGGAAATGATGTTTCCCTTGCTGAACAACCAGAGGCCATTCTGAAAATGACCTTTCTGTGCGGATAAGGTGCTCTTGTGACGCATCTGGTTGTCGAACTGATCGATCGCAATATCCGTCATGGTCCCTGTGCCGGTATCGAGCGTTCCGATCGTGAAGTTCTGATTATCCCTCCCGGTAAGGACGAGATGATCCCGGAGCGTGTTGAACGCCTGTTCGTGCTTGATCCGCGCACGATAGATCACGTTCGCTCGGGCGCTAAGCGATGGAAATACGGTCATTCCCCCGACCATGGACACCAACGAGATTAGCGTCCCCATGGCAAAAAAGGGAACGTAGAGACGATAAGAAGAAATCCCTGCGCTCCGCATGGCCGTGATTTCTCCGCTTTGCTGCAAGGGACCCAATGAAAACATTAAAGCCAGAAGCGTCACGACGGGAAATACGACATTCAACCAGTACGGAATCCCCAGAATCACGTATGCGATGATGTCCAGGCCATGCGCATGAAACCGATTAAAAATCTCCATCTTGTCGAAGAAATGGCCGACAAAAACGAGAAGGGTAAAGATCACACCACAGGCAACGAGCGGTCGGAGGAAGTGATGGATCAGATAGCGGTCCAGGATTTTCATGATTTCAAGATGTCCAAGGCCTTTTGTACCACTTTTTCAGGGTCCAAGGCGCGAGGATCCTTATCCGGAGCGAGTACATAATGGGAAGTGGCCACTGGGGGGTGCCAGATATCCGGGTTGGTCCCGAAGAAAAGGGTCAAGGTCGGCACGCGGAGTGCCGCGGCCAAATGCATCATTCCTCCATCAGGACAGATAAAAAGATTAAGCTTCTTTAAGATAGCGCCCACGCGGCCAAGATCGGAATCTCGAAACACCGGGCACTTTTTCCCATAGGCCTGTTGAAATTCCCGTTCATGGACGGCTTCATCCATCCAGAAGGTTGAATTTCGTTCGTGTCGGGATGGATGGCCGGCGAGCGGCGGCGTAATGGCCAAAAGCTCACACCCTTGAGATTCTGTGAGGCGCTTGGCGACCTGGGCATAATTTTTTGGTGGCCAAATGCGATCAGGTCTATCCACCTTGCCTCCCAGGAAAATGCCGACGACGGGATGTCTATTGGAATGAAAATGCTCTTTCCAAAAGGTTTCCGCAAAAGCAGCCTGATCCGGTCGTACAAAAAATTGCGGGAAGCGGTCAGGACAGGGGAGGCCAAGCCCTTCTACAAGTCCCGCGTACTTATCGATCTCGCGAGTCACTGGAATGTAGGGAACCTCGCAGCTATACAGTCGCGAACCCCAGCTCTGTCCATAAGAGTGAGTGTCATAGCCCGTCACCCAGCGGGCGCCCGAGAGAACAGCTAACAGGATGGCTGTGAGCGAAAGCGCGTTTCCCGAAAGCACGAGCGCCAGATCGAAATGTTCCTTTCTCAAACTATTTCGCAGGCTAATCCATTGTTGCGGGTTCGCTTTCCGGTTTTCATCCCAGGCCCAGATCTTGTCTAGCCCGGGGTTGTTTTCGAGAGCGGCTTTATTGAAGGTATTGGCCAAGAATTGTATGGACGCTCCCGGGAACCGGGACTTCAAGCTGGCGATGACGGGACTGGCGCACAAAAGATCGCCCATGCCCTGATAATTCCGGACTAAAAGTATTTTCCGGACCTTCCCTTGTTCGAGGGCGAGCCGAAGGTCGGGGAGGCTGATCTTTTGGACTTTAAGGATGTTTCCCAGGACAACAGATGAGATTTCGCGGCCGGCGCGCTCCAGATCGTTTAAAACATTCATTGATCAGTCGTCACTCCGAGAAAGCGGACGACTTCATTGAGGACGGACTCAGGACGCATCTGCGAGGAGGGCTTTCCCCGTCCATCGAGGACCGCCTGCGGCAGGTCATGCCGCCAGACTTGCGGGTCGGTGGAAAAAAAGAGGCCCAAGGTCGGTGTCCCGACGGACGCGGCGACATGCATGATGCCGCCATCCGGACAGACCAGGAGATTAAGCCGGCGGATAAAGGCCGCCACTCGTCCCAACTGTGCCTCCTGAAACACCGGGCAAGTCCACGGCAGCAACCGGCGAAATTCGCGCAGTCGAAGATGTTCCGTAGAAAGATAGGTGTCGGACGAGGAACGTACGGGTGGCGGAGGGCTGAGAACCACAACGCGAAATCCTTCGTCACGGAGCATATTGGCGAGGACTGCAAAATGAGAAACGGGCCACAGGCGATCAGATCGTTGTGCCTTTCCTCCGATGAAAAGGCCGACCAACGGTCCTTTTCCAGGGATAGAAAGCTCAGAAAGAATAGATTCCGCTGCGGCCTTATCCTCCGTCGAAGGGACCAACTCCGGTCGGAGGCCCTGCGCCGGCACACCGAACGCTCGAGCAAAGCCCAAATACTTCTCCACTTCATTGACTTCTCCTCCAAAGGGGATGCGGACATGGCAGAGCGTGGCCGCATCCTTCGCCGTACTTCCGGGAAGAGAGGAGTAATAGGCCGCCACCATGCGGGCGCCGGTGGCACGAGCCAAGGCAACCCCGGTGGCCGATGACCTCTCTGTCGTTAACAGGAGGGCCAGATCAAAGCATTCTTTTCTCAATTTCCGCATCTGATTCGGCCATTCCCAAAACGCCGTCTTTCGCCAAACCCAGACCCGATCAAGGCGAGGATTCTTTTCGGCGGCTATAGCGTTTACAGGATTACCAAGAAAATCGATGGACGCGTCGGGCCAGGCAAAGCGGAGGGAGCGAATAAGTGGGGTCGCACACAGAAATTGACCCATATGCTGATAAATTCCGATCAGAAGTATTCTGGGCACGGCGACTTTGCCAAGGATTTCTCCCGCCTCTCGCGCGCTGATTTCCTGAGTCGGAATCGCCCGAGAGAGAACACCAATGGCACGCTGCCGCCCCCATTCCTCAATCCCTCTTAAAAAATGCATAAATTTCTCATCGATCTACTATTTTAGCCCATATATCCGGTAAGGGTTAAAGAGGAGACGTCTTTTAAAGCGAGATGCTTTCAGGCGGCTAGCGCGCGGAAGTAGCTGCGACGATCGGGAGTAGAGATTCGGACGCCGAATTCGTAAGTGCGGCCGTCTTTGGTGGCTTTGGCCCATTGAACGCGACCACGCATGGTTCGGGCGCCCTTGTCGTTGTAAACGAGACCTTCTAGAACAACCTGGCAGCCTTTTTTGAGGAGGGCGCGAGGAGGTTCTGCTTGGGTCCGGCGTGCAGGTCGTTCATCCATCTCGCGGAAATCTGGAACATAGTTGCGATTAGCCCAGTCACGCGACCATTGAAGGCCAACCCCATCGTCCCCCAGATCTTGGGCCCACATTTCCCAGCCATGGGCCGCATGACCGTTGCGTTTACGCGGCGTGCCGGAGGGCAAGCAATTGACAAGAACACGGATGGGAAAACGATTCACTGTGCGGCGGTCGCTTTTTTTCATGATTTTCCCCACTTATTCGTACCGGATATCATCGAGATAGAATACCGCACCGTTGGGATTGCTATCGCGGTTGGCCGTCCAGCAGAAGCCCCCTGTAATGCTGGAGAGTTCCTGTCCTTCCAAGTTAATGGCGAATTCTTTCCACTGTTTGGTCAACGTGATGGGCCCGCTGGCGGCCGTACCGGAATCCGCATAATCTCCCGAAATACCGCCCACCTTAAACTCGTCTACAACTTCTCCGCCCTTTTCACCGCGGGCTTTAAAAACAAGTTTCCGGGCTCCATTCAAATTGATGCCTCCGGGACGGTTCCCCCAGTTGTTGGCAGGATTCTGCCAGTACATCCCGGCCCAACCGGCTCCTTGCTTGGCTTCGGCCGAATAAGAGATCCGAATAACGGTTTTCCCGCTCGTATCGCCCTTGAGCTGCCAATGGTCGTCAAAACGGACATCGCCATAATCCCCCATCCATCCAGAAGGCGCGAAATGGTTATCCCGAGAATGAAATCCTCGATAAATATAAAAAGGAAAAAGACGACCTGGAGCCGCCACGCTTAGTCCGCCCTCCTGAGCCATGAGAGCAGTGCTGACCAGAGCGAAGGTCAACAGGCAAAGCCCGGATTGTTTGACAAACTTATTGTTGATATTGAATTTGATCAAAGTAAGCAATTCCTCCTTGTCCTGACGGGGCACCGAACCCCGGCGGCGTATAAACGAATGTTGCCTTAAAGAAATCCTTGATCGCGGAAGCAGGCTGGCTGGAATTAGCGATGGCAGCGGCGATCGACATGGAATAGGATTGCCAACTCCCCGTCAATGCTGTCGGCGCTGGCTGGCAATTCGTAGAAAAACCAGGAGAGGCTTCGTAGACTGCCAGATCGTTCGCGTTGGCGTATAAAATGAGACAAGGCGAGGTCACGACAGGGCAACCTGAAGCAGGAACGCCCGGACTAGCTGCTTCCACTTTAAGAATTGTATTGCTCGATAATGATCCGCGGACATAAAACGTTGCTTTGGTATAGCCAGCCTTGCTTAGATTGCGCCCCGGAGTCGAATTATACACAGATAACGTCGGTGTATTATCAGGTACATGCATGAGATCAAACCCGGCAAAAATGTGCTCAGGATTTGGGAGGCATCCTGACCCCTGTGGGTTCGAAACGTCTCTCCCTGTCCAACTGTAGCGGATGGAACGTCGGCTGATAGGATTGGAAGTATCGGTAAAGACCAAATTTTGCCCATCGGGACCGGGATATTCAAAGGCACCCCCACCCGTCTCCAATTCATCGCTGAACACGACAAAGGATGAAGCGGTTCCCAGTGTACCCGTCGCACCGCCAGAAGCATTGCGAGTACTGTCGAACGGGGATTTGCACCCGGAAACGGCCAACAGCATGGCAAATGGCAAAAGGCAAATGGAAACTCGGATGTCGTTTGTCGTCATGATTTAGTCGTCTTCAAGATAGTGACCTCGACACGGCGGTTGATGGCACGACCAGCCTTTGTGGTGTTATCGGCCATGGGTTTGGTATCCCCATATCCCGTCACCATAAAACGGGACGCTTCATAGCCCCCATGCTTAATTAAATAATCGCGCACCGAGCGAGCGCGCAATTCCGAAAGCTGGAGATTAAATTTCGCATCTCCCGTGTTGTCTGTATGGCCTTCAACGAGAACGTGATTCGTCGGGTAGGCGTTTAGGAGACTGACCAACTGATCCAGGACCTTGGCGCTCGCCGGCTCAAGAACCGACTGACCCGATTTAAACATCAGTTGAGAGCTGAAGCTGACTTTGAGACCCTCATCGACCTGTTTGACGCTAAGATCCTTCACGTCAGCCGGAATCGCAGGAGCGGCGGGCGCTGCCGGAACAGGAGGGGTTTCGGGAATAACGACGGCTGTTTTCGCCGGCGTTGTCGTTTCCGTAGGGACTTGACCGGTCAGTTCCGGCCCAACGGCAGACAACACAGCTTCCTCGCTATGCGGCCCTTCAAAGAGAATGTCTGTCAGATAGATGACGGCGCCACCCGACATTTCGGCTTTATTCAGGAATAATCCAAATCCAGCAATGATATGCCGAAGGTCCTTTTTCGTGAGATCGATGGTGTACTGCTTCCATTGACTGGACAACCGGACATTACTCAAAATGGCGATATCGGAATCCGGATACGGACCGACAATACCGCCGACCCGGAATTCATGCACGCGCTCTCCCCCATGTTCACCCTTGGCCCAGAATGTCAGGCGCGTGGCTCCACGCAAATCGTATCCGGCTTGCCCAGGAACATCCCCCCAGTTATTCGGGGGATCCTGCCAATAGACTCCCGCCCACCCTTTCGGGCCAGAGGCTTTGTAGGTCACCCGAAGGCAAGGTCCATGGCCATGCGGAGTATCCAGATAGGCGCCGGACATGGTGAGATCACTATCTCCCATATATCCGGACGGTGCAAAGTGGGCATGACGACCCCCTCTTTCCGTATAGACAGAAAAAACCTTAAAGGACGTGTCGGGGATTTTCGATATAGAGGTAGAAGTGGGAGTCGACGCAGAAGTCACAGGGGCTGTTGCCGCTGGGACTATAGCGGAACTTTTCCCAGGCCCATCCGAAACGATAATCGGCCCACCGGCGCCTTGGACAGTCATCCCGGAGCTGATCAGAAACAAAAAAGGCACCAAGAACAAGGATTCCATTTCTCGCTTTATCGTGATCATCGTTTTCTCACCTCATACCTCTTCCCCCCCGCCCTCTCCCTGACAAAAGGGGAGGGCGGGGGCGAGGCTTCAGTTAGTTATTATTCGTAGCGAATCTCATCGAGATAGATAACAAATCCATTCGGATTGTCATCGCGGCTGGCCGACCAGGCGAACCCACCAATGATATGCGACAGATTCTTATCGGCGAGATCGATGGTGTACTTTTTCCAATCCTTGGTCAACGTAATGGGCCCCACGGAAGCGGAATCGGAATCACCATGTTCTCCGGTGATGCCTCCCATCTTAAATTCCGCGACTTTCTCCCCACCCTGGTCGCCACGCGCCCAGAAGGTGAGCCGTTTATAGGCGGACAAATCATACCCACCGGCCTTTTCACCCCAATTATTTGAGGGATGCTGCCAGAAAACCCCAGTCCATCCGGCGCCCTGCGCACCCTTGGCCGAATAAGTGATTTTGATGCACGTTTTCCCATCCGCGGGATCCGTCGTATTTCCATCATCGACTTTGACGTCCCCGTAGTCTCCCATCCATCCGGATGGAATATAGTGATTGACCTTCGCGCCTTTATCGGAATACACGTAAAAAACGCTTTTTACGGCATTATCAGCAAACCCTACTCCTACGGCTGTCGTCATGGCCATCGCCATGGCGAGCATCATCCACTGTCCTTTTTTATTTCTCATCATGTTCTCCTTTTGTAATGGTTCCTTACTTCAGAATATCGATCTCCACCCGCCGATTCTGTTGGCGACCTTCTTCCGTCAGATTCGAGGCGACCGGCCGACGTTTGCCATATCCCACGACGTTGATGCGCTTTGCGTCTATTTTTCCTGCGTTGATAAAGTACTCAGCCACGGCTTTGGCCCGTTGGACCGAGAGGGTTTCGTTATGAGCATCGCTTCCCGTCGAATCGGTGTGACCGCTAATTCGCAGCGCATTGGTTGGATACGCTTTCAGAAGCTCAACCACCTGGTTTAAACCATCCTTCGCGGATTCTTTCAAATTATAAGCATCGACGTCGAATAGAATCAGCGCATTCAGAGTCACCCGAAGACCTTCGGCCGTTGTTTTCACCGAATATCCGGTCGGCGCCGCGGCTGGGGGCGGGGCTGGCGCTTCGACTTTCGGCGCCGAACTGATGCCAATCGATTCGGCCGGGCTGGTCGCTTCATTGCCATAGAGATCAACCACATCCAAAGTGATGTTGTAGGATCCCGATGGCAGGATTTTCCCTTGCGTATCGAGGCCTTCCCACTGCACGCCTTTTGGAGGAACACCGTTGCCTTCCCAGGTGCGTACCGTTTCACCCTGTGCATTTCGAATGTACATCTTCCAGGACAGAATCCCGGATTCGGCATAGGCCTGAGGATAAACGGTAATGTTTCGAGTCGGCCCTGAGCCATCCGGGGTAAATTGTTTGTCACTGAGCGCCACATGCACCTCAGGGAAGGACTGTGGCAATGGCTTACCAATTTTCTCAAACTTGCTTGCAAAATTGTGTTCTAACGAGAAATGGTACGTCAGGAAAAACGTGTACTCGTTGAACGCCGCGACATCCGAGCCGATGAAGTCGTTCTCCATCCGGGTACCGGTGTAGCGAAACCCGGCTTCCGCATCCTTTAAGAAAATGTAAGACAGGCTTGCCTGGTAAATTTGGTGATAGGCCCAACCGAGCTGCGCGGAGTAATCGAAAGGTCCCCAAACGTCTTGGCTGTAGCGGAAAGAGGCCTTCAGAACGCTATTATCCACCGTGACGCCGCCCGACATATATAAGGTAGAAGGCTTGTAGAAATTGGTGGCCGGAGTATATGCAATGGCCGCGCCAGCAAGAGCCTGGCCGCCGGACAAATCGGTGGACACATGCCAGTTATCATGCTTCCAACGAATCATTCCCGTCGCAGAACTGAAAGGGTAAGAAGTGGCCAAAGCCCCGGTGTGATTCGTGGGATCAAAAATGAGATTGTGTTCTTCGTCATAGTAATACTGACGGTCCGTGTCTGTCGGGTAATAAGTGGCCCGGTATTGAAGAATGCCAATCCATGTCGCCTCTTGTTCCCGATTAAAATTCCAATCCTCGAGTACATTGGGCTGGTATTTGAATACAGGAGTTCCCGGTGTGGGATTGTAAACGAGTGTGGCGCTCACGATATGTGCTTTGCGATTGTCCCAATCGACCCGGAAAGGATCATCAGGTCCGCGGGGTTGAGCGAGAACGGCACCCGGATTCAAAATTGTTCCTTCGTAAATATAGGGAACCGGCCCCTTGATGGGCTGGCGATAAATGTAAGCGCCCGAGAGACTCCAGTCGGGCAAAACTGCGCGGGTTGCGTCTAAGTCCACCTGTTGTTTATCTCCGGCCAACGGGCCTAAGTAGGTATACCCCAAACCGGCCAGATCCAGCCATCGAGAGGGATGAACTTCCACTCTCGTTGTCCCCCCAAAAGCATCGGCTCTCTGAGAAGTATCTTCGACGATCTGACCATTCGACGCTATATCTTGATAATTTCGGCCCACGCGAAAGGGCTGGTAAAGAAGTCCGGCATGGCCAATCACACGTTCGTTGAAAGGATAACTCGCGTTGTAGGAGAGGGCCCATCGACGTTCATCGGAATCTTCAAAACCGAAAGGAATATTCTCATTGCGATACAGGAGAGACTGCTCTAGTTTCCCCATCGCCGGCGCATCATAGCGGGCATAAACGCTGGATCCATAACTCCATTGAGGTTCGGTGCCGCCGAGAACGTCGAGAGTGCCCAAGGCAGACTTAATCTTCATCTCGCCGCCGCGCGGAGCAATGTCGCCGTTGCCCTCCCGGTAATATTCTGGTGTGAGCTGAGACGGCATGAGTTGAAACAGATCATTCTGGCCGAGCCAATTGTTGTTCGGAACTCCTTCGAAACCTCTCAGCATGATGTTTCCGTCGTCGTACTTCACCTCACCGCGTACGATTTTAAAATTATGTTGGTCGTCGGCCATGCGGTGCTCGTCATTGATCGGATACCAGTAACGTTGGTCATAATTGCCGATCGCTTCGACGCCGATATCGGCGGTGATGGCCGAAATGGGGTGCAGGCCTAAATCTATGAAAGCGGATTGTCCGGCGCGTGCTGTCTGATCTTCCTGAGAAGTGCTACCAGGCGTGAAGGTATAGACATTATCAATGCCAGTCGGAGATGTTTGCTTGCTCCATCCCGGTAGCAATCGATGGAACGTTATCTCGGATTCCAACGCGGTGTCCAGGCGAACACCCCCTACCGGAAGAAGACCAGCGCTATAATCGCGAATGGGATGTGCCACATCGGTTTCCCACCATGGAAGAGAGTTGCTATCGGAGGTAATGCCATCCAAGGTGGCATAGGAGCCGAACGGCCTTTCGAAAATTGGATTATTGGCCCAATTGAGTTCGCCACCCCAGGCGGGATTGTAATTGGATACTGCTGTGTCGGCGTGAAGCAGCCGAGGGCTCAGTATGCAGAGTTCGGAGAACAGGCACGTCAGGATTATTTTTCTGAGCGCTGAACTCTGAACTCTGAGTTGTCTCACTGAGGGAGTCCTCGTTTTTTCCATTCTTTTGGATTCCAAAGTTCGTCTTTAAACAAGAAGTACGCCTGACGCAATTGACGTTCAAAGGGGCTGTTTTTCCCCTGACCCTGGCTAACGATACCATACCATTCCTCATAACTCCAGCCATCCGGAAAGGGACCCGCAAATTGTCCAACGGTATCGTGAACAGACGGATCAAATGTTGGGGGCGAACCGGCTTTCCACCATTCATCTAACCATTCAAACAACACTCCACCGATCGCATTGCCTTCCCCCGGGCCTCCGGCCAGATTCCGTTCAATATCTTCCCAATTGCCACGTAAATAATCGGCCTGAAGTTTTTCGGCCTCTTCCTGGGATTTATGACGATGATAGGCCGGGCAGCCGAACTCGGAAATCAGGATGGGCTTGCCCCATTCATCCTTCACATCGCGCCAGAAACTATCGCCCACCCCGTGATAGCCGCGATAGCTGTTGGCACCAAAAATGTCTACATCTGGACAAAGCTTGGCCGCCTTATCAATGAAAAGTAGGTCGCCGTTAGAAAGTGCCACCGGATGATTGTGATCGAGAGATTTGATGAGCTTGGCAGCTTTATTTAGGAAGGCGTAATACACATCGGGCACTTCGCGACTGTTGTTGGCGTTCCCATAATTGTTTTCATTGCCGAGAACCCAGAACAAAATGTAGGGTTCGTCTTTATACTCTTCCACCATCTGCCGTACGGACTCTAACATTTTCTTTTGCTGATCGGGATTTCGATAGTCTGTCCCGGTGTTCCAATCCGCTTCAGATCCGATCGTATAGGCTCCTAAGAAATCACCCATGATCACCCTGATTCCGTACGTATGATAAAGATCCTGAAGAAGCTTTTTATTGTACCCATGATGGTAAAGACGCAGGGTATTCACACCCATGTCTTTGAGTAATTGAAAATCGCCCACCACTGGGCCTTGCCCCACCAACTCGCCCTGCTTATATTGCCCCACCCAAGAATCGTACGGGCCATCAATCTTGCCGTTCTTGTTCAGATCAGAGAGCATCCAGTCTCGGTGAACCACCCAGCTCCCATCGTCCGGCGTTTTACCAACAGGTGTCACGCTGTAGGTAATCCCACGAACAACATAGGGCGCGTTATTGACCATCAGCTGCCAGTGTCCGTTAGCGTACTGGACCAGGGAAACGGCACCATGCCCGAGCTGTCGATCGATAGATATGAACTTCAGATTTAGTCGCCGAGGTTGGGCTCTGTCAACCGGGGCCGGGACAATCTTCCCCGGATCGATTTCAAAAATATCATTACGGGGATCATCGTCGAAACGGTTGCGGATGCGAATGCGTCCGCCCCGAAGCTGCATTCCCAACTCCGGATGTTTACGAATGAGATAGGCAACATGATCGAGCGCCGTCGGTCCGACATACCACGGCGTTTTCCAGGACGTATTCGCATAGACCTTCGGAAAATGGACGACCACGGAATAGTACGCCTTGATGGCCTGCGCATAGAGGCCAGCATTCTCGAGCTGCATCGCGGCGTAAAATTGCTTCAAACCACCCGGCTCATCATGATTGGAAGCCCACTTATAAAACCCGATCTGCGGGCTGTCGGCACCCACAAAGTCCCAGACGTTGCCTTCCAGTTTTTTTTCATATTCCATTTTTTGAAAGGCGGGATCTTTCAATAGACCGGTGACATTCGGATAGACGCCTTCGCCCGTGGCGCGCGCGAGCCCCTCACGATCCCGGATGAAATATTGATAGTTTGAAGTGCCGATATTGCTGAATTCACCGTATTTCGAATAATCGACGATAGTTTCAAGACCAGGATCGTTGAGATGGAAGGCTTCTTCTGCGCAGAGAGGGAGGTTCGTCGCAAGAAGTGCGCACACGAATTTCAGGAGGGCCCAAAAATGCTTTTTGTTCATCAGCGGTGATCATTTTGGCAAATTTTGGCACCACGCACTATAGTCTTATCAGGTAACAATTCAGGACCGGAAGACCCAGACATTTCTTGTGCCCATGCCAGATGAGGTGATTGATTGACAAGAGGAGAACGTTTTTGATTTGATCCGGCATTCCGAGAGTACGTGTGTATAGAGGAAAGGGACATCAATGAGTGAATCGACACCGACCACAACGGCTGCCCAGGACCGTGTTAGTTTTACACAAAAGTTCGTTTACGGATTAGGCGCGCTCGCCAACAATCTGGTACCGGCCAGTCTTGGGTGTATGGTGATTGTTCTAAATCTTGAATTCCATATGGATCCCGCCAGAATCGGCCTGATTTTGGCTTTCTCCAAACTGACGGATGCCATTGTGGATCCGATCATGGGCTATATTTCTGATCACACAACCTTCTCCTGGGGACGCCGCCGGCCTTATATCGTTATTGGAGCCATACTTTCAGGAATTATTTATGCCCTCATGTGGCGTCTTCCTGCCGGGCACAGCAAGCACTTCTATTTTCTGTTTTTCCTGGTCGGAACCAACATTCTGTTCATCTGCTATACCATTTTTGCCGCACCGTTTATCGGACTGGGCTATGAAATGACCGCGGACTACCATGAACGCACACGTATTCAGGCTTATGCAAACTTTATCGGCCAAGTGGCCTGGACCGCTGTTCCATGGTTCTGGGCTGTTATGTACAACAAATCGTTTTTCGAAACACCGGTCGCGGGCGCGCGAGGTCTGGCCATCGGCGTGGGCATTTCCATTACGTTGTGCGGCATCTTGCCAGGCCTTTTCTGCAAAGAACCTTTCTTCCAGATTGCCGTCAAAGAACACCGGAAATCTGGAACCAACGAGAATCTGATGGCCGGAGTCCTGCATCACATCCGGAGTTTTTTCCGGGGGTTCTGGATCACACTGAAAAATTCCCGGTTCAACAAACTGGCCATCGCCACCTTTTTTATCTTCAACGGATTTATGATCATCGCCGGTCTTGGCAATTACACCATCATCTATTATCTTTTCCATGGCGATAAAAATGCCGCCACGTCCGGAAAATACATAGGACTTTTCGGAAGCCTCTCATCCCTGTGCACATTCGGCGCTATTTTTCTTGTGGCCTGGATGGCATCGAAAATCGGAAAGAAAAAAGCATTTCTGATCTCCACATCGCTGGCTATTTTTGGCTATGCGATCAAATTTCCGTTTTACAATCCGCACCTGCCCTGGCTGATTCTCCTTGCCGCGCCTCTAACAGCGTTTGGACTAGGTGGGCTTTTCACGACGGTAGCCGCCATGATCGCTGACGTCTGCGACCTGGACGAATTGGAAAACGGCGAGCGCCGGGAAGCCACCTTTGGTGCCATCTATTGGTTCATGGTCAAATTGGGTACGGCGGTCGCGCTGGCGTTGTCGGGCTATGTGCTGAACTGGACGGGATTTCACGAGGAACTGGGGGGTGCGCAATCTTCGCAAACATTGCTTTTACTTCGATTGTTTGAAGTAGGAATTCCTGTCGTCACTTACCTGGCCGCGATCTTCGTCATGCTGCCCTACGACTTGACCCAAGAAAAAGCCCGGGAAATTCGGCAAGAGTTGGAAAAACGCCGGGGAGCCGCTTCAGCCTAATTTTTATTCGTAACGGATTTCGTCGAGATAGATAACAAACCCATTGGGGTTGTCATCACGGCTGGCCGATAGTCCAAACCCACCAATGATGTGCGACAGGTTCTTATCCGACAAATCAAGGGTGTACTTCTTCCAATCTTTCGTCAAGGTGATCGGACCAACCGATCCGGAGTCCGAGTCACCATGCTCGCCGCTGATCCCGCCCACTTTAAACTCGGCAACCTTTTCCCCACCCACTTCCCCGCGAGCCCAGAACGTCAATCGCTTGTAGGCGGACAAATCATACCCGCCGGCTTTTTCGCCCCAGTTATTGGACGGATGCTGCCAGAAAATTCCCGCCCAGTTGGCGCCTTGGGTGGCCTTGCCGCTATAGGTGACTTTTATACAAGTCTTCCCATCGGCCGGATCGACCGTATTGCCATCGTCGATCTTGATATCCCCGTAATCCCCCATCCAGCCCGATGGAATATAGTGATTTAATTTAGATCCTTTATCTGAATACACGTAAAAGACGTTTTTGGCCGAACTGTCGGCCGTGGCCGCGTGCTTTTTCGCGGCAAAAGCAAATGTCGCCAGCCCGAGAACTACAACTGGTGTTATCCATTGACCTCGGTGTCTCATCGTCGTTTGTCTCCTTTAATGTTTTTCACAGCTTTTATTTGGGCAACCCCCGTTTAATCCACTTTTTGGGGTTCCATAAGTCGTTCTTAAACAAATAATAGGCCGGACGAAGTTGTCGCAGGAAGGGACTGTGGCTTCCGTCGCCTTGACTGGCGATACCATACCATTCCTCGTAACTCCAACCGTCCGGAAAGGGACCCTGGAACTGACCGATTTTATCATGTACAGCGGGATCAAAAGACGGCCCGGCTTTCCACCATTCATCCAACCACTCGTAAATCACACCGCCCAAAGCATTTCCTTGACCAGGCCCCCCGGCCAGATTCCACTCGATATCCTCCCAATTGTTTCGCAAAAAGTCGGCCTGCTCTTTTTCGCCTTCTGCTTCGGGTCGGTATTGATCATAGGCGGGCGCTCCAAATTCGGATATTAACACGGGCTTCTTCCATAGTTCCTGGATATCCCGCCAGAAACTGTCCCCCATGCCATGACGACCGTGATAAGCATTGACGCCGAGAATATCCACATCCGGACAGAGTTCCGCCGCGGTTTCAATAAAGGTCAAGTCGCCGTTGACGAGTGCCACAGGATGGTTTCCATCCAGAGACTTGATCAACTTGGCCGCTTCGTTTACTAGGCTGAAGTACTCTTCAGGAAATTTCCGGCAGTTGTTTCCATTCCCAAAGTTGTTCTCGTTGCCAAGAACCCAGAGCAGCAGATAGGGTTCATTCTTTTCACTTTCTACCATCTCACGCACGGACTCCAGCATCGTACGTCGCTGATCCGCATCGCGATAATCCGTTCCTTCATACCAATCCGCGCCCGATCCGACGGTATAGGCTCCGAGCAGATCTCCAATAATCACGCGGATGTGATAGCGTTCATAAAGATCCCGCAAAAGCGGTTTATTGTATTCATGGTGATACAACCGGATCGTGTTTACGCCCATCTCTTGGAGAAGACGAAAGTCACCGACAACACGGTCGTTCGGGCCCTGACGGTTATTCCGATTGAGGTCCACCCAAGAATCGTAGGGGCCATCAATCTTGCCATTCTTATTTTCGTCCTCGAGCATCCAATCTCGGTGAACAACCAAGGTCCCATTATCTGGGGAACGCCCCACGGGCACAACGTTATAGGTGATCCCCCGGATCACATAAGGCTTATTTCCAACAAATAACTGCCAATGGCCATTTGTAAACTGCGTCAGATGAATCGGGCCATTCCCTAACTCAGCTTGAATGGGATAGGACGATAACCGTATCCTGCGCACTGGACTCGCAGGGTGGGCTGGTACCCGCACAATTTTCCCCGGATCGACCTCGAATACTTCGTTACGTGGGTTGTCTTCATAGCGATGCAGGATCCGTAAACTTCCGGCCTTCAGGGACATGCCTAGCTCAGGGTGATGACGGATCAACCAGGAGACACTGTCCAAGGCAGCAGGTCCGACGTACCAGGGTGACCCCCAAGAGGTATGGGCGTAGGCCGTAGGAAAATGAATCACGGCGGCCTCGTATGCCTTGATGGCCTGCGTATAGAGGCCGGAGTTTTCCAAAACCATGCCCACATAGAACTGCTTGATCCCCAGCGGTTGATTCGCATCGGAGGCCCAGGCGAAGAAGGCGGCTTGGTTTTGTCCGGAATTCAGGAGATCCCAAAGTTTTCCCTCGAGGTGTTTGCTTCGGCGCATTGTCTGATAGGCCGGATCTTCCTTGAGGGCTTCCACATTCGGATAAATTCCCTCTCCGACCGCATCGGCCAGGCCATTTCGGTCGCGGATGTAGTAGCGGTACTGGCTTGTCCCGGTTCCTACAAATACGCCGTATTTTTCGTAGTCGACGATCGCCTCACTTCCGGAATTATGAAGACGAAAGGACCCGGCCGCCTGCGCGAAAAGACCGCAGGAACCTGCCAGGCCGATAGCCATAAGCCATTTCTTGTAATTTTCCAGCATGAAAGGAGATGTCAGCTACGTTTTTAAAGCACCGGCCGTAATACCTGCGACGATATAGCGCTGCATGACAAAATAGAGTGAAACGATGGGAAGGATCGAAATGGCAATTCCTGCCATCAGGAGCGGGTATTCGGTGATATGCGACCCTTGAAAGACCATGAGCCCCCGCTGTAGCGGCATGAGAGACCGGTTGGAGAGCACCAGCATAGCCAAGAGATACTCGTTCCAAACAGCCAACGCATTAAAAACCGCGAGCACCGCGACCGCCGGCTTGGCCAGGGGCATCGCGACGTGCCAGTAGACCTGGAACTTATTGCATCCGTCAATCCGGGCGGCATCTTCGAGATCCGGAGGTAATTTGTCAAAAAAAGTCTTCAGCAGAAAAACGCCTAGAGCCAGTCCACCATTGATTTGAGGCAGTATGTAGCCGAGGCGCGTGTCAATCAAACCCAACTTGTTTAAAACCACATACAATGCGATGAATGACCCGGGAATTGGAATCATCATCGTTGAGATAATAATGATGAACATCACATTACGCCCGGGGAATTCCAGCCGGGAAAAAGCATAGGCCGCCATCGAGGCAATCCAGATCACGCCGACAACAACGATAACTGTATAGAGAATGCTGTTGAAAAAATATTGGCTGAAGTGGCCCCGCGTCCAGGCTTCATAATAATTGTGCCAGTGCGGGTGAGACACCCACAGACTCATATCAGTAAAAACCGTGCTTTGGGTCTTCAGGCTCGAGGCAATCATCCAGACAAGAGGAAAGAGACAAATCGCCGCCACGGTTAGGCAAATGAACTCCGCCACCCCATGCCGGATCCAATGCTTGATCTTGTAAAGCCAAAGCTGGAATTGAATTCCTTCGCTCGGGCGCGGGGGTGTTAGGATCTCGCTCATCTTAAGAATACCGGGAAGACCATTTGGATAGGCGCATTTGAACAAAGGACACCGCCAGAAGAATCAATCCGAACAAAATGCCCAGGGAACAGGCATAGCCGAAGCGTGAAGAACCGACCATCGCCACCAAAATCCGTGTGATGGGCACCTCTGTGTGATAGCCCGGTCCCCCATTCGTCGTGGAGATGATAATGTCGAAAATCTGCATGGTTCCAAGGATGGTCAGTACGGAAACAAGAAAGAAAACCGGCAACATGAGAGGCACCGTGATGCGCGAAAAGATCCGCCATTCTCCTGCCCCATCGACGCGAGCCGCTTCGGTGAGTTCGCGAGGAATGGCCTGCAGACCCGCCAAAAGAATCACAAACCCCCATCCAAAGCCTTTCCACATATGAATCACGGCCACCGAAAGGAGTGCCGTCTTCGGATCGGCCAACCAGGCCCGCGTCCACCCTCCCAACCCAATTTCGGTCAGCGCATAATTCAAAAGGCCATGCGATCCGTCAAAAATCCAGTTCCACACGAGCCCCACAACGATGCCAGAAAGCACCGGCGGTAGATAAAAAACGACCCGGTAAAAACTCTTCCCTTTGATTTCACGATCGACAATTAACGCGAGGATGAGGGCGAGCGTGTTTTGAAAGAGGAGCGTCAGAAGGGTGATCACGGAGGCATTCCGCATGGAAATCCACCAGGAGGGATCACGAAAAATGGCATCGCGGAAATTGTTGAGCCCGACAAAGTGCATTTGAGATTCGATCCCATCCCAATCAAAAACGCTCAGCTGAAAAACTTTAAAGAATGGAAAAATGGAAAACACGACGAAGAGAAGGACGGCGGGAAGCACGAACAGGTATGTCGTGGCCAGATCCTTGGCACGGTTCCAATTCATGAGATTTTCAATGGGAACCGGAAGCGGCGTCGCCGGCTTGTTGAAATTTAAGCGTCTCGATGTCTGCCGCCATTTGCGCTGGGGTTTTTTCGCCGATCAGGATCGATTGAATTCCTTTGCCAATGGCCTCCGTGACCGTCGGACGTTCTGTCACAGGCCATTGAGAAGGATGGGTGGTATCGTCCATATGGGCGGCAAAGGCGGCCAAAATAGGCGGCAAATTTCCCACGCTGGCGCGGTTGGAGGGAAGGTTAAACGTTTCTTTGGACAAAAACGATTGTTGGGGCTCTTCCGTCAGCCATTGGAGGAAACGAATCGCTTCATTCTTCTGAGGAGACTGGGCATTGACCATGAAGGAAGACCCCGCACCGCCCCAGATGCGCATCGGAAACTTGGTGGAAACTCGTGGAGGGAGCATGGGGGCATAGGAAAGGTCCGGATTCATTTCCTGATAAGGATGCACGCACCAGGACCCATTGAAAGCGAAGGCGGCTTTTCCATTGGCAAACGTTTGTTCGGCCGCCTTATTAATCATCGTCACCGCTCCGCTGACAAGAAGGTCTTCTCGGCGAATTTCGTCAAACAAGGAAAAAACGCGAATCCAGTCCGGGTCCGTATAACGAACCTTCCCGCGGAAAGTATCCAGAACCTTACTTTCTCCCATAATATTGAATGCGTAGTTGCTGGCGAAGCAGTTGATCATCCACGTTTCGCCCCACCCACTCACCAACCCCGGTATTCCGGCGGCTTTCAGTTTATGCCAGTCCGCGATCCACTCCTCCCACGTTTGAGGCGGACGTTCGGGGTCGAGCCCCGCCTGCTTAAACAGCGCTTTGTTATAAAGCATTTGGATATTGGTCACGTCGATCGGAACACCATAAACCCCGGGAGGGACGTCATATTGATTGTGCGTGGCAAAGGTATTGTTGGCGAGCGCTTTCGGAAAAAACATTTTACGCCAGGCGCCGTCGTTGGCGAGCATCGCAGGTTCCAAGTTGGCGACATGCCCGGATTTGATATAGCTGGCCAAATCCCAGGATTCCCCCAAGACCCCGAAGATATCGGGCAGCGTATTGGTTTGAGCAGAAGCCCGAATACGGGAAGAATAAACATCCGACGGCGCATAGACTTCGAGACGCACTTTCACGCCGGTTTGCTTCTCATATTGGTCGGCCAGGGTTTCGAGAGCATCCTCACGGTCGGTGAGCCAGTGCCAGAGGACAATTTCTTTTTTGGTACTGGTGACCTTTTTCGAACAGCCAGACAGGAGTGGAAGAACCAGCGTCGCCCCAGCGAAACCTCCACAGAAGAGCGCGCTCCGCCAGCTGCGGGACGGAACGGGCATCCATGATAAATCCCGACGACGTAGAGAGATTTTCATAAGGAAAGTGCCTAGGATTATACTCGATGGACTACTTGGCGTTCCAGACTTCCTTCATTCGATAATACGCTGGACGTAACACTCGAGCGAATGGACTGCCTTTACCGGATCCCTGGCTGGTGATCCCGAACCACTCTTCATAGCTCCAACCATCCAGATAGGGCCCGCCGAATTGAGGAACGGGATCATGGGCATCCGGTTGAAGATTTTTATAGAGCGCGGCTTTCGACGCGTACCATTCCGGCCGTTCTTTTTGAATTTTGAGCGGCAGATCGCTGTTCGCCTTCCACCATTCGTCGATAAATTCAAAAAGACTGCCACCCAGAGCGTTGCCGACACCTCGTCCGGCCATGTGCGCCTCCAGATCCTCCCAGTTATTTGCCAGATACATGGCCTGAAACGCTTCCGCTTCTTTCTGTGAATAGCCTTCGGCGTATGCCGGTGCTCCAAATTCAGTCACCAGAACAGGTTTATCGAGGCGCTCCCGAACATCCTGAAAAAAGCTTCGGCCAAATCCTTGTTCGCCCCGGTAGACATTGGCTCCCATGACATCAATATGCGGCGCTTTGGCTTTGATAATGTCCAGGTACATCAAATCCCCATTGGCTATCGCCACCGGTCGGCTAGGGTCCAGCTGATGAATCAACTCGGCGGCACGATCCACCAGGGCAAAAAAGGCCTCGGGATCTTTGCCGGAATTGTTCCCGACTCCGTAAACATTCTCATTACCTAGAACCCACATGAGGATGTAAGGCTCGTCTTTATAATCCTCCACCATTTTCCGAACACCGTCGAGCATGCGTTCCTGTTGAGCGGGATCCCGATAATCTGTCCCATTCATCCATGTGGCCCCACTGTCAACCGCGTAGCCACCCAGCACATCCCCGCAAAGAATATAGAACCCATAGTCTTTATAGAGCCGCCGGAATAATTCCTTGTTATAAAGGTGGTGATACGCGCGCAAGGTATTGGCGCCCATGTCCTTCAAAAGTTGCGCATCTCCAACCACCGGCTCATCGGCATCCCGCTTACCGTTCCCATTCTTATCGACATAGGATTCGAACAGCCCGTCGTGCAGACCATTGTGGTTGGTGTCGAGAAGCTGCCAGTCCTTCGACACATCCCAGGTCCCGCGGTCGGGACTAAGGCCTACAGGCGTGACCGAATAGGTGATCGCCTTGATCTTGAAAGGTTTACCATCGACGAAGAGCTGCCAATGATGATTCTGATATTCTTTGAGCTGAACTTTGGGCCCGCCGACTGTCTTGATCACAGGAAGAGAAGCAAGATCCACGGGCTTTTCTGAAGACGTTTTGCCAGAGACGAGGTGCCCGGGATCGGAACTGATGACATCTTTCTTCGGAGCCATGGAATAGCGTCCATCCACGCGAATTTCCCCTCCGGTCCAATGCATCTTGATAGAGGGATTGCGGCGGAGAAGTTCTTCCAGGCGGTCCAGCGAGGCGGGCCCCATATACCAAGAGGTCCCGAAATACGTGAAGCCGATGGTTTTTGGAAAATGGACCGCTACGGCATAAAATCCCTTCACCGCCTTTTCCAGATCCCCTGCGCGTTCCAACATGAGAGCGGAATAGTACTGCTTGACCCCGGGATCTTCCGGCGCCGTCTGCCACTTATAAAAATTCAATGCCGGGGTCTGTGTATCGACAAAATTCCATTGATTGCCAGAGAGCTTTCCCTCTTTGGAAAACTGGCGGTAGGCGGGGTCTTTCATCACATCGGTATTCGGGAAAATCCCTTCTCCCACCGCATGAGCAAGACCCGGCCGGTCATTCATGGTATAGCGGTAGAGGGGTGTTCCAAGATCTTCAAATTTTCCGAAGGCCTCGTAATCCACGGGCCCTTGTTTTCCTGGAAAAGCCAGATTCAAAGAGTCCCGATTCGAGACGACCTCTGACCGTGTGGTGGGATCCGATGAGGCCAGCACACAAAGCTGGCCACAGATAAAAACGAACGTGGCCACTCCACAAAATAGCCCTGCTTGAAGCCTTCGATGACTCATAAGCATCGCTATTTCATCATATTCTTGAAGGGTCTTTACAATTAATTTACAGGTTAGTAATCTACTTGTTACAGCATCTGGCTAAACTGGAGGATCTATGAAAGCACTCGTAATAGAAGACGACCGATCCATTCAGATGGTTTTGGAGCTCGTACTTAATCGGATGGCCAAATGCGAAGTCATCACGGCATCAGATGGTCCTGAAGGGCTCGCCAGAATTCAAAAGGACAAGCCGGATTTCGTGCTTTTGGACCTGATGCTGCCCGGGATGGACGGTTTTGAAATATGTCAACGGGCGAAGGCTGATGAATTGACACGGCACATCCCCATCATTTTTCTGACGGCCCAACCTCAGCCAGCTTCGGTGGCCAAAGCTATGGCCTTGGGGGCGGCAGGATACCTGGTCAAGCCCTTTGACCCCATCAAAATTATTGACCAAATCAATGAAGCGTTGACCCGCGTTCAGTCGCCCCTGATCATGAAATAGAAAAGGGTTGTTTTCTCGCGGATTTCCTGCTAATAAAAAATCAACATGGGTGAACCCGCCTTAGATTTATCTGAGATAATGGACCTCTATAAAGAGGATGCCAAGCGCATGATCGGACAAATGCGTTTCGCATTATCGCGATGGTCAGAAGTACAGCAAGGCGGACCTGCGCGACAGGAATTAAGAAAACTATCACATCAGATGCGTGGTTCAGGACGGACCTATGGTTTTCGGCAGGCAACGCGCATCTGCAAGGCCATGGAAAATATAGTCGTTAAACTAGAGAACAATCGCTTGTCGGCCAATGACCGGGTTCAGAAATCGCTTCAGGCCAAAATCGACCGGCTCGCTGTTGTTTTTGTCGCATGAGGACAGGAAGAAAGGGGTTGCCATAGTGCGTGACGCTGCACATCATCGTGTATTAGTCTGCGAAGACGATCCCGCGATGGTTCGTATATTTCAATTTCTTCTCCGTCAACAGGGTATTCGTGACGTGATGACGACCGCCAATGGAGAGGAAGTCGCACCTCTGGCACGCCAACATCAACCTTCGCTTATTCTTCTCGACTTAATGCTACCCGGCAAAGATGGTGTAGGTGTTTTAAACGAGCTGAAGACAAATGACGAAACACGGCAGATTCCTGTTATCATCGTGTCTGGAAAAGAATCCCAGGAACAGGTGAAACAAGCGATGATGGCCGGTGCGATAGATTATGTGATCAAGCCCTTTGAACCCATGGAACTGGGGATACGCATCCAAACGTTTCTCGATAACCTTAACCCACAGAGTATGCCGGACGCCGGAGGATTTCACTAATGGCTTCGACCTTCTCCCCCTTTCCATCCGGTTCTTCAGGTCAAAAGCGATCCAACCTCGGAGAGGTTCTGGTAGAAGTCGGAGTCATCTCTCCAGAACAATTCCATAAGGCGCTCACCTCCGCCAGTGGAACGGAAAATGACATCGCCAAATGGCTTATTGATCTCGGTTTTACAACAGAAGAAAAAATCATGAAGGGAATCGGCATCAAAGCCAAGGTCCCCTACTTCACGAGTTTGGAGGGACTCTTCACGGCAGAATCTAGCAATCTGATCTCGGAAGAGCTCTCGAGACGACTCCAGGTCGTCCCTCTTTTTAAAATCGACAATGTTGTGACCGTCGCAATGGTGAACCCGCTGGATGTCTATACGATTGATGCTCTGAGCAAAACAACCGGCTATCGGATCGATCCGGTCGTGTGTATGCGGTCCACGATTTTCGAAACGATCAATAAACTTTATGGCGGATGGGAAGGATCCCAGATTCCATCGGAAGCCCCCATCCAGCTCCCGATGGAGAGAACCATCGAGATTTCGACCGCCAATGACTCATCGAGAAAGATTGTGGTTAGCAATGGTACGGAAACCTATTACATTGACCCCGCTGATGAGGCGGATGCAATCAAAGACGGATTCAGGAGAGTGAAATGAGCTGGAAAGAACGCGCGGCCCCTGCTGGTAGCATACCTGACATTCTGACTGTTCCACCGCAAAAGTCTACGCCGGCCTGGACATCCCAGCCAGCGCCGGCACCGGTGCAGCCCATGGTCGATAAGAGCGGTGATAACAGCTTGAACATGCTGGTCGAGACTCTGCGGACGAAAATGCCGGAGCAAAGCTCACGGATGTCACAGATCGACATGATTCAGCGTGACATCCAAAAGTCCAGTGAAGACATGCCCATCGTCCAGCTGGTGGATGCCATTTTGCGTCAGGCCGTCGCCAAGAAGGCGAGCGACATCCACATTGAACCGTATGCCGATCACACAGAAGTGCGGTACCGCATCGATGGCGTGCTGCGCCCGGTGATGACCGTTCCGAAGGAATTTGAAACCGCCATCACCTCGCGTATTAAAGTCATGGCGAACCTCGATATCACAGAAACCCGACAGCCCCAAGACGGCCGAGTGATGACGGAAGTGACGGGACGCCCGGTGGATCTGCGTATTTCGACCCTTCCCATCATTCATGGGGAGAAGACCTGTATCCGCGTTCTGGACAAAACGGCCGTCCAATTTGAGTTGGCCAGGCTAGGATTTGGGGAACGCGCTACCAAATATTTTACGGAAGCCCTGGACAAACCCAATGGGATCATTCTGGTCACGGGACCTACAGGGAGTGGCAAGTCAACCACGCTCTATACGGGACTGACCATTTTAAATGCTCCGGATACCAATATCGTCACCCTGGAAGACCCGGTCGAAATTCAAATTCCACGTATCAACCAGGTTCAGGTCAACACCAAAGTCGGACTTACGTTCGCCAAAGGCCTGCGCTCCATTCTCCGTCAAGATCCTGATGTCATTATGGTGGGCGAAATCCGCGACCAGGAAACAGGAGAAATTGCCATTCAGGCAGCTCTCACAGGACACCTCGTGCTGTCGACTCTGCATACCAATGACGCTCCCAGCGCCATTACGCGCTTGCGCTACATGCGGGTGGAACCCTTTTTGATCAGCGCCTCTCTCCTTCTTGTCATCGCTCAACGTCTGGTCCGTGTGCTCTGTCCCACATGTCGAGAACCCTACGAACCGCCCCCGGCTGTTCGAGAGAAACTGGAGAAAGCGGCGTCGTTTTACACGGGTCCCAAAACCTATTTCAATCCAAAAGGCTGTGAGACCTGTAATCAGACGGGGTTTAAAGGCCGAAAAGGGCTTTATGAAATATTCCCAATGACCTCGCGATTGCGCGAGTTGATTGTAGATCCAAAGACATCCCTCGAGGAAATTCGTGCGGTCGTGCGCGAAGACGGCATGAGGACCCTTTATGAAGAAGGGGCACTGGCCGTGATGACCGGGATGACATCCGTTGAAGAAATGATGCGCGTCTGCACTCTCGAGGAATAAAAGATGCCCAAATTTGCTTACACGGCCT
>Ga0206903_10076_pt1 | contig 31468 bp, 28 predicted proteins | sample Alteio_BWOrgHeat_45_FD_152959 | JGI IMG/M metagenome (GOLD analysis project Ga0206903, IMG submission 152959) | Enriched cells from forest soil in Barre Woods Harvard Forest LTER site, Petersham, Massachusetts, United States -... | ecosystem: Environmental > Terrestrial > Soil > Temperate forest >... | reverse complement strand
CATTCACTGGTTGCCGGAAGAAGTGCCTATGGGCGATGATGTGAAAGACTGGAAAAATAATATTACTCCTGAGGAAAAACAGCTGCTGACACAGATCTTCCGCTTTTTCACCCAGGCGGATATTGAAGTGAATAACTGCTATATGAAAAAATATGCGCAGGTATTCCAGCCAACTGAAATTCAAATGATGCTTTCAGCATTTTCTAACATGGAAACTATCCATATCGATGCTTACTCGCACCTTATTGATACTATCGGCATGCCGGAATCTACTTATTCGGAATTCCTGAAATATAAGGAAATGAAGGATAAATATGATTATATGCAGCAATTCGGTGTTGAGACCAAAATTGATATAGCTACCACACTGGCGGCTTTCGGGGCGTTTACCGAAGGGTTGCAGTTGTTCGCATCCTTTGCTATCCTGATGAATTTCCCGCGCTTTGGGAAAATGAAAGGAATGGGGCAAATTGTTACATGGTCAGTGCGGGATGAATCTTTGCACACGAATTCCATCGTGCGTTTATTCCACACTTTTGTTAAAGAAAATCCGGATATTGACCGGGCTGAGTTGAATAAAAGGCTTTACGCGGTTTGTGACACTATCGTGACCCATGAAGATGCATTCATTGACCTGGCTTTCAGCATTGAAGGCTCAATTCAGGGGCTAACTTCACGCGAAGTGAAAGATTATATCCGATACATTGCCGACAGAAGATTAATGCAGCTTGAATTGCAACCAATGTATGGCACTGGCAAAAACCCGCTACAATGGATGGATGAGATCTTGAATGGTGTTGAACATGCGAACTTCTTTGAGAATCGCGTTACCGAATATACCAAAGCTGCTACCAAAGGTACTTGGGATGAGGCCTTTGAGAGCTTTTAAATAAAACTCAATAGGAGTTTTATTTAGGATATTTTGAATAGAATTTTCAGGGAGCGGCTCTGAAAATTCTATACGCTGTCGCTTTTCTTTCTTTATTTTTTTATTCGCAGTCTGGGGTCAGGATAACTTCAAGCCCATCGGTTTCCGGGGTCATTAAGATCTGGCACGAGAGGCGGCTGTTTTCTTGCAGATGATAGGAATCAGAGAGGAGTTTGCGCTCTTCATCTGATTGGGGAAATAATTTTCCAAGCGAATTCTCATTAACATAAACATGGCAGGTGGCACAGCTGGCACAACCGTTGCACTCAGCGCGGATAGGTATGCCATTATCGCGGATGACCTCCATAACGCGGTAGCCTTCAGGGCCTTCAAGTTCATGAGTGGTGCCTTCAAGATCTGTAACTTTAATTTTGAATATGTTCATTTTTTTATCTTAACAAAATATTTTGCAAATCCAACTGGACTTTTTTTTGAGCGATTCTTAATGATGCGTTAAAAAAATATACATTTATGGTAAGATTAAGATATAGATATGAATGAACCCAAGATTGTGAAAGATGCTTGAGCAAATCGCCATTCAAAAACCCCTGAAGCAGAGCGCCGCTAGCAGGGAAGCCATGCGCATATCACAGCGATTGATAGATTCATCAAAGTCAGATGTGAAAGCATGTTTGGAGATGCTGGATGCGGATATTATGGGTTTGGATAAAGCCGGCGTTGAAGAGCGGCTGGTAAAATTTGGTGCCAATGAGGTGGCGCAGGAAAAAATTCCCGGCTGGTATATGCAGCTGATAGAGGCTTTCGTTAACCCGTTCATCGGCGTGCTGTTCGCACTGGGTGTTATCTCATTATTCACCGATGTGGTGCTGGTTGGTGGGGAAGGCCGCTCGTATAAGACAATCACCGTTCTTGCGACGATGATAATAATAAGTTCAGGCCTGCGCTTCTGGCAGGAATTCAGGTCTACCAAGGCAGCGGTGAAACTTAAGGCGCTGGTAACTACCACCACCGCCGTGCTGCGTGCAGGCAACAGCCGTCCTCAGGAGATACCTATCGTTGAGCTGGTGCCGGGAGATATAGTGCGGCTTTCAGCGGGGGATATGGTTCCGGCAGACATGCGGGTGTTGAGCTCTAAAGACCTGTTCATTAGCCAGGCGGTGCTTACCGGGGAATCTGTGCCAGTGGAAAAATTTGCGGCAATAGTTGATAAACAATGGCAGGAAAGCGGCGCAGCGGGGGCGTTCTGCTCGGTCAACCCGATAGAGCTGGATAATATTTGTTTTATGGGAACTAACATTGTTAGCGGCTCGGCAACCGCGCTAGTGGTTGCCACAGGTAATGAAACCTATTTCGGTTCGATGGCGAAAGATATTGTCGGTAGGCGCGCGCTTACCAGTTTTGACAAGGGGATAAACAAGGTGAGCTGGCTGTTGATACGCTTCATGCTCATCATGGTGCCAATAGTTTTCCTCATCAATGGCTTTACCAAAGGTAACTGGTTTGAAGCGTTGATGTTCGCGGTTTCTGTGGCAGTGGGGCTGACGCCTGAAATGTTGCCGATGGTAGTGACCGCCAACCTTGCACGTGGTGCAGTGGCGATGGCGAAGCGGAAGACGATAGTGAAGCGTTTAAACTCTATCCAGAATTTGGGAGCGATGGATATTTTGTGCACTGATAAGACCGGCACATTGACACAGGATAAAATTATCCTTGAGCGCCACCTGGATATCCACGGAAATGAAGATTTGCAGGTACTGGAATATGCATATCTTAATAGTTATTACCAGACCGGTTTGAAAAACCTGCTTGATGTTGCGGTGATGGATTACGCGGATAAAGAGGGGCTTTCAGATTTTCAGCAGAACCATTTGAAGGTTGATGAGATACCGTTTGATTTTGTGCGCCGCAGGATGTCGGTGATCGTGAAGCCAATCAGGGAAGACCAACATTTGTTGGTTTGCAAAGGCGCGGTGGAGGAGGTGTTATCGCTCTGCTCGAAGATAGATGATAATGGGCAGGCATTAGGCGGCATTGTTGAATTCACCGATGAAATGCGTACTAAGATACGTTCTGTTACACGTGGGCTGAATGAAGAAGGCTTGCGCGTGCTTGCTGTTGCTTATAAATGGATGCCGGAAGAGAACCGTGCCTATAGTGTGAAAGATGAGTGTGAGATGGTGCTCGCGGGCTATATCGCATTCCTTGATCCGCCGAAAGAAACTGCCAGCGAAGCCATACGTGCTTTGAAAAACCACGGTGTAGAGGTAAAAATTGTGACGGGTGATAATGAGATAGTCACTCGCAAGATATGCAAGGAAGTAGGTCTTGAAATGAAAGGCATTCTGCTTGGCCATGATGTTGAGGCGATGCTTGACGATGAACTGGCGGAAAAGGCGGAGCGTACTACGATATTCGCAAAAATGTCCCCCTCGCAGAAATCGCGGATAATAAGGGCGCTGCAAAGTTTGGGACACACGGTTGGGTATCTGGGTGATGGCATCAATGATGCACCGGCATTGCGTGACGCGGATGTGGGGATATCGGTTGATACGGCTGTTGATATAGCGAAGGAGTCTGCGGATATAATATTGCTCAAGAAGAATTTGATGGTGTTGGAACGCGGCGTGATTGAAGGAAGGAGGACATTCGGAAATATAATTAAATATGTGAAGATGACTGCGAGTTCGAATTTCGGCAATGTATTCAGCGTGCTGGTGGCAAGCGCATTCCTGCCATTCCTGCCGATGTTGGCCATCCATCTGTTAATTCAAAACCTGCTCTATGATATCTCGCAAATTTCAATTCCATGGGATAGGGTGGATAAGGAATATCTGAAAAAACCGCGCAAGTGGGAAGCAGACGGCATCGCAAGGTTCATGATATGTATCGGCCCGATAAGTTCTATTTTTGATATCACCACATTCTGTGTGATGTGGTTCGTGTTCAAGGCTGATAACCCTGATATGCAGGCATTGTTCCAGAGTGGCTGGTTCGTTGAGGGTTTGCTTTCACAAACACTTATTGTGCATATGATTCGCACTCAGAAGATTCCGTTCTTTCAAAGCATGCCTGCCGCCCCAGTGATGTTATTGACCATCATCATCATGGCTATCGGAATATACATCCCGTTCTCTCCACTTGGCGCGCATGTAGGGCTGGTGCCTCTGCCCATCAAATATTTCAAATATCTGGCACTTACATTGCTCGGTTATTGTTTTGTAACGCAGGTGGTGAAGTTCTGGTATATCAAGCGGTTCAAGCAATGGCTCTAGCCGTACCTACTTAACCTAGATTTATTGATAGAAGATAATATGTTAATAAGAAAATTATTTTTTCTTGCATATCTGTATGATTATTAGTAAAAAAGCGCCTCTAAGCACTATTCCGCGGTAGCTCAGTGGCAGAGCAGTTGGCTGTTAACCAATTGGTCGGGGGTTCGAATCCCTCCCGCGGAGCCAACATATTGATTTTATAGCCTTTTTGTGATTGTTGTAATATCTGAGTTATATAGTTAAATCATCCCAAATTTAAACCCTATAGCACTGACAAAATCAATAAAGCCTTTCATTGAGTCTTTCGGGTGGTTTGCTCCATAAAAAAAGAGCTCTGTGAGAGCTCTTTTAAAGTAGGTGATCAGTGAATCCTTCCTGAAGGTGAAGCCCTCTGTGGTACCCCTAAATAAATAAACCACTTGGGTTGATAGTATCATAAAACCATCTTACTATAAAGATGTATCTATTTGATTTTATGGCATTTTTTTGAATGATTTTAGTAAAACTTAGCTGAAATTAGCTATGAAATTAGTTAAAGTTTTATACTCAAAACTAACTTGTTAAATTTCAGTTGGTTAGCTATAAGCTAGTGTTTGGTATCATATGTGCCTGTAGCTCAACTGGATAGAGCATCAGCTTCCGAAGCTGAGGGTTATGGGTTCGAATCCCTTCAGGCACACCATCTGGGTATCTTTATTTTAAACCCAATTTACTCTTAAATAACAATACATTATAAGTTCGAATCTTTTCGGTCTACATTAACGATTTCTTAACCTTTTTGTAGTAAGATATACTCTATGAGAGTATTTGATCTAGATTACAGAACCGTAATATCGGCCAACAAAGACCTGTATGAAAAATACCGGCAAGCGGGCCTATGGTTAACTGATTTTCGCGAAGAAGATAAAAATAACCGTTTAAGTCATACAGGATTTCATAAAATATTAATTGAACTGGATGATAATACCTTAGTAGAAAATCTTTCAAAATTATCAATGCCAGAGCTTCTGCATCTTCCATCTTTTGTAAAAACTGAACTTGAGCCAATCCTCGAAAGGGCTAAGAACCTGAATATATTTAACAGCGCATATAAAAAAAATGATTCAGGATATGCTTTAAGTTTTTGCAGCAACCTGCCCTTCACTTGGGAACTGAATGATAAAGCAAAAAATGAAATCCTCTTGCTGGCAGAAAAATTTAAACCATATGGCATAACTGAAATACGGATCGGGCAGGAAATAGAATTCACAACATCCGAACATCCTGTAAATAACTCTAACCACTGGGAAACTGTCAAAAACTCTATAATAAAGGCTCTCGAACAACAAATATCTTCAGCGGGAAATAAAAAAGATGAACTTACTCTAAAGCTGGAGGAGGTGAAACAGTTCAATGCCAGAGAAGTTATGATGTATGACATGATAGAGCTGGATGAAAGAACAAAAGGTGTTTTGGAACCGCTTTTTGGCAGAACCCATGATGGAAACGGCTATTATGATGGCCAGAATTGTCTGGAATTAAAAATAGATCATTGTGAAATAAGCCAGTACAGCAAAAACCAAGAGACCGTGCTTAATGTTCTGGCTGATAAGATAAAGCAATATGGAATAGTTATAGAATCTCAGGAAGATTTTGGAGTAACTAAGTTCTCTTCACCTAAAAGCCATTTAAGTTTTAGCTTCTGGGATGAAAAAGGAAATCTTTTTGACCCCTCGCACCCTGAATATAAAACCAAAGGAAAAATATTATTAGAAGGCATTACCAAAGGAGTGTTTGAAGGCTTGCCATTAGTTATGGGCGGTGATGAAATGACCCACACCGGGGCAGATACTATATTAAGGCCATCTAACAGAAGAGAGGGACTTTTAAGAACAGCAAACGGCAGAATCGAATTAAGGCCTGCCATACGTGAGCAGCATGCCGAAACGATGATGATGCCAGTGTTATCTGGCGCTTTATCAGCTTTAGAACACCAACATGATCTGAGCTATAAAAATGAATTCAAGCAGGCTGTAGTTGTTAAAGCCGTATCCCTCAGCAGCCCTAAAGATGAACAATGGAAGATATTTGCCAAATCAATTGCCAGCAGCGAAATAAATAAGGACGGAAGCCTTAATATACCGGGAGAATATATATCACAGGGCATGCATAAAATAGCCTATGAGCTTGGGCTCAGAAAGAAAAAACCTCTGGAAAATGCCATGAGTGTCTGGGATGAATCCCCATATGCCAAGGGTATAATGAGCTTCATAAAAAATATTAGAATTGAAACTGATGGAAAAGATCAGCGGATAATATGGCCTGAGAATCATGAAAAAGGATATAGCTTCATTGATCTACAAAATAATGAGCAGATAATTGACACAAAAAAATTAGATGAAAAACTCAAGATAAAAAAAATATCTGATAGGCTGGTGATGGGAGAAGGTTATAGCCTGAGCAAAACCCAAACTTTTAACGACTCAAGGGATAGAGCCCCTAAACTTTTTACTAAAATAGAAACTGCAAAAAATAGCAGGATACTTAAAGATCATTTAAGCCCGGGTTTTTATTCGGATATTGCCAACATTCTTGAAAAACAATTTCCGAAACCGGTAATAGTTCAGCCTTTAAGAATAGAAGATGTTCTGCCCGAAAGAAAAGAGGAAATAAAGGCACTATTGGTGGCGGCAATGGAATTAAACCCTGAAGTTGAATTGGGTGCCAGGAAAACAATTAATTTTCCTATAACGAATCCAAAACATAATCAGGATGCCGTAACAGAAATTTTGTCTGTATTTGCGGATCTTAATTTAGGAAAATCAGTTGAAAAACTAAGGAATGACATAGGTTACCATAATAATTATCAGGAGATTGAGGTTAATTTTTATAGGGATGCACTAAACGCATTGAAGCAAATTAAGGCTGATCCTAAATTAGTAGAAAAATATAAACCTCTTGTAGAAAACTCTCTTCTGAAACAAATGAAGGAAATAGCCGCCGCACAAGTACTTGATGGTATCGGGGAAGGTGGCACTCAAAACATTACTGGCAAGCAAAACCCTAAACAGAAATAGTATTACTTTATGTCGTTTGCAGCAAAATTAGTAAAATCAGGAAGTACACCGATATATCTGGTGACTTGCAAAGACCCATCTGGCAGAAACTGTTTCTACTTCGTAATTTCTAACCCAAGAAAAATGAGTCTTCTGGCAAAAATAAAAGATGGGTTTTTTAATATAAATGACTACGGCAAAATCATAGCCTCCGGCTTTGGCGATAAGCCATCAGAAGAAGTTTTGCAAAGGCTGAAATTGGAATATAATTTTGACTTTGAAGGATAAATAATCTATTCCGCCTACCTATGGGCGAAGATTTAGCTGGCCAGCTTAATTTCGGTTGTTAAATCATCAAAATTGGCTAAATTAATCGGGTTCTTTGCGGCTTTCAGGGTGTTGTCCCAGCGTTCAATCTCCTCAATAAGATTTTCCGCCGGAAAACCCGTCGGGGACACCAATTTTCTATATAAATGACACAAGCTAAAACTGCCCATATGACTGTTTCGCCGCCTGAAATAAAGGTAACGGGGGAGTTTGAGTGGTTATTTTCCCTGCTTGAGAATGAAAACCGGAATGTGTTCCTGACCGGTAAGGCGGGAACGGGGAAATCTACCTTCCTGCAATATTTTCGTGAGAATAGCAGTAAGAAAATTATCGTGGTGGCGCCAACGGGCGTTGCAGCGCTTAATGTGCGAGGGCAAACCATCCACTCGCTGTTCCGCCTGCCGCCAAGATTTGTAAATGTGGCGGAGATAAAACCAGACCGGCGGCGGATATTTAAAGAACTTGAACTGCTTATCATTGATGAGATATCTATGGTCAGGGCGGATGTTTTTGAGGGGATAGACCAGTTTCTGCGCCTTGCGAGGAAGAGTAGCAGGCCGTTTGGCGGGGTGCAGGTTTGTGTTATAGGTGATCTGTTCCAGTTGCCGCCAGTGATCTCAAATGAGGAAAAAGAATTTTTCTCGCAATATTATGACTCACCATTTTTCTTTAACACCAAAGCATATACAGAGGCAGAATTTCAGGCCGCAGAATTTTCTACCATCCACCGCCAGAATGACCCGGTTTTCATTAATGTGCTCAATGCCATACGTTCCGGTACTTGCGATAATATCAAACTTGAGGTGCTGAATGCGCGGGTAAGTCCAAGGGCAACGCCGGCGCCGGGAACATTGGTGCTGACCACTACAAATGTGCTGGCAGATAATATCAATAATACCAAACTTGCAATGCTGCCGGGAGAGCTGCGGCAGTATATTGGCGAGTCTAAGGGTGAGTTTGGCATTAGAGGTAGCCGGCTGCCGGCAGCGGAGAAGCTAGAATTGAGAGTTGGTGCACAGGTGATGTTCGTGAAGAATGACAGTGACGGGCGCTGGGTAAATGGAACGATTGGCATTGTTGAAAAACTTGAGGATGAAACTATCACCGTCAAAGTCGCAGACATAGTTTATGAGGTTGAGCGCGAGAAATGGAAGACCATAGTTTATGAATATGACGAGACCAATGAACTTATAGCGGAGAAATCGCTGGGAAGTTATACGCAATTTCCACTAATGCTGGCTTGGGCAGTGACCATCCATAAAAGCCAGGGCAAAACTCTGGAGCGGGTCATAATTGACCTGGGGAGTGGTGCGTTTGCCGCTGGGCAGCTTTATGTTGCGTTAAGCCGTTGCAAATCACTGGCGGGCATTGCACTTAAAAAGCCGGTTACCAGGGGAGATATAAAATGTGATGCGGGAGTGGTGGAATTTACAAAGAATATAAATTCAAAATCTGCTTCAGAAGTTTAAATTATAATTTTCGGCCAGTTCTTTTTTCAGTATCTCAGGGAAGTTGGTTCTTTGGTTAGACCAGTTTTGTTCGTTTTCATCATATGAGAATTTAGCTGCGCCGGAAAATGGCGAGGAAAACCATATCTGGCGGGTTGGTTCATGTTTGTTGATGACATATTTTTTGCCGTCATCACATTCGATCTCCAGCGTACCGCTCAGGTAATCAGTGTCAAACTCACTTATTTCCTCTATCTTATCAAGTATATCCTGGAGAAGTTCATCCGCAAGGATGTGAAATTTTGTGGCTTCTATCATTCAACTATTCCTTATAGGCCATATTCAAAATGAGATTTTATCTGTAAGTGGAATTTTAATTTCTCAATATATTCGCGCGGATCTTTCACGTTCACCAGTGCATCTTTCTTGCGGTTGAAGAAGTCGTAAAGGCGAGTGGAAAGGAAGCGCAACGAGGCGCCAACGCACAGCACCGGCAGAAACTCCAATTCGGCCTTATCAAGCGGTCTGATATCGTTATAGCTGCTTAGGAATAACTTGGCCTTGGTGATGTTGAATTCGTAATTTTTTTCAAAGCACCAGGCGTTTAGAACAATAGCTATCTCATATGCAAACGAGTCGTTGCAGGCCATATAAAAATCTATCACGCCGGAAATCTTATTGCCGTTAAACAGGACATTGTCCGGGAAGAAATCGCCATGGATAACTCCTGAGGGTAATTGGCGTGGCCATTTTTTAATGAGCTCAAAGCCTTTTTCTATTGCGGGTTTGAGATCTTTGAAATGTTCCTCGGCCTGGTCTTTTACTTTTGAATAAGTGTCTAGCCAGAACAGGCTACCCATATTATTTTCTCGGGCAAGATCAAAATTCCTAGAGGCTTTGTGGAGTTGCGCCAGAATTTTTCCGGCCTCGATAACCTCATCATTGCCAATAGCCTTGGGCCATTTGCCATTCAGGAAGCTGACTATAGTGAAGTTCTTGTCATTTATTTTATTTATTATGACCCCATTCTTATCTACAATTGGTTCTGGGCAGGGGAAGGAAACACGGTTTAGTTCAACCATCAGGCTCATGAAAAAAGGCAGGTCTTCAGCACGCACTCGTTTTTCGTAAATGGTGAGTATATAGGTATTCTTGCTGGTTGTGAGTTTATAGTTGGTGTTCTCAACCCCTTCAGAGATGCCCTCAAAAGAAACCAGCTCGCCTATATCATATAACCTAAGGATGCTAGTGAAGTCATTATCATTTAATTTTGTAAAAACAGCCACGATATTATCCTATGCCTTGGAAGGATAAGCTTCTGGGTGATCAATGTTGATAGGGGTTCTTTCGCATGGGCTGCCTTTCGCACCAACGCACGGGCTCATCAGGGTATTCGGCTCGTTATTGCAAGAGCTAAGAGAGAATGCCAGAAAGGTGAATGCTAAAAGTTTTTTCATATTGTTTTTAGTATATATTATCTTTTGTGATTAAACATAATTTTGTGCGATTTCAGCAGCTTTTATGAGTGCTGCAACCTTGTTCTGTGTTTCATTGAACTCACCTTCTTCGGTGCTGTCATAGACCACGCCACCTCCAGCCTGCATATATATTTTGCCGTCTTTTATCAGCGCGGTGCGTAGCGCAATACATACATCCATGTTCCCGGTGTGTGAGATATAACCGACCGCTCCGGCATAGAACTGTCTGCGTTCAGACTCCAGCTCTTCAATTATCTGCATCGCACGGATCTTGGGGGCGCCGCTTACTGTGCCTGCCGGGAAGCCAGCTATCAGGCTATCAAGGAAATCCTTCCCGGGTTTTATATCACCCTCAACGTTAGAAACGATATGCATGACATGGGAATATCTTTCGATGAACATTTTTTCGGTAACCTTAACGGTTCCTTCAACGGCAACTCGACCAACATCGTTACGGCCAAGGTCAAGCAGCATTAAATGTTCGGCGATTTCCTTCTGGTCGGCCATTAGCTCTTTTTCCAGAAGCAGGTCAGACTCTTCGCTAGTTCCCCTTTTCCTGGTTCCGGCGATAGGGCGGATGGTAACTTTGCCATCTTTCAGTTTAACCAGTATTTCCGGGCTTGAGCCGATGAGGGTGAAGCCGGCAAGGTTAACATAAAATAAATAAGGTGAGGGGTTCAGGCTGCGCAATGCCCGGTAAAATGAAATGGGCGGGAGCTTGAATTTTGCTGAGAAGCGGCGGCTTGGGACTATCTGGAAAATATCCCCGGCTTTGATATATTCTTTCGCCCTACTGACCATGTTAAAATATTCCTGCTTCTCAACATGGCTGGTTAACTCGATCTTTTGGTCTAGTGGTTCATTAAATTTGATTTTTTCTTTTTTTGATATGTTGGAAATGAAATCATCAATTATTTTTTTCGCTTGCCTGAACTTGCTTTTGCCGCTTTCTTTTTTAGATGCATAAACCGGGCTGATGATGAACATTTTATCAAGGATGTTATCAAAAATAACCACCAGCTGCGGGCGGAAGAAGATCGAATCTGGTATATCTATGTTAGAAGGGTTCTTATCGGGCAGGGTTTCCATCAGGCGAACCATGTCATAGCCCATGAAGCCAAATATTCCTGCGGCCATTTGCGGCAGGCCGCTATCTAGATCAATTTTAGAGTCTGCCTGGAATTTTCTTAGGGAATCAAAAGGTTTTTCATTGATTTCCTTGAATGAATTATTGCCGGCACCTATAGTCACCTTGCCATTTTCATATTTCCATATCTTGTCAGGAAGGCTTGCGAGTATTGAGTAACGGCCACGTTTTTCACCTCCAGTGACAGATTCGAATAGTAAATGGTAGGGGGATATTTTGGATATTTTATTTAAAATGAAGACCGGGGTGAACAGGTCAGCGGGAATAACTTTGTATAAGAAAAAACTTTTTCCTGAATCGTAAATATCTAAAAATTCTTTCTCGTTTAAATTCATCATAAAAGAGTTTAGTTCGGATAAATTCTTACTTTATATTTTCCTTTCAAGTAGTCGAGATATTGCGTCATTATTTCCTGAGAAACTTGTTCCTGAACCTTGCTTTTATATGTAAACATGGCAGCATCACTAGGTTTTGCAGCTATATTTATCTTGTCAATCTTGGCTAGGATCAAAGTATTGTTCAAACCAGTTTGTAGTTTTGTATATTTATTTTTCTCGGTGTGGAATATCTCTGCGGTGAAATCAGGGGAGATAAATTCAGGTTTTAGTTTTATTCCCTCTTTGGTTTTTATTTGTAGGTGATTTTTATCGGCAAAATCTTTAAGGGTTGTTTTGCCGTCATTCAGGCCTTTTTGTAAAGCTTCGGCCAGTTCCAGAAGTTTCTTGGCTTTAGCTCCGGTTTTCCAGCCATCTGCGACGGCGCTCTTGACTTCATCAAGGGTCTTTATCCTTTTTTCCTCAACCCCATCTATCTTCACAAGGGCATATTTCTTGCCGTCATCAGATTCCAGCAGGTCTGATATCTGGTTATCACTGGTTGCAAAAACCGCCTCAACAAAGTTTTTTATATCAGGTAATTTGCCGGAGAATTTTGTACCTTCTTTAGTGGTGAGCTTATTATCCACTGCCTTTACCTGTTCAATCTTCAGGCCATATTCTTTTGCCACCTCTTCAAAGCTACTGCCACCAGCTACTTTATCTAGTATCTCGTTTGCGGTGTCATGTAATTTCTGCATAAGGTCATTATCGTCTGCCGGGTTTTTTACCAAGCTTTTATCAAGAACGATATACGAGAAACTTCTATATTCGGGGGTGAGGAATTCGTTCTTCCTTTTATCATAGAAATCTTGCAGATCTGTTGCAGTTGGCTGGGGGGCATCTTTGATTATATCTATGCCAAGTTCTAGATACTCAATATCACGCGTCTGGTTCTCGAAGCCATAAACATTGTCTATGGTGTTTTGTAGGATCGGGGTGATGGAGGTTATGGAGCCTTGTAATAGGTCTATCTTTTTTTCCTTAACTATCTTATCGAGGAAATTTTTTTCACCGCCCTGTGCGCGGATCATGTTCGCGATGTTTTCCTTGGTCAAAGTGGCTTGGGAGAGGTAATCTGTTTTGAGGATCTCTTTTGCATCAAGCTGCATGTTCAGGTTTTCAAACTCGTTCTTAAGCAGTCTGTCGCCGATGAAATTCACCAGTACATTATTCTTGATAATCATTTTAAATTCATCTGAAAGAGTATTCATGCCAGATTGTGCGAGCTGGTATTTCTTTTGGTTTATGGCGCCTTCCAGTTCATAATCCATGATATTTTCGTTGCCGACACTCGCAACTTTTTTATATCTTGAGCCGCTCAATATGTCGTGAATTCCCCAAACTGCAACGCCGGCAATCATTAAAAAAATAAGAGTTGCCATTAAGAATTTTCCAAATAGATTCGATATTTTAGATGCCATAAGTCCAATATTATTAATTTTTGTTATTTATATGTTAATTGCAGCAAATTGGAAGATGAATTGTTTAAAGGCAGATGCAATATTGCTTGCCTCACACATTAAATCTGGTTTTAGCGGCAAAAATACTCTGGTGCTGTGCCCGTCTTTCCCCCTTCTTGCAGTGGTTTCCGGGGTGCTGGCAGGTTCAGGTATAAAGCTTGGTGGCCAGAATTGCCATTTTGAAGAAAAGGGTGCTTTTACCGGTGAGGTGAGCCCGGAAATGCTGAAAGATATTGGCGTAGATTATGTTATAATTGGCCATAGCGAAAGGCGCGCCGGCAATAACGAAACTGATGAATTGGTAAGGAAAAAGGCAGTGGCTGCCATAAAGGCTGGTTTAAAACCCATAATATGCATAGGTGAGTTGGGTGAGGAAAGAAAAAACGGCAAAACACAAAATATTATTCTAGGTCAGATAGAAAAAAGCCTGCCTGAGGGTAGTGGGTATGTTATTGCATATGAACCGGTCTGGGCGATCGGTACTGGTTTGACCCCAACCTCAGAGGAAATTGCCGAAGTTACTGGGTTGATAAAACAGAAAAAACCGCAGATAGAGGTTTTGTATGGTGGTTCGGTAACCGACTCAAATTGCATGGAAATATCAAAAATTTCAAATGTTTCCGGGTTTTTGGTGGGCGGTGCCAGCCTGGATATTGGCAAATTTTCCAAAATAATGAATGTTTGATGCTTGAAACTACCTGTAAAATGTCTATAACCATCTGAAAAATTTAATATTAGGTATGAAATGGAAGTATTATTAGTTTTACAGATCATCGTGGTTCTTGCGCTTATCGGCGTTATCCTGGTGCAAAAATCATCTTCAGATGGTTTCACTGGTGGCTCTTCGCCGAACTCATTCATGACTGGCCGTGCATCTGCGAACCTGCTTACCCGCACAACTGCAATTCTTGCAACGGTTTTTTTAGTGAACAGTTTGGTGCTTGCATATATAGCCTCACATTCTGAGCATGCTGATTCGGTCCTAGACCAGGCAGCAAAGGAAGTTGAAGGCAAGAAAGATGCGGCAAAAACTCCTGCTGATAAAGCCCTGGCTCCTAAAGCAGAAGATAAAAAATCTGATACCGGTGGCAAAACAGAACCGGTGAAAGAGCCGGCAAAACCCGCGGTTCCTGCGGCTGAGTAAAGAAGGTTTTTTTTGGTTCCTGGTGAAAAGAAACGGGTAAACCATGAATAAGAATCTCGTTCCAGAAATTTTTAAAATCTCAGATCAAGAGTTAGCTGAAATTGTAAGAAAATATCCTAAAGAGGGTAAGAATAGCCATATTGCAGAGATTGCTTTAGAAATGGCAAAAAAATATTTTGAAAGGAAATATGGGAAGGTCGTAGAATTTTCTGAGTCTGATGGTATTGACCTTGTAGTTAAGCATGGAAGTAAAATTGAGTTTTATGAGGTAAAGGGTACCGAAAGCGCAAAAATTGCGTTTAATCAGCTTGTAGTTTCAGGTCAGCCTTGTCATGACCATTTAAAAGATGGAAAAACAGAATTAATGAGAATCACAAAAATCCGCAATAATGAGATGGGGATTTATTTTTTAAAGTATGGTGAACATTTTAAACTTGTTCCGGAAGTCCGTTGGAAAGTTTGCAGAAATAGTCAAGGCTGAGTAGTTAGAGTTCCCTGAACATTATATAGGCATCTACAAAGCCGAGTTTGGCATGGTTATAGCCATGTGGAATGGTGCCAATTATTTTGAAGCCGAGTTTTTTCCATAGTTTGACGGCGGGTTCATTTGTGCTTACCACAAAATTGAACTGTATGGCTTTGAAGCCTTCTTTTTTCGCTTGGGTAATCGAATGTTTGCCCATTTCTTCACCAAATCCACGGCCGCGGAATTCCGGAGAAACCATGTAGCTGCAATTGCCGATGTGGGAAGCCAGGCCCGCACGGTTAGGTTTCAAACTATACCAGCCCGCAACTCTACCTTCACATTCCAGCACAAAGCGTTTTACGCCTTCAGATGTAAAATAATTGAGTGCGGTTTCCGGGTGAGTGTCAGGAGAAAAATCGTAAGCATCGCCGCCTTTGATAACTTCGAAGAAAATATCCAAAGCAGGATCAAGGTCAGAATTCTTGAACTCCCTGATAATAAAATCAGACATAATTATTAAGCAGCTTTTTTGAGTTTAGCTTTGCTTTTAATTTTCGCCTGCGCCGCTGCAAGGCGTGCAATAGGCACGCGGAACGGGCTGCATGAAACATAGTGCAGGCCGGCATTGTGGCAGAATTCAATTGATGCCGGGTTGCCGCCATGCTCACCGCAAATGCCCAGTTTAAGATCCTTACGGGTTTTCAGACCGCGCTCGGTTGCAATATTTATCAACTCGCCAACGCCTTCAACATCAAGAACCGCGAACGGGTCTTTCTCAAAGATACCCTTTTCGATATAGGCCGGAATGAACGAGCCGGAATCATCACGGGAAATTCCGAGCGTTGTTTGGGTAAGGTCATTAGTGCCGAAGCTGAAGAACTCAGCGTCTTCAGCGATGAATCCAGCTTGCAGCGCAGCGCGAGGGAGCTCTATCATAGTGCCGACAAGGTAATCAACTTTGGCGATCTTCTCACCACAAACTTTGGTTGCGGTTTCATCAATAAGTTTTTTCAAAATTGAAACTTCCTTGCGGTCAAGCACAATAGGTATCATTATTTCTGGCAGAACTTTAACTCCGCGGGCTTGAACTTCACACGCAGCTTCAAAAATAGCGCGGGCTTGCATCTCATAAAGTTCCGGATAGGTTATTGCAAGGCGGCAGCCGCGGTGGCCGAGCATCGGGTTTGATTCCTCAAGGTCCTTGGCGCGGGCTTTTACTTTATCTATCGAAATGCCGGCAGACCTGGCAACGGCGGCATATTCATCTTCCTTATGCGGAATGAATTCGTGCAAAGGTGGGTCAAGCAGGCGGATGGTTACAGGCAGGCCTTCCATGATCTCAAATATCTCAATGAAATCTTTTTTCTGGAACGGCAGAAGTTTGTTGATGGCTTTTTTGCGGCCTTCAATGTCAGAGGCAACTATCATTTCACGGATGGCGATGATGCGTTCCGCATCGAAGAACATGTGCTCGGTACGGCAAAGGCCGATGCCTTCTGCACCGAATTTGCGAGCAACCCGGCAATCTTGCGGGGTATCAGCATTGGTGCGTACTTTCATGGAGCGTGTATCATCTGCCCATTTCATTACAGTGTCAAAATCACCGGAAACCTCAGGCTCAACAGTTGGAACTGCGCCCAAGATAACTTCACCGTTCGAGCCGTTAATGGTGATTATGTCGCCTTCCTTAATTTCAATATTGCCGGCAGAGAATTTTTTCTCTTTATAATTTATGGTAACTGTTCCCGCGCCTGAAACGCAAGGGCGCCCCATGCCGCGTGCAACTACTGCCGCGTGAGAGGTCATGCCGCCGCGTGAGGTTAGAATACCTTTCGCCGCGTTCATCCCGTGTATATCTTCAGGGCTGGTTTCAGCGCGAACCAGAATTACAGATTCACCTTTATTGGCCATTGTTTCGGCATCATTGGCAGAGAACACAACTTTACCAACTGCGGCACCAGGGCTAGCTGGCAGGCCTTTTGCGATGACCTGTTTCTTTGCCTTAGGGTCAAGCGTTGGGTGAAGGAGCTGGTCAAGATCCTCCGGGGTTAGGCGGAGCAGGGCTTCTTCGGTAGAAATTAAATTTTCGGCAACCATATCAACCGCAATTTTCAGTGCGGCCTTAGTTGTACGTTTGCCATTTCTGGTCTGTAACATCCATAGTTTGCCCATCTCAACGGTGAACTCGATATCCTGCATATCGCGATAGTGGTTCTCAAGCTTTTTGTAGATCTCAACAAGCTGTTTGTAAACCTCAGGCAGGGTTTCCTCCATGGCGGGAAGTTCAGAGCCTTGTTTGTCCTTGCCTTCAATGGTAATTTGTTGTGGTGTACGGATGCCGGCTACAACATCTTCACCCTGTGCATTGAGCAGATATTCACCGTAGAAATATTTTTCGCCGGTGGAGGGGTCACGTGTGAAGGCCACGCCAGTTGCCGAAGTATCACCCATGTTGCCGAACACCATAGACTGCACATTCACAGCGGTGCCCCAGCTTTCCGGAATGTCATACATACGGCGGTAAGTGATAGCGCGGTCGTTCATCCAGCTGGTGAAAACTGCGCCAACTGCGCCCCAGAGCTGCTCTTTTACATCTTGCGGGAATGGTTTGCCGCTTTCAGCTTCAACCGCTTCCTTATATTTTTTTACCAAGTCTTTCAGGTCAGTGGCATCAAGCTGCGTATCAAGAGTAACACCTTTATCCTGTTTTTTCAGGTCTAATATTTCTTCAAAAATATAATGGTCAACACCGAGCACTACATCAGAGAACATCTGGATGAAACGGCGGTAGGAGTCATAAGCGAAGCGGTCATTACCACTTTTTGTAGCAAGGCCTTCAACGGTTTTATCATTAAGGCCAAGGTTCAAAATGGTATCCATCATTCCTGGCATTGAAGCGCGTGCGCCGGAACGTACAGAAACAAGAAGCGGGTTTTTCTCATCCCCGAATTTTTTGTTTATGGTCTTTTCAATAGTTGAAATGCCGGCCTCAACCTGTTTTTCAAGGTCTTTAGGGTAATTGCGGTTATTGGCATAGAATTCGGTGCACACTTCGGTGGTTATGGTGAAACCCGGTGGAACCGGCAGGCCAACGCGGCACATTTCAGCCAGGTTCATGCCCTTGCCGCCGAGCAGATTCTTCATTGTGCTATCACCTTCTGCTGATGCATTACCGAATGTGTAAACCCACTTTTTCATATGAACATTTTATTTAGAATTTTTGAGATGATAGCTTTTATGCGGGAGAAGGGGAAATTTCAAGCAAAAATTGCGATTTTTGGCAGTAATATTTTGAAATATTACATGTTTTGAAGGTTTTTAGGGCTAAAGCCTGTCAAAATCAGCGATAGACAGGAACAAACTGACTATCAATGCAGTGATCCTCAGACGGTTCTCACGCAATTTTTTCTCAGGCGTGTTGATCAGCGTGTTATCAAAATAATTGTTAATTAATGATGGAAGTTTGGCAACTATGGAGAGGGCAAGGCTGAAATCATTTTCCTTCCGGATGGCTTCCAGTTTTTCCTCAGCTTCCGCAAGGGCGGTGAACATTGCCTTTTCAGGGCCTTCAAGCAACTGGCTTGCTGAAGGATTCGGTTTATATTCGGTGTTTTCCTTCTTCTCTTCGATCTTCAAAATGTTGAGGGCGCGTTTGAAGGCATCAAGCGCAGCAAAGCCTTCCTGGGTTTTGAGATAGGCCTCTAAGGTGTTTATTTTATCTTTAAGCGATATGATATCCAGGCCTTCGCTCCTGCCGAGAATGCAACTCAGCACATCTGCGCTGTTTTGGTCTTTAAGCTGCTGTTTCAGGCGGTCAATCAGGAATTCTGTCAGCTCTTCAAGTACCTCATCCTTATCAATGCCTTTGAGAGCAGAAGATGGCAATAATTTCAGCGCTTTTTTGAATAATGGTTTTAGTTCAATGGAAACTTTATTCTCAACAATTATCCTTATGATGCCAAGCGCCAGCCTGCGCAGTGCGAAGGGATCTTTAGAGCCGGTGGCGCGCTCGCCGGCAACAAAAAGGGCTGTCATTCCTTCAATTTTTTCAGCCAGTGCAACAGCAATAGCAACCGAGCCGGTTGGGATATTGTCATTAGGGCCAAGCGGTTTGTAATGGTCTTTTATGGCATTGGCGATAACATCATTCTCACCCATTTCAAGTGCGTAGTAAAAGCCCATCACACCCTGTAACTCAGGGAATTCGCCAACCATTCCGGTTGCAAGGTCTGCCTTGCAAAGTTCAGCTGCGCGGAGGGCTAGGTCTTTTTTCTCAGGAGCGATATGTTTAATTATCTCTTCGGTTATTTTATAAATCCTTTCTGAACGCTCAAGAACATTGCCAATTTTTGCGTGGAAAATAATGTCAGAAAGTTTCGGGATAAAATTCTCAAGGCCTTTTTCCTTATCCTGGCGGAAGAAGAATTTACCATCTGAAAGCCTTGCGCGCAGCACCCTTTGGTTGCCTTCAACGATCTGTTTGTTGCCAGAAACCGGGTTGATGTTTGCAACGAAAATGAAGAGTGGCGCAAGTTTGCCGCTAGTATTCCGCAGGCAGAAATATTTCTGGTTCACCCTCACGGTAGTAATTAAAACTTCCTCAGGCAGCGCCATGAAATCAGGGTCTATCTCGCCAAGCATTATTACTGGCCATTCAACCAGCCCGGCAACTTCATTGAGCAAGCCTTCATCTTCGATAAGCTTCAAACCTTTTGAGTCAGCCAGTTTACGGACCTCATCATTGATGAGCTTTTTTCTTCTCGCCTGGTCTAGGATGACGAAATTTTTTTCTAGGTCTTTTTCGTAGCCATCAAAATTGGTGATCTTTATGGGTGAGCCGTTACTTAAAAAACGGTGGCCGAAGCTTTTATCATTGGCGCTCAAATGGCCGAATTTAACATCCAAAATCTCATTACCGAAAATACAGGCGATGTTTTTTATTGGGCGAACCCAGCGGATCTGGTAATCTCCCCAGCGCATGGATTTTGGCCAGGAAAAATTATTTAAAATATCTTCCAGTACATCTTTCAGAAGTTCCTGTGTATTGCGTCCTTTCTGGCGGATGATGGCAAAATAGAATTCACCTTTCGGTGTTGCCTTGATGGTTAGCTGGTCTTTGGTGAGGCCAGTTGAGCGGAGAAAGCCCTCAAGTGCAACATCATTTGCATCAGTGCGCGGTCCTTTTCTTTCAGCAACAGAATCTTCCTGGGTCAGCGACAGGCCATCTGCAAAAAGAGCCAGTCTACGCGGAGTTACAAAGGTTTTACAGGTTCTATAAAAAACGCCGGAGCCTTGTAGTTTTTCTTCAAAATTCTTGCGCAGGAATTCAGCCGCATTAGCCTGCATCCGCGCGGGAATTTCTTCGGAGAATATTTCAAAAATAAGATCAGCCATTATTTCTTTACTTTATTTTTTGTGTCAACTTTTATAACTTTCGGTTTAAATTTTTTAATTTCATTTTCAGTGAGCTGGCAATAGCTGCATATTATCACAAGGTCATTAACCTCTGCCTTGCGGGCAGCGGCACCGCGAATGCTGATTATACCAGAACCGGCTTTTTCTTCTATGATGTAAGTGGTGAAGCGTTCGCCGTTATTAATATTGAGAACATCGACCTGTTCATATGGAAGGAAGCCGCAGGCATCCATTAGTTTCCTGTCGATGCCTATTGAGCCTTCATAATTAAGGTTGCAGTGGGTAACGGTTGCACGGTGGATCTTTGATTTCAGTAAATTGATCAACATTTAATTAGCCCCAGTTTCGTTTTGTTTTTCTAAATAACTTGCGCAGCAGGCCTTCGCCAGTTCGCGTACCCTACCTATATAAGCTGCCCTTTCGGTAACACCAATAACGCCACGTGCATCAAGCAGATTGAAGAAATGACTGGCTTTTATGCATTTATCATAGGCGGGAAGCGGCAGGTTTTTTGATAGTAAAAATTTACATTCAATTTCAGCTTCCTTGAAATCTTTCAGGAGTTTTTCAGTGTCAGCATATTCTAAATTAAACGCGGAAAACTGTTTTTCATTTTCCAGGAACACATCACCATAAGTTATTTTATCAGCCCCAGCGGCGCCGTTATAATCGAGGTCATAAACATTTTCCTTGCCCTGGATGTACATTGCTAAGCGCTCAAGGCCATAAGTTATTTCGCCGGAAACCGGCTTGCATTCGAAGCCGCCGACCTGCTGGAAATAGGTGAACTGCGTAACTTCCATGCCATCACACCAAACTTCCCAGCCTAGGCCCCATGCGCCGAGAGTTGGGCTTTCCCAGTCATCCTCAACGAAGCGGATATCATGCTTTTTAACATCAACGCCAATTTCGCGCAGGCTTTCGAGGTAGAGTTCCTGAATGTTTTCAGGAGATGGTTTCAAAATCACCTGGAACTGATAATAATGTTGAAGGCGGTTCGGGTTCTCACCATAGCGGCCATCTTTCGGGCGACGGCAGCCCTGGACATAAGCTGCTTTCCATGGGGTGGGGCCGAGTGAACGCAAAGTGGTTGCTGGGTGAAAAGTTCCCGCGCCCATCTCCAAATCATATGGTTGCAGGATAACGCAGCCCTGACGCGCCCAGAAGGCTTGGAGTTTTAAAATTAAGTCCTGAAAAGCAAGCATTTTTATGTCTTAAAATTTGCCTCAAAATATATATAGAATAAGGCTTTGGCAAGAGAATTAATGGTTAATTTAGTAAGAGGAAAATTTCTGGAAAATATCATTGAGGATAATGTCTGAAAGGCCATCCCACTGGATATATTCAGGTTGTCTGGTATTTTCACTCATAAAGATGCGTTCAGGCAGAAAGCGGCGATAAAATGCAGCCACCACTTTTTTTGTCTGCTCATCAAATATGGTAGATTTCTGGATCTTGTAACCAATTACAGACAGTTTTCGCTGTATCTCGCCAATGGCTTTGCTTTCTTCGCCGTCAGTTGTCATGGGTTCACGATATTGGAATTCCTTATCGTAATTTATTGAATGAAATATGCCAATGTTACTTTCAGCCAGCTCTTTCCAGGGGAAAAGTTCACCTGGGTCTTCTTTCCTGTCCGGGGCTATGTCGCTGTGGCCAACAATGTTTCGTGCGTCAATATCGTGGTTTCTTTTTATTATATCTTTACATAGGCTAATCACAGCAAAAATTTGTTCGTCAGGGAAATGTTCATAGCCGAATTCATGGCCGCGGTTTGCTATTTCAATTCCTATGGAAGTATCGTTCAAACTTTCCATGCCTCGCCAATGGCTGTTTCCAGCGTGCCAGGCCTTACGTTTTTCATCAACCAGCTGGTGGATGTCGCCATTAAAATCTATGCAATAATGGGCGCTAACCTCATAATCAGGGTTTTTCATGCGATTAATTGCAGCCTCAAACGAAACCATTCCGGTGTAGTGGAGAACTATGGAATTAATTTTAGAGCTGGGTTTACGATTTCCAAAATTAAGAGAGGGATTTGCTATAATTTTCATTTAATATCTTCATGCGTTCAGTTGCCAGCCACACTATCTTGTTTTTAATGCGATTGCTTAAAACATTATTTTCTGAAAATAAGTCAGGGTGAAGTTTGGTTATCTGCCTGCGATAATAATTTTTTACCCCATCATTATTTACGAATTTTTTTTCAAACTTTATGCTGTCAATGAAATGGTACTCTAGCGCTTTCTCAAGAAACTCTTTAGATAGGCCAAGCATTGAAGAAACTTTCTCAAGGAATGAAATTTCCATCACATTTAGCGAGTCATCAGCAATTGCCAAGTTAAAGAGCCTGGCAAAAAACCTGGCAGTAATGGTTAAATTATCATTGGAAAATTTGTTGAATCTTTTACAGTTGATATAAACTGAGTCAGAATCAGTTGCGGATTCTTTTAAAAGCCCTAGATGTTGCTGGCTGAAATATGGAAAAAGGGTGAGGAAAGTGGTTTTTTCATATAGGTTGAGGTCGCCATCGCAGCCGCAAAGTCTTCCGGAGATTGCCAAGGCATAATGATTGAGTGCGAATTGGTTAGCTTCAATAGCGGATTCCAGATGCTTTTGAGGAATAATTACTGCTGAAACGTTTTTTCTGATTGCTGGTAGCATGAATTAATTCATACCACAAAATATAGTAGGTGTAAAAATAAATTATTAATTCGCACCAATCAAAAATTATTTATATTTTCTGTTCGAGTTCCGGAAGTATCTGGAACAGGTCACCAACCAAACCGATATCTGCAATTTCAAATATAGGTGCGTTCTCGTCTTTATTTATTGCAACGATAACTTTGCTGTCTTTCATTCCTGCCAAGTGCTGAATGGCACCTGAAATTCCAACTGCAATATATAGTGATGGTGCAACGATCTTCCCGGTTTGGCCGACTTGGTAATCATTTGGAACATAACCGGCATCAACTGCTGCGCGGGAAGCGCCAACAGCGGCTTTCAGCTTATCGGCCAGCTTTTCGATGATCTGGAAATTTTCCTTACTGCCAACACCCCTGCCGCCGGAAACCACAATGTTCGCAGCGGTAAGTTCGGGGCGTGAACTTACCGTTTTGTGAATTTTTATGAAACTGGTCAGGCCAGAATCAGATGTATTGAGCGTGATATTTTCAATTGCCGCACTGCCGCCATCTGCCGCTTTATCAAAATTTGAGATACGTACCGTGATTATTTTTTTTGCCTCAAGGGATCTTACCGTAGCAATTGCATTACCTGCGTAGATCGGGCGTTTGAAGGTATTTTCGTCTATTACTTCGGTTATCTCGGATATCTGCTGTATATCTAAAAGTGCGCTCAGGCGGGGCATAAAATCTTTGCCGAAAGTTGTGGCAGGCGCGATTATGTGAGAATAATTACCAGCTATTTCTTTTATCGCCGGCGCCAAATTTTCAGCAAGCTGGTTAGTGAATGCCGGGTTATCTGCGATCAAAACTTTTTCTACGCCTGCAATTTTTGCAGCAGATTCGGCAACTGTTTTTAAGCCAGCGCCAGTGCCGATTATTAATATATGTGTCGGCTTACCTATTTTGTTTGCGGTCGTAACCAGGTTTCTGCTATTGCTTGATAACGTTTGATTATCATGTTCTGCGATAATTAAAATGCTCATAAATATCCTTTGTTCTTAATAAAATTTAGCCCTTAAGCAATTTGAAAACTTCTTTTCCATTCTTTATTTCGTAAACCCCGATTGATTCTGTACGGTTGATTATCGGGAATTTTCTTGGGATATCATTTTTATTACTATAAAAATGAACCTCGCAATAATCTGAATGCTGATAAAGTTTGAAACATATTATCCTTCCCGCTTCTTTTTGCTCAACGCGATCTCCCCAGAATTTTTCACTTACATATACAAAATGGGTGCGTCCATCCATTGATATATGCTCAAAACCTTCAGGCAATTCGTTCTTTTCCTCGCAAGATGTGAGGAGCATGACCAACACCAGGATTTTAAATAGATATTTCAAATTACCTGCTTTTTCTTAAGTTCGGAAACCAGCTCATCAACAGATTTTACTTTTATTCCTGCGCTTCTTTTTGCCGGTGCCTGAACTTTTAAAACCTGCATGCGTGGTGCGATATCAATTCCCAAGGAATCAATTTGTATCTTTTCCATAGGTTTTGCTTTTGCTTTCATTATGTCTGGCAATTTCACATAACGTGGTTCGTTAAGCCTCAGGTCAGTTGTGATGACCGCGGGGATTTTTGCTGAAACCGTAACCAGCCCGCCATCTATCTCCCTAGTGACCTCAACGGCATCGCCATTGATTTTAACCTCGGAGGCGAAAGTTGCCTGGCCCCAGTTCAGTAGCCCAGCAAGCATCTGGCCGGTCTGGTTTGAATCATTATCAATCGCTTGCTTGCCCAGGATAACAAGTTTTGCGCCTTCCTTTTCAACAAGTTTTTTCAATATTTTTGCAGCAGCTAAAGGTTGAACCTCTTTGTCGGAAATTACCTGAATGCCCCTGTCTGCACCCATTGCAATAGCCTGGCGGATGACATCTTCAGTTTTTGCATCGCCTATCGAGACAACGATTATCTCAGACACGGTGCCTTTCTCTTTCAGGCGGATGGCTTCCTCAACCGCGATCTCACAGAATGGGTTCATGCTCATTTTAACGTTTGCCAGGTCGATGCCCGTTTCGTCACTTTTAACGCGAATATTTACTTTGTAATCCACTACCCTTTTTACGGGCACTATAGCTTTTATTGTCATGGTAAAATTCTCTATATTGATAAATTCAGCTAACTTTTATTATATGGTAAAGTTAACCAAAATTAATATTTTAGGTGTCTGAAGTGGCTTTGCATGGAGATTTAGTTGCTTACCTGCAACTTAAATGCTTACATTTTCAATAAGATACAATGTTGTTACTTGGGGGAGTTGCTGAATTTCTTGCCATTCCTTTCTTCAAAGAACCTGATATTTTCTTTTATTACCAAATCGTAATATTTATTCAAATTAGGTGTAAAAAATCTTATCACCCTATCTCCCCATTTAACTTTTTGCTGCGGAACACGAGCCAATGCTTCAGCGCAAAAGGTTGCTTTTTCCAGATCTTTATTTTCATTGGTATAGGCGCTGGAGGCTGGCTCTGCGTTAAATTTCATATCTGCAACGCAGGATAACATTTCCTGCGCCAGGAATTTCTCTTTCATGGTAAGTGCAAACCATAATTTATGTTTTCTGCATTTTTCCAATAATAGAGCCTGGTTTAGCCTCATCCGGAAAAATAATATCAAGACACGCAAAGAATATTTGTTGAATTTTTTCTGGATCTTGAATTTTTCTTCGATATTGGAAACCCTCTCAACATTTACTTTATTTATCCTGGCCTCAATATTACTGATATTTTTAAGGTCAAGCTGCCTTGCCTCTTCACATCTTGCATTGGGTTTATTACCATCAACCGAGAACCTGCCTGCGTAGTTTCCCCTCTTATCTTTTATAATGTCACTCCAATGAGCCATTTCCTGGGCGCTTATTATCATTAACCTTGTCAGGGCTGCTTCTCCGTCATATTCATTTTTACTTTCCTCGGCATCAAAGAAAGGGTTGCCGCCGGTTGAAACAAAAACCCCGGAATCTTTATAAGCAGTGCTTTGTAAACCCTGGCTGGATTTGGAGGTTTTCCAGAGCTTCATATTCAACAGGTCTGATATGGTATGGCTGAAGGAAACAAACACCCTGACTTTTTCCAGTACGAGATTGGCAAAAACTATGGGAGGTACGGATTGGGATAAAATCCTGGCTATTTTTATTTCCCATTCTTCGGGTATTTCTACATATTTATTGATCTGTAGTTTGAGCATATAAATTTTTGTTTCTATTACATCCTCCGCATCTTTTTTTTCTTCTAGGGTTAAATTCTCTTCGATCAATTTTCTGGATTTTGCCAATAGATCCTCATCAAAAAGTTCTTTCCTGGTAAAGGTTAAAAATTTGCGACCACCATGAATAGGTAGGGTAACAAAATTACATCTCTCTTCTGCGCTTACCCTAAGTAGTCCGGAACTTTTTAGTTTCTGGGCATAAAACTCCAGAACTCTGGGCATTTTTTTTGCTTCCAAAGCGGGCTTTTTAAATAGTTTGTCGTATCTGTTTGTGGGCAGTATCTGCATAGGAAGGATATAGGTTGGTCTATCTTAAAATCCAGTTGGCAATGGTTTCTGACTGGGAATTGCTGAAAAATAAAGGTAAATGGCCTTTATTGGGAATTTCCATATAGGCTTTTACATTTTTAAACTTTTTCATTCTTTCAAAACTGTCTTTATCAAATAAGTTAGACCTTTGACCGCGTATCAAATAAAATTCGGTTGGCTGGCCTGAGTGAATAATGTTCTGAAAATTATCAGAAAAGTCGAGGTCTGGAATTTTTTTCTGTCTGGTGCTGAACCAGAAGGCATCGGCAATTTTGGGGTCATAATTAAGTATATATTCATCACCTTTATGAGTGCTATATGCTTCAAATATCTTTTTCAACTCACCGGATTTCAGATTACTTTCCGCAAGTTCAGAATATATACGGTTAATGATCTGTTCCTGGGTCTTGCATACCATGTTTTTGCCTATAAAACTGCCTATTCTTATACTTTCGTCAGAGGGGATAAAAATCCCAATATCATTGAGGATTATTTTTTTAACCAGCTTAGGAAATTTTTCCTTGAACAATATAGATGTAATTCCTCCCATGGAATTCCCCATAAGTGTGGCATTCTCAATCTTCAGGGAATTTAAAATAAAGAAAAGGTCGTCAACATAAAGATGGTAATTATAATTTTTTGAGTGGGTGAGATAGCTGCTTTTCCCTCTCCCTGGCATATCCGGACAGATGACGTATATCCCTCTTTCGCTTAAGAATTGCGCCAGATCATTACAGAAAAACCCATTATGGGAAAAGGCGTGGAGTAATATAACAGCCTTACTTGATGGCTTGCCATACTCATAAAATGCAATTTTGTGCGGTTCAAGGTTTGAAGAATTTAAAAAACTTAATTTCATAATTTTGAATTTACCATATTTAAGAACTCATATTCCGTAATTATTTTTATACCAAGTTCGGTTGCTTTCTTAAGTTTGCTTCCAGCATCACTTCCGGCGACCAGAAAATCAGTTTTTGATGAAACGCTGCCGGAGACTTTCGCGCCATTCCTTTCTGCGATATCCTTCGCTTCGTTTCTGGTGAGTTTTACAAAACTTCCGGTGAAAACTATGGTTTTGTTCTGGAATAACAGATTTGCGTTAAAAATAATTTCAAAATCTTTAATTCTTATCTGTGAAATAAGGTCATCAACAATATCCAGATGTTTTTTATTTGCGAAGAACATTGCAAGTGAGGCTGCCACTTTTTCGCCGATGCCATCTATGGTGAGTAATTCCTGATATTCTTGCGAGTCTGGATCAGAGAATTTTTTTGCCTTCTCATAAAAATTATCAAAACTTATATAATTCTTTGCCAGTAACTTAGCATTCTCAGCGCCGATATGTCTTATTCCGAGCGAATAGATAAAGCGGTTAAGCTCAATTTCCCTGCGGGCGTTTATTCCGTCAAAAAGTTTCCTGACAGACTTTTCACCATACCCCTCCCATGCCTCAATTTTTTCTGTGAGAGAATTATTTTTTTCTTCCAGTTTGAAAATATCTGCGGGATTTTTTACTAAACCTTTTTCCCAGAAAAGTTCTATCTGCCTTTCGCCGAGGCCCTCAATATCGAATGCATTCCTTGAAACAAAATGGCGGAGGCTTTCTATGGCTTGGGCATCACATGAAATTCCGCCGATGCATCTGGTGGCCGCCTCATCATTATCGCGGATGGCTGGAGAGCCACAGACTGGGCAGGTTTCGGGGAAAGTGAATTTTGCAGAATTAGCTGGTCTTTTGTCTAGATCTACGGCGATTATTTTAGGAATAACATCACCAGCGCGCTGAATGATAACAGTATCACCAACGCGTATATCCTTGCGTTCTATTTCATCTTTATTATGCAGGGTTGCGCGTTTTACCACTACGCCGCCGATATTTATCGGGGTGAGTTCTGCAACGGGAGTGAGGCTTCCGGTTCTGCCAACCTGAATGGTTATTGCTTCAAGTTTGGTTTTCCCCTGTTCAGCCGGGAATTTATGGGCGATGGCCCAGCGTGGTGAGCGTGCTACAAAACCAAGCCTTTCCTGTAATTCAAGAGAATTTACTTTGTAAACGACGCCATCAATATCATATTCAAGTGATGGGCGTTTTACATATATGTCGTTATAATATTTTTCTATTTCACCGATGTTTTTTGTGAGGGAAATATTTTTATTCACCATGAACCCGGCGTTCTTGAAATATTCCAGAGCCTCACTTTGTGAGTTCCACAAAAATTCTGAAACCTCACCCCAGCCATAGACAAAATATTTCAGGTTGCGGGAGGCGGTGATATTTGTATCAAGCTGCCGGAGGGAGCCTGAAGCGGCGTTGCGGGGGTTGGCAAAAACCTGTTCGCCGGCCGCTTCTTTTTCCCTGTTTATCCTTTCAAACTCTTCACTGCTTAAATAAACCTCACCACGTACCTCAAGGATATTAGGGAATTTTCCTGCCAGTTTTTTTGGCAGGGTTTTTATGGTCAGGATGTTCTGGGTAATATCCTCACCCTCTTCACCATCACCGCGGGTGGCTGCCTGCACAAGGTTTCCGTTCTCATATCTTACTGTGAATGAAAGCCCATCTATCTTCGGTTCGCAGAAAATCTCTATATCTTTATCCCAGCCTAAAAATCTTTTCATCTTTTCCAGGAAATCCGAAACATCTTCCATGTCAAAAGCATTGCTGAGTGAGAGCATTGGCTTGGCATGCTTAACTTTCGCAAATTTCTCCTGTGGTTTTACGCCAACCTTTTGAGTGGGGGAATCTGGTGTGATGAGTGATGGATAAAGTTTCTCAAGCTGTTCAAGGCGCTGGCGGAGCGCATCATATTCAGCATCTGAAATTACGGGTGCATTATCCTGATAATATTTTTTGTCACTATGCTTTATCTGGGCCTTTAATTCCTCAGCCTCAAATTGCGCTTCAAATAATGTAGGGTTTGTTTTCATCTATAAATTTTATAGATGAAAACATAGAGAAAATGGAGGGAAAAATAATAGGATTAATGATTTATTTTTCTTTTACAGAATCTATTAATTTTTCATTCTCTTTTAGAAACTCATCCCAAGTTTTAATATTACCTTCCGCTCTTTCTTTTAGAAGTTTCCTAAGCAGCGTAGTTTGACCCGGTCCATCAATAGTAGGGCTCTCTACGGGTTTTAAAAAAGCCCTTACAAACCGATTACTCTTGTGGTTAAGCAGCAAATGAGCTGATTGCAACTGACAAAACATCTTTGTTCTTGGGTTGCCGTCATCGTCAAAGCCAGGTTCTAATTCTGGCTTACGTGCTTCGTGATCAATATAATCTTCAAAACTCATATGCTTACCATTATATCACAAAACTGTTAACAAATCGTTAACTTTGCCCCAAATCTATATTTTATTGATTATAAAGGCAAATTATCGTGTTTTTTCCACGGGCGGTCCTGTTTTTTCTTGTAGAGCAGGGCCAGAGCGTGGCAGATGCGCCAGCGGGTGTTCTGTGGGCGGATGACATCATCAATGTAACCACGAGATGCAGCGTAGAAAGGATTGGCGAATTTTTCCTTATATTCGGCCTCTTTCTTTTTTAGGTCATCTGGTTTTTCACCGCGGAAAAGAATTTTTGAAGCACCTTCAGCGCCCATAACTGCTATCTCGGCATTTGCCCAGGCATAGTTTATATCACCTTGTAGATGTTTGGAGTTCATAACTATATATGCACCACCGTAAGCTTTGCGGGTTATGACGCTTATTTTTGGAACGGTTGCCTCGGCATAAGCATAAAGCAATTTTGCGCCGTGGCGGATTATGCCATGATGTTCCTGTGAGATGCCGGGAAGGAACCCGGGAACGTCAATGAATGAGATGATAGGAATTTCAAAGGCATCGCAGAAGCGGATGAAACGGGCGGCTTTGACTGAAGCATCAATATCCAAACAGCCGGCAAGAACCATTGGCTGGTTTGCGATGATGCCGACAGACCTGCCGCGCATTCTGCCGAAACCGGTCATGATATTCTGGGAGTAATCTGGTTTTATCTCAAAAAAATCTGCCTCATCAACCACGCTTAGAACCAGCTGCCGCATGTCATAAGGTTTGTTCGGGTTCTCTGGAATTAATGTGTTCAATGAAAGATCGATCCTGTCTGCCGGATCTTCAGTTTCGCGGTAAGGAATATTGCCTTTATTGCAAAGTGGTAGGAAATTGAACAATCTGCGGGTCTGTAATAAGCATTCAATATCATTGGCAAAGCTTTTATCTGCAACGCCGGTTTTGGTAGTGTGAACGCGTGCGCCACCGAGCTCTTCCTGTGTAACATCCTCATGAGTAACGGTTTTCACAACATCAGGGCCGGTTACAAACATATAACTGGAATTGCGTACCATGAAGGTGAAATCTGTAAGTGCTGGGGAATATACCGCGCCGCCTGCACAGGGCCCCATGATAAGGGATATCTGAGGTACAACGCCAGAGTAATTAACATTACGCTGGAAAATTTCGCCGTAACCTGCAAGGGAATCAACACCCTCCTGGATACGCGCACCGCCTGAATCATTAATGCCGATGACAGGGGCACCAACTTTGGCTGCCATGTCCATTATTTGGCAAATCTTGCGGGCGTTGGCTTCGCTCATTGAACCGCCCATCACGGTGAAATCCTGGCTGTAGACGAAAACCAGACGGCCATTTATGGTGCCGTGGCCGGTAACAACGCCATCACCGGGAACGATGTTCTTATCCATGCCGAAATTGTTGTTGCGATGTTCAACGAACATCCCGAACTCTTCAAATGAATCAGGATCAAGCAGCACCTCAAGCCTTTCACGGGCTGCGAGTTTGCC
>Ga0206903_10075_pt1 | contig 31506 bp, 36 predicted proteins | sample Alteio_BWOrgHeat_45_FD_152959 | JGI IMG/M metagenome (GOLD analysis project Ga0206903, IMG submission 152959) | Enriched cells from forest soil in Barre Woods Harvard Forest LTER site, Petersham, Massachusetts, United States -... | ecosystem: Environmental > Terrestrial > Soil > Temperate forest >... | reverse complement strand
GCAGAGATCAGAAAAAGGTCAACGGCTCGATGCTAACCTGGGTGCCCCCAATTTTATTTCTGATCTCTGCTTTCACTTTCTGGTCTCTGGTTTCTGATCTGCCGCTCTCTTTTGCGTTCTGCTTTGTAGCCCGAATCCAGCCTCCGATTTACCATCGAGGACCAGCCTTCCTTTTTGTGAAACCCGCAACATACCTACGACATTTGAGCTGTCTTCACTCGTCCGATTTTGCCCAATTAAAAATTCGACGAAAGATATAAAACACTCCGCCGATAACGAGGAACCACCCCCATGGTGGGTGCGAAGGGAGTTCAACTCCAGCTTTTTGTGCCAACTCACTCAATTCCTTTGAAGTCATCTGGCCAGCAAAGGTCACCGGCTTAGAAAATCCCTTTTGCTTTGTGGCCATAATTCCAGTGGCGCACTTGCTGTATTCGAAAGAATCAATGTAATGTTTGTGTCTTTGGCCATCGGAGTCTTCGATAATCATGTAGTAATGCCATCCATTGTCGCTCACCGTTTGGCTCAATCCGAGTGGCCAGACGAAAAGCCCTTTGCTGACAACACGACCGGAATAGCCCACATAACTATCGATGGTTTGTTGAATTATCCATGGGTTAAAACTAAAGAAAATTAAGCCGATAATCAGTCCAACAATTAGGCGGAAACGCCAGACGGAACGTGTGCGGTATAAGAGGAAATTCACGATTATCTTTGGTTATTTGTATTTATAAAGTTTTTCGAGGGGTACATCGAAAGTCCCATCTGTGACTTCAATTGACTGCAAACTTTTTGGATCAGCAAATGTCCCGCCAAAATGTCCCAGTGCTCGACCTTGTGAGATTTGATCGATTTGTATCCACTTATCTTGTTTTATTGGGTTGTCGGAAATTAAGCCGTAGTTCGGTAATACGAGAGACATATATAAGCGAGTAGTATCCGATTCGCTAATCCGATGGTTCGTAAGCGCTTCCGGGTCCTGGATTTGCAACTCATCCCAAGATATAGAGACTCTGCGCATGTTTTGTAAAAGCCACTCCCTGGGTTTATTAGCCGTTTCATCCTGCGCTTTCAGAGTTGGACCAATCGCAAAATGAAAATCTGCCTTTTGCCCCGCAGGCAATTCGATAATTTGATCTCTGTCAGCACGAGCGGTGACATAAATAAGAAGCTCAACTCCTGGGACGTCATAGTGCGTTCCATCGAAGCTTAAGCTGGCTGTTCCACCCTGGTCAGTTCCGGTTTCATGTGATCTAGAACAGCCAGAGTTAACATAAGCCAAAATCCCCAGAAAGAGCAGTGCGAGGGTTGAAGTGTGCCAAAACTTGTATAGACCCATGCGATAAGTATTGCGTTTATTGAGGAGTTCCGCAATTTAAATTTGTATAGGCCCTCGTCTGATGCCCTGTTTAAAATGATATGAGTAAACAACTAAATCTGGCTTCATTTGGTCAGGGATTTCTAACGTTCGATGAATATTATCCCTTAAGGTTAAAACGGACCCCCCGCAACTGAACAGCCGGTGATTCCTGAAAAAGGGACCACCGGCTGTTTTATTTTATGGAGTAGGATTAAACCTTCGCGCTCACAACTTGCGGACAATCTTCATGAAGTCGTCGATTTTTTGGTTGTTTGAGGCCTTGCTGTCTTTGAGGTTCTGCTCCATCGCGATGCCGATAAAGAAGGTGAAGATCATCTCGGCGAGAAGGGTCGGTTTCATCCTGGGTTTCTCCTCCTGAACATTTTTCAAAATCAGGTCTCTATGAAAGTCGCGTCCCTCTAAAACGAGATCTCGAGCAGTGGGCGGCAACAGCGCGAGCTGGTTCATCGAATTGACGGCAAAACAGCCTTTCTGTCCGTCGACCTGGGAGGGGCCGAGTTTTAGAAAGCGCTCAATGTTTCTCCAGCCCAGCGGCTTGGCGGTCAGCGTTTTATCTTCCTTCCGTTTTTGTATGTAGTGTCGCAAACTCTGTACATAAAGATCATCCTTATCCGCAAACTCGGAATAGAGTCCGGACTTATTCACGCCCGTCGCCTTCTCCAATTCCTGAAGGCTGGTGTGCGTAAAGCCGTATTTCCAGAAAACGGGCATCGCCTTGTCCAGCACACTTTCCCGACTGAAATTCTTGGGTCGTCCCATAACGGTATTGTAACCTATTGAACTAATCGGTTTTATACGACTTGACAACCCTAAGGTCGTATGTTGTAAATTGAACTGGCCGGTTCATAACGGGATGAGGCGCTCACTCACGAAGCGTTTGTCTAGGTGAGTATCAACATCGACCTAATGAAATAAGGAGGATCATATGCCGCTGCCATCCGATGAAAAAGTCGTTCAGCTCGCCAATGAAATTGTTAAGGTCTTCGAGGTCCTTTCCGGAAGCCACCCAGGATATCGGCCCGCGCACGCCAAAGGAATCCTGCTCAAGGGCATCTTCACTCCCACGCGTAAGGCCGCCTCGCTCACGCGAGCGCCCCATATCCAGCGGGCTTCCACGCCGGTTGTTGTTCGGTTTTCGGATGGGTCCGGACTTCCCATGATCCCTGACAATGATCCCAACGCTAGTCCCAAGGGTTGCGCGATCCGTTTTTACATGGCCGAGCATGTTCACACGGACATCGTCAGTCACTCAACCGACGGCTTCCTCGCGAAAGATGGTCCGGAGTTCCTCGAGTTTTTGCGAGCGTTAGCGGCGGGCACGGTGCCGGCGTTTCTCGCCAACCACCCGGCCGCTCTCGCCTTCGTGCAAGCCCCGAAGCCAAGCCCGGCCAGCTTCGCCACGGAAACCTTCTTCGGCGTAAGCGCGTTTCGATTCATCAACCGCGAGGGTGTGGCGCGCTATGGCCGTTACCGGATCGTCCCCCAGGCAGGGCTCCAGCATCTGGACGCCGAAACGGCGAAGTCCAAGGGAGCCAATTATTTGTTCGACGAGATTAAGGAACGCGTCGCCCGGAACCCCATCCGACTCGATATCCGGGTCCAGGTCGCTGAAGAGGGCGATGCGGTTAATGACTCCACCGTGCACTGGCCGGACTCTCGGTCCGTCATACCCTTGGGCATGGTTGCTTTGACAGAGCTGGCTCCGGATGACGAAGCGCACCAAAAAATCATCTTCGACCCGATCCCGCGCGTTGAGGGGATTGAACCGTCAGACGACCCTCTGCTGGAGCTGCGTGCGGCCGTCTATCTGCTGACCGGCCGCCACCGGCGCCAGGCGATTGATGCGCACGCGTCCGTGTCGGTGCCAGCCTAAGGTGAGGAAGCACCCATGAAAACGACACGAATCGTGATAATGGCGGCCCTGATCGTTGCCAACGGATGGGCGTCGCACGTCGCAGGAGCGGAGAACCGAAAGGAGTCCAACATGCCGAGTGAAAAAGTCATCATGCTGATCGAAGCGAAAATTCAACCGCAGCACCGTGCCGAACTCATTGAGGCCGCGCGCCAATATCTGCCGCAGGTGCGGGCGGAGCCTGGTGTGGAAGCCTTTTACCTGACCGCGCGCCAGGACGAACCCAACACGTTTGTCTTCTACGAGATCTACAAGTCGAAAGCCGCACAGGATTTCCATCTGCAGCAGGACTTCACTAAGAAATTCCTGGCGACGCTAAAGAGCGCGCAAGCGGCAGATCGGATAAGGACAAATCTGGTCGAACTAGCCCAGGAAGTAAGCACGGCAAAATAAGCCAGAGAACCACGCGTCTCGCGGAGTCTCCGCCGCTGGCTGTTCTATTTTATGGGGGTGCTATGGAACCTGCCAAAGGTTCGCTTGTAACACTCCTCGCACTCCATGGTTCTAATTTTAAAAGCAATCAATAAGCGCCAAGGAGTTTCAGATGAAACCCAAAGCCCAAGACGGAAATATCAGAGTCCTGTTCATCGCAGGTTTTGGTCCGATCGTCCGTGAGGCGACTGCAAGTCGAAAGGTCTACAGTCAAAGTCTAGGGATCAGATTCCAAGAGGAGGATGGCGGTTATCTTCATACGGAGGATCTGAAGGGGGCGAAGACTTTCGCTCTCTGGCCGCTTTCGCAAGCTGCGCAATCCTGCTTTCGTCAGAATTCCTGGCCGAGCAAAGTCCCTGCACCCCAGGCCTGGCTTGAATTCGACGTTGAAGATGTTGAAAAAGCCACGGCAGCGCTTGAATCACAAGGGTATCGAATGCTTGTCAAGAACAAGAAAGAACCGTGGGGTCAGACGGTCAGCCGTTTTATCACGCCCGAAGGATTATTGGTGGGAATCACATTCACCCCAGCCCTGCGGTAACCCAGCCCGTTAGTCATGGTTCCTATAAATAGGAGGATTTATTATGAAAACACAAAAAGGAACAACGATGCAGGCAGCGGCCATCGACCAATTTGGTGGCGTGGACAAGATAAAAGTGCGGAATCTTCCCGTGCCGACCATTGACGCGGACGAAGTCCTGATCCATGTCGAAACAGCAGGGGTCGGCGTCTGGGACCCCTTTGAGCGCGAAGGTGGCTTTGCCAAAGAATTCGGACAGAAGCCGAATTTCCCTCATGTTCTTGGATCTGATGGAGCCGGAACGGTTGAGGCGGTTGGAAAAAGGGTCCAGGGAATTAAAAAAGGGGATCGTATCTATGGCGTCAGCTTCATGAGTCCCAAGGGCGGCTTTTACGCCGAATATGTCGCGATCAAAGCGAATACAACGGCTCAGGTCCCTAAACAACTTACGACCCAGCAAGCCGGCGTGATGGCTGTCGATGCTCTTACTGCCTTGCAGGGCCTGGACACCCTGCACTTAAAATCTGGAGAGTCCATTATGATTTATGGCGCCAGCGGCGGCGTCGGCCACATGGCTGTGCAGCTCGCCAAACGTATGGGTGGGCGCGTACTGGCGGTGGCATCGGGTCAAGATGGGGTGGAACTTGCCAAGCGTCTCGGGGCTGATGCGGTCGTGAACGGTCGTGATAAAAACGCAACGGAAGCGATTCGTCGGTTCTCACCCGATGGACTAGATGCGGCCCTTGTTACGGCTGGCGGTGAACATGCCGACAAAGCACTAGAAGCCCTGGCTGACGGCGGGCGCGTGGCCTATCCCAATGGTGTGGAACCCGCGCCTCAAGTGCGGCCCGGCATTAGGATTGAAAGCTATGACGGGCGTTATGACCGGCCTATGTTCGAAAAACTCAATCGCCTCATCAACGCCGGTCCATTCGAGGTGCATATTGCTCGCACCTTTTCGTTAGATAAAGCCGCCGATGCCCAACGCGCACTAGACGACCATTATCTCGGAAAACTCGCACTCGTTCCGGCCTAAGCTTTTTTGCTTGGCCGGAGTCAATAATGGCTTAGGGGAGGTTGGCGACATGAGATACTGTTTATTTGAGTCATTGAATGATAGGTGGGTTACTGGAAAGTAGAACAAAAAATCCCCTAGATTTTTAACTGATTTGGCGGCATCCTCATGAATGAGGTGCCCGCTATGTCTGAAAAAGCCTTGAACTATATCGGAGGAAAATGGTCCTGGCCGTCAGGAGCCAGGGCATTGGCTTCGCGTAATCCCGCCAACCCAAAAGATGTTGTTTGCGTCTTTCCCGATTCCCCTTCCATCGAAATAGATCGAGCTGTCAAATCAGCACGAAAGGCTTTTCCTTCCTGGAAACTTCTGCCAGCTCCTCAGCGCGCAAAAATCATTCGCAAGGCGGGGGAAATCATGGCGCGCCGAAAGGCCGCTTTGGGCGCTCTTGTCACGCGGGAATGCGGGAAGCCCTTGGTGGAAGGCCTGGGAGATGTGCAGGAAGCCATTGATATGGCCGAGATGGCTGCCGGAGAAGGACGACGCCTTTACGGTGAAACCACGCCCAGTGAACTCCCTAATAAAATGTGCTTCACGTTCCGCGAACCCGTGGGAGTCTGCGGCCTCATCACGCCTTGGAATTTTCCCATCGCTATTCCGGCTTGGAAAGCCCTGCATGCCCTCATTTGCGGCAACACCGTCATTTTAAAGCCAGCCGAAGACACGCCCCTCTGCGGGGTCGCCTTCGTTAAAGCCTTGGAAGAGGCCGGGATGCCTCCGGGCGTCGTGAATCTCGTACTCGGAACTGGAATGACCACCGGAGAGGCGTTGGTAGATCATCCCGGAATTGACCTGATTTCATTTACTGGATCGACTAAAACGGGACGTAAAGTAGCGCAATCCTGCGCGAATGCCGGTAAGCGTGTGTCTCTGGAGTGTGGGGGGAAAAATGCGCAGATTATCCTGGCCGACGCCCGCCTTGATCTGGCCATCGAAGGAGCTCTTTGGGGAGCCTTTGGAACCGCCGGCCAGCGCTGCACGGCCACAAGCCGACTCATTGTAGAAGCGCCTGTTTATAAAAAGGTCCTTGATCGTCTTCTAAAGGAAGCCAGGCGTCTCACGCTTGGACCGGGCTTGAAAAAGGGAACTCAGGTTGGGCCTCTCATCAATGAACGGCAGCTGAAACGCGTCCTGGACTATATCCAGATTGGGAAAGAAGAAGGAGCAAAGCTTCTCTGCGGTGGAAACCGTGCCCGAAAGGGTGCTTTGGCCAAGGGGTGGTTTGTGGAACCGACCATTTTTGCCGATGTTACTCCTGATATGAGGATTTTCCAAGAAGAAATCTTCGGACCTGTTTTGTCCGTCGTCAAAGTGAAAGACGCGGCGAAAGCGGTCGAGACCCTGAACGATTGCGATTATGGCCTTTCCAGTTCCATTTACACACAGAACATGAACAATGCTTTGTCTGCGGTGAGGGACATTCAAGCCGGTATCGTTTATGTGAATGGTCCTACGATTGGGGCGGAGGTGCACCTTCCCTTTGGGGGAGTCAAACAGAGCGGTAACGGCCACCGCGAAGCGGGTAAAACGGGCCTCGATATATTTACCGAGTGGAAAACGGTCTATGTCGATTACAGCGGGAAATTGCAGCGTGCTCAGATAGATAATTCTGACACCCTCACCCCACACCCCTCTCCCTTAAGTATGGAGAGGGGCTCACGTCGTGTAAAGAATATTACTCCCCCTTCGCCATACTTAAGGGAGAAGGGGGTACGGGGGGATGAGGGTGGGGAACAGTCATGAACTCTGATTTTCTACAACCAGCCCCTCCTGACTACAAATGGCCTCGCTGCCCGGAGGCGGATCGGTTTATTGAGGAAACCCTGCAGGGGTTTCTTGGTCAACACGCGTTTGCTAGACGTCTGGCAGACCGCATGAAAATCGAAACGAGCACGCTCTTTTCCGTTTGGGTGGATCATCTTATCCTCCCGACCCGGAAGGGCCAAGCGGAAGAATTAAAACAGCTGGGTTTTTGGGAAGACAAGAAGTCCAAGCGGCCGGCTGGAACGCTCATTTTCTATCACCCCTTTGCGGATCTTCCAAAAATACTGGTCTCTTCCCGATCTAAAGAGGTGGGATGCGCCATCATGGTGGAAGATCTCTGGCGGTTTCAGATGGCTCATCGTTTATCGCAGGAGATTGAAGGCGCCCCCTATTCCAGCTATCGCTTCATACGGCTTCCAGAAGGAAAGATGGACTTTTTTGTGGTCGAACGCCGCGGCGGTCAGAACTTCGTTCCGGATAAACGAAGTAATGGGGAAGAATATCTGCAGTGTTTCGAAAAATGGGCGGCTCGGCCTCGCTATTTTGATAACGACGTCCAGGGCATGAAAGAGACACTCCTCCTGGCACGCCGCATTGTCAGTACGGTAGGAACTGGTCCAGCGGCGACCCTGTTTCTGGAGGGGGAACGCATTTACTGGCAGAGCCGAAACCACGCCGCCCAAATCCAAAAGGCTCGACAGGATGAACTGGGCCTCGGATGGGCGAACCACGATCATCACACCTTCCGTTCCAGCCGAGCTCATTTTCCAACGCTCATTAATATCCTGCTCACTTTGGGGTTTAAAAAGCGGGAACGCTATTACGCTGGGAAAGAAGCGGGTTGGGGTGCCCAGATCATGGAACAACCGGACGCGGGAGTCATTATTTTTGCTGATGTCGACCTTGCACCTGATGACGTCACCGTGGATTTCTCGAAAGTCGCTTTGCCGGACTTGAATAGACCGGGGACCGTAGGTTTGTGGTGTGCGCTGCACGGGGAATCCATCCTGCAGGCGGGCATGCATCACCTCGAGGCTAAATTTGATTTCGATCTCCTTAAAAAGGACCTGCAGGAAAAACAAATCGACACGATGAAACCATTCAGTGATTTCCCGTTTTTGCGACAGGCCTTCACGAAAGCGGAAATGTGGACGGTGCCGGCCGCGCGGCTTGACGCCTTGCGCAGCGCGGGACGCCTTTCCGAAGACGCCTATCAGCAGATTAAAGTGAATGGGGCGGTGGGGAGCCATATGGAAAATTTGCAGCGACACGAGGGCTTTAAGGGTTTTAATCAGCGCGGTGTAAGCGAAATCATCGCGGCGGTGAATCCCGAGAAACAGGCTCTCTCACATAAGTCCGATGCGGGGGCGGCCTAATCTTATGGATAAACGAAAGAAAGTGGCGGTCGTGGGTGCAGGTAAGATTGGCGAGCTGATTGTGGCGCATCTTTCTGAACGTTATGACGTGTACGTTTATGACATGGATTTAAAACGCGCCAAAATCACGGCGGGGAAGACCGCCAAAGCGATTCAAGTCAACGCACATCACGAAAAAACGCTGGCGCGCTTGCTTAAGGGGAAAGACTTGGTCGTAAACAGCTGCCCGCATTTCATGAACCTTCAGATTGCCCGGTCGGCGTACAAAGCCGGAGCCAGTTATGTCGACCTTTCGGAAGATGTCGAAACGGGCGCGTACATTCGAAAGATGGCCAAGCGCACGAGCGGCTATTTTGTGCCGCGCTGCGGGGTGGCGCCAGGGTTTATCCAGATTATTGCCAGCCATATGATGCGTCCCTATGACCATGTGGAGCGTGCGTCTTTGCGTGTGGGGGCGCTCCCGGAAAATCCGACGAATGCTCTCAAATACAACCTCACCTGGAGCACGGATGGTCTCATCAATGAATATGGGAATCCTTGCGAGGCCATTGAAAATGGAACCTTTAAAACGCTTCAGCCGCTGGAAGGCTATGAGCGACTGGTCATCGATGGGGTGGAGTATGAGGCTTTCAATACCTCCGGAGGACTGGGGACATTAGCTCAGTCTGGGAATGGAAAGATAAAGAACCTGACCTACAAGACCTTGCGCTATCTGGGGCACCGCGATCTCATGCAGTTTCTTTTATTTGATTTGAAGCTGAACGAATACCGGGCCATTTTGAAGCAGGTCTTAGAATCGGCCGTTCCCACGACCAATCAGGACATGGTCGTCGTGCTCTGCTGTGTGGAAGGAAAGAAAAACGGCATCCTGACACAGCAAACCTATACCAAAACAGTGCGTCATGGAGATCTTTTTGGCAAACATTGGTCGGCCATCCAGCTCATCACGGCCACCAGCGCCGCCTCGGTGGCCGATCTCGTTCTCACCGGCCGCCTTCCGCACAAAGGCTATGTCCGCCAGGAAGAAATTGATTTCGGCGACTTCTGCTCTACCCCCTATGGCAAGCTGTTCTCAAAATAAATTTCTACAACTGAGTTACCCTTCAAAGAGCTAAAATAAATATGTTGCTCATGTTGTCTTGGGAGGTGTTTACCATGCATCCTACCGAATCACGCCAACACTCCGAAACCATCCACCGTCTATCGATCACGCAAATACGACCGGCACCCGAGCGCCATTACTTTGGTCATGACGCCCTGCAACCCCTGGCCGAACGAATGGCTGCGTTTGGGTTGATCGAACCGATCACGGTTCGACGAGTCGGGGAAATGTTTGAAATTGTTTCAGGGAAACGCCGATGGTGGGCCGCACAAAAACTTGGCTGGCGCTCTATCGACGCTAAGATTCAAAACGATAAAAGTCTCAAAAGACGTAACGTAAAGCTTAAGCCCTAACACCATTAATGTACAAGAAGGTATGACCGAGGCGGATGTTCATCCTGCTTATCCATCCCTGGATTTAGCCCCTAGGGGGCGCGGGTTCTTTTTATCGTGCTTGATGGTATGGGCCGGCAGCATTGCGGCCACTGCCTACTTCTGTATCTCGATGGCAGGCGGAATGGACATGCCAGGGGGCTGGACGATGTCGATGGCCTGGATGCGTATGCCAGGCCAGAGTTGGCTGCAAGCCGCCCTGATGTATCTGGCCATGTGGGAAATGATGATGGTCGCCATGATGGGCCCCTCGGTCGTTCCCATATTGAGACAGTATCAGTTGAAAGCCTCCAGCGGGCTCGCGGCGCAACTAGCAGCGGGCTACTATTTTGTTTATCTCTTGATTGGCGTCGTGACGTATCCATTGGGGATTGGGCTGGCTCAGGCCGCGATGTCTTGGGCTCCGGTAAGTCTGATCGTCCCCTATCTTACCGCAGGAACCCTCATCCTTGCTGGTATCATCCAACAGACACCCTGGAAGAGAGCTCATCTCACACAATGCCGCGACCCGCTCCATTGTTGCGCTTCCACTAAAGACGTCCGCCACACTGCGGACGGACCCGCCTGTCGTGTGGCGGGAATCCCACAGGGGACTTGGTGGATGGGGCTTCGTTGGGGAATGTCCTGTGCGCTCTGTTGTTCCGGGATCATGCTCGCTTTATTTGTTCTTGGCATGATGAATCCTTGGGTGATTATCGTTTTAACGGTTTTGATTACGCTGGAACGGCTCATGCCGCGCCCCGAAGGGGTGGCACGCCTATCGGGCCTCGTGGCAATTGCGCTTGGAATCATGATGCTTTGTCGCTCCATTGGAGGGTTATCACTATGAAGCTCACGAAAACCATCGAGATTCAACGTGTCTATGACCATAAGCCGAAGCCCAAGGGAGCGGTTTTCCTGGTTGACCGCCTCTGGCCAAGGGGGATTAGGAAAGAAACTTTGGGTGCCAAAGCCTGGATTGGAGAAGTAGGACCAAGCGATCGCCTGCGGCAATGGTTTAATCATGACCCTGATAAATGGCCGAAGTTCAAGCAGAAGTATTTTCGCGAATTGAAGCAGAATCCGGAAGTCTGGAAGCCTGTCGCTGAAGCGGCACGAAGCGGGCCTGTCACTCTGCTCTTTGGAGCCAAGGATACAGAACACAACAATGCGGTAGCCCTCCGCGAGTTTTTAGAACAAGTACTATAATTATCGAAACATCCGAAAACTTTCCGGGGCAGAGTTAGTTCCTTGATGATGACGAGGCTTGCAACTTGTCGTAGGCCTTCAGCCTTGTGCATTCAAGTCAGCAACTTTAGAATTCGAGGTATAACGGAATTCCGCTCATGCTGAGCAATATTTTCGAGCATCAGATCGCCAATCTTCAGGAGATCCAGGAGTTCATTAAGCCGAGTTTTGAAATGAGCGGCCTTCTTATCATGTTCGACCAGTTCGAGACATTCCTTTAGGGTTTCAATCGCGGGCTGTAGCTCCCGCTTTTTCCTTTCTCTGGCGATCCGGCAGAACATCGTCCAGACATCTTTCTCGCTCTGGAAATATTCCTTTCGGTCACCCTTTACGAATACCTTGCGTACAATTCCCCAATCCACCAGTCCGCGAAGGTTCGTGTTGGCATGCCCTCGGCTGATGCGCAGCTGTTGCATCACTTCATCTGTGGAAAGCGGTTTTTCGCTGGCCATAAGGAGGGCGTGAATTTGAGCCATTGTTTTATTGATTCCCCATTTGGATCCCATTTCTCCCCATGAGTGAGTGAATTGATCGATCGCATCCTGCAGTAACTTATCCATGAGTCATCTCCTTCTGAGCTTCACTTTCGGCCAGCGTTTTAATGTGTTGAAGAACCCGTAAGTGGATTCGATGAATGATGTAATCGGACCAAAGCTGCCAGTAACGAGCAGGCCACAAATGGTGTTCGTACCAAGTCGTTCCTTCGAGCTTTGTGCTGCCGTCCGGCAATTCTGTCAGAAGAAATTGCCCTTGTCGCGATACCAAAAAACCATGGAGGTGGGGCGGGTCGATCTGAGAATAGATACTCATCTCACGCATCGGCGGGGGGTTTTCCGTTACGGCAAACCTCAGCAGAGATGGTTCCTGCCAAACTCGAATCGGTTCAATAAAAGCTCCTGTCGAAAATTCACATCGGCGCACGGCTCCTGCGCCTGAGCCGCGAATCCTTGCCCGAATGGGGTAGGCAAGTCCCGTATGAAAGATCCATTCCTTAGGGGGAGGAAGTTCCGTAAAGGAAATAACATGCCGCCATACCTGCTCACGCGAAGCATGCACATTGATTGACGATCGGACTTCCAATAGCGGGGCCGTGCGCTTCGCGGCGTATTCGGCTCCCATCAGGATAGGCAGAGAAATCACAAGACAGAGAAGGAGCAGGGCCGTACTCGGGCGATGCCAGCGTGCCGTTTGAATCTCATAGCCGATCCATCCGCCGATGCCCGCCAGGGTCAGCCAGAGTGGCGCTGCCATCAAAATGCAGATCGCGCCCTCCATGGCACATAGGAGCAGAGAAATTCCGAGTATGACACTTGAGAAAACGGCAAGATACAGACAATCATCTAGCTCTCGTGGTTTGTGGTACCCGTACAACCAAGCAGATCCCATTCCGAGCAAAAACGGCATGAAGACAAACAGTCCCCAACCGTAATTTTTTAAAACCATCAGATCGAAGCCCGCAATCGCTAAGGACACCAGCCCTGTGACGGCGATAGCCAAAAGCGAACTCCCAATGACAGATTCCGGAATATAACGGCCAAACCCGACGTGTGTTTTTAGCGGCTGGACTGGAGACTGGGCGGGATGTGTGGGACCGGGCGACCGCGTGACGACAAGAATGGCGAACAAGGCAAGGTTGACGTACGGAATAAAAAAGAGAGCCACCAACCAGGGCTGCAGATCAAGTGTATTTAATCGTCGATGCGTCATTAGGACGCCAATGAGAATAAAGGGGAGCGCTAAGGCCAGCATGGCGGCGAAAAAGACAGCATCCTGCTTCGCTAAACCAGCCAGATAAAAGGCATTGGATCCTGTCCAATAATCCGTTATGAGCCACTGGCGGTGAAAAACATGGTGCGCCAAAAGTGAATCCAGAGTAAATTTCACTATAAATGTCCCGAAGCCTATGAAAAAATACCTGACTCCGCTTAAGGGGCGATCCAGATATCCACGCAATAATGAAGTCATTGGCAATTCTCCTGTTTTGATTTCAGCCACCAACCGATTAAACCGCAAAGCGTGAAGCCCAGGGCATTAAGCGTTCCATGCCAACGTGCCATCTGGGGGATTGATAAGGCGGCCCAATCGAAGTAGTCCGTGATGCCGTAGATCGCTGCTAGCATCATGCCGATGGCAATGGAGCATGATGAGATTTGAAGCGCAAGGCGAGGCCAACGGTTTTCCATGCGCCGCGTCAAAACAAACTGCATCACGGCCAGCGTGACCAGAGTGGAACAGAAGAAAACGATGGCGACCATTTTAAGGAGGGGAAAAAAGACGAAACCTGCAGCAATGAGCGGCGTGCCGAAGAGAGAACCTAAAACAATCCACCGTTGCACCCAAGAATGTTCCGGTAAACGACGCGTCACTTCCCCGGCTAGAATAGACGCCCCAAACCCCGAAAAATGGAAGTGGACCGCCGTTAAGAGGACAATGGGTTCGCCAAATCCCCCCGGATTAATCCCCGCCCGTGAAGCGAAGAGCCAAACCGCGCCTATCGGCAAGTAGGCTAAGGCGGCTGAATAGCATATCGTGGGGAATCTCCATCCGCCGCTGATAAACCGTAAAAGCCCCGTCAAACCTAAAAGACCGCCCAATAAGAGCCAGGGTATCGTTAGACCGGCCGCTAACAGCCCAGGCAACATTTTAAATGACACCACTACGCCGATGGCCGCAAATGGATGCACCCAGCGAGCGATCTGAAGCAGGACTTCTTGGTGTTTGTCGAATGTTTGTCTTCGAAGAAGTGAGAGACCCAGCGGTACCGCTATGACGGGCCCGCCCAAAAAGAGCGCAGGGATAAGCGCGAAGTTCATTAGGATTTCCACATAGCGGCAGTCGCGAAGACCCCCGCCAGGAAAAGAAATGCAAGCGTGAATCCGATGTCAGCCGGACGATTCAGTTTTTTAGCGGCATCGTCATAATAGAAGCGTTGGATAAAAACGCGGATTCCCCAAAAGAGAGCCATCCAACTACTCATAAATCGAGCAAGACCTTTCCCGCTGGCCAATTCCGACGGATATAGAAAGCATAAAGTAGAAAAAGTCAGCAGAACCCAGACAATATATACGGAGTGGACAATGAATACTTGTCGGACGATGGGTGAGAGCTTCTTAAGGTTTTCAGCATAGGCCAATTTCTTAGGGATGAAAATATTTGCGAAGGCAATAAGAACCTGGACGAGTCCTGCAAATTGAATGGCTGGAATAAGATGCGTCATGTTATTCGCCTCCCTTCAGGAAGAGTACACTGTTCTCCCAAGCGGTAACGGTTTCGGGCGATCCAACGATATCCGTTTTCAAGTACGGCGTAAATGCCAGGTAAGTGCCCAAAAAAATACAAAGGCCAAGTCCACGCACTTTTTCTAGCAATATAAAGCCAAGCGTCAACCCCACCCAAAACCTTGCCTGTTCTTGAGAGGAGTTTCATTTCTTGAAGCGGGTCTTTTCCTGTATCTTTGAGATGGTCTTGAACCCAATCTGTTTGTAGCGGTGCAAGGCCGAAGCCAAGACGATGCAACCAGTGCTCAAGTCGCTTAATCCAACCCGTGCAAAAGCTGCACTGGCCATCGTAGAAAACCCAGCCCGCAGGGTCTTTAAAAGTGTCTTTTGATTTCAGAAACATAGGTTTTACCCAGAGTCCTTTTGTTATCTCGAATCCATTGGCTTAAGCGTGTCTTCCCTAACGGGACGTGTTGGGAAACTAGCAGATCGTCCATCAATCCACGGATTTCCTCTTGCGTTAATACGACGTCTCCAAGGAATCGGCCTAAGAGTGCGGTAACACCATAGGTCAGCGAAGGCGATAAATGTAGTAGATGGATTGTTCTGTCGATTTCTCCTGCGATCAAAAGCACTAACTCGTTAAATGTAAACGTCTCCGGTCCTATGGCGTCTTGTATTGAATTACTTTTTCCCTGTCCGGCTTGGACTAAGGCGTCGGCAAAGTCTTCCACGTAAATCGGCTGGAGCCGGTACTTGCCATTTCCAGGGACTGCAAAAAAAGGAAAGTGGCGAACCATCCATGCAATATTGTTGATCAGAATATCTTCTTTTCCGAAGATAACCGTAGGACGCAAAATGGCATACGGGAGCCCGGTTTCGATCAGGGCTTGTTCGACTTGAGCTTTCCCTGAGTAATAGGTAAGCGGGGAATCTTTGGACGGATTGGCAATGCTGACATGAACGATTCGCCCGATCCCTGCCTTTTTTGCTGTTTGAAATAAGGTGCGCGAGTTATGCACGGCCTTCTCATAGGTCAGAGAACCATAAGGATATCTCACCCAATAGGTGCAATAGAGTGTATCGGCGCCCTGGAGATGTTTGAGGAGACGATCCGGCTGTTCAAAGTCGTATGGAAATGTCGACACTTGGCTGGCAAAAGGGTCGGGCCTACCGGGATGGCCGGTCAGAGTACGGACTTGCCTGCCGGCCGCAAGAAGTCTTTGGGCCACATGCTTGCCCGTATAACTGAAGGCTCCAGTGATAACGTCGATGCCTCTGTCCATAGGCCGGGTCCTTTAAATCGAAACTTTCACTACTTTCTGAAACTACTATAACATTAAAATAGCGAAGTTTCAAGGCCTAAGGTCTGGTCTCTTTTAGGGGAGTCTTTACGACTTATCGGGATTCACAAACCTCCGCCAGCTGGTTGAGCGTCATCGTCCATCCTTGTTTGGCTCCAGCAGAAGCGTGTTTAACGGTGGGTGTTATCACGTAGAAGGTTTGGCGAGCATGGACTTTGGTTTTGGACCCCACTTCTTCAAAGGTGACAACCGTCAAGATATTGTCCGCGGGATCCCCTTGAAATTCGCCATTCCAGGAGAGCTTGGCGGGCGGCACAATCTCGCGATAGGTTCCTGTAAAAGGAAAATCTTCCCCGTTAGGGCCGCGCATAGCCATAGCGAACTTCCCGCCCGGGCGAAAGTCCATCTGATTCACAATTAATTGAAAGGGTTTGGGTGCAAACCACTTAACGATTTGTTCTTGCTTAGTCCACGCCTCGTACACGCGCTCGCGTGGGGCATCGATCACTCGGGTGAACTCGAATTCGATGGCAGGTTTAGTCGGATTCATGTTTTTTCTCCTTTATTTCTTCGTTGGGTTTGGTTTCGGCCAAAAAGGCTGCCAGGCTATCTAATTGTTTCTCCCAGAACTGACGGTGTTGTTCGACCCATTGGGTAGCATCTTCCAAGGGGCGCGGCTGCAAGCGACAGCGGAAGGTTCGGCCTGTCTTTCTCCGGACCATGATTCCCGCCTTTTCCAGGATTCGGACATGCTTGGAAATCGCCGGCAAGGACATCTCAAAAGGTTTGGCCAGCTCCGTCACGGAGTATTCTCCCGTCGCGAGGCGCTGAATGATCGCCCGGCGGGTGGGATCGGCCAGCGCGCCGAATGTTTTGTCAAGAATGAGGGATGAATAGTTAACCATATGGTTAACTATATGTTATGATCGGATTCTTGTCAAGACCTACTCCATTGCATTTCTTGCTAGAATTCGAATTGAGAGGGTAAAACCTTCGCTCGTAAGTTGGCTCATCGGATTACTTGTTAAGGGGGATGGCCATGTTTAAAGAATTTAAGGAATTTGCCATGCGCGGAAGTGTTGTAGACCTGGCGGTCGGTGTTATTATCGGCGCTGCCTTCGGCAAGATAGTTTCCTCGCTGGTGAATGATATTTTGATGCCACCTCTTGGCATGCTGATTGGCGGGATCGATTTCAGCGATATGGTGCTGACGCTCAAGGCGCCGATCGGTAACGCGAAACCTGTGATGGTGCATTATGGGGTTTTTATCAACAACGTGATCGACTTTATGATCGTGGCCTTCTGTATTTTTCTAGTTGTCAAAGGAATGAATGCCCTGAAAAGAAGTGAGCCTGCGCCCGCTCCAGAATCCACCGAAAAATCCTGCCCCCAATGCTGCATGGTTATCCCCATCCAGGCCAAACGCTGCGGGCATTGCACTTCGACCATCGCATAAAAAGGAGATCATTATGGTAATCAAAATACTCTTAGGTCTTGTTGTCCTCGGGGTCGTTTTTGCTGTCATTGTGTCGATGCGGCCTACGGACTTTCGCATCACTCGGACGGCTTCCATCGCTGCCCCGGCGTCCGTGGTGTTTGGCCAGGTGAATGACCTGCACAAATGGAATGACTGGTCCCCCTGGGCAAAAATGGATCCGAACGCCAAGAATTCATTTGAAGGGCCACTCTCCGGGGTCGGTTCCAAAATGAGCTGGGACGGGAATAATAAGGTAGGGGCGGGCAGTATGACAATTACAGATAGCCACCCGAACGATCTCGTCCGCTTAAGGCTTGAATTTTTGAAGCCCTTCGCCGCGACCAACACAGCCGAATTCACGTTCACGCCGCAGGGCCAGCAGACGCTCGTGACCTGGAGCATGTCGGGCAAAAACAATTTCATGGGTAAGGCGATCGGCCTTTTCATGGATTGCGATAAGATGGTGGGCGGCCAGTTCGAACAGGGTTTGGCCAACATGAACTCTATCGTCCAGAAAGCTTAAGCCCTGTCCGGATGATGCGATGGAAATTCTGGACGAACTCTACCGTTCCGAATCGCGACGAATACTGGCCACACTGATCCGCCTTCTTGGCGACTTTGATCTGGCCGAAGATGCGCTGCATGAAGCCTTCAGGGCCGCTCTTGAGCAATGGCCCAAAGAAGGCGTCCCCGCCAACCCGAGCGCCTGGCTGATCTCTACAGGCCGATTCAAAGCGATCGATCGTCTTCGGCACACACGATCAGAAGCCCCTCTGGAGAGTATTCCGGAACCGGCGGACGTCGGTGCGCCTGACGTTGAAGAGCCAGCGGGCGAAGGCGTTGAGGACGACCGGCTGCGACTCATCTTCACCTGCTGTCATCCGGCCCTGGCGTCTGAAGCGCGTGTGGCACTCACCTTGCGAGAAGTATGCGGGTTGACCACTGAAGAGATCGCCAAAGCATTTCTAACCACTCCCTCCACTCTGGCACAACGCATTGTACGTGCCAAAACGAAAATCAAAGAGGCTCGCATCCCGTATCAAGTTCCCTTGGGCGAGGAATTATCCGAGCGGCTGGATACGGTATTGCAGGTGATTTACCTCGTGTTCAATGAAGGGTATTCGGCTTCCTCAGGGGAGTCACTCACCCGGTCCGACCTTTCTGGGGAAGCGATCCGTTTGGGACGGTTGCTCATGCAGCTCCTTCCCGAACCAGAAGTGAAGGGGCTTCTCGCCCTCATGCTTCTCAACGAATCCCGCCGGCCGGCTCGTACCTCGCCCCAAGGGGAATTGGTTTTGTTAGATCATCAGGATCGCCAGCTCTGGAGCCGGGATCTGATCCAGGAAGGCCAGGCGCTGGTGGAGCAGGCCTTGGTGTCGCGCCGTTTCGGTCCTTATACGCTACAAGCCGCCATTGCTGCTGTGCATGCCGACGCTTCGGACGCCGCGGCGACTGATTGGGCCCAGATTGTGGCGCTCTATAATCTTCTTATACGAATGGCCCCCTCGCCCGTGGTCGAACTGAACCGGGCTGTGGCGGTCGCCATGAAGGACGGACCCTCCGCTGGACTCGAACTTGTGGATGACATTCTCGCGAGAGGGGAGCTGGAAGACTATCATCTAACGCATTCTGTGCGAGCTGATTTCTACAGGCGGTTGGGGAAGATGGCAGAAGCGCGCGCTGCTTATCATCAGGCGCTGGCCCTCACGCAACAGACCCCCGAACGGCAATTCTTAGAAAAACGTCTTCATGAATTAGGCTGATTTCTAGATGGGAATCGTTATTTGTCGATTTTACCCCTGATCGTACGACTAATGAGTGAAGCACCAATAAATCAAAAGGAGAAATAACATGCGATTCATGGTCTTAATGATTCCCGACGTATATCAAGGTGGTAAGAAAGTTGATCCTCACTTTTCTCCCCCTACCGAAAAAATGGAGCAAATGGGCCGATTTAATGAAGAACTGGGGAAGTCCCTTAAGCTTCTTTCGCTGGATGGCCTTCAGCCTGTTAGTGAGGGAGCGCGTCTTGCCTTTTCTAAAGGAAAGGCTCAAGTGACGGACGGTCCGTTTGTGGAATCGAAGGAAGTACTCGGCGGTTATTGGATGATTGAAGCAAAGTCGAAGGAGGAAGTTGTTAATTGGATGAAGCGCTGCCCGGCCGATGACGGCGATGTGATTGAGATTCGTCGGGTATTCGAGATGTCGGATTTCCCGGCCGAACAGAAGAAACGCTAGGGGGACTTTATGAAATATTTCTGTTTCGGTTATTTGGACGTCAAAAATTGGGAGACCAAGTCGAATAGCGAACGAAATGCCATGATCGATGACTGTTTCGCCTACGATGCCACCCTCAAGAAGAATGGGCATTGGGTATACGGAGAAGGGTTGCAAGGTCCTGATAACGCCACCACTCTCCGCTATCAAAATGGAAAAGTTTCGATCACGGACGGCCCCTATGCGGAGACCAAAGAATTATTAGGGGGTCTCTTAATTATCGAAGCCAAAGATCTGAACCATGCCATCCAATTGATATCTAAGCATCCAGGAGTAAAGATGGGCACTTGGGAGATCCGTCCGGCTCAAGACATCGAGCCCATGATGCGCGAGAGTGAGCAGCGTCGCTCCACGATTAAATAAAGGCCGTAGCCTACTGACGGATTAGCTAGAACGGACGAAGGTAGCCGCGGGCGCAGAAAATCCACGCCAGAGCGATGGTGAGGACAGCTAAAGTCCACTTCTTGGTAGAGACTTTAAGTAGGCGTTGGTACGAAATACTAAAAATGATACCGGCCGCGAGATCAAAGACATCGAGCGGTCTAAGCCAAAGAAGAGCGTTTAGAATTGTGAAGGGATTAGGAATTACGCCAAACAAATTGGCGATGGCGCGCACCACAATGGGGATCGAAGTCCATCCAAGAATCCAAAATGCCTGTTCCAACTCGAGCTGAATTCGAAAAAGTGCACTAACTCCGATCAGAAGCCCTAAAGCAAGAGCCCAGCCAGCCGCAATTGATGTCATCGTTTGAAAACTGTCGAATCTCGCCGCGGCCCCCCCAAGAAACACATGCGCAGTAAATAGGATGGCCACGATAAATAAACGAGAGGGTATATTCTTTGGTTCAGCGACGGGCTCTAATGGCAAGGTTGATTCATAAGCGGTCTGAAAAGATTCCTGCGGGGCCGCATCAGGCAAAGTTGTTACTTCAGGAACAGGGACTTGTTCTTGTGTTGGAACTTGTTCTTGAGCGGATGGTGAATATTCTGAGCGAGGCATTTCGGGTTCTGTGTCGGCCTGGTCTGGTTCTATGGTGATCGGAGCAGGGATTGTCTCAGTCAGAGGTTGTTCTTTGCTGGCATTTTGTTCGCTGATTTCAATGAGGTGGCGCACGCGATCACCTAGTTCCAGGACATTAAATGGCTTCAGGATGTAATCATTGGCGCCCATTGATTTTCCGATCAGTTGCTGATTGGGGAAACGGGCGGACCCTGTCATCATGATGATGGGGATGGACCGTGTGATGGGATTTTCCCGGAAGCGCCCGACCATTTGAAATCCTGTGGCATCCGGTAGCATGACATCCAGGAAAATCAATTCAGGAGGTGTTGACGTGGCGTGCTTGAATCCTTCTTCGGCGAAATGAGCAACGGTGACCTCATGGCCCTCGTTCGTGAGATGTTCCTCAAGTAGACGAGTGACAGATGGATCGTCATCGATCACGAGCAGACGTGACATGAACCTCCCGTATTATACACATGGAATTCTGAAGCGCCTCCGCCTCAGAAATTGTAAAAATGATGCCTTCTAATTTAGGCTAAGATTATCAGACCATTGTTGCGCATGCAACATAAAAAAAGACCTCTATTTCTAGAGGTCTTTTTTATTAATCTGTGGCTACGACTAACGACTGGTTCGATTAATACCGGTTGCCGCCGCCGAATCCGCCGCGTCCGCCGCCGCTGCTGCCGCGTCCGCCGCCGTATCCGCCGCCGCCGTTGCCGCCGCCGAATCCGCCGCGTCCGCCGCCGAATCCACCGCGTCCGCTACCAGATTTCTCTGGGCGTGGGCGAGCTTCGTTGACCGTCAATTCACGATCGCCGACCTTGGACTTGTTCATCTTTTCGATGGCTGCTTTCGCTTCATCCTCTGAGCTCATTTCGACAAACCCGAATCCGCGAGAACGTCCGGTTTCCATGTCCGTGATGAGCTTTGCGCTCACGATTTGGCCATGGGCCGAAAATAATTGATGCAAATCATCTTCGGTTGTGTCGAACGGCAAATTTCCAACATACAGTCTCTTTTCCATTTTCTATGTGTCTCCTAGTAAGGGCCTATAGGCCCATCAATGCCAATCAAAGTGCCGAAATCCGCTGGAAGTCTCAATCAGGGAAGCGTGCCTTCGAAGTGGGAACTACAACTGGACGGGGCGGTGTAACTACCTCAACCTGTCTGAATCAGTATGCCAGATTGAATGAGATAAAAGCAAGGGCTGAAAATATGCTAAAATTCGTTATGTCCAACTGCCCCACATGCAAGTTAAAAAAATCCCGCTGGGCCTCCGTCAATGGCTTTGTCATTGGCAATAAAGTGTATTGCTGCATTGGCTGCGGCTTTTCCGGATGTCTCTGCATTCCAAAACCTGTTCGCAAAAAGACACCGCCGTCACCACCTTCCGCCGTTTCTCGTTAATTCAATTCGTTCGATTTCTAGACAGGATTTGCAGTAAATTCGTAAGCATCGTACCCCGTCAACTTTGCTGTCACGAAACGCCCACCCCGGGCCACACTCTGCGGCAAGCGGACGATGGCGTCAATTTCAGGAGCTTCCCGGCGGGTACGGCCAAGAACCGTATCGCCTTCCGTTTCTTCCAAAAGGATGGTTTCAGTAGTTCCTAGCCGCGTCTGGGCTTTGGTATGAGCGACGTCGTAGTAGGCGTTTGTGAGAGTAGTCAACCGATCCTTCTTTAATTTATCTGAAATCTGGTCAGATCGTTTTGCGGCCGGAGTCCCTTCTTCTTTGGAATAAGCGAAAGCGCCCAAATAGTCAAACCAGCCCTCCTGGATGAAACTGACCAGTCGTTTAAATTGCGCAGAGGTTTCGCCAGGAAACCCGACAATGAACGTCGTTCGCAAGGTAAGCTGCGGCGCTTTGGCTTTTATCCGTTCCAATAATTTTCTCAGCCCAATTTCGTCGGTTTTTCTCTGCATCTGTGATAAGACATCCGTGTCGATATGCTGAAAAGGCATGTCCAGATAGGGGAATTTATCCGGTTGCTCGGCTAGGACGGAAAGAAGGTCGTCCGTAAATGAGGCCGGGTGCATATACATCAGCCGGATCCAGCGGACGCCGGGTGTCTGAGCAATGGAACGAAGAAGCGCCGGCAGACGCCCGGTAGACTTCGCATCTCTTCCCCAGTCCCCCGTATCCTGCGCGATCACGCTGAACTCTTCGACCCCCCGGGCGGCCAGTTCCTGTACTTCCCGAAGGATGGTTTCTTCGCTTCTGCTCTGGACACCACCGCGAAGGCGTGGAATGACGCAGAAAGAACAGGGGTGGCTGCAGCCCTCAGAGAGGCGCAAAATCCCTGTTGGCCCGATTATGTCGCGCGGCAAGATACCATCAGGATTCATAAAGCCCCCGGGATTGGCCCGATCCATAAAGCGTTTGCGTGGTTTTTCCAGAAGATCCGCCACCTGGGCGAGCTGGCCGGTTCCCAGAAAGGCGTCCACCTCCGGCAATTCTTTAAAGATCTCTTCGCCATGCTGCTGAACAAGGCAACCCGTGACGATTAGTTGTTTGCCTTCCGTTTTCATTTTTCCGGCCTGAAGAATCGTGTCGATCGATTCCTTTTTGGCGGCTTCAATAAAAGAACAGGTATGGACGACGATCGTGTCGGCGTCAGCGGCATCTGCAACGATTTCATGCCCGCGGGATTTGAGAAGCCGGCTTAAATTGGATGTGTCAGCCATGTTTTTTAAACAGCCGAGCGTGACGATGGAGATTTTTTTGGATTCCATAAATTAGAGTTCTGTGATTTGGCGCTTTTTCAGAAGCTCGGCCACGTGCTTAATGACCTCGGCTTCGGATTCCTTCCCGGTTAGCCGCAGATCTGCCGGGCTTACGGCGGCGCTGGTGGAATTAATTTCGACAGCTAGAACCAAAAAGTCCGGAATCAGGGCCTGCACGGCCGCAAAGTCGGCGAGCCCGATTGCATTGGTAGTGGAGATAACAAGATGGCCGGCATCCAGTAGGAGATGCGCGACTTCCGCGAACCGACGGACCAGTTCCGTTTGCGTCGATTGCATCCAAACCATGTCCGCATCCACTCCCAGAAGGACATTGGTGCCATCCAACATATAAGCCGACATGCCCTTTTCAAAAAGCGCTTTTTCCACCGCGCGGGCATATTTGTGTTTGCCGACGCCGGCTTTCCCGACAAACATCAAGAGAGCCGGGCGGTGGCCAAGCTTGGCGCTTCGGGCTTCCTGCAGGACTCCGCCGCGAATCCAGTTAAAATCGCGAAGTTGAGCCTGCGCACGCAGGTCTTCCTTTTCATCCTTCTCGGCACTAATAATGATGCCGCCGCCGGCGATGTCGTAGCCATCCACAATGACGAAGCGTCCCGTAGCTTCACTATCGGCAATAGAATCAAAAGCGATGGGCTGACGCGTTTCCAGCACCAGATCAGCGACATCATGTCGACCAACCTCTTTTTTGTCGAGATTACTGCCAGCCTCTGAGGCGTCAATCACTTTATTGATTTTCTGAATACGAACGGAGACAGCTTGCGTGTGGATCTTGAGTTTGTAATCGCGGTTCGGAGAAAAAGGTTTTTTGCCGAGCCAAATCAGATTCGCTCTCAGGCGCGTCGAGACTTGGGGAGCTTGTTCGGCGTGAGCCATGATTTCTCCACGTGTCACATAAATTTCTTCGCTTAAGGTAAAACCCGTTGACCATCCGGCTTCAATTTCCTTGCGAGCCGGGCCATTAAACACCTCAATTGTCTTGATGGTGCTGGACTTGGTGGAAGGATAAAAGACCACGCGGTCACCCACCTTCGCTTTTCCAGATTCGATGCGGCCGGCGATGATGCGACGATCATCGCCTTCACTCACAAACTTGTAGACGGCCTGCACCGGCATGCGAAAAGACCGGTCGGATTTAGACGGAGCTTTTTTAAAACTATCCAACGCTTCAAGCAGCGTGGGGCCTTTGTACCAGGCCATCTGTTTACTTCGCGTAGCGAGATTTTCTCCGTTGACGGCGCTAACCGGGATAAATTGGGTTGGGGTCACGGCGCTGATTGAGCTTAAAAAGGCGCGGTATTCTTTTTCGATCTTATCGAAGTGGGATTGGCTGTGCTCCACGAGGTCCATCTTGTTCACGAGCACCACCACCTGGCGGATGCCAAGCATGGAGAGGATGTAGCCGTGTCGTCGGCTGTTCTCGCGAACGCCTTCTTTGGCATCAATCACCAGGACGGCCGCTTCGGCGCGCGCGGCGCCGGAAATCATGTTCTTTAAGAATTCAATATGGCCGGGGGCATCGATGATGATGTATTCGCGCTTGGACGTTTTGAAGAATGATCGTGCCGTATCAATCGTAATGCCCTGATCCTGCTCATCTGTAAGGGCATCCAGCAGGAAGGCGTATTCAAAAGGTTTCCCGGTGCGCTCGCATTCTTTGCGTACCGCTTCCAGTTTTCCTTCCGGAAGGGATCCGGTATCTGCCAGGAGCCGGCCGACAACCGTGCTCTTCCCGTGGTCGACATGGCCGACTACGACGATATTCATCTGATCCAGAATGGCTGAAGCCACCGCGGTTTTCATTACATGTATCCTTCGCGGCGCAATTCTTCCAGCCCATGCTTCCCGTCCTGCAGGCGGCCGGAGCGTTCCGCGATGTTCTTGAGCTTCCCGCTTTTCAGTTCGGCAATGATGTCGTCCACGTTTTTGGCCTTGCTCTGGATCGGCGCTTGGCAAGGTGCGCATCCGAGGGAGCGGTAGCGGGTTCCGGTACCTTGGTCATAGTAAAGGGATACGGTGGGGATATTCTCCCGCTTGATGTACTCCCAGATGTGCAACTCCGTCCAATCGAGGAGCGGGTGGATCCGCACATGTGTGCCGGGGGCAAAATCGGTCTTGAACTGATTCCAAAATTCCGGCGGCTGCTCCCCAACATCCCAGAGATTGTTTTTGTCGCGGGGGGAGAAATAGCGTTCTTTGGAACGGCTGCCTTCTTCGTCGGCTCGCGCGCCAACAATAACTCCGTGGTAGGGTTCTTTGTCTGTATCCAGTTCATATTTCCCCGTTTTCAGATTTAACCGTTGGCGTGGCCAGCTGCCATTCAGAGTATTGGTGAGCGCTTCTCGTTTGAGCAGGCCACAGCATTCCAACCGCGAGACTTTCGCGGGGTCGTCTTCGGGAAGGTTTTGGGTAGCGGGGAAAGTCTTGCCGGCTTTGAGCGCGGCGGCATTTTGCCCGACTATCATCGTCAGGCGGTATTCCATGGCCAGCTTGTCCCGGTAGGTAATCATTTCGGGGATCTTATAGCTCGTATCGATATGGACCAAAGGAAAGGGGACATGGCCAAAGAATGCTTTGCGGGCGAGCCAGAGAAGAACGGTCGAGTCTTTCCCAACCGACCAAAGCATGCAGAGCCGCTCGAAGTGGCGGAAGGCCTCCCTCAAGATATAAACGCTCTGTTGTTCCAGCTGATCTAGGTTATCCATCGTAAATTTGTGGGGTCCCGTCGGAAAGGAACGGATGCCTATTTTACCAGATTCAGAGCAGCTCGCAGACAGCCTTCCCAACCTCTTCGGTGGTAGCGGGTTTGCCTTTAGGCTTTAAATCGGCCGTCACTTTACCGCTATCTAATACTTTCTCGATCGCCATATTGACCACGGCGGCTTCTTTAGTCAGCCCAAAGCTGTATTCGAGCATCGCAGCCACCGATCCAATGGCGCCCAGGGGGTTGGCTTTGTTCTGACCCGCGATATCGGGGGCCGAGCCATGGACGGGTTCGTAGAGCCCAGCCCAGACGCCTGGTCGGATGGGGTCGCCGATAGAGGCCGACGGGAGCATTCCGATCGAGCCGGCCAAAACAGATCCTTCGTCGCTGAGAATGTCCCCGAACATATTTTCCATTAGAACGATATCGAAGCGTTTGGGATTGAGGATGAGCTGCATGGCGCAGTTGTCGACCAAAATATGTTCCAAGGCGACATCGGAATAGTCCTTCGCGACCTCTGTGACGACTTTCCGCCAAAGCTGGGACACCTCTAGTACGTTCGATTTATCCACGCTGGCGAGTTTTTTGCGACGTTTGCGCGCCAGTTGAAACGCCATGCGGGCTACGCGCTCGATTTCGGCACGGGTGTAGGCCATCGTATTGACGCCGCGTTCATCGGGTCCGGAACCAGAAATCCCACGCGGAGTGCCGTAATAGAGTCCCCCGGTCAGTTCCCGGACGATGATCATGTCGGTCCCTTCCACAAGATGGTTCTTTAGGGGGGAAGAATCGATCAGAGCCTTGTAGGCCCGGACGGGACGCAGGTTGGCATAGACTTTGAGGGCCTTGCGGATACCCAAAAGGCCCTTTTCCGGTCGTTTTTCTGGGGGTGCATTATCAAACTCGGGTAGCCCAACCGCCCCCATCAAAGTCGCATCTGCCTGAAGGGCCAATTTTTCCGTTTCCGGTGGAAATGGAGAGCCTGTTTTTTTGATGGCAATGCCACCCAAAAGTCCTTCATTTTGAGAGAGTTTATGCCCAAACTTGGTGGTAATCCGCTCCAGGACCCGGACGGCCTCGCGGGTAACCTCGACGCCGATACCGTCGCCTGGCAAAATTAAAACATTGATATCCATGTGATCCGCATTATAATAAAAGCACAGGGGGCAGCCCGCCACCTCTGCACGTCAAGTTGTCCCATTTGGCTGTTCCCCCAAACATAAGGATTTTGAGGAAGTTAGGAAAGGGAGGGATATTCCTTTTGCACCCCGTTTCGTCCATTCGCCGTTTCCTTGCGGATATCTCAATTCCGCGTAAGCTCGCCATTATGATCGGGCTGTTCTGCTCGATTCTTTTCGTCATTCTTGTACTCAGTTTTTCGGGATTGGCGATCCTATCCAGTGTGCGCGCCTATATTGGCGGGGAAGGGCTCTGGTCCAAGGCGCAAAAACAGGCAGTCATGAAACTAGGTCGCTATGCCTGGTCCCATGACGAAAAAGAATACAACTCCTATTTAGACGTCCTGAAAATCCCACTGGGAGACAAACAGGCCCGCTTGGAGCTGGAAAAGACTAATCCAGAATATCTAGCCGCTCAAACTGGTTTTTTGCGTGGCGGCAATCACCCCAAAGACATCCCAGGCATGATTGTCCTGTTCCGTCGCTACCATCGGGTGAGTTATCTCCGCACGGCCATTGCCATCTGGACAGAAGCCGATGGTCTCATTGAAAATCTGCAAAAGGTCGGAGTTCAAATTCATACCCTCATGCATACTCCGCACCCGTCCCCTGTGCGTCTGGAAAAACTCTTGATTCAGGTTCAAGATATTAATACGCAGTTGACCCCTCTTGAAAACGCCTTTTCAGCGGTTCTGGGAGAGGGTGTTCGAAAGATGCAAGAAATCCTGGTCACGAGTATGGTCCTGGTCGCCACGGGTCTATTGGCTGCGGCGCTCTTCATTGCCTTTGTGATTTCGAGACATTTGTGTGATGAAATCGATCAGTTACGCGATGGTGCCGCCCGGATTGCCAGCGGGGATTATTCCATCACGCTGAATGTGAGTTCAAAGGATGAAATTGGGGATCTTTCGCGCATGTTTCAGAAGATGGCCGAGCAGCGTCAGGAGGCGGAGCGGCAAAAAGACCAACTCCTCATCAATGTTTCGGCCGCCAACAAGGAATTAGAAGCGTTCAGCTACTCTGTCTCGCATGATTTGCGAGCGCCATTACGCGCCATTGAGGGATTCAGTCGGGAGGTCATTGCGAACTGTGAATCCAGCCTGGATGCTCGTAGCAAAAGTGATCTGCAGCGTATCCGTTTCGCCGCGCAGCGCATGGCCCAGCTGATTGATGATCTCCTCGAATTTTCTCATATATCGCGCAGTCAGCTTAGCCGCCAAACGGTGGATGTCAGTGCTCAAGTCGAGGACATTATCGGGTCTCTTCGGGCCTCTGAGCCGGCGCGTACGGTGGACTGCAAAATCGCCCCTCATTTGGTTGCCGAAGGAGACCCTCGGTTGCTTCAAATCGCCCTGACCAATCTCGTCCAAAACGCTTGGAAATTCACTCAGAAACAGCCTCGTCCAATCATTGAGTTTGGAACCGTTGCGCAGAATGGAAACCACCCCTTCTATGTGCGTGATAATGGTGTTGGGTTTAATATGGACTATTCCGGAAAACTCTTTAAACCCTTCCAACGTTTGCATGACATCAAAGATTTTCCCGGCACAGGCATTGGATTGGCTATTGTTCAACGGATTATTGAGCGGCATGGCGGTCGGATCTGGACGGAAGCCGAAGAAAACAACGGGGCGGTCTTTTATTTCACACTATCGTGATCCTGGAAAAGAGATGAAAGAATGCCGGATATAAAAAACAAAATTGTTCTTCTAGTGGAAGACAGCGAAGACGATATCGAGCTGACACTGCGATCGTTCGATAAAAATAAGATCGCCAATAAGATTGTGGTGACACGTAGCGGACAAGAGGCGCTCGATTACTTATTCGCGCAGGGCTCTTATGCAAACCGGGGTCTTGCTGATTTGCCTATTGTCATATTCCTGGATTTGAAGCTGCCAAGAATCGATGGGTTCGAAGTCCTGCGCCAGATTCGCGCCAATCCTCTGACGAAATACATTCCCGTGGTCATCCTATCCACGTCTTCGCAGGTGACGGACAAAATCCAGAGCTATGACAGCGGGGCGAACAGCTATGTGAGAAAACCTGTCGATTTCGATCAGTTTGTTGAAGCGGCGCGCCAATTAGGAATCTATTGGCTTTTGATCAATGAACCCGTGCCCATTGTGGAGTCCAGATAAGGAGACATGCGATGTCATTTCAGGTACTTCTCATCGAAGACAATGCCGATGATGTTGAATTGGCAATGCGTGCCATCAAAAAAATCGGTTTATCTGATCAAGTCAAAACCTTCGGGAATGGGGAAGAGGCTCTGGAGTATCTTTTTGGACAGACTGACGAGGATTTGCCCCGGATCATTCTTCTCGATTTGAATCTGCCCAAAACACCCGGTCTGGACGTTTTGCGTCAAATTCGTCTCCATGAAAAGACTCGCGCGATCCCTGTCGTGATTCTGACCGTCTCACGCAAGGAACCGGATCTGTTGCAGAGCTTTACGATGGGGATCAGTGATTATCTGATCAAACCGTTGGAGGCTGACCGCTTTATTCAGATCTACAAAAAATATGTGAAGAGCTATCCGGCATGACAAAAACGACAAAAATTCTTCTTCTTGCCGCCGGTTATGTTTTCTTAGCCAAGGCGGGTCTGCGCCTGGCTTCCGTGAACGCGAGCGCAACGGCCGTCTGGCCAGCCGCGGGGTTGGCATTAGCAATCCTTTTCATGGAAGGGTATGAGCTCTGGCCGGGAGTGTTTATCGGTGCGTTTATTGCGAATCTCACTACCGCTGGGACCATCTTGACCTCGTTGGGCATCGCGACCGGAAATACGCTGGAAGGACTCCTTGCCGCTTATGCCGTGCGGCAATATGCCGGGGGTCGCCAGGTCTTTGACCACCCTGCGAATATCTATAAGTACGCAGCCCTGGCGGCGCTCGGTAGCCCGATGGTGGCCGCCACCATTGGCGTCACGACTCTGATCGTTGGCGGATTTGCCCCTCCGAATGAATTCGGCACGATCTGGCTGACGTGGTGGCTCGGGGACGCCGGAGGAATATTCTTAACGGCTCCACTTCTCGTCCTCTGGATGCTCAATCCTCGCTTGGCACGAATCCGTAAAAATGTTCTTGAAACCGTTCTCGTTTCCACCATCCTTTTCGCTCTGGCCATCATCACGTTTGGAGGCGGATTTTACCCCAGTCGGCTTCATTATCCTCTCGAATTTCTTTGCACCCCCGCCATTCTTTGGGCGGCTTTTCGCCTTGGCAAACGGCTCACCGCTACGATGACCTTCTTTCTATCCATGCTAGCGGTCTGGGGGACTCTGCACGGTCTCGGACCCTTTGCCCGCTGGTCGCAGAATGATTCGCTCCTGCTTCTCCAGGCCTACATGGGAGTTGTATCCATTATGAGCTTGGCTGTGGCGGCGGTGGTGGCCGAAAGAGAGCACGCTTTGCAGACCAGCGAAATCCGGTTTGCACGCCTGATGGAGTCCAATGTCATTGGGATTATCACAAGAGACAGTGACGGGCGCATTCTGGAAGCCAACGATACATTCTTGTCCTTGATCGGCTACAGTCGGAATGAAATGCTTGACGGCGACCTTCGTGATCAAGATTTAACGCCTCCCGAGTATCAGTCTCAGGTGGCTTGGGCTGATGAACACTTGCGGTCCAGCGGAGGTTACCAGGCGATAGAAAAGGAACTTATTCATCGCGAGGGGACCCGGATCCCGGTACTGATTGGAGCTGTTCGGATCGATGAATCTCCATTTCGTGCCGTCTGTTTTGTGATTGATGCGACCCATCGACGTCAGGCCATGGAAGCCCTACGCCAGGCTTATGACGAAATCGAAGTCCGGGTGGCCAAACGGACGGAAGAACTGTCACAGGTCAACTTCGAACTCTCCAAAGAAATCGCCCGGCGCCACCAGGCTGAAGCTGAGCTTAAAAACCTCTCTCTTTTGGATCCATTGACCGGTCTTTATAATCGGCGCGGTTTCCTGGCCTTGTCCGAACAACAGTGGCTTCAGGCCTATCGGGATAAACGTCCGTTGTTCCTCTTTTTCGCAGACGTCGATGGCTTAAAGACAATCAATGATACTCTAGGACATCATCGAGGGGATCAGGCGCTCATCGAGGCAGCCAATGTGCTGCGCCGGACGTTCCGAAAGTCGGATATCCTGTCCCGCATTGGCGGTGATGAATTCGCTGTGGTGGCCGCTCAGGCGCCTCTGGAGCAGGCGCAGGTCTATTTGGCACGGCTGCAAGAAAATATTGATGAAATCAATGCGACCAGTCATCTCCCTTTCAAACTTTCTCTCAGCATCGGAACCGCTGTTTTCGACCAGCAAGGCAAGTCCTCCGTACAGGAACTTATGCGCTTGGCTGATGAAGACCTCTACACTCACAAACATAGCCGAAATCCTTCCTAGCCCGTAGATTTGCAGTTTTTGTTATATA
>Ga0206903_10074_pt1 | contig 32265 bp, 25 predicted proteins | sample Alteio_BWOrgHeat_45_FD_152959 | JGI IMG/M metagenome (GOLD analysis project Ga0206903, IMG submission 152959) | Enriched cells from forest soil in Barre Woods Harvard Forest LTER site, Petersham, Massachusetts, United States -... | ecosystem: Environmental > Terrestrial > Soil > Temperate forest >... | reverse complement strand
CGACCGTGAAAGCGGCCATTCTCGATGAAGATTTCGTTGGTTCTCTCGCCGGCAATAATGACACCCGCAAGATAAATCCCGGGCACATTGCTTTCCAGACTCTGCGGATCGCATGCGGGACAGCGATCCTCGCCTTCAAGATTCACACCGAGCGCAGTCAGAAAGTCGAAATCGGGATGATAGCCGGTCATCGCAAACACGTAGTCATTCCTGAGTGTCAGCGACTCCACAGGCGTTTGCAGGGTGACCGTATCTTCGCTGATGCTCTCAACGCTGGTCTGGAAATACGCGGTGATTTCACCGTTCTTGATGCGGTTTTCGATGTCCGGCAAAATCCAGTACTTTACATGCCTGTGCATGGCCGGTCCACGATGCACCAGCGTCACACGCGCTCCATGGCGCCAGAGATCGAGCGCGGCAATAGCAGCAGAGTTCTTGCCACCGATCACCAGAACATCGAGATCGTAATACGGATGCGGATCGTCATAGTAGTGGTGCACTTTGGGCAGCTCTTCGCCCGATATGTCAAGGTAGTTTGGCAGATCGTAGTATCCCGTCGCCACCACGAGCTTGCGTGCGTAGTGTACAAACTTGCGTCCAAACCGGTCGGTGACATGCACCCGGAAATCGCCATCTGAGCCGGTAATCGAATCGACGTTCTGGTACTGGCGAATATCCAGCCGATAATGCTCCGCAACTTTGCGGTAATACTCCAGCGCCTCATTGCGTGTCGGCTTCTGGTTCACGCTGGGAAATGGAATGTCGCCAATTTCAAGCAGCTCCGGCGTGGTGAAAAACGTCATGTGAGACGGATAATGGAAGAGCGAATTGCACAGACAACCCTTGTCCACCAGAACGCTGCTCAGCCCCGCGCGCTGAGCTTCAATGGCGCAGGCCATGCCCGTCGGCCCGGCGCCGATCACGAGGACATCAAAAGTAACGCTCACCAGCTCATTGGCGTCCATCTTTTTAGATTAGACGATTTCCCGACAGGAATCACCGTCTGCCGCCTCTCGCGCATTCCATGCCCTGATTCATTTACCCTAAAAGCAGCAAAGGATTTTTAGTTTCCATGGCGACGATCAAGCAGGAAGACCTGATTCAGAGTGTTGCAGACGCTCTGCAGTACATCAGCTATTACCACCCGGTGGATTACATCACCAATCTGGCCAAAGCCTATGAACGTGAAGAATCTCCCGCGGCCAAGGATGCGATGGCGCAGATCCTCATCAATTCGCGCATGTGCGCCGAGGGCCATCGTCCCATCTGCCAGGACACGGGCATCGTCACCGTCTTCCTGAAAATCGGCATGGACGTTCGCTGGGATGCGGAGCTGACGGTCGAAGAGATGGTGAATGAAGGCGTGCGCCGCGCCTATCTCCATCCTGACAATGTGCTGCGCGCTTCGATTCTCGCCGATCCGGCGGGAGCGCGGAAGAACACGCGCGACAACACGCCGGCGGTCGTCAACGTGCAGCTGGTCAAGGGCGAGGATGTGGATGTCATCGTCGCGGCTAAAGGCGGCGGCTCGGAGGCGAAGTCTAAGTTTGCCATGCTCAACCCGTCCGACTCAGTAATCGAATGGGTGCTGAAGACGGTTCCCACCATGGGCGCGGGTTGGTGCCCACCCGGCATGTTGGGCATCGGCATTGGCGGTACTGCGGAAAAGGCCATGCTGCTGGCGAAGGAAGCACTGATGGATCCGATCGACATTCAGGACGTCATCGAACGCGGCCCGCAAAACAAGATCGAAGAGATGCGCGTCGAACTGTACAAAAAAGTCAACAACCTCGGTATCGGCGCGCAGGGTCTCGGCGGACTTACGACCGTGCTCGATGTAAAGATCCTTGACTATCCCACACACGCGGCCAACCTGCCAATCGCCATGATTCCCAACTGCGCGGCAACCCGGCACGCCCACTTTACGCTCGATGGCTCAGGTCCGGTCGCGCTCGATCCGCCGTCTCTCAAAGACTGGCCTGAACTGACATACGATACATCTTCGGCCCGCCGGGTCAACCTCGACACAGTAACGCGCGAAGAAGTGGCAACATGGAAGCCGGGAGAAGTTCTGCTGCTGAACGGCAAGCTGCTTACCGGACGCGACGCCGCGCACAAGCGCATGACCGATATGCTGAATCGCGGCGAAAAACTGCCCGTCGATTTCACGAATCGCTTTATCTACTACGTTGGCCCGGTCGATCCGGTGCGCGAAGAGGTGGTCGGCCCGGCAGGTCCCACCACGGCAACCCGCATGGACCAGTTCACGCGGCAGATGCTCGAACAGACAGGCCTGGTGGGAATGGTGGGCAAGGCCGAGCGCGGACCTGCGGCCATTGAGGCCATCCGCGACAATCGTGCGGTCTACCTGATGGCAGTCGGCGGAGCGGCGTACCTCGTCTCCAAGGCCATCAAGGCATCCCGTGTGTTGGCATTTGAAGACCTCGGGATGGAAGCCATCTACGAGTTTGAAGTGGCAGGTATGCCGGTTACGGTCGCCGTCGACTCGAAGGGCACCTCGGTGCATCAGACCGGGCCGAAGGAATGGCAGGCGCGGATACAGGCCAGCCTGGGTGGCGTTCCGATTCTTGCCTGATTGTGCGAGTCGGGCATCTAATCATTTGTGATGCCTGAGACTCGCAAGGAAAAAGATTCGCTCGGATTTGTCGAAGTCCCCGCGCGCGCTTATTACGGCGCGCAGACGGCGCGGGCAGTCGAAAACTATCCCATCTCCGGCATGCGCGCGCATCCGAAGCTGATCCGCGCCTTCGGCATGGTGAAGCGCGCCGCTGCTGAAGCCAACAAAGAGCTTGGGCTCCTCGATGCGCACCGCGCTGACGCCATCATCCAGGCAGCGCAGGAAGTCATCGACGGCAGGTGGAACGAAGAGTTCGTCGTCGATGTCTTTCAGGCAGGCGCGGGCGTCAGCTTCCACATGAATGCGAACGAAGTACTTGCCAACCGTGCGAATGAAATTCTCGGCGGCAAGCTGGGCGAGTACGCCTTCGTTCATCCCAACGACCATGTAAATTACGGCCAATCGACCAACGACGTCTTTCCCACCGGCATGCGCGTGGCCACGCTGCTGAATCTGGAAACAATCTACCCCGTTCTCGACGCTCTCGCTGCGACCTTCGCTGCTAAAGCAAAGGAATTTGACGGCGTCATGAAGTCGGGCCGGACGCACTTGCAGGATGCTGTTCCGATTCGCCTGGGCCAGGAGTTTGCCGCCTATGGTATGGCCATAGAAAAGGGCGGAAGGAATCTGCATCAGACCGCCGATTCCCTGCGCGAGCTGGGGCTTGGAGGCAGCGCTGTCGGCACCGGCATCAATACGCATCCCGATTACCGCGCAAAGGCCGTAGCAAACCTGGCGCGCATCACCGGACAGAACCTCATCCCTGCCGCAGATATGCGTTGGGCGATGCAGTCGAATGCCTGCATGGGCGAGGTAAGCGCAGCACTGCGCAGCCTTGCGCTTGAAGTCATTCGCATCTCAAATGATTTCCGTCTGCTTGCATCCGGTCCGAACACCGGCCTGAACGAGATTCACCTGCCAAGCCTGCAGCCCGGTTCATCGATCATGCCGGGGAAGATCAATCCCGTCATCCCGGAGCTGGCGGCAATGGTAAGTTTTCAGGTAATCGGCAATGATACGGCGGTTGCCTATGCGATGCAGGCAGGCCAGCTTGAATTGAACGTGATGATGCCGACGATGGCTTACAACGTCCTGCAGAGCACCACGATTCTTGCCAATATGCTGCAGCAGTTCAACCGGCACTGCGTCGCCGGCATCAGTGCCCACGAAGACCGTTGCAATTTCTACGCGCAGAGCACGGTCTCTCTGGCAACAGCCCTGAATCCATATATCGGCTATGCGAAGGCAGCGGAAATTGTGAAGGAATCAATAGCCACCGGAAAGTCGATCATCGAGATCGCGCGCTCGAAACATCTGCTGAGCGAGAAGGAGATCGCCGAGATCCTGGATCCCGTCCGCATGACGGAGCCGCAATATCCGCTCGAAGCCGCGAAAGAGCGCAACAAGTCTTAGAACCAGAAATCAGGATTGAGGATAGGAACGAGATTCCCTCGCAGATCATGCGAAATCATTTCCTATCCATGAGACAAATTTGCTCCAAAAAAGCAAAAGCCGTGCTGTTGCACGGCTTTTGTCACGAAGCGGAAGTTGTCTGCTCTTACTGCCTTCCGAACCGGTAAACGACACCAGCCGTGAAGCCCAGGTTATTCTGCGTCGAGCTCCCGTATGTGGTCAACAGGTAGTTGGGCGTCAGTCGCAGCGCCAGTCCGGGACTCAGGTTGTAGTCCACGGATGCAGCCGCGTCCATGTTGAACGAGTTCCCATTGGGGTAGAGACCGATGAGCACACCCGGAAGACCGCCGGTATTGGTGTCGAAGTTCCCGCGTCCTAAACCGACGAGAACGCGACCTGTCCAGGCCCAGTGCAACCCTTCGAAGAAGCGGACCGTCGGGCCAGCCAAAAAGGTGTACTGGCTGATGCTGGGCTCATAAACGCCAAAGGGATTGCGTCCGGTATATGCCGTCCCGTAGTAGCCGCGCCCGTCAACTGTAATGCCGATCTTGCCGAATGCGTAGTCCGTGATGCCCACATTCCAGCCCGCTTCATTGAGACGCTGCAAATCGTTTCCGGGACGAAAGCGCAGGTAATTGCCACCGAAATGCGCCTCATACTTGTGTGAGTATGTGTCCTGAATCACCTGCTGCTCGCGCAGCTTGCGACGAGCCTTCACGCGCGCCTGCGCCTGGCGCAGCACCTCGGCGCGTTCCTGCGCAGATGGTTGGGGAGCCGTCTGCGTCGTCTGAGCAGTCTGTGCTCCATCCGTTGGCTGGGGTTGATCGGTGACGTGCTGCGCTCGAACCTGAAGCGCCGCAAAAGAAAGAAGTGTGAATGCCAGAACCGGGTAAAAACGGTTGGAACGAAACATGAACCTGAATGCCTCCACTGCCGGCGAAAAAAACCAAAATTGAGACGATCGAACTTCCTTCAAAAAAACGGAAACGACTCTCTAAGGCCAAAGCTCCTCTTATTTTAGAGCCTTCGCGGCATTTTCATGGGCCGGACTGGCGAACAAGGTCCAAATTCTGCTGAATTGCCATGAAATCTCTTGCGCTCCGCTCCGAGGCCTGCTTTCCTAAGTGAACCCGGCCGTGGAGGGTTTTTCTTCCAGCCGCCGACCATTCTGGCTTCGCCGTGAGGACGCAATACGCATGAAGGGATTTTTAGTAGGGCTGATTCTGGGGCTGATCGCAGTTCCTGCCGCTGCATACTTTTATCTTCGTCTTGGCCACCCTCCGGTCGCCGTCACCGATCCGTCTCTTCCTATGGAGCAACAGATCACGAACGGCCCGCTCCACGCACGCATCGATCGTGAGATGGCCAAAGGCGCACCCATCTCTCCCAGCGAGACCAATCTGCTGGTAGGCGCGCAGATTTACCGCGAGCAATGTGCCGCTTGTCACGGGCTTTATGGACGGCCTTCGAGCTTCGGCGAGCATATGTATCCGGATGCTCCTCAGCTCTGGCAGCCGCATGGAAGCGGCGTGGTTGGCGTGAGCGACGATCCTCCAGGGGAGACTTTCTGGAAAATCAAAAACGGTATCCGTCTCACCGGCATGCCGTCTTTTGAACGCGTCCTGAACGATACACAGATGTGGCAGGTCACGCTGCTGCTGGCAAATGCTGACAAGCCGCTGCCTACCGGCGTGCTCGACCTGATGAAACAACCGCTGAATTTCACTCCGGCCACGGCGTCCGCAACCTTGCCGGAAATGAAGTAACACCACCGGTACCGCCGTTCAGAGCGGCTGCGCGGTTACCATCGCAAATTGGCCGGTCTGGAGTCGTTCCTTCCTTGAGAGCAGCATGGATGCAACCCATTCCATGCTGCGAGGAAACCGGAACGTCTTCCCCGGCCTTCAAGCTTGCATCGTGGCAGCGCTGCCACTAGTCTCAGGTCAGGAAGCCTCAATATTTCATGCCGAGCCTGTACCAAAGACTCATCCTCGGATTTTTACTCTTGATTGGGCTGGTTGCCGGACTGGGCATGCTGGTCCGCCACTCGTTCGTGCACCTCTCTGCATTGGACGAGCAGCAGCAGACGGCTGACGCCGCTGCCGGATCGCTCTCGCAGGTACAGACATCCATCGCGCGCGAGCAGGTGCTGGCCGGCCATCTGGCAGTTGCACCGGACCGCAGTCTTTTCGCACAGCTTTCGATCGAAGCGCAGGCGACCGATCAGCGCATGACAGTTGCGAACCAGGCGCTTTCCGCCGGTGGGCAGATTCCCTCGTTACTGCCCTTGCAGCAGAAACACACAGCGCTCATCGAGCATCTCCAGGCCGCCGCGGATGCGCCCGGTACCTGGCAGCATCTCGCAGCGGATACACTGCGTCCGCAACTCGATGAGATCGACCAGTCGATCTCCGACGACCTGAGCATGCTCTTCCATCGCAGAGCGGCGCTCATGGCCACTCTCAATCATGAGCGCTTCCTGCTGCGCGCCCGGCTCATTGCGGTTTCCGGCGCAAGCCTTTTTATTGCAATCGGGATATCGATTGTCTCTGTATTCTTCGTCATCCTGCCTATTCGCCGGACAGCCAAGGTCGCGCAGCTCATCGGTCAGGGAGATCTGCACCAGCGCATCGAGTGGCGCACCCACGACGACCTCGGCACCATCGCCACCGAAATTAACCGGATGGCAATTCGCCTGCGCGACTTGCGCGAAACCGAGTCAGGCCGTCGCCAGATGGAACAGCAGCTCAGCGACGCTGTGGTGCAATCGATCTTCGAGCCCGTTATCGTCACCGACGCCAAGGGCCACGTGCTCAAGCTCAATCAGGCATCGACCGAGCTGCTTGGTAAATCGGCAACCGACAGAATGGCGCTCACTAACACCCCCGGCGGCGAAAAGATTCTCAATGCCGTGCGCAATGCCGTTTCCATGCAGCGCGCTATGAGCGGCGAAGGCGAGGCCACGCTGTTACCCATGCGTATCGGCAGCGCTCAGCGGAGCTATCGCCTGCGCACCTCTCCGATGCGCGACAGCGACGGCAAGCTGCTCGGCGCCGTCACCGTACTCGAAGACGTGACCGTGCTTCAGGACATCGACCGCTTCAAGACGCGCTTTCTTACCGTGGCTTCAGAAAAACTGCGTGACCCGTTGCAGCGCCTGCGTCTGGCTCTCTACACACTCACCCGCGGGCATGCCGGGGAGTTGCGCCCACTACAGGTGGACATCATCGAAGGCGCGAGCATTGAGGCGGAAAAGCTCGACGATCTGATGGCCGACCTCATCGAGGTGGCCGAGATCGATACGGGTCGCCGCCAGATGAAGCTGGAGCGTCTCCGTCCTATTGATATTCTTGAGGATGCCCATTACCGCTTCCGCGATCAGGCGCGCGAAAAGAATATTGAGATCACAGTCAACGCCTTCTCTGACCTGTCTTTTGTCAATGCAGACCGCCGCGCGCTGCGCAGCATCATGGACAACCTTCTCAGCAACGCCTTGCGCTACACACCATCCGGAGGCCACATTCGCCTTGAAGCCTCCGAGATGAAAGACGGCATTCAATTTCTGGTAAAGGACAATGGTCGCGGCATTGAAGCGGAACGTCTCTCCACGGTTTTTGGCCGATTCAGCGCGACTTCCGGCCAGGGCACGGGGCTGGGCCTCGCTCTGGTACGCCGTCTTGTCGAATCACTCGGCGGCCAGGTCTCGGTCGAAAGCCGCATTGGACAGGGGACCACATTTCGCTTCACCCTGCCTCTCGCCACGGTCACCCAATCGCGCCATCAAGTGGAGATCGGCTGATCATGTGCGCACAGATTAACATCGCCTCCCTGCCGCCCGTCGCTGAGCCGGAGCCCGCGAAGCTTCGCGTCTACCTCGGAGCAGCGCCCGGAGTCGGCAAGACGTATCGCATGCTGGAGCAAGCGCACATGTTGCGCCAGCAGGGCGTGGACGTCGTTATCGGGCTGATCGAAACACATGGGCGCAAGGAAACTGCCTCGCTCATTCGCGACCTCGAAATCATTCCGCAAAAAGAGGTCGTCTACCGCTCCGTCACGCTGCTCGAAATGGACATCGACGCCATTCTCGCGCGCCATCCGGACACCTGCGTGGTCGACGAGCTGGCGCACAGCAATGTGCCCGGCTCCCGCAACCGCAAGCGCTATGAAGATGTGCTGGAGCTGCTCGACGCAGGCATCAACGTGATGACCGCGATCAACATCCAGCATCTTGAAACCCTGAATGACGCCGTCTCCCGCTCTGCGAGCACGCAGATTCGTGAGACCGTCCCAGACAGTTTTCTCAAGCGTGCGAATGAGGTCGTAAACGTCGATGTCACCATCGACGAGCTGCGCTCACGTCTGCGTGAGGGAAAAATCTATGCTCCGGAAAAGATCGAGCAGGCGCTGGCGAACTTTTTTCGCAAGGGCAACCTGAACATGTTACGCGAGCTGGCGCTGCGCACCACCGCAGAGCAGGTAAGCACCGCCGCATCGGAATATCGCCGCATCCAGGGTTTAGAGCAGGCGCCTATCCCTGAAAAGGTCATGGTCTGCCTCTCGGCACGCCCGGGTACAGAGAGGCTGATTCGCGCAGGCGCACGCATCGCAGGCCGTCTCGCTACGAATTGGTATGCCGTCTATGTGGAAACTCCGGATAAGGACAACCGCCATGGCGATCCCGAAGCATTTCAGCGGATGGAAGAATATGAGCGCATGGCGCGCGAACTGGGCGCGAAGGTCGTAGTTCTCAAAGATAAAAGCGTTGCCGACGCGCTGATCGCATTCAGCAAGCGGGAGAACATCTCGCACGTCGTCTTCGGACAGTCGGCGCGGTCACGTTTCGATATCCTGCTGCGTGGTTCGATTATCAACCGGTTCCTGGCAGAAGTCCGCGACACCACCGTGCAGGTGGTGCCCATGAGCAAGGAAAAACGTTAGGGACTAGCCGTCCAGGCACACGCGCCTTCAGCGCCAGAGTGCCGCAGGAGCGTTTTTGAATCCAAGGCGGCACTGTCGGCTGCCACATAGCCTGCCCTGAGCGAAGCCGAAGGGTTCGCGTTAGCTAATGTGGGCCGAACGACCGCCGTCAAAGACGGCGCACAGAGTTCTTTTGTGTTGTGGTTTCTGCTGGCGCTACTGCCGTTTCAACACTGCGCTGCGATTCTCGTCTGCCGTAATGGCCGACTCGAGTTTCTTGAGCGCATCGTACTGGTCGGGATTCAGTGCGAGCTCCTTCACCACCAATTCGCGCGAATACCGCAGCACATTCTGGTCTGTCTTCACCTCGCTGCGATACGTGGCGAAGCCCACATCGACTTGAACCGGCTCCGGGACTTCATCAATCGAGAATCCAGCAGGCACGGTTACGTCAAAGGAATCGCGCCACGTGCCCACTGCCGCCAGATCGATCGGATATTTTCTCGGCCTGTCGTTCAGCTCCTTCGCGTCCGATCCCAGCACGCGAGGCCGCACCAGCAGCAGGTTTCCAGCCGACTTGGCATAGTCCGGTGCGGAGATCTGGTACGTCAGCACAAACTTCTCTTCCAGATTCTGCACATTCTCTACGCTCTCTGTCGTGAGGTGAAACGCGGAAAAATCCTCCCGCAGCCGCGCCTCTACATACTTGCGCCGTTCCTTGTCTGCGTTCACCGCGAAGTAGTAGCGTTCTCTGCCGGACGAGGCTCCGACACGCTTCTCCGTCACCGAGCCTTGCAGCGTGCCATCGGCATCCAATTCGAATTTCGCGGTCCGCTCCGTCACATCTGCATCCGGTGGAACCACCGGCAGCTCGATCACCTGGCTGTCTGTGCCATTCACCAGCGTCCCATAGCTGCCTTGCAGATAGGTTGGCAACAGTCCCAGCGGCACATACTGGTTGGTTGGGTCGAAGATGAGAAAACGCTGACCGTTGCGCGTCTTCACGATGGTCTTCAGCCGGGCGTCGTTATACCCCACAGGCATCTCAATCGCCGCAATCGCATGATTGCCGTCAATCGACGGCACGTGCGCGTCCACAAATCCGCGGCGCGTGTCCACCAGCACATAGGTTGCATGCACGCCAATCGAGTTCAACATCGCAATCAGCAGCGTCGCCTTGTCCTTGCAGTCGCCATAGCGGTTATGGAAAACCGCCGCAGCCGCATGCGGCTGGTATCCGCCGATCCCGATCTCAATCCCAACATAGCGAATTTCGCGTTGCAGAAATTCTGCAATCTTTTCCACGCGAGCTGTGAAGTCACTGTCTCTGCTGACTAGTTCCTGTGCCTTCGCCGAGACTTCACTCGTAGTCGCCGTTTGCGGAGCGCCCAGTCCCTCGTACCAATTGCCAATGCTTGTCCACAACTGGTCGCCCTGCGCAATGTCGTTCGCCGCGTAGTGCACGACCATGCGGCCCGCAATGGCCACTTCTGCAGGCGCTAACGGCACATCCTCCAGATCGATTGCGGGCAGGTCCGCCAGTTCCCAACGCCAGTGGTTTGGAGCAACTTCCTGTGGCTGCACAGGATCGTGCCGATGCCACAGCGCACGCTGCTTCCAGCCCGCAGGAAGATCGATCTCGAAGACGGCGCGGCTGACTGGAATCGAGTTCTGGAAATCCCAGGAACTTTCCGTCATGTAGCTCGGCAGTTGACTCTCATACTCATACGCCACCACGCCCCCGGGATCGGCTCCCGGCGGTGTCACAACTTTGGCGCGGTCGTCAAGATAGAGCATGCCGCCCTCTTCGCCGCCTTCCTCGCGAATCTGGTCATCCTTCACCGTGTACTGGTGACCGTCCGGCCCGATGCTCCAGGCACGGAACGACAGCAGCTTTCTTCCCATTCCAGACCATGCCGCCAGCTCCGCGTATTCACGGCCTTGCGGCCTGAGCAGTTTGATTACCTCCCGCCGCCGCAACCGCGTCTGGCCGTCCGGTTGCACGGTAAGCAGTTCGTCCTGGAGCAACACGACAGCTTTTGCGCCTTCAGGACTTGAAACCTGCGCCGCAGCAGCCTGCTGTACCCAATCCGGAAATGGAGTCGCGGATGCATGCGCGCTCCATGCCGCAAGAAACATCAGAGAGATAGACCCTCGAACCTGCCAGCCACGCATCATTGGCCCTTCGTCGTGGTGTCCACAACATGTAAGACCGTTTGTTGCTGGTCCTGCGCATTTGTCTTCGCGTAGAAATCTTTCAATTGCGGATACTCATTCGGGTGATACAAGATATTCGCAACAATCAGGAGTCGCGCATAGCTGTAGCTCGTGTCTGTTCCCTTGTAATTGGCCACATAATCCGCACACTTCGGCAGAGGTAACTCTATATTTTTCGGAGTGCTTTCTATCTTGAATTCAGCCGGAAGTGTGAGTATGACTTGATCCTTCACCAGGTATGGGAAATGCAAATCCACCGGAGTTTCGCGCTTCTCCTGCACAAATAGCGGTTTTGCATTCGCCTCAAAAAAGTTTCCAGGTAGAAAGACTCGCTTGCCTGTAGCAGTGCCCATGGAGCCGCTCACATCCACTTGCGCCATAAGAGTGTGATCGTAGTCCGTTAATCCGAGAAAGTGGTTCGTCTTCACCACCACGCCGGCTGGCATACTCTGCTGCAACTCTTCTTCAAAATCTTTCTTCGCCTGCTCCACATCCGTGCGCAGTGCAGCTTGACGCCAGCGAAGCGCCTCGTTGCCGGTAAGTGTAATGCGTATCTGCCCTTCCAGCCTGCCATCATTCGCTATTTTGAGCTCTGCAAAACGCGACACTTGCGTGTCCTTATAGCTTAGGTCGGGCGATGCTGCAATCTCCGTGCCCCGGTCCGTTTGGCGCACGCCTTGGGTGAGCGTGTGATTCCAGTGCAGTTTCCCGAACTCACAGTAACGCTCGCCGGGATCGAAATACATATCCTTGCCATCTACAGGAACAATCGCAATCTCATCGTTCAGCTGATCCCAGTCCATATAACTTTGAACCAGGAGACCCTGGTTGCGATCAGTCACGATCATGGCATAGGCCTTCATCCCGGCTGCCCGTGCCAAGGCGATAAATAGTCTCGTCAACTCATCGTCATTGCCGCGCTTCTGTTCCCAGATGTCGTCGGCAGTCTTGACCTTCAGGCCTTCAGCCTTGTTCTCCTCATCTGAGTGCTGCCGCGTAAAGCTCGTATTTTCCAATTGCATCACCGCAGCATAAATCTTCCCTAGCTTTTGCTCCTGCGTGTCGGTAGGAGCCACTAGCTGCTGCACAGCTGCCTGCAATTTCCCTGACGGTTGAGCAAAATGATCGACGCTTTTCGACCAGTATTTCCCCTGTTCCTTCCAGAACTCCACGCCCGACCTATAACTCGAGTAATAAAACAGCACGCGGTACGATATGCTCTGCATCGGTGGCATGTAATCTTCGTCTGGTTCCGCCGGAATATGCTCGACGACCAGGTCGTACCCTTCCGCGCCCGAAGTCACCTGATAACCCGGCGGAAGAACGCTTGAATAGAGCAGCCCGTTCACTAAATTGCCGTGCTCTCTATCGCTGATCAGCTCGCGTTGCGTGGGCACAAAATGATAGTGAGCCTTATGCACATAAAGTGGCTGCTGGATATACCACTGCGGCGATGAGGCAATGTTGTCGTCGTAGCTAAGGATGTAGCGATATTCGATGATGCTGCCCACCTGCACATCCGGCAGGCTGAAGACCTTCGTCATCACCCGCAGGTTACCCCGCTTTATGAGCAGTTTTTCGATCGGTTTTCCGGTAAACGGAATCACCGTGCCGTCGCTGTGAATCGTTCTTCCCTGCACGGCGCGAATGGAAAATGTACGGCCCTGATATGGCGGAATTTCGACATCGCCGTACTCTTTGCCCTTTTCGGTAAGAATCTTGATTCGCGCATACAGCGAGTGTATGTGCAGTTTGTCGTCGGAGGTCTCCTGCCGGAACAGGTACACAGCCGCCGCATCCGGAGCGGCCGGATCGGAGGTCATCTTCAGTTCTTCCGGAGTGGGCTGTTGAAAATCGGAAGCAATGACTGGAAGAGAAAACAATAGAGAGCAGAACAGGAGGAAAAAACCGCGCAATACGTTCAAAGAGGCCTCGTGAAGAATAAGCGTGCTCCCGAAAGGAGAAATCATTTTCGGGAAATGGCTTAGTTGTACTTCAGAATCGGGCCTACTACAAGTGAAATTGCCTGGAATCTGTCAGAAGCGACAGAGCTGGTCGCATGGCTTGAAAGGGCACGCCTTTAGCCGTGCCACAACACCAGCTTGGAATGGCTGTTTAGCAACCGACGCACTCTTACCCAATGCGCGCCTCACTCTTACATCATCAGATGCTGCCTCACGAGCCCGCCAAATGTCATTTTTATGTTAGTTTTGAAGAAGCGGGATTTCCCCGTGAGCTCGTAGCTCAGTAGGTAGAGCAACGCCCTTTTAAGGCGTGGGTCCTGGGTTCGAATCCCAGCGAGCTCACCACTTCTAAACAACTTACAGCATTCACAACTGATGAGATGTGGGCTGATTTGCGTCCACAGCGGCCGGATTGTGAATGCGGGCGGACGCATTTAATGCGAGAGGATGTATTCGATCGCTGCTGAACCGACAGCTCTCGTATCATCGCCAAAATTCTCCCAGGTATCCGAATAGCTGTGCACCGGATTCGACGGAGAAGGATCAACAAGGTAGACCTTGGTGTGCCGGGACGTTCCTGTGCCGATAAGAGAATGAATCGCTACAGCGTGTTTCGTCACCTGGTTCGTATCATGACTGAATTGGCCAAACGCCACCAACGGACCGCGCCGTAACAGCTCCTCCATCCGCCGAAGGGAGATTCTCTCCCTGAGCGCGTGAAATTTCAGATGGACCGCATGCGCCAAACGCTGTACGGAATTCTCCGTGAGTGTTCCCTGGTCCAGTACGACACCTGCGCTGTGCGCCAGAGACTTAACATGATCCACTCCGGCCTGGGAGTGGCGGCGCATCACCATGGCTGTCGCAGCCGCCCAGCAATCATATTCATTGTTGATAACGATGGCGGCAATGTGATGGCGGATGTGAATACACGGTTCTGGCATGACGAAAAGTGGTGAAACCAGCTGCAGAAGCGTTTCACCACCCAGGCACGGCCCTGCATTTACTTTTTCGTAAAATGCACTGCAGAAACAGCCCGCAGCCGTTCCGCCGCGCTCTCCGCCGTAATATCACGCTGCGGCATACCCAGCATCTCAAAACCCACCATGAACTTTCGCACCGTCGCCGAGCGCAGCAGCGGCGGATAGTAGTGCGCATGAAAGTGCCACTCCGCATGCGTTTCGCCGTCGCAGGGCGTCTGATGAAAGCCCATCGTGTACGGAAAACTCGTCTCGAAGAGGTTGTCGTAGCGCGTCGTTGTCTGCTTCAGAATGTTCGCCAGGCCTGCGCGCTGCGCATCGGTGAACTCCGCCATCGAGCCGACGTGCTTCTTGGCCAGCATTAACGTCTCAAAGGGCCACACCGCCCACCACGGAACCACGACAAGAAATTCATCGTTTTCACAGACAACGCGCGTCTGCTCCTTGGTTTCGGTCTTTAAGTAATCGCATAGCAGGCAGGAGCCATGCTCCGCCTGATACGCCTTCTGCGATTCGGTCTCGATGGCCGGCTCATCCGGCACATGCTCCGTCGCCCATATCTGGCAATGCGGATGCGGATTGCTCGCGCCCATCATGGCCCCGCGGTTTTCGAAGATCTGCACGTAACGAATCGCCGGATTCGCCGCCAGCTCTGTGTATTGTGCTACCCATGAATCGACCACCCGGCGAATGTCCGCCTCGTCCATCAGCGCGACCGTCAAGCTGTGATCGGGATGAAAGCACAGCACGCGGCAGCGCCCGCGCTCCTGCTCGGCACGCAGCAGCTTCGGTGCGCCCTCTACCTGCGGCACAGGCGAATCGGGGAGCAACGCAGCATAATCGTTATCGAAAATGAATACGTTTTCATAGCGGGGATTAAGATGCCCTCCTGCCCGCTCATTGCCCGGACACAGGTAACACTGCGGGTCGTAATGCACCTCGGAGAATCCCGAAGACGGATTCACTTCTCCCTGCCAGGGACGCTGTGTGCGGTGCGGGGAAACCAGCACCCACTGGCGACTCAGCGGGTTATAGCGGCGATGGGGAAACTGGTAAGCAGAATCACTCACGAAAAGCCCTTTCTATCTCCAGACTAGGCGAGCACTTCAGCCCTCGCAACTTCTGTCACTCGAACTGATGGCTTCAGCTACGGAGGTAAATCCTATTTGCAGCGCATGTTCAAGCAGTCGGTTTATCAGGGACCGGCGCTACCGCCAGATACATCTCGGCAAAGCGGCCACTGTATTCCTCCAGCAGCCCGCGTACCCGCTCCGGGTCCGGCGACCGCACAATCAGTCCCGCATGGTGATGCTTCTTCATACGGTAGATAATCTCCGGTGCATCGAATATCGAGGTGTCCGGATTGGCAGTGCGCGCCAGACACAGAACACTTCCCGCGTAGCTCTCCATCGTCTTCGGCAACGTATATCTCATGCGACGCAGCGAGCAGACTTCAATCCGCGCCCACTCCGCCCACAGATTCACGCCGGTCGCCGCCTCCACCACATCGGAAACAAATGCTCCACCCACCCGCGCCGCCACTTCCAGAAAGTAGAACTTTCCGTCGTCGCCACGAATGTATTCGGCATGTGTCACACCGCGCACCATGCCCATCGCCGGAAGCAACTGTGCATTCAGCGCGGTCAGATACCGCGCGTCGTCGCCATCGCGGTCCACGATACGCGTCGTGAAAACGCCGCCCTCATGCATCACCTGCATGGGCGGCTTTCCATACCGGCTCACGGCTGCAAAAACCACTTGCCGCTCACTGGTGATCGAGTCCACGTGGTAAATATCGCCGGGAACAAAACGCTCCAGCAGGTAATAGCTTTGCCGGTCACCCAGCTCATCGAGCGAGCGCCACAGCTGCTCCGGCTCATGGATCTTCCTGATCCCGATCGCCGCCGCTTCGGCGCGCGGCTTCAGCACCCACGGCGCGGGCACGTTGGCCATGTAGGCGCGCAGGTCGTCGTAGTTCAGCACCGGAGAAAACTCCGGAACCAACGCTCCGGCGCGCTGCGCCTCAAATCTCATGGCCAGCTTGTCGCGGAAGTTCGCCGTCGTTGTCCGCCCCATGCCGGGAATCCGCATGTGCTCACGCAGCGCCGCCACAGTCTCCATGTCGAACTCGTCGAGCGCGACGAGGCGGTCATACTTCCATCCTCGCGCCATGTAGGTTACCGTCCGGATGATCGCATCGAGCGGAAGCTCTGCGGGCATCGTCCGCACGTCTTCCAGAATGTCGCGTGGCCAATCGGCGTCTTTCAGCTTCTCGTCTGTCAGCAAACCCACGCGGCAGCCCATCGATGCGCACTGGCGCATGAACGCCTGACCCTTCTCGTAGGTCGAAATGCAGAGGATGCGTTCGCTCATGGTAAAAACACTACACGATCGATGGCTTTCTGGAATCGCCATCGTTCACTGAAATCTTAGCTCTTCAACCGAGGCCAATAGATATTTGCGCGCAATTTGTGGTGCAATCGAAGCTGGCCTGTTCGATCTATGCGCCCATCCGTTACAAGCATACTTTCCGCCGGACTCATTCTCCGGCATCACGACCGCCTCACATCGCTCTGGCATGAGCAGCCGCCTGCTGTTCCTGCCGAGACGCACGGCACATTCCTCGACGCTGTCATCGCCCAACACCTCGCCAATTTCGAGCTTTGGCATACGGAAGACAAGGCCCGCGCCCCGCACGCGACCGATCACGATCTGGCTGACGTAAAGCGCGCCATCGACCACATCAACCAGCGCCGCAACGACCTCGCCGAGCGCTGCGACATCCTGCTGCTCGAGCATTTGCGCTCGCTGAGCCTGCCTAACCCTAAAGCTGAGCTGAACTCCGAAAGCCCCGGCCTCATCATCGACCGCCTGTCGATCCTCGCGCTCAAGCTCTTTCACACGCAGGAAGAGATTGCCCGCCCCGATGCCCCAGCGGGTCACGCCGAACGCAACCGGCAGCGGCATCAAATCCTTGATGAGCAGCGCAGCGACCTCGCCGATGCTCTCGACCGCCTCTGGCAGCAGACCCTTGCAGGCGAACGCCGCTTCAAGCTCTACCGCCAGCTCAAGATGTACAACGACCCGGCGCTCAATCCCGCAGTCTACAAATCTCGTATATAGTGGTGCCGTACCTAGCGAACTCCCGCCTCGTTTTAATCAGGGAGTTCTACCTGCGCCCTCCTGGCTCGCAGAAGCGTGGATGTAGGCTCGCGAGCACATCAGTAATGGTGTGCTACAACCTCAATCCACTGCGTAAAGGAGATTTCCATGCAGCATACCCATATCGACCACGCCATCGACTACATCGAATTCACCGCCCCCGACCTGCCTGCCATAAAGAAGTTCTACGGCGATGTTTTCGGCTGGATATTCCAGGATTGGGGCGACGAGTACGCCAGCTTCAGCGATGGCCGCGTAGACGGCGGCTTCGCCCGCGGTGAAGTCCGTAAAGGCGCAGGCCCGCTCGTCATCCTCTATTCTTCCAGCCTTGAAGCTCTGCAGGAAAAAGTAAAGGCATCCGGAGGCGCGATTGCAAAAGACACATTTTCATTCCCCGGTGGCCGACGTTTTCACTTCGCCGACCCCGCCGGAAATGAACTGGCTGTCTGGTCGGATATGTAACGGGAACCGACTCTAAGAACAGGTAGCAGAAATGTGAGGCGCGGGTTTCAACCCGCGCCTCATAGATCAAAGCTCAACGCGGCTCCATAAGCTTAGGTATGCTTCCTGCCCATCCCAAAAGCTGGAGGATCATGTCACCCTTCGCCCTCTCTCGCCGCAATTTCCTAAGAGTAGCAGGAGCCTCGGCTGCTTCCACTCTGCTTTCACCGTCGAGCCTGATAAGTCAGCCTCCACTGACAAATTCGCAGCGCGATATCCCAGCCGGCTACACGCTCACCATCGCCACTACTCCCATCGAACTGGCTCCCAATCGCATCATTTCCGTCGCGACCTACAACGGACAGTTCCCCGGCCCCTTGCTGCGCCTGAAAGAAGGAGAGCGCGCCACAGTTGACGTTCACAATCAGACGGACACACCCGAGCAGCTCCACTGGCACGGACAGTTCGTTTCACCCCTCGTCGATGGAGCCGCCGAAGAGGGTACGCCCTTCATCCCAGCGCACGGCAGCCGCAGAATCTCCTTCGTGCCCGGGCCTTCCGGGCTTCGCTTTTACCATACGCATGTGCGCGCCGGAGCCGACCTTGCCGCTGGCCAGTACAGCGGGCTGGTTGGGCCTGTTTTCATCGAACCGAAGCAGCACGCGGGCGATTATGATCGCGAAGTCTTCCTCACACTGAAAGAGTTCCAGCCCACCCTGAGCCGCGGCGGAGACATGGCGATGGACTTCCTTGCACCGGCTAAGACCGTACCGGCATTAAAAGACGCAGGCGAAAGCAGGATGAAAGCCTCGCTCGCCAAGGGCATGCCGCATGGCTATGAAGTCGGCTACGATGCATTCACCATCAACGGGCGCATGCTCGGCCATGGCGAACCCGTACGCGTCAAACAGGGCGAACGCGTCCTCTTTCACGTACTAAATGGCAGCGCAGGCGAAATTCGCAGCCTCGCGCTGCCGGGCCACACCTTCAACGTAATCGCCATGGACGGCAATCTCCTTCCACGGCCGGTTCGGGTGCCCGTTCTCTGGCTTGGGACAGCCGAACGCATTTCGGCAATTGTCGAGATGAATCACCCAGGCGTCTGGGTGATGGGCGATCTCGCCGACGACGACCGCCACCACGGCATGGGCATCGTCGTCGAATATGCCGGATACAAGGGAAAACCCCAATGGCTCCCGCCCAAACCCTTTAAGTGGAACTATGCTCAATTCGGCAACTACATGGAGTTGATAATCCCTCATGTAGACGAGACATTCGACATGCTCTTTGAAAAGCAGAACGCCGCGCTGGATGGATTCAATCAGTGGACCATCAATGGGGTGTCTTATCCCCAGGATCAGATGATGGCGGCACCCTCCTTTCACCTGCATAAGGGTAAGCGGTACCGCATACGGATGCGCAATGCCAGCGACGACATCCACCCGATCCACCTGCACCGGCACAGCTTTGAGCTGACCCGGATCGCGGGCCAGCCCACTTCCGGTGTTTTCAAGGATGTCCTCATGGTCGGCGGCTATCAGGAGGTCGAAATTGATTTCACTGCCAACAATCCCGGCCTGACGCTCTTCCACTGCCATCAGCAACTTCATATGGATTTCGGTTTCATGACTCTGTTCGATTACGTCTAGCGCCTGCCATGAGAAGGTCTTAGCCGATGTCACTTCCCCATTTCCGCAACGCACTTACGGTCGTCCCGCTTACTCCTTTCCTGTGATATGGTTGACGCGCAGCGCTGTTCTGCGTATAAAAACGAGTTCAGCGGGAAATATTCTGCATGCACGCGCCAGGGCGCTGTATGTCCCAAGGGAAACAAGGAAAAATCGTCCTTATGCAAGATGCACATCAGGCTGCTGGTCCTCGCCGCACTCCTCGCACAGCCGCTGAAAAAACACGCCCCGTCGTCGACAAAGCCCATGAGCAGGCCATACATCACTACCAAAGCGCTGTACAGCTTATGCAGGAGGGCAAATACGAAAAGGCCCGCACCGCGTTTGAAAAGCTCATCCTTACCGCTCCGCCCGAGCTGCTGGAACGGTCGAAGATCTATCTCGCTGCCTGTGAACGAAACGCGAAGCAGGCAACACTCACCTTCGCCACTCCCGGCGAGCAGTATGACTACGCCATTTCTTTGCTCAATACGGGAGATTACGAGGATGCCCGCGACCAGCTGGAAAGCCTCCTCAAGAAAAACCCTTCGGCTGACTACGCCCACTACGGCCTCGCGGTCCTCGACAGTATTACCGGTCAGGCCGAGGAGTGCCTCGAGCACCTGATCGCAGCCATCGGGCTCAATCCGCAGAACCGCATCCAGGCACGCAGCGATTCCGACTTCCAGGACATGGCCGACGACCCGCGATTCACGGAGCTGCTCTATCCGGAAACGCCATAGATCCATACCGCAGACCCATAGCTGTGCAGGGAGTCATGTTGAAAACTCCGGATCGACATACGCTTCGCCTTCTGGTCTGTACAGGAATTCTTTGCGTGCTTTTCGGCTCCGCATCTCTGGCGCAGGACCTGCAGCCTCCGGCTTCCGGCTATCTTGAAGCCCGACTGAGAATCGGAGTGGATGCAGGACGCATGAAGGCGGACGAGGCATTTCAGGCGGAGGCGCTTTCATCGTGGAGCACCGCGGATTGCACCCTGCTTCCAGGCGCAAGAATTTATGGCAAGGTTGTCTCCGGCGTCCGGCATACAAAATCCTCTCCGCAATCGACCTTGACGCTTCTCATTGACGGCGCCGATTGCAAAAATCATCGACACGCTCCGCTTGCCCTTCATATCCTCGAAATCATCGTGCCGGATGCTCCACGCGAGCCCGTGCAAGCGGTTCTTCCCCTCCCCGGAGTGGGGTTGAACCCCGCGGCAGCCGCGGCGCGTGACCAGATCGAACCGGACTCGCGATCCTCCGTCATTCACGTGGGCGAAGTCGTCGGAGAAAAGGGGATGCGCCTTGAAATAGCCGAAGGGCCGCAGTTCGCCGAACTGTTACGTTCCAATACGCAAACTGTCCGCCTGCTGGCCGGTACAAGGCTGGTTTTGGGCACGAAGGAAATGATTCCGGCGGATCAACAACTTCACTTCGACGCTCCGGAGAACAAACCATGACCCGGCTTCTTCCGATACACTCTTGTTGAGCTGCTCATGAAGCAAGCGACCCTCGTCCCCATTTCCGACTCGCCACTGCGGACCGCGGAGAAGGCTGACCTGCGAGTCGTCGCTATGGGCGGCGGCACAGGCCTCTCCACCCTGCTCCGCGGACTCAAGCGCTACGTCCCGTCGCCCGGCGTTACTCAGCCGGATTGTAACGGCCACCCATGCCTTCTCAGCCATCTCGCTGCGGTCGTTACTGTCACCGACGACGGCGGCTCTAGTGGCCGGCTGCGGAAAGACTTCAACATGCTTCCGCCCGGCGACCTGCGCAACTGCATGGTTGCCCTCTCGGAAGACGAGCACCTCATCGCCCGCCTCTTCAGCCATCGATTTCGCTCTGGTGCCGGCCTCGAAGGCCACAGCTTCGGCAACCTCTTCGTCGCCGCGCTTTCTGAGATGACGGGAGATTTCGCCCAGGCCATCCGTCTGGCCGCAGAAATCCTCGCCACGCGAGGCCATATCTACCCCGCAACCACGGCCAACGTCAGCCTCTCCGCGCAGATGGACGACGGTGAAATCGTACAGGGTGAAACCAACATTACCGCCAGCAAAAAACACATCGTCGAGCTGAGCATGGAACCGGCTGACGCCGCGCCCATGCCCGAAACTCTCGACGCCATCCAGCATGCCGACCTCATCACCATTGGCCCCGGCTCCCTCTTCACCAGCCTTATCACCAATCTGTTAGTCAAAGGCATTCCCGAAGCGCTCGCCCAGGCGCGCGGCCTGCGTGTCTACGTCTGCAACCTGATGACGCAGGCCAACGAAAGTCTGCATCTGACTGCTTCCCAGCATATCGAGCGCATCTACGAGCACGCCGGACGCCCCATCTTCGACTACGCGCTGGTCAATACCGGCGCAGTTTCGGAAGAGACACGCGCGCGCTACGCGGCCGAAGGCGCCGACCTCATCCAGCCGGACGTGGAACGTGTGGAAGCGCTCGGCGTCCGCTGCATTACCGGAAATTTTGCGGCCGAGGGTAACGTGCTTCGCCACGCCTCGGATCGCGTCGCCGCTCAGGTATTGACCCTTGCCCTCGAAGAGCGCCGACGGAAGGAAAGCTGAACGTGGGACGCCCTGCGAGCGCAGTCATTGCTTTCGTAGCCGCCGCGACGCTTTCCGCCTGGGCGCAAACCTTCCCCGATTCCGTCTACACCCCGCTCTGGAATTACAACGGAACCTGGAAGGTCAGCATCCCCGGCAAGCCAACCGATACGCTGGTCAACCACTGCACCCGCACCGGACTTTTCTTCGCGTGTGAACAGACGGTCAACGGCAATCCCGGAACGCTCGTCGTCTTTGTGCCCATCGATGCCGACGGCCATTACCGCACCAACCCCGTCACCAGAGAGGGAAACGCGGTGGGACCGGGTGAGCTCGAGATCAAGGGGAACCACTGGACCTACCTCGGCAAGAGCGAAGAGGGCGGCAAGACCACCTGGTACCGCACTACCAACGACTTCTCAGACGACAGCCACATTCACTTCGAACAATCGCAATCGACCGACAAGGTACAGTGGCAGGTGCAGCGCACCGGCGACGAAGTCCGTACCGACAAAGGCACAAAATAAACTCTCGATCTCCGAGTTGGATCGTTCCCAATAAAAATTTGCCATCTTGAGCGGAGCGCGCCGAAGGCGCGTAGTCGAAGGACCTGCTTTAAAAGCAGTAGCGGATGCCCTAAATCGCCGGCCGAATCTCCGTAGTACGCTTCAACTGCCCGCAAGCCGCATAAATATCCCGCCCGCGTGGTCTTCGCACAAACGCTGGAAATCCATGGAACTTGAGCCGGTACTGGAACAGCGCCACCGTATGCGGATCGGACATGCTGTACGACATGCCGGGTCCGGGATTCCAGACAATCAGGTTCACCTTCAATGGAAGATTCGCCCGGCGCAGCAGTTGTCCGAGTTCGTCCGCGTCCTGCTGCCGATCGTTCAGGCCGCCCAGCAGCACATATTCGAAGGTGATCTTCTCTTTCGCGCGCAGCGGCACACGCCGCACCGCCGCGATCACATGCGCAATATCCCATTTGCGCGTAATGGGCATAATCTCTGAGCGGATCGCGTCATTCGGCGCATTCAAGGAAACGGCCAGCTTGGGCCGGATCGCCTCTTCGGCAAACCGCAGAATGCCGGGCACAATTCCCGACGTAGAGACGGTCATACGCGACTCGGGAATGCCCACTTCCTCGACCAGCAGCCGCACCGCCGCCATGAATTCGTCATAATTCAGAAATGGCTCGCCCATTCCCATAAAGACGAGGTTGATGCGGTCCTTCCCGATCCTGACCTTGTGCCGCTTCAGCACGGCGACCACCTGCCCGGCAATCTCACCCGCCTTCAGGTTGCGTTGGATTCCCATCTTCGCCGTCAGACAGAACTGGCAGTTCACCGCGCAGCCGATCTGGCTCGAAATGCAGATCGTCGCCCGCCGCAAATCTGTCCCGGCCTCCGACCCATCCCCAGCCTCGCCGCCATCGCCATCGGGCATCCAGACGGTCTCAACCGTCTGCCCATCCCCTCCGGCCACCAGATACCGTTCTGTCCCATCGATCGAGCGAAACGCTTCGACAATTCGTGGCAACCCAACCTTGTATCCGCTCTCAACCATCGATTCACGAAGCGTCCTGGGCAGCGTCGATATCTTTGCCAGATCTTCTTCCCACTGCCGGTAAAGCGCCTCGGAAAGCTGCTTTACCCGGTACGCAGGCTCGGAAAACTCCGCCATTACTTCTGTAAGCTGTTGATTATTAAGGCCAAAAAGACTGTGAGCCGCATCTGCCGCTGGAGAGTCTAAAATAGAGATAGGTTTCTTCCTGCCCGGCGACATCATAACCACAACTCCGTTGTGACAGCATAGCGCATTCTCTACAGGCCCCGAGCACGCACTGGCAGCAACCAACCCAGGAAACACCAATGGATAACGAACGCAATATACGCCGCACGATCCTCCCTAACGGGCTTACGATTCTCACCGAAAAAATGGACCATGTACGCTCCGTCGCCATGGGTGTCTGGATACGCGCCGGCTCACGCCACGAACTGCCGGAGGTTAATGGCATCTCCCATTTCGTCGAGCACATGGTCTTCAAAGGCACCAAATCGCGTTCGGCGCAGCGGATTGCACGTGAAGTCGACGCCATCGGCGGCAATCTCGACGCCTTTACCGGCAAAGAAACCGTCTGCTTCAACATCAAGGTGCTCGACGAGCACGTTCCCACAGCCCTTGATGTTCTCTCCGACCTCGTGCTGAACCCCGTCTTCGCCACCGACGAGATCACCCGCGAACGCGGCGTCATCCTCGAAGAGATCAAAATGGACGAGGACAACCCCGACTACCTGGTTCATGAAATCTTTACCCAGGCCTTCTGGAAAGATCATCCCCTCGGCAAGCCGATTCTCGGCACGAAGGAAACCGTCCGGCGCTTCGAGCGGGAGACGCTTTGTAACTACTATGGGCAGAAATTCCACGGCGGCAACATGATCTTCTCCGCCGCCGGAAATATCGACCACGATAACTTCGTCGAACAGGTCACGCGCCGCTTTGAATCGCTGCCGGCAGGCGAATCCTTGACGGTGAAGGTGCCCCCCAAAACAGCAGCCCGCATCATCCTCAAGAACAAGAAGTCGCTTGAGCAGGTGCAGCTTTGTCTCGGCGTGCCTGCTCCGCCCATTGCGGACGAATCGCGCTACATCACCCTGGTTCTGAACACCATCCTGGGCGGCGGCATGAGTTCGCGCCTCTTCCAGACAGTCCGTGAAGAACGCGGCCTGGCCTACTCAATCTATAGCGACCTGAATCCCTATAGCGACACCGGCTCGCTCTGCGTCTACGCCGGAACCTCCTCCGACCGGGCCGTTCAAGTCGTCCAACTCGTCATGGAACAGTTCCGCCGCCTTAAGACTGAGACGCTTCCCGCAGACGAGCTCCGTCGCGCCAAAGACCAGCTCAAGGGCAATCTGCTGCTCTCGCTCGAAAGCTCGATGTCGCGCATGTCGAACCTGGCGCGCCAGCAGATGCACTTTAACTACTTTTTCGGCATCCAGGAGATCCTCGACAAGGTTGAATCCATCACCGAAGACCAGGTGCTAGCGATGGCCAACCACCTCTTCCAGCCGGAAACGGTTGCCGTGACACTTTTGGGCCGTCTTGACGGCGTTAAACTCACGCGCAGCCAGCTGGAGTGCTAAAAACAGGGCACAGAGAAGAGGCGGGGAGGAATTTGCAGTTTTCATCCCGCGTCACTGGCTTTTCTGAGACCTGGGACGTGGAACCTGTTTCATGAGCGCTTCACTGGCATCCTGCGTCTTACTCATTTAGGATTTTTCTCGACGGCTGTCTTCTTTCGGCAGCCACGGGAAGAAGCACACAGAACCCATGTACACATCAGCCAAGATTGATTTCTTCATGCAAAAATGTTCCGATCGTCGTAAACGACACACTTTATTGACTTCGAGCGAAGCTGGATTCACCTTGATGGAGCTGCTGATTGTCATCTCCATCATGCTCATTCTCATGCTTATCGCCATTCCCAACATGCTCAACCTGCGCAGCCAGGCCAATGAGACCTCGGCCATTCAGTCTCTGCGGGCCATTTACCAGTCGCAGATTCAGTATCAGACCAACTATCCCGCCAACGGTTTCGCCTGTTCACTGCAGGCCCTCGGCGGCGACAGCAGCTCCGCCCCCAGCGCGCAGAATTCGCAGTTGCTGCAGCGCGATCTCGCCACGGGCAATAAGGCCGGATACACCTTCAATATCGTCAACTGCACCAAGACAACGGTGAACAACCAGGACATGTACACCAGCTACGAAGCGACCGCTGTGCCTCAGGCCGTAGGCAAGACTGGACATCGCGGCTTCTGCATCGATATTAGCGGCGAAATCAAGGCCGACCCGGCGGGCGGAGTAAACTGCACCGTCCCGCTCCAGTAACGGATCACGGGTGCCTCACCTTCGCGATGCGAAGGTGAGGTAGTTCATGATCTAAAGTTGTCATCCTGAGCGAGCGCGTTAGCGCGTAGTCGAAGGACCTGCGGTTTCTTAATCGGCAGGAATATCGGGGTTCCCCATCCCTTTGCGTATTGTGCGCAAGGGTGGGATACAACCAGCCTACCCCAAACGTCATTCTGAACGGAGCACTTGCGGAGTGAAGAATCCCCACAATACAAAATCCATACGCAGGCTTTTTCCGCTTCTGGGTCTGCTCGCAACAGCGTTTCTCCACGCCCAGACGCCAGCTCCCGAAGCCTTTGCCGCGCAGGTTGATAAACACTACAACGCGCTCCGTTCTCTGTCGGTCCACTTCACGCAAAAATACGATGGAATGGGGGTACACCGGCAGGAAAGCGGCGTGCTGCTGCTCAAGAAGCCGGGCAAGATGCGCTGGACGTATGCGAGTCCTGCGGGCAAGCTTTTCGTTCTGGATGGTCACGACGCCTGGTTCTACTCGCCTGGCGACACGGAAATCCCTCGCGTCCCGGCGAAGAAACTCGACGATCTGCGCTCCCCTCTGCGCTTTCTTCTCGGCCACACCCGGCTTTCCAAAGAGCTGACCAACTTGCAGATCGCTCCGGCGGAAAACGGCGCATACACGCTTTCAGGCATTCCGAAGAACATGGAAAAGCGTATTGCTGCCTTTAGCATCACCGCCAACCCAAATGGCGTGATTCAATCCATGCGCATCGAAGAAACTGACGGCGCCATCAATACCTTCACTTTCAGCGAGGAACAGCCGAACGCCCCGGCCAAAGACGCCGACTTCATTTTCCAACCACCAGCCGGCACCCACATCATCGAAGGCATGGCCCCCGTCTAAAGACGGCTTTCGTACAGAATCACGTGCATGATGTGATCTTGAAAGCGCCGACTACTCCGAACGCAGCGCTTCCACCGCGTTCACTCTGGAGGCTCGCGCAGCGGGCACAGCCGACGCGATTACCGCAGCAATCAGAATTAAGAAAGCGGACGCAATAAAAGACAGCGCGCCCGGCATATGCACTTCCGTGACATACCTGCCGACCACTTGTGCAAAGACAAAGCCAACCACTACACCTGCGGCCACTCCGATTGTGGCGATCACCACGCCCTCCAGAAGAACATTGGTAAGTATGTTGCGCGGTAGAGCGCCCAGCGCCATGCGGATTCCGAACTCGCGCGTGCGTCCACTCGCGGAAAACGCAAGAACACCGGCTACACCCACCACGGAAATCAAGAGCGCCACCGCTGCGAATCCGCCAAATACGATAGCATTCAGGCGGTCGGGAGCCAGAACTTCCGCGCGAATGTCTTCCAGTGTGCTGGCCCGCTCCACAGGCTGGTCTGCCGCCATATCGTGAATGGTGCGGGTAATGGCAGGAACAAGCGCGTATGGATCCTGGCCTGTGCGCACGAACAGGCGGCCTTGCCATCCTTCCTGGTCTGACGGCTGATATACCGTCATGGCGGGCGAAGGGATAATGTTTTCATCATCGAAATCAGGCACTACACCAACAATTCGCCGCGGCTCGGTGCTGATACCGATAAACTTCATCACGCCATCGGTCCACCATAAATTGCGGTTCAGCGCATCCTGCCCGGGAAACAGCGTCTTCGCAAGACTCTGACTGATGATCACCACACGTTCGGATCCACCCTTGTCGGTATCCCTGAAGTCGCGCCCCTCCACGAGCGGTACCCCCATGGTCTGGAAGAATCCAGGCGATATGGAGCGGAACTTGGCGCGCCAATCGTCCAGAGCGTCCTTGCGTGCCGCACCTTGGGCGGCAAATGCGAAGCTGATGTTCAGTCCCTGGCTATCGCGCCAGGGAACGCTGAACCCAGTAGAGACATGCTCCACTCCCGGCAGCGAGGCAATCCGGTTCTGCGCGTCACGATAAAAATCACGTACCTGTTCGGGCGTCCTTCCATACGACATGACCGGTAAATTCACAGCCAAAACCTTGCCGGTGTCGAAGGGCGGCCGCGTGTTCTCCAGCACAAACAGCGTCTTCATCAACACCCCGGCTCCGGCAAGAAGCAGGAATGAGGCGGTAATTTGCATCACGGCGAAGATGCGAAGCCGCCGCGTGCTGCTTCCCGTGATGCGTCCTCCTGTGACGGTCAGTCCCGTGCCCCGCGTCGTGTCAGGCGAAGGCAGCCGAGGAATATACGCGAGGAAGATAGCCGCGACCAACGCCAGCGCAATGCCAAACCACACTAGGCTGAAATCCAGCGTTAGGCCGTCTGCGCGCACCGAGAAGCGCGCTGCATAGCGGCCAAGCACAGCCACCATGGGGGCGGCAATGATCAGCGCTGCCAGCGTCCCGCTTCCGCAGAGCACAATGCTCTCCGCCAGCAACGAACGGCGAAGCGCCTTTGTGGACGCTCCCAGCGCCGACCGCACGGCCAGCTCCGGTTCGCGGCGCACCGTTCGCGCCAATATGAGATTGGCGACATTCGAGCACGCAATCACGAACAGCAGGCCCGAAGCTGCGAACAGGACCCACAAAATTGTATTGGCGCGAGAATTGATCTGGTCATGCATCCGCGTCACATCGATCTTGAAATGATTCGCGGGTTTATATACCTCCGGATGGGCAGACATCATCGCCGCATATACGGTGCGAAGCTCCGCTTGTGCGGAGTCGAGATTCGCGCCGGGAGCGAGACGCGCAAACACTTCCGTCATGCGATGTTCACGTCCGGTCACCATCGTGGCGGATAAGTGATGCGGGCTGGTGACGACGTTGGCGATGATCTCCGTTGCCACCGGATAGGGCACAGATGGTTCCAGCACTCCAACAATGACGGCGTTCCGTGGACCTCCAAAGCCCTCGAGCCGAACCGTCTTTCCAATCACGCTGGGATCGGAGTGCAGCGACGAGCTCCAGAATTTATACGTCAATACAACCGCTCCCGTTGCATTAGGACCGTCGTCGGCGGGGGTCAGCAATCGTCCCAGCACCGGATGCAGGCCCATCACGTCGAAGTAATTTCCATCCACCACTCCTGCGGGGATCTCACGTGGCGTACCGAGTCCGACAATGGTGAAGTCGACCTCTGAAAATGTACCGAGTTCCTTGATGGTCTTCAGCCCCTTGCCGATGTCCTGAATCTCAGGAATGGAGAATGTGGCATTAGCCAGGCCGATGCCGGGAGCGCTCTGACGCAGGTAAAGTAACCGGTTTTCGTCGCGGTTCGCGAGTGGCCGCATCAGCACGGCGCGAACGACGCTGAAGATCGCAGCATTCGCGCCGATACCCAAAGCGAGCGTAAGCGCTACTGTCGCCCACAGCGTACGAACGCGAGCCAAAGAACGCGCCGCAATTTTCAAATCACGAAGGAATGACATATTAGTTCTCCACTCGGGCAGATTCCCCCACCGGTTCCCCAATCTCTATGAGCCTCACAACCCCTCCCGTCCTCCCGAAGGCGAATATCGAGCATGTTCAATTCCTGAAGAGATTGTTTTAATAATCAACGTTGATATCAACATAATTAACCCATGTCAAGAGTTGTGATTGTCCTTTGAAACTTCGCTCAGGGTTCGCGACGCTCAGTCGGGAAGGGAGTAATAAAATTATCTAACTTGCTGCATCCGAATGGCATCGATCCGACCCTGCAACGCCGCATTCGCCTTCTCAACATCTTCCACCGAATCCGCCTTCACTGTCTCGCCCCGCGTATAGCCCACGTACTTCAACCATCCTGAGGAACGCGCCTCGCGCTGTTCTTTGATCAACGTGTACAGCGGATCGGACTGAATCTTCACCAGCTCGGCCTGCAAATTGCCGCTCGCAACGGGCACGCCCAATCCCTTGAGAACAATCTGAGCCATCAGCAAATGCCCTGACGTGTTGGGATGAATCCCATCCTTCACGGCGAAGCTGAAAGCCGGCTCCGTCTTGCGCTGTTCTGCAAGATAGGCATGGATCGGCGAATGCAGATCAATCACCGTCGCCTCGTTCTTCGGCAGCTGCATCTCCCAGCGCGCATAGTCGGCCAGCACGCTGTCGTATCCCTCATACGGAGTCATGAAGCCGAAATCCGCTGCATCTTTACCGGCAAGTTGCTTCACTGGAAGCCGGTCAAATGGCGGAGGCGTCAGCAGGACCATCTGTGCGCCGTCTGCATGCACCGCGGCAATCACCTTTTCAATCCCCTGCTCAAAGGCCTGCATACGCTCAGCGCTCTGCGGATGGTAGATACCGTCATTCATCCCATAGCATGCGACCACAACCTGCGGTTTCACCAGCGTTAGCGCTCGCTGGAGCCGCTCCTGCACGCAGGGCCGCGGAAATGGGTGCGTCTTCTCTGAGAGACATGACGTCGTCTCGCTCGCCAACCCGATGCTCACCATATCGAATTTGTCGGTCGGATACTGCTTCTCGAGGTAGTACTCGACAAAGCTGACATAATCCCCTGCCTGCGTGATGCTGTCGCCCAGCCACAGTACCCGCTTGTTCGCCAGCTGAGGTGGTTGGTTTTGCATTCCTGCAAACGCTGTGCCCTGCAAAAGTGCAAGAAGCACCGTCAAAGTAACCGTATACATTTTGGCAAAACGAATTTTCATCCCACCCCGCAAATTTACCGCCTCCTCTATGCTACGAAATCTTTTCCGTCTCCGATCGGCGGAGCCGCATTTCGCTGCGGAACATAGGCAACCACATCTTGTTCCGCCAAAAAAGAAAGCCCGCCTGCCGAAGCGAAATTGCGCCTGGCAGGCGGGCGGGAGAAACAGTGAAAGATATTATTGGATCTGAAATGCCCCCTTGAGCGGCGTCTCTGCCGACGACGGACCTGCCAGGATCCTGTACTCGCCAGGAAGCAACTCCCATCCATTTTTCTGCTCGTCGAAAATCGACAGCATCTGCGGATCGACCGTCACAGACACCGTCTTCGATTCACCCGGAGCGAGTTCCACCTTCTGCCAGCCCACCAGCCGCTGAAACGGCTCGCCCGCCGCATCCGGAAGCACCGCGTAGACCTGGGCAATCTCTGCGCCCGCGCGCTTGCCCGTGTTCTTCACCGCGAAGCTCACCGTCTTCTGCGCGCTGTCCGTCTTCAGATCGGAATAGGCATACGTCGTATAAGACAGACCATAACCAAAGGGAAAGAGCGGCTGCTTATGCTCCGCCTCATACCATTTGTAGCCAACCTTCGCGCCTTCGTCGTAGTGCACCGAGTACTTTGACTCAACATGAGTCCGACCGTTCACCGCACCCGTGCCCTGTCCTTCGTCTTCCTTCGTAAGCGGAGGAATCACCAGATGTGGCAGGTCCTGCTCGCTCTTCGGGAAGGTCATGGCCAGTTTGCCGGTTGGGTTCACTTCGCCGAGCAGCACATTCGCCAGAGCCACGTGTCCACGGCTACCCGCATACCACGCTTCCACCACTGCGCCGACCTTGTCGATCCACGGCATCGTTACGGCGGTGCCCGTCTCCAGCACGACAATGGTGCGCGGGTTCGCCGCCGCTACCTGAGCGATCAGCGCATCCTGGTTGTCAGGGAGCGACAGGTTCGGCAGGTCCATGCCCTCCGAAGTCCACTGGTACGCAAAGACAATCGCCACATCGGAACGCTTCGCCAGCTCCGCCGCAGCGGCCGGGTCCTGCCCGCTATTGAACTCCACCTTCGCATTCGGCAGCTGCGCCTTGAGCGCCTTCAACGGCGAGGTCGGGAACCAGATGTGATCCTGCCAATGCGTCGCCCCCTGTCCGGGAGGCATAATCGCGTTGCCACCCGGTGGGTCCACCTGCGCCGAGCCGCCGCCCGAGATCATCCCCACATCCGCATGCCCGCCGATGACCGCGACATAACGCAGCTTTGCAGCATTGAGGGGCAGAATGCCCTTCTCGTTCTTCAGCAGAACAATGCTCTGCTCTTCGATATGCTGCGCGATCTCAAGACCGCCCTCCACATCGACAACGCTCTTCTCGATCGGATGATCCACGATGCCCGAAGCAAACTCCGCACGCAATACGCGCCGCGCATGATCGTCGATTTCAGAAACCGGCACCCGTCCGGCATCTACAGCTTCCTTCAGCTTCGGACCGAAAAAATCGGCCATCGGCTCCTCGTTATCCAGCCCCGCGGCGGACGCTTTTTCCGTGCTGTGCGTGCCACCCCAGTCGGAAACAACGAAGCCTTTAAATCCCCACTCGCCTTTCAGCACGTCGTTGAGCAGGTATTTGTTCTCGCAGGCGTAGTCACCATTCACGCGGTTATAAGAACACATGAACGCGCCCGCGTCTGAGTCCTTGAGCGCGATATGAAACGCCAGCAGGTCGCTCTCCTGCATGGCCCGCTTTGAGACGACCGCGTTCACGATATTGCGGCCCGTCTCCTGATCGTTCATCGCGTAATGCTTGATGTC
>Ga0206903_10070_pt2 | contig 32350 bp, 37 predicted proteins | sample Alteio_BWOrgHeat_45_FD_152959 | JGI IMG/M metagenome (GOLD analysis project Ga0206903, IMG submission 152959) | Enriched cells from forest soil in Barre Woods Harvard Forest LTER site, Petersham, Massachusetts, United States -... | ecosystem: Environmental > Terrestrial > Soil > Temperate forest >... | reverse complement strand
CGCCCACAAGGACGAGTTGGAGAAAATCTCCGCCGTGCTGGTTCACGATACGGGAACGGGCCGCGTGTTGACGCTGGGGTTGCACGACAATTATCAGGACCGCGAAATTGTGGACCAGGTGCTTGCGCCGCTGAAGGAACTGAAGCTGCTTGAGCCCTCCATGCGAAGGACATTCGGAACGGACCACGCCTCGTTTGACGACGTGGGCGTGCCGGGGTTCTTTGTGGTTCAGGACGGTGCGGAATACAGCCAGACGCATCACAGCCAGTCGGATACATTCGACAAAGTGTGGAGGGACGAGCTCAACCAAGGTGCGCAGGTTTTGGCGGCGTGGGCGTATAACACGGCGCAACTTCCGGCCATGTTGCCGCGGCGGCCGCTGCCCTATCGGCCATCGGCCGATGCCGCAAAGTCCGCAGCGCCGAAGCCGGATCCGATTTCAGAAATGGATACGAAGATTGTCGAACAAGTGAAAGCCGGGCAGGGCGAGCTGAAATCCGACCTTGAGTACTTGGCCGACCGCATCGGCTCGCGTTTGACTGGCTCCCCGCAACTGGACAAAGCGAGTCACTGGACAATGGAGCGCTTCAAGGAAGCGGGACTCGCAAACGTGCACCTCGAACCGTGGACAATCGTCAATAGCTGGACGCGCGGACCCGCGAGCGGCGGCGTTACAGCCCCGGCGCAGCACCGCTTGACGCTGGAGACGGCAGGCTGGTCCGCGAGCACAAAGGGCATGGCGCACGGACCGGTCATTGGGATCACCGCGGAGAACGCGGAAGAGTTGCAGCAATACAAGGGCAAGTTAAAGGGCGCTATCGTACTCGCCGGGCGCATCCAAGAAACGGTTTCTCCCGGCAATCCGCTGTCAACACCGTGGGCAGAAAATACGATTCCCGTCGCGCGGCCGAAATCGGACGAACAAAAGCCGTTCGACTTCGAGGCCATCCGCAAAATGCGGCAGATGCAGACGAAATTCTTTGCCGAAGAAGGAGTGGCTGCGGTACTGCTGGGCTCCGAAAAGTGGTACGGCTTGCTGAACATGAGCGTCAGCGGGAGGGAATACGTTTCCGGCGCGGTCCCGACCGCCTACACCACGCGAGAAGACTATGCCCTGCTTTGGCGCCTCGCGGACGTGGCCGCCGTGGAAGCGGAAGTGAGTATTGAGAGCAGCTTCAGCGGGAAACCCGTCGAGGTGTACAACACCGTGGCGGAAATTCCGGGAAGCGAAAAGCCGGACGAGGTCGTAATCATTGGCGGCCATCTCGATTCGTGGGATTTGGGAACTGGCGCGACGGACAATGGCACGGGCTCAATGGCGGTGCTGGAAGCGGCCCGCGCGCTGCAAAAGCTGGGGGTGAAGCCAAAGCGAACGATCCGATTCGTGCTGTTCACCGGCGAAGAGCAGGGCTTAAACGGTTCGAAGGCTTACGTGCAGACGCATCAGAAAGAACTGGAGAAAATTTCAGGTGTGTTGGTGCACGACAGCGGGACTGGAAAAGTTCTGACCATCGGCTTGATGGGAAACTACGCGGTGAGGGAGACGATCGACCGCGCGCTTTATCCGCTGGCTCGAGCGAAGGAAATCGGATTGGCAGAGCCGACGCTGCGCTCCGAAGGTGGGAGCGATCATGTGCCTTTTGATCAGGCTGGCGTGCCGGGATTCTGGTGCGTGCAGGACAACGTGGATTACGACAAGACGCACCATTCCCAGGCGGACACGCTGGACCGCGTGCGTTGGGATGACCTAACGGAAGGGGCGCAAGTGTTGGCCGTGTTTGCCTATAACGTCGCCCAACTGCCGGAAATGCTGCCGCGCAAGCCGGCCAAGCAGGGTGGCGACTGAGCCGGTTGCATGCGAGCGGTTCTCCAGCGAGTCAGCCGCGCGAAAGTAACGGTCGAAGGACGCGTGACGGGCGAAATCGGCGCCGGGCTGATGATCCTGCTCGGCATCGGCCGTGAAGATACGTCAACTCTCGCCACATCGATGGCGGAAAAGTGCGCGAACCTGCGCATCTTCGAAGACGATCAGGGTAAGATGAACCGGTCGCTGCTGGATGTGAAAGGCAGCGCGCTGGTCGTCTCGCAGTTCACGCTTTACGGCGATGCGCGCGGGCAGCGGCGGCCAAGTTTCATCTCCGCCGCGCCGCCGGAACAGGCCAAAGCTCTCTACGAAGAATTCTGCGAAACGCTTCGCAAGCTTGGCATGAGCGTCGCCACCGGTATTTTCCAGGCGATGATGTCCGTGGAGCTGGTCAATGAAGGCCCAGTCACGATCCTCCTCGACTCCGACAAAACGTTCTAATCACAGCAATGGGCAGAAATCTGCGCGGTGGACCAAGGGGTCCGTTTTGCGCGAACTCAAAGGGCTGGCGGACCCGAAGGCGCGCGCGAAGATGGCATACTTTGGCGTGCATGTGCCGAAGGCTTATGGAATCTCCGCGCCAGTTTTGCATCAATTTGCGAAACACGTCGGCAAGGATCATCGGCTTGCCCAGCAACTGTGGACGACCGGTATTCATGAAGCGCGGATCCTTGCAACGCTAATTGGCGAATCGGAAAAAGTCACTGCGGCGGAGATGGATCGCTGGGCATGCGATTTCGACGCCTGGGACGTGGTCGATGCGGCGTGCTGTTATCTCTACGCGCATGCGAAGCCTGCATGGAGCAAGGCAGCAGCGTGGAGCCGGCGCCGCGAAGAGTTCGTGAAGCGCGCCTCCTTTTCTCTGATTGCGTATCTTAGTTACAAAGATGAAGCGGCCCCGGATGCGCGGTTCGTGCGATTCCTGCGCGTGATCGAGCGCGAAGCGCGCGATGAGCGAAATTTTGTGAAGAAAGCGGTCAACTGGGCCCTGCGAAACATCGGGAAAAGAAATAAACGGCTCAACCGGGAAGCGATCCGCGCCGCGGAGAGAATCCGTCTGCAGGGTTCCCGCGCTGCCCGCTGGATTGCCGCCGGCGCGCTGCGCGAATTGAAGAGTGCGGCCGTGCAAAAACGGCTTCAACGGAAGACCGCATGAGCAAGACGGCAAAGGGCGGTTCGAACAAGGAACTAAAGATCCGCCGGGCGAAGAGAGCCGATGCGCCACAAATCGCCGTGCTTGCGGGCCAGCTCGGGTATCCCGCGACGACGCCGGAGATGCGCAAAAGGCTGTTGGGAATCAAGCCTGCCTCGCTGCATGCCGTATTCGTGGCAGATACTCCGGAAGATGGAGTGATCGGCTGGGTGCACGTGAGCAAGCAGCCTTTGCTGGAAGTTGAGATTCGCGCGGAAGTGAACGGGCTGGTAGTCGCGGAAGGGCAGCGCGGCCTGGGAGCGGGCGCGCGGCTGCTGGCCACCGCCGAAGATTGGGCGCGCAAACACGGTTGTAAGAGCATGTCGGTCCGTTCCAATGTAATTCGCGAGCGCGCGCACAAGTTTTACGAGCGCAACGGCTACGAGCATTACAAGACGCAGAAATCTTTCCGCAAGCCGCTGTAACTTCGGCAATTCACGACCCCCAGTTACTTCCGTGAATCACCGCTTTCGTTCGAGTGGCAACATATATCGCATTGCGATATAGTTATTTGGTGGCAAAAGAAATCACCACGGCGGAGTACCAGGCCCTCGCGGAACTCCGTTACCTCATTCGCAAGTTCGTCCGCGAAGGGGACGCGGTGGCGCAGACGGCGGGCCTGGAGCCTCAGCAATATCTTCTCTTGCTGGCCATCCGCGGCCTTCCCGAAGGCGAAGAGGCTACCATCCGGGCCTTGGCGAACCGACTGGCACTGAAACATCACAGCGCCGTCGAACTCATCGACCGGCTGGAGGCACACGGCTACGTGCGCCGGAGCCGCAACCGTGACGACCGCAGGCGCGTATTGGTATCCCTGTTGCCGCGCGGTGAAAAACTGCTCGAACAAGTCGCACGGCACCGCATCAGCGAACTGCGCGCGAGTGGTACAGCTCTGGTGAATGCCATCAGTGCCTTGCTCGAAAACGGCCACTCTTCGCGGGGCGGGAAACAAGCGGGGAATTTTTCCAAGAGAGGAACGAGAACGAAGCGTGAGTAGCGTTCGGGAAACAGAGTCACCGGGCAATATCGGAAGCAACAAAAGCGCCGGCCAGCATGAAGAATTGGGAGACTTTTCGACGACCCTGCGAGTTCTTCCGATCTCCGCCCTGGCGATGGGGATCGGCGCGCTTTGCGCCTTTGTCGCGCTCGCGCTGCTACGCCTGATTGGATTGTTCACCAACTTATTTTACTTTGGCCGCTGGAACACAGCGATGGTCTCTCCGGCGGGCAACCATCTCGGTGTCTACAGCGTTCTCGTCCCCATCGCCGGTGCCCTGATCATCGGGGTTATGGCGCGATACGGTTCGGAGCGGATTCGAGGTCACGGCATACCGGAAGCCATCGAGGCGATTCTGATCAATGGCAGCCGCGTGGAGCCAAAAGTTGCGCTTCTCAAACCGATCTCTTCGGCAATCTCCATTGGTTCGGGCGGGCCGTTCGGCGCAGAAGGCCCGATTATCATGACGGGCGGCGCGATTGGATCGATGATCGCCCAACTGTTTCACCTGACTAGTGCTGAGCGCAAGACCCTGTTGGTAGCGGGCGCAGCGGCAGGAATGTCTGCGACGTTTGCTTCGCCGGTTGCCGCTGTTTTACTCGCGGTCGAATTGTTGCTCTTCGAATGGAAGCCGCGAAGTTTGATCCCCGTTGCGCTGGCTAGCGCCGTGGCCGCAGTGGCGCGCCGGTACATTCTGGGTTTCGGGCCGTTGTTTCCAGTGCCTGTGCATCCGCTCTTTATCGGGCCGAAGGGGTTGCTCGGTTGCGCGCTTGTCGGTCTTCTTGCGGGCGTGCTTTCGGCCTTGCTTACGGTTTCCGTGTATGCGGTCGAGGACACCTTTCAAAAGTTACCGATCCACTGGATGTGGTGGCCGGCGATTGGCGGTCTGGCAATCGGCTTGGGAGGCTTGATCTTTCCGCAGGCACTGGGCGTGGGCTACGAGACTATCGGCGCACTGCTCCAGGGAAGCGTAACGACGAAGGTGATCCTGGGAGTGCTGCTGGTCAAATGGTTCATCTGGGCGGTGTCTCTCGGTTCGGGCACATCGGGCGGCGTGTTGGCGCCGCTGCTGATGATGGGCGGCGCGCTCGGTGGCCTTGAGGCCATGTTTCTGCCCAACGAAGGCGCGGGCTTCTGGCCACTGATCAGCATGGGCGCAATCCTTGGTGGTACGATGCGTTCTCCGTTTACGAGCATCGTATTTGCGTTTGAGTTGACGCACGACGCCAACGTGTTTTTGCCGTTGCTCGTAGGTAGCGTGATCGCGCACGCGTTCACCGTTTTGACGCTCAAGCGGTCGATCTTGACGGAGAAGGTCGCCAGGCGGGGATATCATCTGAGCCGTGAATACGCGGTCGATCCTCTCGAAATCTTGTTTGTGCGCGAAGTCATGCGGACGAATATCGTGGTGCTGCCGACGGAGGGCGCGCTTCGGGAATTCCAGCACTCCCTCCGCGACGATCGCCGTCAAAGCCAGCGGCTGCTCCCTGTGGCAAACGCCGAGGGCCGGTTTGTTGGCGTGCTGACACGCCGAGACATTCTCGAGCGCATAAAGCAAGAGGGCGAAGCCGCGTTGCGGCGGACGCTCGGTGAACTCGTGCGCCAGGAAACAGCAAAGGCGTTCCCGGATGAGCCATTACGCGCGGTGGTGTATCGCATGGCGGAGAAGGGCATTACCCGAATGCCAGTAGTGGAGCCCTCCTCCGGAAGATTGCTTGGGCTTATTTCCTTGACTGATTTACTGAAAGCTCGCACACGGCATCTCGAAGAGGAGCGCGGGCGCGAGCGGGTGCTGAGTTTGAGATTTTTCCTGCCCGGCAGTGAAGTGAAGGACCAGACGGGAACGCCCACGGCTCCGTAAGGTTCGCAGGACTCCGTCGAGAGACTCCCAATAGAGCATGAACTCCCAAATGAAGAATGCCGGTGAGCGAGCCGGAAAGACATGGCGGGATGCAACTTCGCGGCAATGGAATGCATTCTTGCGCGAGCGGGAGGAGCAGGTTTTCCTGGTTCTGCCTTTGTTCATCGGCGCGCTGGTAGGCATGGTGGTTGTCGCGTTCATTCTCTTGACGGAGAGATCCGGGGCCAAACTCTATCCCGCGGACGGAGCGGCATGGCGAAGACTGCTTGTTCCCGTAGCCGGCTCAGCCCTCATGGGGTATTTGCTCTACCGTTTTTTTCCGGATGCTCGGGGAAGCGGAGTTCCGCAAACGAAAGCCGCCCTGTATGCGCGGGGAGGCCGAATCTCACTCGGCACGGTGTTCGGAAAATTCTTCTGCACTTCCGCGACGCTCGCCAGCGGGATTCCGCTCGGCCGCGAAGGTCCGGCGGTTCAAGTCGGGGCAGGGATCGCTTCGGTGCTTGGCAGAAGACTCGGGTTGAGTCCGGAAAAGGTGAAGGCGCTCGTGCCTGCAGGGGCGGCAGCCGCGGTGGCAGCGGCATTCAACACGCCGCTCGCAGCAGTGCTGTTTTCGCTGGAGGAAGTGGTCGGAGATTTACACGCGCCGGTGCTTGGCTCTGTGGTGCTGGCTTCGGCAACCTCCTGGGCGATGCTTCGACTGTTGCTGGGAAATGATCCGCTGTTCCAGGTGCCGCAATATCAATTGGTTCATCCAGGGGAATTCGGAATTTACGCGATACTCGGAGTTGCGGGCGGATTCGTCTCGGTGGCGTTTACGAAGCTGCTACTTTGGATGCGGACGCGCTTTCTGCGTTTCCCGGGGAAGTCAGTGTGGTTCCAACCCGTGGCGGGCGGACTGACCGTGGGAGTGATGGGCTGGTTCATGCCGCAACTCCTCGGCGTTGGATACAAACATGTGGGTGAAGCTCTCAATGGCAACATGGCGTTGAAGTTGATGATCCTGTTGCTTGTACTGAAGTTCTTCGCCGTGGTCGCCAGCTACGCCTCCGGTAACGCTGGTGGAATCTTCGGACCGAGCCTGTTTCTCGGAGCCATGCTTGGTGGGATTGTCGGAAACGTAGCCAATCACTTTTTGCCAAATTACGTCGGCACACCCGGCGCTTACGCACTCGTTGGGATGGGCACGGCCTTTGCGGGGATCGTGCGCGCGCCTATGACTTCCGTGGTGATGATCTTCGAAATTACGAGAGACTATGCAGTTATCGTGCCGCTGATGATTTCCAATCTGGTGAGTTTTTTCATTTCCTCGCGATTCCAAAAGCAGCCGATCTACGAAGTCCTGGCGCAACAGGATGGCATCCATCTGCCAAGGGCCGAAACGCGCCAGCAGGAAGGGCAGCGCCAGGTCGCGCAAGCGATGCGCAGCGCCACAGAAATATTGAACGCGGAGATGACCGTTCAGCAGGCGCTGGAGAAATCGAAGTCCAGCGCATTTCATACGTGGCCCGTGTGCGATGAACGCGGCGTGATTGGCGTTGTTCGGTTGCAACACCTGAAACGCGAGGCCAACGATGGTCTTGCCGGCAAGCGGCTAGTCGAGATCGTGGATGAAAACGAATTCCCGCATGTCCACGCAGACCACTCGCTTCATGTGGCCCTGGACAGGATGGGTGCGCGTCAGTTGGACCTCTTGCCAGTGGTAAGCCGCGCCAACGTGCATCAGCTCGAAGGCGTTGTGACTTTGCCAGACGTCCTGGCGTGCTATGGTGTTGGGCCGAAACAATCCGAATAATAGCTGAGACACGTGGAACCTGGACCGACATAATAACGCTCCCCCCTACCCCGGTGTTTTTTTGTAAGTGTTCCATCTAAGAAATACAACAAAATACAGCCAAAATATGATTTCTCTTGACAGTGTTACCCATTTCTGTTACCCTGTCCTCACGCTGTTGGAGAGCGTAAGAAATGGCTTCCATACTTTACAGAGTTTCTACCAAAGACGGTTACATCCTAAAAACCGTTGAGCGAAACCGAAAGACCCGCACTTTCAAAAAACCTGAAGGCGAAGTCCTCCATTACTACGTCCGTTCCAACAGCACCGATCCCGCCAAGAAAGGCCGCGTTGTTGAGCCTGTAGCTGGCGGATATGCTGAGGCGGTTGTGGCCGCTCTTAACGCGGAGAGCGGAGAGAACGCAGCCAGCAACGGACAAGCACCCGCCAACATTCCCGAGATTACTCTGAAGTCCGACCGCCTCACGGTTGCAGGAGCAATTTCGCAATGGCTTGCTACATTTCCCGAGCGGCTTGCGCAATACAACGGAAAAGCGGAAAACGGTCTCTCCCCGAGCACGATATCGGCTTACACAAAAGCGGTCAATGAGTTTGCGGTATACTGCAAACAAGTCGGGGTTGTGTTCATGCCTAAGACAGACCGAACCGGGGAACAAAACTCCGATGAAGTCAACGCGGATATGCTCGCTGCTTATGAAACGTATCTCCGAACAAACCTCAAGACGCGGCACAGTCAAGCGGGCGAGGCGAAGGATCGGCAAGGAACAATCGTTGCTCGGTTCGGTAGGCTGGAGATTTTTTTCAGCCATTTTAATTTAGTCTTGGCAGAGCAATCGGACTCCCGCGGGCGGGGGATATTAAAGTGTGGAAAGATGCCGCGAGCGAACAGAGCCAAGAAAATCCGTGAAGCAAGAGCCCGCTTGAGCCAACCCGTAGTTATTTATTCCGATAAGGAAATCAATTCTATGCTCTCCGCTGCAACGGTTGACGAAGCGGACCTAATCAAGTTTCTTCTGCAAACAGGTGTCCGTGATAAAGAAGCAGCTCACGCGGAATGGTCGGACTTGGACGGATCAAACTTGAACCTAAGCGACAAACCCCGGTTTGGGTTCCGCCTCAAGGACAAGGAAAACCGGACAATCCCTCTTAGTCCGAAGTTGCTCGCCCGTCTTAAAGCTCGCAGAGTACGGCAGGAACGTGAAGCGAAGGCCGGGGGCCAGGATGCGCCAACCCTGATTTTCCCGAACAGCCTCAACAACCCGGACCTTGCGTTGGATATTCGAATTCAGAAGGTTGTTGAGCGAGCGAAAGCAAAAGGGTTTGACTGGAACCCAAAATCCGAAGTTACCATGCACAAATTCCGCAAGAACTACGCAACGTTCATGCATAGGCACGGATGCGAGGTTACGACTGTTGCGGAACTCCTCGGGCACTCGGACACGAAAACGACTCAACTCTACATTGCAACGGACACAAACAAAGCCCGCGAGGTTAGCAAAATCGCTTTCGCGGCCTTCGGGGACTAAGCCTTGACAGGAATCCGGCCCGCCCGCCCTACCTCACCCGTGGGGCGGTTCTGTTTTTGGAAGTCCCTTATGCCTGTCAAGGATAAGCGTTAACTCGCATTCGCCTGATATTCGTCCTGTACTATAATTGTCTTGCCAACTCCCGCCAAGTGTGGTATGATGGGTTTGTAAGTCAAGGGGTTCCCGTCGTACGGAGAGTTTGGCGGGGCATAACGGCTCTGGCTTACCGTTGAATACTCTCTGCGGACGATACCATCTTGATTGATGGATTTTTCGAACACTCCGCGAAATAAAAGGCACTAACCTCAAGTCCTCCCCTTCAAAGGAAACGGCGGACACGGTATGCAGCCTCCGATTCAATTCTCGGAGGTTTTTTTTCGTGTCTTCGAAGTTAAAGAGAAAAATTCCCGTAACAATGGTTCCAGCGGCATCCGTGGACGATCCGTTATTCACTGGCCAACAACTCTGTACGTACCTCGATATTTCCTCTCGTACGTTGAGCAGACTCACAACCAAGAGAGCGATCAATTTCATTATGTTGTCCGGGGGGAACTATCGCTTTCGTAAGTCAGCCGTTGACGCATTTCTCGAACGCCGGGAAGTTAGAGCAAAGGGAGTAGCCGCGTGATCCCCATACCTTTTTTGCTTGTATTCGGGATTTCTTCCGATACGCTTTTTAGAGATGGAAGGAAGAGGCGGAAAGTATGAGCTTGTTCGTGATTCTTTTGTTGCTGTGGATTTTTCGGGAGTCGCTTCGCCAGGACGCGAGAGATTTGCTTCGTTGGTTGTTGAAGGAAGACTGATACGGGTTTGAATTTCGTGGGCTAGAGCGAGAGGCGGACAATTCTAGCAGGGAGTGATTATCCTTTTCACCGTTGTCCGCTTTAGGTACCCGCGGGGGATCGAATGAAACGTCTATGCGCCGATAAATCAGGCATTCCTGAAGAACTACGAACTCACCCTGACGTTTTAGAGTCGGAATCCGAAGTGCTTTCGCAATACACCGATCCCGAAGCACGTAAACGAACTTGTGTGCATGAAGCCGCTCACGAAGTTTATTTTCGTAAAATTGGAATCGAAACGAGCAGACGTGGGCCGAGGGGCTTCTATGACGAAGCTACACAAGAATGCTACTTTGCGAACGCAATGGTCTATCCCGCAAATTATAACGAGTTACCCGACACCGTAGACATTCAAGAGTTGGCGAAGGCGTACGCGGCTGGAAGTGTCGCAGCCAGAGAATTGACTGTGTTAGGTGCAATTGAAGCGGTTGAAGAGGCCCAGAACACAGGGGCAGGCAGCGACTTCGATAAATTTGCCCGAGCGTGCAAATTGATGTTCGAGGGAGCCACAGACAGACAAATCAAAAACACTTGGGAACAGGCCAAAAGCGCCGTAAAAATTGAGTTGCAGAGCTTAGAGTTACAAGCGGAAATCTGGCGTGTCGCAGATGACTTCGGGAAAGAAATTTTTGGTGAGGGGGCGAACAGGATCACGCACGTTTGAACGGGTATCTAAACCCCCATCTGCGGACCATTACGGCGGCTTGTTCAGTTTGTGAACAACACCTGTCGCGGTATGTCCTTATGCGTTTTTGTTTTCAAAAGCCTAAGTGTATGAGAACAGAAACGGTTAACACGTAAAACGATTATGGTTAACTAGAAACCTTTCGACATGCAAGCCAATGAAACGAAAACGGTTAACAGGTGTTTTTGAAAATTTCACTAAAACCGCGACGGGATAAATTGAAGGGGGCAAAGTACTCGTTCCCCCTCTTTCGTCGCTAGAAAGTTCACTATGCGAACAGAAAAAAGGCTCTCAAAACAGCAAAAACAGATTCTCCGCCGATTCCGAGCCTCAAAATCCGTCCCGATTGCCAGTCTCTACAGTCACACGGTAGAGAACAAACGATCCCTCCAAGCGTCCGTATCGCGGGCGATTACTCGATTGGTTGCCCGTGGACTAGTTCGGCGGGTTGACGTTTCAGGAAGTCCGAGCATAGAGCTTTTAGTCGGGACTTGAGTTAGTGTGAAGGAAAAACAATGCAAACAAAACTAAGCAGGTTGCAGAAGTCTATTCTATCCGCCCTTGCCGACTCTCGGGAAAAGATCGTTCCTGTTCGTTCGCTGTACGATCCGAGCGCAACGAACCTCAAAGCAATTCGGGCAACAGTAAGCAAAGCGATTACCCGTCTTGAGAGCCGCGGGTTGGTTGAACGGGTATCGGTGAGCACCCCAGAGTTAAAAAGACGGAAAATTCCAGCAATTCGGTCAACCAATACAGAAAGTTAGCCGTTTCTGGCTGGCTTATTAAAGTAGAGAGGTAGCAACGCTCACTACCACAGGCGAAATTGTGGGAGCGGTCCTTCGCAGGAACCGAGACAGTACCCGACCGGGAAGATCACGAACCAATAAAAAGCCAAAAAAAGAGTTTTAGCTTCACCAGTTTCCACGGCTGCGAACCGTGGTCTTCCCAAACAACACAGGTAGGGGCCGGACAAAATTCCGGCCCTTGCTTAATCTAAGGGAAGATCATGCCGCACACGCAAAGAAAACGAAACCCTGTCACTGTCATGGCCGGGTCAAGCTTCACCCGCACTTTACAGAAACAGCCGCAAGCCCCGCCTAAGCAAGACGTAAAAGCAATTCCGATCCCGCTTCAAACCGCGTCAAATTTCTTAGGACTTGACCGGGTTACGAAAAATAATCCCGTCACGGAATTTCACGGCTTGTTCGGAAGCAAACCGCCCGCACCCGAAAAAATACTCACGATTGATGACGTTGCCCCAGTTGCACTACCTAAGTGCCCGCATGGGATGAGGCTCACCAAAGATGAATATGTTTTTGAACTCTCTTACCACGGGAAACCATTTCACAAACGGATGAACGGGAAGAAATATTTTCTGTACCCGAAATCGTTTGAGTGTATCGAGTGCCATCCCGTTTGTATTCACGGAATGGAGCTAACCGCAAAAGAGCGTGACTTACGAAAAAGATTTTCGAACAGATGCCCCGAATGCACGGGGGAAATCAAGAGCGCTAGAAATCTTAAAACGTTTTTGAGCAAACAACACCTTACAGAATCGTGGGGAATGTCATTGCCAGAGGGAGGCTTTGTCACCTCTTACGGCGTACCGATCACTAAGGCCGGAAAAAATTATGTCGTTGCTGGCGGCTCGAAAGCAATGGAGTTTGAAGACGCTAAAGCAGAGGGCCATATTCCTGAATCCAACATCGGCTTTGGACCGAGCAACGTTTTCGACAGTGGTTGCACAGACGGTATTCACGAAGATGACCGAGCCGAGATAGAGTTTACCGAGTCCCTTGAAAATCCTATCAAAGAAAAACCGGAAAGACGAAGAACACAAATAGAATCTGAACCTGAAACCGATGCCGAATAAGCATCGGGCTTTTTCTTAGTTTCTAATACGTTGAATTTATTCCACACCGAGGCTTGGTATGTTCACTTCACGACAAAAGTTCATCGATTTGCTGGACGCTTGGAGAATTTCTCAGGCGGATGTTGCCGGACTTGCGAGGGTTGTTCCCGCCAGAGTCAGCGACTACCGCCAAGATAAGCCCCTTCCGCCCGAGCGTGTCTCGCAAATCGAAAAATCAATTTCTGAAATCGTAGAAGTGTACGAGACGTTTTATCCGTTTCGAATCGAAGTCTCGGACCCTGAGATATTCAGGTCCGCAGTTATTCACGCGAGACTGGCGAAGGCGAGCCGGGAAGCAACACAAGCAATAGGAGAGCTTGTCCGAGACCCGCGGAATAGGGAGCGCCATTCCGTAAGCTCTGTATAGAAATTCAGTTTGTGAACAGTTTATCGAGAACAAGTTGACCGCCTGTTCGCGTTTGAAAATAGGTCCGTGTCTTGCGCGTTTCCCACGATAGAAGTTGAGTCCGCCACAGGTTGCACGCTCCCCCGTGTGAAGTTCTCCAAGAGCGATTTTCGATAGATATGGATGGAAAAAGATGCGATACACAGGTGCGGTTAAGGTATTTTTCAACACAGGCTTTGGATTTATCGCTTGTGACGATCCGAACGCTACAGGCCATGAAGAGTTGTATTTCCACTGTTCAGAGTTGCCCGGCAAACGTGGAACCAAATTTATTGAAGATGGAACGCTGGTCTCGTTCGAGCTTGGGACTTTCAAAACTCCCGACAATGTAGTTGCCAAAAAAGTTAGGCCAGTTGCCTCCGAAGACGGGGGTAACGACGATGGGCAGCAATAAGGAACAAGGATCGGCACAGGCGCGAAGCGAACCCGCTAAGAAAGGCAAGACCCGAAACCTCTATATCAAGAACTCTTCTCCAGTCCCCAACTGGTACTTAGATAGTTTTTTGGAAGACCCGGACATTCCGAACTATGTCCATGTAGTGTTTTTATTCCTGCTCAGACGCACAATCGGTTGGGACAAACTTTTTGAAATGGTTTCTTACGATGATATTACGAACGGGACGGGAGAAACCAAAAGAACTCACATCCAACACGCGATTTTTCTCTTGTGTGATTGGTGGGGACTGTTTTCACTGGAGCCAGGCAAAGGGAAAAGGAAATCTAGGTTCACCGTCGAGGACTGGAGCAACAGAGACACCGTTCTTGACCGAAAACTGACAATGCTGTTCAGTGATTATGATAGTGGTTTCCCGTCCGTCGAGGAGTTTCGCGCTATCAAAAATCCTAAAGAGATCGTCCAAGAGTGTTATACAAAAGCCCAAGCAACTTGGGCCAAAAATCCATCAAACCTAGACGGACAATCGAAAGAAGCCGCCGCGGTAGTAGTTCCCCATGGGAAACGCTAGACATAGTTAGTAGTTCCTCGGGGGAACCGCTAGATTCACGAAAAGGAACTGCTAAAAATCCTGTAGTTCCCCATGGGAAACGCTAGACCCGCAAAAGGGAACTGCTAGAGTCTGTGAGCTACTGAAACAAAACCGCTTGCGGGCCTTGAAGCATCTTTTTGAAGCATATAAGAGAAGGAAGAATCAGAAATAGAATCAGAATTCTGTTTCATCTCTTTTCACACACAAACCCCAACCCCCGGACAGTTGCCCGGAGCGGTTCATAAAATGAACAGGAGAAAATGTATGACGAAACCATTGCATGAAGTTGTCCGCGAGACACAGAATGCAGAAGAGACTTTCGAAAGTCTTGCCGCATGGAAATTAGAAGAAATGGAAGCACACCCGAACCCGGCCACAGATGAATCAGACTTTATAGGGTTAAAGCTGTACGCGCATACGATTCAGGGCATGGGAAGCAACACTGACGAACTTATCCGCACCTGGCCGGAAGAGGAGTCCGCAAAGTGAACAAACGAAACTACGAGAATGACCGAGACGTACGAACACAGCTAGAAACGGTGTTGAAGCTCCGCTCCCGCTATCTTGCGGCCAATGAAGAGAAGGCCGCTCTCGGTAAGCAAGGGACCGCCGAATTTAAGAAGTTGGAACGATTGCTAGCGGGGAAAGCCAAATAACAATGAGAGACCGGGCCAAAGCAAAGCAACTAAACCCGAGGCGCGTACAGGATCGGTTGAAGCAAGTTGAGCGGATTTTGGACGGAGACCCAAAAAAGAACATACTCCCGAAAGAGTTGACCGAGGAACAGCGGATAGACTACCTAACGCTGTTCGCAAAATTGGCGAAACTCCTAAGCGACGGAGACCGGATAGCGGCTTTTAAGGCGAAGGGTGGAATTTTCAGTTAGTTCATAAAGTGAACAGATTTGCAGGGCCGTCATAACCCTAGCAATCGGGCTCCGGTTGGCAATGCGTAGCAATACGCGGGGACAATTGTTGACCGGAGTCCGTCTCCTAAAATCCGTTCACAAACTGAACAGCACGAACAAGGCTCAACCGCCGCTTACGTCACGGGCGGGATTATGTACTCGAAGCAAGATATCGCGGCTGGTACTATACCCCTTTGGTTGGAGAGGGGTATTTGCCGATGGGGAAAGTTTGGGAAAGAACAAAGACGGTCTTTGAATTGGTGGAACATGGAAAATTGTTGGTGGAGGTGCTTGGCAGCCTTGCAGTTGGGAAGGCAATCCAAGCAGGACTTGTGACTTGGACGCATATTCCATCTATCTGGGTTACGCCTATTTGGCTATTGGCGGCGGCTGGGTTCTTTTGGTTGCTGACCCTTATTAGCAAGCGCGTGAAACGCAGTGAACCTGCGGAAACGCAAATCACTATACCGCCTACCCCGCCAGAACAGCAGTTCGCAGATGTGGATCATTTCTATAAGACATACGACAATGCGCTGCTGCTAGAAGCTGAAGCGTTGGTTAAAGCCGAGGCTGAGAAATTCAAGCCGGGAAACGACCGCGAACGATTCTTGGTTCGAACCCTTGCAAGTGGTGCCATAAGCCACACTTTTGATGTGGTCTGGTACACCATCTACAACAGCCAATTGAGACTTTTGGACGCTTTGAACAGCACGCCTCGGTCAATGGCAGAGGCACAGAAATACTATGAACAGGCTTCGCAGAATTATCCAATACCCTATCTGACTTATCCGTTTGACCAGTGGCTATCCTATCTTCGTGTTTGGTTTATGACTGTACAGAATGGAGACACCCTCGCTATCAGTGTAAGAGGAAGAGAGTTTTTGAAATACTTGGTGCAACAAGGACGCTCGGCAAGCGACCGTCCTCTCTGATAGGTAACGGCGGGAGGTCACTAATCAGAGAGCACTCGCTCTAACGGTCTCCTGTAACTGCCAGGGATAGCCGATCCCGCACTATCGTCGGAGCAAAAACCTGTTCACAATATGAACAACGTCCGCCCGAACCAAAAACCACGGCACGAACAAGAATTGAACCCCACAAGAGAGAGAAGAGGAAAAATGGAATCAAGGAAGCTCAAGGACCTAAAGAGAGCCCTACGGTGTATAGACAAGTTGAACCGCCTGCATTCGAATTACCCAGAGGTGCCAAATATAAGCACTCCTCAAGTGGTGGATTTTGAGTTAGCGATTCAAGAACTAACTGAGGCCGAGAGCCGGAATTCACAAGGCATAGGGAATCACGCTCCCGCATATCGTTGAGCAGAGGGCACAGCAACGCGAAGGAATAGAAGTCTAGCAAGTCGCGCTGACCGGAGTTGTTCACAAACTGACAAACCATCCGAACGAACCCGCACGAACTAATCAAAACCCTGAAGAGAGAAGAGAAACCAAACCGGAGAACTCCAAAACCCCGCCAAGAGACAGAAAGCAGATTGAAGGTTGAATCAGAACCCACAGCGTAGCGCCAGAGAATACAGAGCGGGGTAGCTGAGGCGATAAGAGGCCAAGATGAGTAAACAGGTGCAAGAGGCGAGATCGTTGCTCATATTGGTTCTCAGCGCGAGATAAGGCCAACTACGTCGTGAAGCGACATAGAGAACAGTTGAGGATGCCCGGAGAATTAGCTAACCTATCGTGAAATCAACGCGAAAGAATCCATTTGACGGGGCGTCTTCATCAACGCGAGCGCGTTTTCACTTTTTCCGAGATTTTTTCTGAATTTTTCGCTTTATTTTCTCCCATCGGTCAACTGTAACAAAATAAATAACTTAATCTGCATTTTTCTCGGGAGCGGATCGAAGCAAACTCCCTTGAAAGTTGTCCGCGCAGCGAACCGTCCGCGCCAAGGATCGAACGCCAGCGGGGCCCGCAAGGCTGTTCGAGGCGGATGGGTGATAAGTGTTACCGCAAATCGGAATAAGCCTTGTGCTTGCAACACGTTCTTATAATAGAGAGTTACAAGAACCCGGCAAACGCGGCAAAGCCCCAAGTGACCCGCGGGGTCCAGCATGAGCAGATGCCCGAACGGATCGAACTTCCCGGAACATAGCGGCGGATGTAACGTGTTACAAATCAAGCCTTGTGTTATCAATGACTTAGGGACCCTAAAAGCATGCTTCCCGAAGGCTTCCGGCCTGGGCCCCCGCGGGGAGTCACGCGCTGGAAAGGCTTGCCTCCCCCTCTGTTATCTAACCTGTTCAGTCTGTGAACGGTTTATTTCCAACCTGTTCAGTTAGTGAACAACATGAGCCGACACAATTATCTCAAGCGCACCTATGCCATGAGCGCCAATGAGTACGACGCGCAGCTAGCCTTTCAAAATTACGTATGCGCAGCCTGTCAGAGCGAGAACCCGGTAGGCCGGGATGGGGTAACACGGGAGAACCTAAGCGTAGATCACAACCACGCGACGGGTGAGAACCGGGCTCTCCTGTGCCAGCGGTGTAACAAAATTCTCGGACTCGCCAAGGACCATCCTGAGGTGCTTTTGTTTCTGGTGGAATACCTCAGACAGCACGGCGGAGACCCTACTCCATATTTGCCGGATAATCCGGAAACTCGGGCAGCACAGGAAGCGGCTCTAGCGGCCAAAGAGCGGGCATGGGAAGAGTCCCTTAAAGAGTTGCCCGCCAGCGAAGCATCTGCGGTTGAGGGTATCAAGGTTAGTTCGCACAGTGAACAGGTCCAGCCGAGCGAGTTTGACTGAAGGGGGCCTCATTCGGAGGGGCCCAATGGGATGGGGTAGTACGAAAACCCCCGCAGACGGGGCCCAGAAATGAGAAAGACCAACCCCGATTAGGAGCCGCCCCTCCGAACGTCGTTTTGTGCTACAATTCTGGGAAAGGTGAATCCATGATGTTAGCTGTTAAAGCCGATTTATCGAAGCTGCTTGCTGGCATCCCCAAGGGAGCGTGGGTAGCGTTGTCTCAGGATGAAGAACACGTTATCGCTTACGCTGCTGAGTTGCAGGAAGTGATAATAAAGGCCAGAGAAGCAGGAGAGCAAGACCCGATCATTACCCGAGTGCCAGAAACGGACTCTGCTTCACTCATACTGTAGGTACTAGTGGCAGTACATCCTCTGCCATACTCCGACTTCGTTATTCCAGCCAGCGCCGCTTTTCCTAATGGCAGAGTAGCATCGCGGCCTTTCCTCAGAATAGCGTTGGTAAATGCGGGCCTAAGACTTTCGTGTTATGCCCTTGTGGATTCGGGAGCAGATTATTGTGCCTTTCCTCGTTCGTTCATGCAGCCTGTTGGTTTAGATGCTCTCACCTCTCCTATTGACCAGACTACCGGCGTCAGCACTGCGAGTGTTCCGACACATTTCGCTAATGTCTCGATTGACCTTCAAGGGCTTGTGGAATTTCCAGTATATGCGGGTTTCACAGTAGGTCTTGAGCAGATGGGTTTAGGTTTGCTTGGCCAAGTTGGTTTTTTCGATAGATTCAACATCTCCTTCTCGAAAAAAGTCTGCTACATCGAAATTCCCGATCCGCACCCCTGATTTCCCAAAAGCGTGCACCGAGCCGCAAAAAGGGACCGCTCGAACGAGTCGCCCTTCGAGGCTTCCGGTCGAACGACTTCCTAACCGTTCAGATTCCCCGCGGTATAGCGGAAAATTTCACCGTAAGAATTTAGGAGACTCTAAAAGCAATTCTTTTGGAGAGTCTAACCGGGGGCCAACCCCCAAGTGGACCCGCACCTGTACGAAAGGAAAAAGGAAATGCCTAAATCACGAACAGACGTATTAGATTGCGTCAACACTCCGATGAACGCGGCCCAGATGGAAGCGTCCGCTCGCCGTAAGCAAGAGTTTCACGCGAAGCATGGATACCTCCCGGACACTAGTTATGCGCCGGATAGCGAAGCGGGAGTTGTCCGGGCCGACTCTACAAACGAGAGCTACGTCACTCGGAAGACCTTTACGGATATACCCACACAGTTCGGACGCAGAGGAAAGTAGTCTTCATGCAGCAGGAAAAGCGCACTTGAGAGAAGAGGGGTGTCGCGTACGAAGTTCAAACAGTGAAGCTAACGCGAGTCGATTCATCTGAATCTCGTTTCAGATTCTACCCCGCTTTCACGTATTCACGTGGGTTGAATGTCCATAAGGTGAGCCACCCTGGACACCCTTTTCTTGGTTCCATTCAGGGGCCGGGTGGGACGGTCCCCAAGAGGACCCGCAACGTTCGAACGGAAGTTACCGTCCAGCACTCCAAGAGACAAGATCAAATGAATTCAATGAACGCAACTAACAGACTCGCGCACTTCAAGGATGGGGGTAATTCCGTCCTAGGTCTCCCCGTCTCGGTAGACGATACCGGAGCCGAGTTCGTGAAGTACGGGGGCCGTTGGGTTCATATTCCAGAAATGCCGCTTGCTCGACTCCATACCGTTGAACGAACTCCTCAGCAACCTATTTCAAATGGACAGAACCAGTGAGGGAAGAATGGCAAAGCCCAAGCAACAGAAAATCATTGAGACCCAACAGGCACACTGTAATTCATCCCGTCATATGGAGTTGAGTGCGAAGGGTTATTCTGCCTGCCCTCATTGTAGGCGAGTCTTGTTCCGAGCGCCGGATTGGAAGTGCGTTCACGGGGTCTATAAGTGCGCCGAGTGCCCGGAAGGAAATCGGAATGCCTAGAGCGGTATATGAGCCAGGCAACTGTAGATGGATGAGTCAAGCGGAACAAGCCGCCGAACGCCGAAAAAAGTTTTTGCTGAAGAAAGCCGCTTAAAAGGAAATCAACAATGAAGAAAAATAGGAATGCAAACTGCCGGGTATGGACCCCGAACGATGCGAGTCACGTCACAACTTCGGCCCCTATTGACTTGAAGAAAAAGGAACTCGCTTCCATCCCACGTACTGCCCGAGAAATAGCGACGGCAAAAGCACGCAAGGGCGGTCTAGTCAGGCCGCTGTAAGAAGCATGATAGGGCAGACTCGAATCGTGCAACTCACCCCCGAAGATCGGGCAATCGTCTTGCGGAGTCACAGAGGAATAGAAAACCTGTTAGCACGTCAACGCGATTTGTTTGGGCGGTTGGCGGAGGACGCTTGCAAGAACGAAGGGCTTTTCATTCCTTCCGAGCGAATCAAAGATATTCAAGTTTTGCCCGATGGAAATTTACAAATTGCGTACTGAGGTTGCGGCATGAAACTCCCTGAAATTTCTTGGGTGATGCCCTCGCACAAAAGGTATCCGCCGAAATTTCCGGCTATTGCTGAGGCGGAAAAGAAAATCACTAGATTCTTGTCAGAGCCCCGAGGGCGGCTCTCGCTCTCCTACCATGAAGCGGCCCACGCTCTGAATTACAAGCGGTTTGGAATTGAAACTCGGCATTCAGGTCCCACGGTTTTCCATGATTGCGTAACGGATTCTTTTTCCGCGTGCTATGGTGCCGTACAAGTGAGAGATGCGGACTACCTCCAGTTAGCCGAGGAACCCGAAAAATTAGCTAGAGTTTTAGTCAGTGGCGATGTCGCAGAGTTGGTTTTGATGGGCAAAACCGCTCCGGGGGCTTCAGATGGGGATTTTTCGGACTTCCTACACTTTGCGAAAGGCAAAAGCACAGCCGAACTAATCGGAATTTGGAAACAAGCGAAAGAAAAATACTTCCGAGAGTTAGCCGCCGACTTGAACCAACAAAGAGAGATCGTACATGCCGCCGCTCTATTCGAGGAAGAGATTTTTGGAACGGATCGAAGCATACGAGAAGACTCAAACACACCCACCTGATTTGTAAGGAAGTTCCCGCTCCGATGTTCGGCCCGGTTTGTAGTACCTCCCTCATTCATTCAAGGAATCCAATATCATGTCAGCAGAAATCTCAAACAAATTGCATAGGCCAGAGTTGCCTCCACTCAAGGGCCAAAAGGTTGAAGACACGGAAACGGATCGTCAACACATCGAAGGGCCAGCAAAAAGCACGAACCCCGCGAAGTCCTAAGCGTTCGATATGGCGAAGAAACTTCCCCCGGATCAATTGAAGATACATCCCCTGCTCAATCGGACCTTCGGGTGCGTGCGGGTCACAGCGTTGTTGCCAAATCACAATTGCGAAATTCATTGTGAAGCGTGCGGCAAGAACAAGATTAAAGATAAGCGGAATCTCTATCGTCTCAAATCTTGCGGGTGCCTTCGATCTAAGTTGATTGGAAGGGGCCACACGAAGCACGGCGCTAAAACCGCGGCGGGTCCGACTACCGAATACGTATGTTGGTCCAATATCAAAAACCGTTGTTACAACAAACTTCGAGAAGACTATCCGCTGTACGGCGGGCGAGGAATCCGAGTTTGCTCGCAATGGCGCAAGAGCTTTGTCCAGTTCTTGAAAGACATGGGAACTAAGCCCGATCCAACTTTTTCAATCGAGCGGCGGGAAGTAAACGGCCCGTACTTTCCGAACAATTGCTATTGGGCAGATAGTCACACTCAACGGATGAACCAACGAAGAATGAAAAAAGCCGCGTGACGTTCGAACATTAAGACCAAATCAAAATGATACGGTCAACTCACCCGCCTCGCGCGGTTTGAAATCTCTGTTCAAGACAGATTCTCTCTAAATTATTTTCAAAGGAAACTCTATGTCCGAAGTTCATACAACAATCACAGGAGCGAAAAATGAAGTTACTATTGTTTGTCACAATCCCGCTCAACCTCCACTCGCGGCGGGAGCTGGGCAAGCCGTCGTAGCCGCGGTGAAAACTCTGACCAATCCGGATGGTACGCTGGGCAGCCCGAACGGTGTTGTCCACGGTCAAGTGAACGCTGGCGGAAGTGTTCCCGGTCCTACAATCCACAACCCCGCGTAGTTCAAAAATAGGCGAAACGTAAGCAAGAGGAGAAAAATGAGATGGCACTAAGAGGGGCGGAAGCATGGGACCATCTTCGCTTGAAAGCGCAGATGGTTGAAGGAGACCATAACGCGGTCTTCAGCAACGGTTCAGTTTTGCCCATATTCATGCGAACAGTGGGCAACACAACACGACTATTTGTTGAGCTAGAGCACGGTTTTTTCGATCCTCAACAGGTTCCGGGGTTTGTTCGGTTAGAAAAACAACCAGACGCACAACCCGCAATTGAGGAGGCTCCGCCAGTCGAATCAACCAAGCTCCAAGGGTCCACTTGGGCAGAATTGAAACGGTCTGCCGAGGAGCGAGAACGGCAAGCCCGGTCGGAGCGGTACGCCGGGCAAAAAGAGCAACAGGGAATTCCTACCTCCCGTGATTCTGCTTTTGCGAAAGCAAGTCACCAACTTGCGCAAGTGGTAGCAAGCAGGCGCGGGCAGTCAGGACCGAATTTCAAAGTACGGTAAGAGGAGAAAAGAAATATGAAGTCAGCAAACGAACTCAAGTATTTGGCCGAGAAATTTGGTTGGAAGGTGGGACCGCTCACGTTCGGAAAAATCCAACACATGAATAGCGACGAAGCCAGTTTCCACGACATTTTCAATAAGACGGAATACGAACGGGCTTTGAATGAGCCTCAAACAAAAGCCGCTGCGAAGAAAGAGGCTGCGAAGGCGGCTGAAGAAACCGAGCAGGTCAAAGCGGAGAACACAAAGAATCTAAATGCCTGGGCCGGAAAGAAATTTTGGGAATCGGAATTACCCCCGGAAGAGTTGGAGAAAGCCAAAAAGGAAGCGGAAGTATTTCACTCTAGGTATCCTCAGTTTGTCCTGAACAATCAGCAAAATGCCGATGCTCTCCGCGATTGGCTTTTTGCGAACAGGCTCTCTCTTACGGCGGCTAATCTTGCTAAAGCCTTCAACGCCTTAACAAAAGAAGGCCGTTTGATTTTGAATCCAGCGGTGTGCGGGATCATTCGTATTCAAATGGGAGACGGCCAGGTGCTTGATATTAAGTCCGAATCATTGCCCGACTATCAGCGCAGAAACCCTCCGAGTATCGAAGGTCGGGGGGTGTTTCGAAAAACAGTGCAAAAACCGATAAAGATTCTGCCTGCCGTGGAAGCTGTCACGGGCTCCGAACTTGTAAACCATCCTTTGTTTAAGACGCTGACTGAGGCGTACGACTCAGTAGCAGAGACTAAGCGTTACAATGATTCTCTTTCCGCCGATGAGTACCGGAGACAACATGGGGAAGCCTTCCGCGAGCCTCTTGCCTCTGTGAAGGTCGCAGAACAGATAAAGCGAGAGATCAACTCTTTCCTGTCGTTTCATCCTGAATATGTGCTGAGTGAGGAAAACAAGAAACACCTGTGCGCCTACATTGAGAAGAGGCATCTACCTTTCACTCTGAACAGCTTGGAGACGGCCTACACCGACCTCGTTCGAGAGGGATACATAAAACCAAATCCCGAGGCAGTTGTATCCAGTAACGGGACGAAACTTGTGGACTATGGAGGAGGGCCAGGCCGGGCTAAGTTGCCGTATGAAATCAATCGTATGAGCGCCAAAGAATACGAGGAATGGATTCAAAATCCCGCCAACCGGAGAGCAGTTGACGCTCTTGCAGTAGCTTAAACCACGTCAAAAAGGGACTCGGTAGCTATCGAATCCGCTCTAAGGGATTCGACTATGCTAGGCCAAAAACGCCACTACAAAAAAACCACAAACAAATTCGAACACTGCCAGGATGGGACAACCGTCATTTTCATACGACGCCGAACCGGGCAAACGTTTGAGTGCCTGATAGACACCCAGGATTACGAACTTGTCTGGGCCTTCCGCTGGCGTGTGGCATTAGGCAAGCATTATGCATACGCGGTTACTACGACCGATGAGGGAAAGCGTCTGAACATCTCAACTCTTGTTTGTCCGGGTTGTGAACTCGTTCTGTACAGGAATCACAACGGACTCGACAACCGCAGATCAAACTTATATCTGGGTACGCAGTCTCAAAAAAGCAAACACAAACGAAAGCACAAACACCTCACTTCGCAATTCAAAGGTGTCCACAAATTCGGGGACACGTTTCGAGCAACAATCAAAGCAGACGGGAAAGGTTATGACCGTCTCGGATGCTTCAACTCTGAACTAGAAGCCGCGGCTCGCTACAACGAAGAGGCTAAGGAGCGATTCGGTGAATTCGCCTGCCTGAACGAACTTCCTGAAACCGATGGGCCGCAAAAGGTTGTTTGATACCGCAGGAAAGCTAGCCAAATCCGAATTTCGAGTCTGTTCACGCCGAACACCCTCTCCGTCTTTCAAAAAAAGATCCAAAATCAGGAACACAAAAACATGGAAACTCCCGAACAAACAAACGCACAGGTTCAGAACTCGCTAGATTCGAGCGGACCGGCTCAACCCACTCCACAAGGACAGCCTCAAGCGGCCCCCGCTCCTGTTGCCGCTGCGCAAGTTCCTGTTTCGGCTCCTGCCGGTTCTGCGGGCACGCCTCCGGTTGTAGCTACATCTCGGAATCCACAGCTTCATAGACTAATTTCGGGGATATTAGGCGGAATAGCCGGTCCCCCTCCGGTTCAGTACACAACGGATGAAAGCGGGAAAGTGATCCCCGCTCCGAACCAAAGACCCGACACCAACATGAGCAGAGTTGGCCGAATCGCGCAGCACGCCTTGATTGGTCTTTCTGCCCCAACCTCTCCTCAAAAGAGCGGATTGGCAAATGTTTTAGAAGGAGTTGGTGCGGGCTACGGAGCGGTCTCAAAGCAAATGAGTGACGCGGATAAAGCGGCTCAAGGGAAAGCGCGTGAGGACTTTGAACAACAGCAACAGACGAAGCTCCGCCAGTTCGAAATCGCAAGAGCGAACGCACAAAATTTCTCGCTACATACTGCGAATCTCCACCAACAGAATGACCTTGACCCCGTTCGGGCTCAAAACAAAGAGATTGCGGACGCTTTCCGAACAATGCCGGAACACGGTGTACGAGAAATGTCTGCGGAAGCTGCGAAAGCCGCTGTACTTGACCCGAACAACCAAACATGGGTTCACACGCATTTAATCTTGCCCGCGGGCTTCGAAGACGTTACGGACTCGAACGGCAAACCGCTTCAGGATGCCGAGGGGAACTACCGGACGGAGGGCCGCGTTTTCGTGATTGACGGTATGAAGGACGGCAAGGTGCCGATCCCGGCTAGCATCGCAAGTGATATCCAAAAATATAAGAACTACGGGGACCTCGCAAAACTTCAGGGTCTCGACGGAATCAAAGCAGACGATGAATACGACGCTCAACATTTTGTGAAGCTCTACAACGCGCTGTTGTCAAGCAAAGTTGAGGTTGAAAAAGGCTGGAGCAACCCGGAGGTTTCGGAGGATAAGTCCGGCAACATTGTTCAACGAAATGCCGTCAACAATGAGACGAAACCTGCTATTCCTGCACAGGTTCAAAAATTCCAAATGGATAAGGCGAATCTCGCGGAGAAACTTCAACAAGTCAAAACGGGCAAGTCAACTGAAATTAAAAATGTTGCTGAGGCTGGCAAAGCGGATGCAGATGCGGCGAAAGCCAAAAAAGAGGCGGAGAACGAAGCAACGCTCAATCCTCCCGCGTCCAGCGGTTTGACTGGAGAGGAATACCTGAAAACGTTGCCGCCAAACATGCAAGGCGTGCTCAAAGCCATTGCAGAAGGCCGCGAGACCCGCTCTCCGCGTCAACTGCAAGATAAGAATGGAAACCCAACACCGCTAGCGGAGGCACTTCACAGAGCGTATCCAGACTTTGACGATAAAAAAGCCGCTGCGTACGGAGCGGTTGTAAAGGACTTTACCAGTGGGGCGACAAGTCGCGCCTTGACTTCTTACGGAACCGCAATCAACCATGCCCGAGCTTTGTATGACAACTCAAACTTGAAGTCCTACATCCCCGGAACCGATGAAAACAAGCGATACAACCAAGACATAACCTATGTCGCAACCGAAGTTGCCAAGGCTTTGAATCCTTCAGGTGTTGCCACAGAAGGCGCGATTAAGGAACAGGAAGAGGCTCTGAGAAGTTATACCAACCGCAAAGCCGCTATCGAAAATGCCGAGCACATTCTGACTGGCAAGATGGCCGAAACTAAACAGCGTTGGGCTAACGCTCAAGTGCGGCCAAGTTACCAGCCGCCCATGCCAGGTCTAAGCCCGGAGGCAATTAGCAACGCGGATTACATCCGAAATCATGGAAAGATGCCGCAAGGTTCACAAAGCGGACAGCCGAATGCTGCCCTTAAGCAGAATCCGTTCCGCACTTCTCAGCCAGGACAATAACAATGCCCGATCCTACACAGAATCAAGTTACGGCTAGTGCTCCGCCACAAATCCCGCCTCAACAGACTACGCCAGCGGCAACGGGTGATCCGGCAGAACAGATTCTCCGTTCCACTCAAGGCGTGGATACGAACTCACAAGCAGACGCTTGGGATGCTTTTCACCAATCGAAAAATGAGGATGAACTATCCCAACGTCTCCAAAATATAAATATCCCACAAGATGTAAAAGCAAACTTGTGGGACGCCAAGCGTTCTTTCGTGGCTTCTAAAGACCCTTCCGCTGCGTCACAAACTCAGTCAGGAGCCCCACAGCTAGACGTTTCTAAATCTCCCGATCCGCTTGCAGGGCGCTACCAAGCCTATTCAGAACTAGGTACAGGCGCTATTAAGGGTGCGAAAGAGACCGCTAGAACTGTTGGCGGATGGTTGGGTGAGGCTTTCGGTAGTCCAAACGTTAAGCCAGAGGACCAACCGCTAACACCTTTCAAGAATCAAGACCTAGAGGCCAAAACTCCAACTGAATCATTAGGAAAAGGTATGGAGAGTGTTGCGGAGTTTGTTCTAGGCGACGAAGCCTTGAAAGGCTTGTCTCTTCTCGAAAGAGCAAAACATCTTGGCGACGTTGCAAAAATTCTCGATAAATCTCCTAAGATTGCCAAAGCGGTTGAGATTGGTGCGAACGCACTTCGCCAAGGAACCGTTGGCGCAACTCAAACTCTTGCCCATGGTGGTACGCCAGGAGAGGCTTTGACTAGTGGTGTTGTTGTTGGAGGTATAGGTTTAGCTCTTGAAGGGACCGGACAAGGCATAAAAGCAATCAAGAACTTTGTTACGAGAAATCCACAAGTTGAGCAGATGGGCCGCGAGCTTGTATCAGGATTGACCGAAGGTGCGACACCTGAACAGGTTGCACAGACTGTTGGCAAAAACCTCGCATCAGCAGAAGAAAAAATGCACTCAACCTATGATGCGGGAATCCAGAAAATTTCCGCACAAGGGCAAAGTGTTCCTGTTCCGATTGCCGGAAGTCCTCTCCAGCAAGCCGCGAAAGACCTGTTGTCCGATTCTAAAATCCCTCAGTCTGTTGCGGAGAATCTGAAGGGTGTTATTCCAGATGCGGACAAGATCGAACCATTCTTGAAGCAAATGTCAGATTCGAAGGAAGTTTTTTCTTGGGATCAAATGGAAGCGACACGCCAGAAGATCGGGCAGACTATCCGTAAACTGCCGTGGGACTCCCCGATCCGACCGGACCTAATCAAAGTACGATATGCAATTGACGATACTCTGGAAAAGGCGGCTGAAAAAGCCGGGAACACCGATTTATCGGATCAAATCAAGAGTCTGCGAAGTGATTATGCTCAAACCAAGGGAGCACTAGAGGAACGCGCAATCTCGACTCTGCGGGACAAAAATCCGAACGCGATTGCGGACGTGCTGCTAAATAAGCAGTCTGTTCATAATGTGAACACGCTTCGCCGTTTGATCGGGCCTGACAACATGAAAGTAGTTGAAGGCTCGATTCTGGATAAGATGATTCAGGATGCAAGCAAGAATGGAGAATTACAGGGGCGGCAACTTTTTCGAAAGTTCAACTCGCTAGGACCAGATGCCAAACAAGCAATCTGGGGAAACCGCCTTCCACAAGTCGAACAGTTTATGCAACAGGCAGGTAAGTTACCCAACGTTGTGCTCGATAAAATCGTGTCGCACTACGCTCCGTATGCGTTAGGCACAACCGCAATATACGAACTTGGCCGGGGGGATGTGAAGGGGGCCGCGACAATTGCCGGGGCCGCGGGACTCTCTGCGTTGCTGCGAAACCCGATTGTTTTGGACGCAGCCCTTAAAGGAATCGAAGGGTTGCAGAAAGCTGTTCCGCCTGTAGCGAGTGCTGCACTGCAAAACCAATCAGAAGATGAAAAACCGACTCCAACCTCAGAGAACTGGACTCACGTTCAGTTTGCGGACGGCTCTGTGCATCAAATTCACCCGGAGGACCTAGACCAAGCGTTGAAGCAGAATCCAGGGGCGAAGGTTGTAGAGTAATGAGCGAATCAGAATTATTGTTTGTCTTTGTTAGTCGTGCGTATCTTGTGAGGGTCCCAAAGTACTAACACAATCAAAACAAGAGCGGCTATTGCGAGAGCTTGCAGCATATCGTCTACTCCTCTTCCCCTAGCTGTACTCCTCTAGGGCTTCGAATTCAATGGTACTCATGGCCTTTGGTCTTGACGGGCCGTATATACGCCAGTATATACTAAGAAGCAGGAAAAATGAAAACAAAAATTTTACTTGGTTTGTCGGATAAGGTGTTGAAACGGGTTGACCGAGAAGCGAAGGCACAGAATCTTACGCGCACGGACATAATTCGGGCCGCGTTAGATGAGTACTTGCTCGACAAGGAATACGCTAGAGCATATCAAAAAGAATCCACCAATAAAGGTTAATGCTTCAACCGAGACACGTCCGAGGAAGTGTCGTACAAATCTCCGAAAGAGAAGCTAAACGCCTTGGTGTGCCCGATGGTCGGCTCTGGCTTGTAATTAACAGCAAGGCCATTCGGTACGCCAGCAAGACAATTCTCCTCCATATAACCTCAGAACTAAATGAGCAAGGGCAGAAAAAACGCCTAAGTCCCACAGATTTACCCGTGCCAGAGGGCGCAGGGAATCTTGCGAAATGGTCCTACATCTGTTGCAGCGTGATCTATACAGCGAGTCGCACGGAGGTTGAAAACGTTATTGGAGAAATGCCCCTCGGATTTATGAGCAAGATAGATGAATGTCTGCTAGAGGTTCTATCCTTACAGAATGCCGCACGCCAATTAGTAGCCAGGGAATCAAAGACCCCGCGTAAATAACAAACTCTCCTCGCAGTTTGTTTGCTAGAGCCTCGTTTTTCGAGCCTCCCTTGCTGTTCACTTTCCGCACAAAAGGCCAGCTATGCCCGATCCCGCGAATGATACAGGCATCCCCGCGTCTACACCCCCGCCAGATTCAACGGCAGGGCCAAACCTAACGGGTCTGCGGGCGAAGCCTGTCCAGCCCGCCTCGGAAAGCACTTTCCAAACTGTCAAACGGAATCTGACCCCTGAACTTGACACTTCAAACGCTGCTAAAGGTCCGGGGCATGAGTTTGAGAACGACTCCCCGCAATCTGAGGGGGAGCAACAGTACAGGGAAAAATTCGGTTCGCCGCTCGAAAGATTCTATGGAAGCGCCAAGAAACTAATCTCGGAACACGAACAGCACCTTTCCGAAAAATATCTTGCTCCCTTCAGACGCGGCCTTGATTCGATGGCGTCCGATCTTGTGCAAGCGGGAGAAACAGGTCACACAAAAAGCGGCGGACAACTTACTCCAACCACACGCGCACTAGTCGGGGCCGCGGGAGCCGGGTTGCGAGCCGTACCAATCGGATCGAATGTAAAAGAAACCGCCGCGGCTTTGGTTGTTCCGCCCGAATTTCCAGAGGGCCGCGGACTTTCGGCAGAGCTAAAAGCAAGTGAAAAAGCTGCCGAAAAAGCCGCGCCAAATTTAGAAGGGCTCCGCGTTCGAAAAATCAAACCTACAGAGTTACCAGCCTCGCAATTCCCGAACTACACCAAAGACCAAATGATAGCGGAGGGTGCGGACGGTCACTTAAACACCGCAGTAAAAGCGCACATACCGCTAGACGTTATCGAGGGGCACGAACCGATCCCCGCAATGGAGGGCGGCTATAAAAAAGGGACACCGATTACTCAACCTATTGAGGTGAGCCGCAACCCGGAAAGCGGAAAGTTCACTCTGTATGCCGGGAACCATCGGGTTCAACAGGCCAAAGTAAACGGCCAAACTTCAATACCCGCTTTTGTTGAGGGAGCAACAGCACAAGACCTAAAAAACTTTTCCGCGGTTCCAGTCAAAACCTCAACGAAAGCACCCGACCTAGAAGGCATCCGATCCCGCGAGGTTTCGCCTGCTACGGCGGTTGAATCTTCTGCGAAGAAAGCCGCTCCGCAAAGTGAAGAACCAACAGACGAAGAAATAGTTAAGCATTTCGAAAGCAGATACCCGGTAGCAAAAGGGACGGTAGACGGGCGAGCAGTACGGGAGAACGTTCCGAACCTAAGCTCTATCGGAGCGTCCCTCAACAAATACAAGGTGCTAGGAGGAGTGCGCGAAGTTCCTATAAGTGAATTTCCCGCGGCCCCCGAAATCAATGCCCGAACAAAACAACTCGCGGAGGACATTAAGAACTCAGGAGAAATCAACCCCCTTATTGTGGCCGTAGACCATGAAGGGCCGTACATCCTTGAAGGCGGACACCGATACGATGCTCTGAAAATCAACGGTGCAAAATCTTTCCCCGCCGTTGTTGTTACCGATTTGGAGGAAGGCACAAGAGCAAAAATTCCGACCGGGGCGGGTTCACAAACTGAACAGGAAATTACTGTCTACCATGGCAAGCGAGATATGCCTGCCAGTGAACGGCTTGGCAAGGATAAGCATTTCTACGTCTCGAAAACTCCTGAATTCGCTTCAGTGTATGGGCCAGTCCATGAACTGAAGGTCAAACCGAGTGAATTACTGCCTGATAGAGCTATCGGCGGGGGCGGATCGGGCACGCCAAAGACTGGAACCGAATCCCTTGAAATCGGTAGCGCGGTGCTACCTAGCAAGTATTACAACGAACTAAAACCCCATCTTTACACGCCAGCAGGGGCACAAGGACTCGCCGACAAGCTAGGTGCGAAGGTTGTTGGCTCTGTTGCCAAAGCCCCTAAGAGTGGCAAATTTCCCGGCGACTTGGATTTGCGGATCGAGGGTGCGTATAAGGCAGACGAAGTTACTTCCAAGATGAAAGAGGCGGGGTTTGAGCCTCGCGGAAGTACCGCAGTTTCTCCGAAGGAAGCGGAAGCCTCGGGGAAACCTTATGGAAAGCCAGGATGGAAGAGGGCCGAACATTTCGAGAATTCTGCTGGCGAGAAAATTGATGTTTGGCACGATGAGCCGGAAAAATCTTGGGAGATTCACGATCTTGGCAAAGAACATAACATCCCGTCCGATGAAGGATACCTCTACCACGCAACGAACCATGACCGCGCACGCGATATTGCAGAGTCCGGGCTAGATATTCACAAACCTTCGTACGGAACAGACCAAGAGGCTTGGCCGGATGGCAGTAGGGACAAGCGAAGCTACTTCACGCAAAAGGCGGATCACGCTTGGCAATTCTCTCCTGAAGAGGGGAAGCCTGCCCTACTGCGGATGAAGCAAGACCCGGCAATCCATAGCCGCGAGTCAACGGGCGATTTTTATTCAAAGAAGAAAATTCCGGCGAACAAACTTGAAGTGCTTGGGGATGATAAACAGTGGCATCCCGTTTCGGAGTTGTCCGAATCAAAAACCGGTTCACAAACTGAAAAGTTGTCCAGAACCGAACGATGGACTCGGGACAAAGGCTCCATTCCCGGCGAACCCCTTGAATATCTCGATATCCCCGCTGACGGCGATTACAACAAAGCCAAAGCTATCATCGTTGAACGAGAGACACCAAAAGGCTCTAGATTTGAAGCCTCGACTGGCGATTACGAACATATAGGGATTTTCAAAACGCTAGAAGAGGCCCACGCTTCCGCCGAAAAATACTTTGGAAGCTCGAAAACAGTCGCGGTTCCAAAAGCCGAACCAAAAATCCCGCTTCACGAAAAACTCCCGCGAAGGCTGCGACGCGAGCAACCCCGAACGCCAGCGGAGAAAGTGCGGCAAGCCAGGAAGCTATTAACCGAGCGTCCAGCGAAAAATCTCAGGGGATCAAACGGTTTGCAATTGATACCCGAAGCGGAGCCGAACGGCCAGTCCTAGCAACTGCGGACGCGGTAGACCTGAAGCCGCAACCCTATGAGGTTATCGTTTCACGCAAAGCAGACGGTCAAGAGACAATGCTTGATAGCGGGGTCCGCGCACGGCCCTATAAACCTAAGCGTTAGGATCGTGAAGGAAAATACAAACAAACAATTTCCCATCCCAAAAGGTAAGAGTTACGTCCGCTCCCGGCAGGTGGAACAGCCGCACATTCGAGCCTGCCGTTTCAACTCTCGAATTTCGATAAATCCTTATCACTATTTTACCCTCACACATAC
>Ga0206903_10071_pt1 | contig 32779 bp, 25 predicted proteins | sample Alteio_BWOrgHeat_45_FD_152959 | JGI IMG/M metagenome (GOLD analysis project Ga0206903, IMG submission 152959) | Enriched cells from forest soil in Barre Woods Harvard Forest LTER site, Petersham, Massachusetts, United States -... | ecosystem: Environmental > Terrestrial > Soil > Temperate forest >... | reverse complement strand
TTTCATATGCCTGTTTCCATTCGCGGATCGCGCCCCAGTTTTCACCATCCATTTGAATATTTGATGATGCTACTTCACCAAGCAGTTCAAATGAAACTCCCTGCATGGCCTTTGTAAAGGCTTCTGTTTTTTCTCTCCTGACGGATACCACCACACGGCTTTGAGATTCGCCAAACCAATAAGCATCCCGTCGGAAGGATAGATCCTGGTTTTCGACAGTGAAACCGAGATTACGATGAAAGCCACATTCCGCCAGGGTTACAAACAATCCGCCTTCCGTGACATCGTGTGCTGATTCAATCAGGCCATCCTGAATGGATGCCAGTATTTTTTTCTGCAGGGCATATTCCTCTTCCAGATCGAAATAAGGAGCCGGACTAAATTCCACACCATGCAATGCATGAAGGTAGGCAGAGGAATTTATGTCGTTTCTGGATTTTCCTACCAGGAATATAAGGTCCCCGGGCTGTTTGAAATAAAGGGTCATTTTATTTTTCGTGTCTTCCAGTAATCCAACCATTCCGATAGTCGGCGTCGGATAAACAGCTCCATCCGGATGCTGGTTATAGAAGCTGACATTACCTCCGGTCACGGGCGTACCAAATTTCAAACATGCTTCACCCATGCCTTTAACCGCATGTACAAACTGGTAATATACTTCCGGGTTATAGGGATTTCCGAAATTTAAACAATTGGTTACTCCCAGCGGAACCGCTCCGGAACAAACCAGGTTACGGGCAGCCTCAGCCACGGCGATCATGGCACCTTTATAAGGATCTGCCAGCACATAACGGCTATTACAATCCGTAGTCATGGCAATGCCCTTGTTCGTTCCCAGCACAACAACAATCGCCGCGTCGGAAGGATCGTTGGTAGAGGTATTTGCAGCCCCCACCGTACTGTCGTACTGTACGCTGATCCAGCGTTTAGAAGCTATAGATGGAAGCCGTATCAGTTCATAGGCCGCAGCCTTCAAATTGGCTGCTTCCGGAATACTGTCAGGATCAAAGGATTTAATATCAGCGAAATAGGCCGGTTCGCTATATTCCCGGACATATTGCGGAGCACCGCCACCCAATACGAGTTCTTCTGCCGGAATAACAGCCTCCAGGTTTCCTTCGTGATAAAAACTTAATAATTTATCGTCCGTCACTTCCCCGATATTGGAACAGGGAAGGTCCCATTTTTCAAATATGTCCAGCACTTTTTTCTCCTTACCCTTTTCAACAACCATCAGCATACGCTCCTGACTTTCACTCAGCAGTAGTTCCCAGGCCTTCATGCCCGATTGTCGTGTTGGCACCTTATCCAGATCGATGCGCATACCCACTTCACCCTTGGCGCTCATTTCGGCCGTGGAGCAAATAATCCCGGCTGCTCCCATATCCTGCATACCAATCACTACTCCTGTTTCGATTACCTCCAGACAGGCTTCCAATAATTTTTTCTCCTGGAATGGGTCCCCCACCTGAACTGCCGGAAGTTCCTGCACGGATTCCCGGGTAATATTGGCCGATGCAAAACTGGCTCCTCCGATTCCGTCCTTACCCGTGGCGCTGCCCACAAAAAAAACCGGATTGCCTTTTCCATGTGCCGTTGCCGATATGGTTTTTCCTTTTTTTACAATGCCGACACTCATGGCATTCACCAGCGGGTTGGTGTGATAACATTCATCAAAATATATTTCACCGGCAACCGTCGGTACGCCAAAACAATTTCCATAATGGCCAATGCCATGTACTACTCCTGCCAGTAGATGCTGTGTCTGCGGATCATTCAACTTTCCAAAACGGAGTGAGTTGAGAGAGGCGATCGGCCGCGCGCCCATCGTAAATATGTCCCGATGTATGCCACCGACACCGGTGGCTGCCCCCTGAAAGGGTTCTATCGCCGAAGGATGATTGTGGGATTCAATTTTGAAAACCACACCAAGACCATCCCCGATATCCATCAGTCCCGCATTTTCTTCACCGGCTTTTACAAGCATTTTTTCCCCGTCGCGTGGAAGTGTTTTTAGCCATCGAATCGAATTTTTATAACTGCAATGTTCACTCCACATTGCACTGAATGCGCACAATTCAGTAAAATTCGGTGTGCGGCCTATTTTCTGACAGATCAGTTCGAATTCTTCCGGAATAAGCCGTAGTTGTTCAGCGGTTTTTACAGTAATATCCATGTTCTTTGGGGAAAGCGCAAATTTACGAAGGACGCGTTAATCTATTTTGATAATTTTATGGCGATGGCATCCCTGCGAAAATCAGATATCATTTATATTTCCTTCGTATTGCTGACTGCTTCCCTCCTGCTCGCCTTCGCCATTTTTTTCCTGCAGTTTAATTACGACGCATTGATCAGCTGGACGGTTTTGGTTTTTCATAAAAACGGCCTGGAATCCTTTTTGCGCGGGCAGGCTTTTCCTTTCCAAAAGTTCCGGCTCGTACAGAAATTTTGCTATGCCATGCTCATCCTCATTCCCATAGGGGTTTTTATAATGCTGAACTTCAAAAATAAAATCGGCGGCTGGCTCCGGTTTGCCGTTCAAAGTATATCGCGGAACCTACGCAGTCTGATGACCGTATTTCAGTCAAATTCTAAGACTGAAAACCGGATTTTGGCAATTGTGATGATTCTCATTACCGGACGGAGCCTTTTTTATATCATTTACTGGGACTTGCAATACGATGAAATGTGGAGCTACAATTATTTTACCGCACAGCCTTTTTACTACACTTTTTTCATGTACAATAATTATCCGCTGTATGAACTTTCCACCGCACTGTTCAAGGGACTTCCCTTTGCCATGAAAATAAATCTGCGGCTACCCTCATTGCTGTCGGGGCTGGCCACCTGCCTTATTTTATATGGATGTCTGAAAGCGTATTTCCGAAATACATTTTCCGCTTTTGCGGGTCTGTTCGGATTCGCTTTTTTCCCGATCGTCAACTGTTATATGCTTTATGGAAGAGGTGTTATGACGGAGATTTTATTTGCCTGCATCTCCTTTTTCAGCATTTTATTCTGGATCCGCGATCCGGAAAGAAATGACCGGCTGGTTATTTTCTTTTTAGCGACGATCGTCGGCTTCTATGCCATGCCCACCCACATTTATTACTGGTTTCTTTTGATCGTGCTGACCACTATCACCATCCCGGATAAAAAGCAACTCATCAATTTTTGGTACGCGAACGCTGCAGCTGCCGTTGGCTGTGCCCTGTGTTATCTGCCGATGGCACTCGGTTCCGGTTTTCATTTTATTACCCACGTAATAAAAGAAAGAGATTCTGTAGGAAACATTCTTCACTACCTGCCGATAGATATCGGTCGTGTTTCTGTTTTTCTTTTAGGTAACCCGTATGGCATTTATTTCATTCTGGCAATAGTCATTTTTCTGGTGGTTACACTTAAAAATAAAATGCCGGTCCGCTTCCCTGTTTGGTTTATCCCGGGGCTTTTGGTATTGCCTTTTATAAGCTTACTGGTCCAGCGATTTTATATTCCCCCCCGGGCATTTGGATATATAAGTCTCATTCTGCCAATCCTCGCCGCTGTGCTTTTCTATGAATTCAGCAACCGGATTAGTAAGAATGCCCGGGCGGGTATAATCGTCTGCCTGGGGATTGCCGGCCTGCTTATCTCCCATTTCCACAATTCGATAAACTGGAGTAAAATTTCCGACCGGAAAGCAAAAGAGGTTTCGGAAATACTTCTTGAAAATAAAGTTGTCAGTTGTTACGACAACAGCAGGGAATCTGCATTTCCCTATAATTATCCCGCCGTTGAATACTATTACCGGCTGGAGCACAAAAATATTCTATTCACACTGAATGCGACAAACAGTATTCGGTATAAACCCTTTGAATTTTCAAATCATTATGATTGCATCATCGCCGGTATGGATAAACCCGCACCCGAAATACTTAATAAATACCGGCTGGTTTACCGGGATGCCGTGGGAAGATTTCAAATATTTGTTTTAAAAAGAGTTTGATCATAAGCATCAATAACTTTCTTCACATCAAAAATTTCCACCATCCGGGCCCGGCCCCGTTTTCCCATTTCCAATCGTGCTTCCGAACTCATAGCTATCATGATTTCCATTTTCGCCGCCAGGTCACGGATATCATTTACATTGGCGAGCAAGCCGTTAAAACCATCTTCCACCACTTCCGTGCATCCGCGGTTACGTGAAGTGATGATTGGAATTTCCATACTGGATGCTTCCATTAAACAACGTGGCACACCCTCACTGTAAAAAGAAGGAAAAACAAAACAATCCGCCTGACGCAAATAGGGCCGCACATCCCTTGCAAATCCATTGTATTGGATCAGTCCTCTTTTCTGCCATACCCGTAGTTCCAATTCGGTGATGGAATCCGGATGGTGTTTTTCAAAAAAGCCAATCAGTACGAACCGGATATTTAATTTTTTTGCCAATAACAAGCGGGCTGCTTCAGCATAAACCCGCACGCCTTTACTTTTAAGCAGCCGGGTGCTCATCAGGAACTGAAATGTTTTTTCCCTGGCCACAGGCCGGTTACCAGCCGGGGCGAAAAAAGAAGTATTCACACCTTCTCCCGGTAATACCTTTACCTTGCCCGGATAGGTTATCTTTTTCCGGATGAACAGATTGGCGTCTTCCTGGTTGAGAAACCAAACCTCACTGGCCTTACGGAGAGCTTTTTTATACAGATACATGACCGTCTGGTATAACCAGTTAAAACGTGCAAATGAATATCCAAGTCCTGTTACTACCGCTACAGAAGGTATGGAAGCCGATGCGGCGGCCAGCGATCCGTAAATATTGGGTTTAATTACGTAATGAAAAATAAAATCCGGACAATGCTGACGGTAGAGCACCCTGAGTTGTTTATACAGAAAATATTCCCGAACTGGATTTTCGGAACGGTTATTAAAATAAATCGGTATAAACCGGCAACCTTCTGCAGTAAGCAGTTCAGAAAATTCATCCGGTGGCGCAATAACCAGGATCTCATAACGCCCGATCAGGTGGCGGATGACGTCCATTCTGAAATTGTACACCGACCAGGCACTATTCGAAACAAAGGCTATTTTTTTTTTCTGAACGGGAAGAATTTCAGTCATCAACCAATATTAAATTCAAATTTATAGATTTGGGGAATTAAAATCAGGTAAAGTTCCTATGCTCACATATTTTCTGTTTTTCTTTTACCTGTTTTTCGGAACCATCGCGCTCCATTTTATCATCCGATGGAAGTTTTTCCCCTTTACGATCTATCATACCGCTTCCATCGTCTTATTTAAAGTTTGGATGGGATGCCTGTACGGATGGCTGTTTCTGCACTATTACGGCGGCGATGATACATGGAATTTTTTCAACGAGTCCCTGGTTCAGACTCATTTACTTTTGCAACATCCCGGGCAATTCTTCCGGGAATTCGGACCATCCCTCTCTCTTGAGGTTACGGGCTACCATGGCTGGGAAGCCATTTTGTTTTACATCAGTCATTTCGAACGCTGGTTCATGATCAAAGGCCTGGCCATTCTGAACCTGCTGAGCGGAAAAAATTACTACATCGATACTCTTCTGTTTGAATTTTTAGTTATTCCCGGTCCCCTCCTCCTTTTCAAACTTATGGCCAGACAGTTCCCGCTGAAAATGGGTATGAACTTCCTGCTGATCTTTTTTATTCCGTCTGTTACTTTCTGGTGCAGCGGCATCCGCGCAGAAGCATTACTCCTGCTCAGCTTGGCCGCCCTGACTTATAACGGACAGGCTTATGCGCTAAAACCGGGCGCCCGCAATATCACGGGTATAGCCCTAGGTTTTTTAGGTCTTCTGCTGATCCGCTACCAGTTCCTAGTGGTCTTTCTTCCCGCATTCGTGGCGTATATAATCAGCCTGAAAAAAAATACGGGTTCGCCGGTTTATTTTATCCGGATATATGTTGCCGGGTGCCTGGTTTTTTTTGCCAGTCTGTTCCTCGCAGCTCCGTTTCAATTCTCATCACCGGTCCGCGAAGCCCAGCGGGGGTTTTTTCGGCTTTATGGTAATACCCGCTATCCCCTGGACAGTCTTGAACCCGGTCCGGTTAGTTTTTTAAAAATATTTCCACAGGCCACCGCCAATAGCCTCTTAAGACCCTATCCCTGGGAGGGGAAAAACGCGTTACAGTCTTTTTCTTCTGTGGACGTCCTGTTTATTATAGCCGGAATCTTGTTCTTCTGGCTGAGTCACCGTCGAAATACGCAGATCAGCCACCCGGTTTACTGGCTATTCCTGTTTTATGCGCTCAGCCAGTTCCTGGCAATCGGATACACAGTTCCCTTCCCGGGTGCTATCGTCCGTTACCGCGCTATCCCCTTTCTGATGCTGGTCCTGTTTCTTTATGCCGGTAATCCGCTTCTGCAGGAGAAACTTCGCTATCGGTTTTTCAAATTACATTAGAATTAACCATAATGTTATATTTTTTAACGTTTTTAAATAGATATTTAATAAAAACCAGCCGTCAATTCGATATATTTTAGAATGATTTCTAAAAAAACGGGAGAAAAGCTATTTTTTTTTCGTCCTTATGAATTATCGCTTACATTCGTCGCAATAAAAATTATTGTAAATGGAATCGTTAAGGGTAAAAGCAATTAACGATCTGTCAACAAGAGCTTCAGTGGAACTTGACGGATCCGCCAAAATCACAGCAATTTTCCAGGAAAATGTATTTACTATCCGAACTGCCCGGGAATTCCTGAGCGATGAGGCTTACAAAAGCCTTACAGGCTCAATTAAAGGCGGAAAAAAAATTGACCGCGCTGTTGCCAACCAGATTGCGGCCGGATTAAGGCAGTGGGCAGAATTAAAAGGTGTCACCCATTACACGCATTGGTTTCAGCCGCTGACCGGGTCTTCCGCAGAAAAACATGATTCCTTTTTTGCGATAAAAGGAGATGGAACCGCAATTGAACAATTCGAGGGAGATGCCCTGATACAACAGGAACCGGATGCATCCTCCTTCCCTTCCGGAGGCATCCGGGCTACTTTTGAAGCCCGTGGCTATACTGCCTGGGACCCCTCCTCTCCTCCTTTTATAATGGAAATCGAAACGGGTAAGACATTATGTATTCCAACCATATTTGTTTCCTATACCGGCGAAACGCTGGATTATAAGGCGCCCCTGTTGAAATCTCTGGAAGCCATGAACAAGGCTGCCGTTGACGTATGTAATTATTTTGACAAGAATGTTACCAAGGTGATTGGAACACTGGGTTGGGAGCAGGAATATTTTGTAATCGACGAAGCCCTCGCCAATGCCCGCCCCGACCTGGTTATGAGCGGCAGAACCGTTTTCGGTCACCCGCCGGCAAAAGGCCAGCAGCTGGAAGATCATTATTTTGGCTCCATACCGGAAAGGATTTATGCATTTATGCGTGACTATGAAACGGAGTGCTATAAATTAGGAATTCCATTAAAAACACGTCATAACGAAGTGGCCCCGTCTCAGTTTGAGTGCGCGCCGATTTTTGAAGAAATCAGTGTTGCCGTAGATCATAATACCCTTCTGATGGATATTATGGATCGGGTGGCCCGGCGCCATAAACTGCGTGCTCTTTTGCATGAAAAACCATTTGCCGGTATAAACGGAAATGGCAAGCATAATAACTGGAGCATGTCTACCGACACCGGCGTAAATCTGCTGGCGCCCGGTAAAACACCGAAAACGAACCTGATGTTCCTGACTTTCTTCGTCAACACCATCAAAGCGGTTCATGATTATGCTGATGTGCTCCGTGCATCTATCGCATCGGCCGGAAACGATCACCGCCTGGGTGCCAATGAAGCACCTCCCGCAATCATATCGGTTTTCATAGGCGAATACCTCACCAAAGTACTGGCCGATATCAAAGAACGTGTGGGAGCCAAGTTCGACGAACAGGATGAAGCCATCCTCAAACTGGATCTGCACCGGAGCATTCCGGAACTGTTATTGGATAATACCGATCGTAACCGGACATCTCCATTTGCATTTACAGGTAATAAATTTGAATTCCGGGCTGTTGGCTCCGCCGCTAACTGCGCCAATGCAATGACGGCTCTTAATACCATCATGGCCGAAACTCTTAAAACCTTCAAAAAAGATGTGGATGCCCTGATCGAAAAAGGAGAGAAAAAAGAAATCGCGATCATGCATGTGATTCGCGAGTACATCGTAAGCAGCGAGAAAGTACTTTTTGAAGGTGATGGCTATAGCGACGAGTGGACCAAAGAGGCGGAAAAACGCGGACTTCCAAATGTGAAAGCCACGCCGCTCGCACTGGATGCGCTGGTTACCGACAAGGCCAAACATCTTTTTGAATCAAATCATGTACTAAGCCATGTGGAACTTGAAGCCCGCCATGAAATAGAACTTGAAAAATATGTGAAGCGTGTACAGATTGAAGCCCGGATCATGGGAGAACTTTGTACCAGTCATATCCTGCCTCCGGCTTTCAAATATCAAAATACCCTTATCCAGAATATCGTCGGCATCAAGGAAATAGGTCTCAAGGAACCGGCTTTCTCCAATCAGAAACAGATTCTGGAAAAGATCTCGGAACATATCTCCTCCATTAGCAGTGAAGTGAGCAAGATGATTGAAGCCAGGAAAAAAGCCAATGCTCTCGCCAATTCAAGAGCCAAAGCCATTGCTTATTGCGATGACGTAAAAGGCGCTTTCTTCGACAAGATCCGATACCATGTGGATAAACTTGAAGTACTGGTTGATGACAGCGAGTGGCTCCTTCCGAAATACCGCGAAATCCTGTTTTTAAGGTAGAAAACTTTCTTTGATAAAAAGAACAAAACTTCTCTTCATAAAAGGCCCCTTTTGGGGCCTTTTCTTATTGAATAATGTTTATTATAAATATGTATTTTTTAAATAAATTCTAAATTACGCATCATATTAAAATAAAATATATATCCCAGCTTAACGAATTAGATTTAGAATTAATAATACTTTCACAAAGTTAAATGGGTATTACATATTTATTTAATGTTTTTGATTTAAACCTTCCCTTTGCTGCCCGAGCTATAGAACCATCCAATTTTTTGAAAGCCGAAACGACGACGATTAAGCTTAGCCATTTAAGATGCTAAAGTGGTATCCCTGGTCAGGATTCTGCTGATTTTCCGTAAACAATTAAAATAAACTGCAATGGTTAAAAACTTCAAACTGCTTATTGTCGCTATTGGATTATTTGGTTCGGTACAGGCCCAGGACTCAACAAAAACTGCGGCTCCGGCCCCCAAAGTTGATTCTGTGCCCCCTTCGCCGGCTACCACTTTTTCGGGCTCTCTGGACCTTTATTACAGGTATAATTTTGCGAATGCTTCAAATTTCAACAACAACTACACCAGCTTTACCAACTCCCAGAATTCCTTTGAGCTGGGTATGGCAACCATCCGGGCTGATCACAGCTGGGCAAAAGCAGGTGTAACTGTTGAACTGGGATTTGGAAGAAGAGCCCAGGAATTTTCCTACAATGAAGCTTACCAGGGCGGTGTCGTAGGAGCACCTCCAACGCCGTATTTTTCGATTGCAAATGTTGTTCAGGCTTATGTTTACTATAACCTAACCGATAAAATTAAGCTGACTGCCGGTAAATGGGGAACCCATATCGGTTATGAAGTGGTAGACGCAGCCTCCAACAGAAACTATTCAATGAGTTACATGTTTTCTTATGGCCCGTTCTACAATATGGGTCTTAAGGCGGACATTGCCATTGCCGGTAAAAGTGCTTTCATGGTCGGAATTTCTAATCCGACCGACAATTCTACCACGATGAGCCAGAATAAGATGTTTATAGCTCAATTTTCCACAGCTACCCCGAACAGTGCCTGGAAATTCTACCTGAATTACCAAGGTGGAACAACCAGCGACACTTCTTCACTGAGTCAGTTTGACCTTGTACTTACAGGTGCACTGAGCAGTAAGTTCGGTATCGGATTCAACGCCACCGACCAGACACGTAAAATTTCTCCCGTCGGCTTATCCTCTTACAACGTAAACTGGTGGGGTTCCGCATTATATCTGAACTGGGATCCGAGTTCATTATTCGGCATGACGCTCAGGGGTGAATATTTCGAGGACAAGGACAACGTAGTTACACCTGGAACTTTCACGGAGTTTACATTAACCGGACAATTCCACCTGGGTAAGTTGACCTTCATGCCCGAAATAAGATATGATGATTCGAAATCATCGGCTTTCCTGAAAAATGACAATACACCAACTAAAAACACCTTCAGCGGCATATTGGCGGCAACCTATGTCTTTTAATTTCAAATTCATTTTAAAAAAATTCAAAACTTATACCAACAGCAATTTTAAGTATTTGGATATTTTATTTATTCAATCTCAATCAACACGACTATGCTCTTCCTAAAAAACATCAGTAAAACAGCAACCCCGACTATTGCCGTTCCATTAACCAAAGCGCAAAAATGGAGAATCGGAATCGGTATTTTCTCTGGTAAGATCCTTGGACTACTCATTGTGCTTGTTGCAATGAAAATCATCCCGAATTTAATCGCCACAAAAGCTTTTGCCGGGGATACATACACACCGCATGAAACGTCCATGATCAATTCGATCAACACCGTATGGACACTGGTAGCTGCTTTTCTGGTTTTTGGTATGCAGGCCGGATTCGTAATGCTGGAAGCAGGTTTTGCCCGCGCCAGGGAAACGGTTAACGTCTTAATGGAATGTATTTTTGATACCTGCTTATGCGGCCTGCTGTTTTGGGCCATCGGGTATTCATTCATGTTTAGTCATGGCAACGGTTTTATAGGAATGAACTGGTTTTTTCTCCAGGGAGGACCGGTTACCTATGAAGGCACAGGTATTCCATTGCTGGCACACTGGATCTTCCAATTTGCCTTTGCTGATACCTGTTCAACCATCGTATCCGGCGCCATGATTGGCCGCACATCTTTCCGGGGAGATATTATTTATAGTGTGGGAATCACCGGATTCATATATCCAATTATCGGGCATTGGGCCTGGGGACCTGACGGATTTTTGGCAACCATGGGAAGCACCGGAAATTTCCTGCCAAGCCTTGGGCAGCCCTTCCGCGATTTTGCGGGATCAACAGTAGTACATACGATCGGGGGGATAGCATCGCTCGCCGGAGCCATTGTGCTCGGTCCCAGAATCGGGCGCATTTTTGCGCGTGACGGAGGCGGTATGCCTGCTCCGCATAACCTGACGATAGCCGCTGTTGGTGGATTTATCCTCTGGTTCGGATGGTATGGTTTTAATCCGGGAAGTACTTTATCGGCACTTGACGCCGACGGTATCGGCCGTGTTGCTGCAAATACAACACTGGCAGCCTGTGGAGGCGGACTAACTGCCATGTACATGGCGTTATGGTTCGGTAACACAAAAGGAAAATTTGATCTCGGATATACAGTAAACGGCTTCCTCGGTGGCCTGGTGGCAATTACTTGTCCTTGTTACTGGGTGAGCCCGCTGGGTGCCATCCTGCTGGGTGGCGTGGCCGGTATCGTTATCTGGCTCGCTGTGAATTTAATTGAATACCTGAGAATCGACGATCCAGTTGGTGCTGTAGCCGTGCATGGTTTTGGTGGTATCTGGGGTACATTGTCGCTCGGTCTTTTTGCGAGTGGACAGTTCGGTTCTACCGGGCCTTTGGGTGCCGACAATTCTGCGCCCGTAAAAGGACTGTTTTATGGTGGTGGAATGGATGTTCTCAAAGCGCAGTTCATTGGGAGTGCAACCATTACCATTGCAACTTTTGCTGTAACATTTATTATGATGTGGCTGATTCGCAAACTGCCTTATCCATATAACCTGCGTCTTGAAGAAAAAGGTGAAACAGGTCCGGGCGGTCTGGATATGTTCGACCACGGTACATCTGCTTATCCGGCACAATAATCCGGGTTTCTGAAAAGCGGTTTGAAAACCGGTGAATGATTCAACGGTTTGATCTGAAATAGTAATCATTTAAATACCGTCTCTGGACTCCGGCTCACCGGATCCGGAGGCGGTATTTTTCATTCCCATACTCCCATACTCCCATACTTGAAAAAATTAAGCCTTCAGCTTAATTTTTTCACCCACCCATTTTAACGCAAGCTGAAACTGCTCCTGCTCAGTAAGATTTGAGTTATCGAGTACGATGGCATCCGCTGCTTTTCGGAGCGGACTGATGGCGCGATGCGAATCAATATAATCCCGCATCTCCAGATTATTCTTAACTTCCTCGAGACTGATATTCGGATTCTTCTCATATAGCTCCCGGAACCTTCGTTCCACCCGGACTGCATTGTCTGCTGTCATGAAAATTTTCAATTCTGCATTCGGAAATACAACCGTACCGATATCCCGGCCGTCCATCACAATTGCTTTCCGGTTGCCCAGGGATTGTTGCTGCTTAACTGCATATTGACGCACTTCCCTGATTGCGGCCACTTCACTTACCTTCTCCGCGACTACCAGATCGCGGATCAGGTATTCTACATTTTCCCCGTTCAATATGATCGCATTTGCTTTTGCGCCTTCAATATGCGAAAATTCAATATGGATTTCACTGAGCGCTTGTACTACCGCTTTAGGATCTGTCCAGTCCACATGATTTCGTAAAAAATACAGCGTTATTGCCCGGTACATCGCTCCACTGTCGATATAAGTGTACTTCAGTTTCGCGGCAAGCTGTTTCGCCAGCGTACTCTTCCCGCAGGATGACCACCCATCGATCGTTATGATAATTTTTTTTTCAGTCATGGTAGAATCTGCGAATAAAAGATTTGCCACGGAAACACGGAAATTTCCGTGCGCCGTGGCAATTAATATGTAAAGGGAGCTGCGGTTTAAACTTCTGACGCTTCTTTTTCTTTTTCCTTCAGGGTAAATTTGATCTTCGATTCAACTTTATCCAGGTCCGCAATCATCACATCCCCGTTTTTGATACTGAGATTCAGGATTTCTTCTGCCAGCGGATCTTCCAGGTATTTCTGTATCGCCCGGTGTAAAGGTCTTGCTCCAAATTCAGCATCATATCCTTTTTCCGCCAGGAACGATTTTGCTTCTGCGGTAAGTTCCAGACTGAATCCAAGCTGCACCAGTCTTTTCATAACACCCTTCATCAGAATGTCGATGATATTGAAAATATTATCCTTATCCAGTGAATTGAATATTACAATATCATCCACCCGGTTCAGAAACTCCGGACTGAATGTCCGTTTCAGGGCTTTTTCAATAACGGCCTTGTTGTTTTCTTCTAAATTCGCAGTCCTGGATGAAGTGGCAAATCCAACGCCTGCTCCAAAATCTTTTAGCTGTCTGGCCCCGATATTGGACGTCATGATAATCAGTGTATTTTTGAAATCCACTTTCCTGCCCAGTCCATCGGTTAGCTGACCGTCATCCAAAACCTGCAATAAAATATTATAGATATCCGGATGTGCCTTTTCAATTTCATCCAGAAGAATTACACTGTATGGTTTCCTTCTCACTTTTTCAGTCAGCTGACCGCCTTCTTCATAACCCACATATCCGGGAGGGGCGCCTATTAAACGGCTCACCGTAAATTTCTCCATGTATTCGCTCATATCAATTCTAATCAGCGAATCCTCGGAATCAAACATGTACCGGGAAAGCGCACGGGCCAGTTCCGTTTTACCGACTCCGGTAGGACCGAGAAATATGAACGTCCCGATGGGTTTTTTAGGATCCTTCAGTCCGACCCGGTTACGTTGTATGGCCTTCACTACTTTCAGGATGGCTTCATTCTGACCCACTACCATCGATGCCATATCGACCGACATATTTTTCAGCTTCTCGCTTTCTGCCTGGACCATTCTTTTCACCGGAATACCCGTCATCATGCTAACCACTTCGGCGATATTCTCTTCATCAATCGGATAGCGGCGGTGCTTACTTTCCTCTTCCCATTCAATCTTTGCTTTTTCCAATTCCTCCTGCAAACGCTTTTCAGCATCACGCAGGGAAGCGGCTTCTTCGAACTTCTGGCTCTTAACTACTTTATTTTTTTCGTTCTTAACCTCTTCGATCTTCTTTTCAAACTCAACTATATTCTGGGGCACATTGATGTTTTTCAAATGCACGCGTGCGCCCACTTCATCCAGTACGTCAATTGCCTTGTCCGGAAGGAGCCGGTCTGTCATATAACGGTCGCTTAACCGAACGCAGGCCTGAATGGCATCATCAGAATATGTAACATTATGATAGTCCTCATATTTGGACTTAATATTTTCAAGAATCTGAATCGTTTCGTCCACACTGGGCGGATCGATCATAACCTTCTGGAAACGCCGGTCCAGGGCTCCGTCTTTCTCAATATACATCCGGTATTCATCAAGCGTAGAAGCGCCGATGCATTGAAGTTCACCCCGGGCAAGCGCCGGTTTAAATATATTGGAAGCATCCAGCGAACCCGAAGCTCCGCCTGCACCAACAATTGTATGAATTTCGTCGATAAACAAAATAACATCCCGGTTTTTTTCCAGCTCATTCATAATTGCCTTCATGCGTTCTTCAAACTGTCCACGGTATTTTGTACCGGCAACCAGCGCAGCCAGATCCAGTGATATTACCCGTTTGTCAAACAGCACCCGGGAAACCTTGCGCTGCACAATGCGAAGCGCCAGCCCTTCCACGATAGCTGTTTTTCCCACGCCGGGTTCTCCGATGAGGATCGGGTTATTTTTTTTGCGTCTTGACAGTATCTGGGAAACCCGTTCGATCTCCTCCTCCCTTCCTACAATCGGATCAAGTGAGTTCATTTCAGCCAATCGGGTAATATCCCTGCCAAAATTATCGAGAACGGGTGTTTTACTTTTTGTATTTCCTGCAGGACGCGCTTTGGACTGCGCATACTTCTTTTCATCATCAAAATCATCATCGTTCTCTTCAGCATATTCGCTGCGGGTATCGTTACTTTTCACAACACCCAGTTCATTTCTGAATAAATCGTAATCCACGTCGAATTGATTTAAGATTTGAGTTGCGATGTTTTCCTTGTTTTTGAGAATAGAGAGCATCAGGTGTTCTGTCTCAACCGTCGGACTCTTGAGCGCTTTCGCCTCGAGCACGGTTACCCGGATCACCTTCTCTGCCTGTTTGGTGAGGGGTAAACTATTGATATTAGCAATATTCTTACCTGTTTTGTCCTTAACCGCCAGCTCTACTTCCTTTCTCAGTTCATACAGATCCACATTGAAGCTTTTCAGTATCCGGACGGCCGTGTTGTCGCCCTCCCGGATCAGGCCCAAAAGCAAATGCTCCGTCCCGATAAAGTCGTTTCCTAACCTTAAGGCTTCCTCCCTGCTGAACGAAATAATCTCCTTAACCTGGGCCGAAAAATTATTATCCATTTTTAACTAATTGAGCTTAATACAATAATAACGAATATTTTTGATTCCTGTTTTCCATGGTTTATTAACGTATGTTAACAATGCCGGTTGAATGAAAGTCAAAATTAGTACCAACGAGAAATTCCATGCCATTACTGTAACAGAATCCGATCTTACTGCTAATATGACAGCAGAATTACATGATCTTTGCGAGCCTTTTCTGAACCTGGAAGTGAAAAACCTGCTCCTTAATTTAAAAGACATTCAAAAAATGGATTCTGCTGCTGCGGATGGCTTGCTCGATTTAAGAAACCTGTTTCATGCAAACCGGGCTTCTTTTGTGCTATGCGAACTGCAACCGGTCGTAAAAAAATATTTCGAACAGAATGAACAATTTGAAATATTACAAATAACACCCACTCAGAGTGAGGCTTCCGATATTATTTATATGGAAGAAATCGAAAGGGAATTTACGGATTAATTTCAGAAGGGAACGGATAATATGCTAACGATCAAATCCGTTTCCTATTACTTTTTGTATTATTTTTCATCCAATATTCCGAAAATAAAGTTCCGGAACCCGATTGATCATACCTAAAACCTGCCTGTGCTCGCAGTAACCATACTTGGAAATAATTCTGCCATACCGGCCTTTGACCGGCATCCTACCGCCCAGGTGATTACCCTTGATGACCATCTTTTCCTCATCGATTGCGGGGAAGGCACCCAGACACAGATGAACAAATACAAGATCCGGCGCAGCCGGATCAACCATATTTTTATTTCCCATCTGCACGGGGACCATTATTTCGGTCTGATCGGGCTGATTACCAGTATGGGGCTGCTCGGCCGTCACCAGGAGCTTAATCTCTACGGACCGCCCCGTCTGATCGACATTTTTAACCTGCAGCTGGAAGTGGCTGATACCCAGCTTCCGTACAAACTGATTTTTCATCCGCTTGGGGAAGAAGGTATCATTGTAAAGGACAACCGCTTCCAGGTAAGCTGTTTCCGGGTGTATCACCGCATTGAATGCTGGGGCTTTATTTTCAGGCAGATTCGTCCGCCCCGGAAAGTGAGTCCTGAAAAAGCCCGGATTGCCGGTATTCCGGCTTCATTTTTCGATCGGCTCAAGTGGGGTGAGGACTATGAAACGCAGCAGGGTACACTGATTGGAAATGCCTCGGTTACAGAACCGGCGCCCAGGGCCAAATCGTATGCCTATTCGGCAGATACCATATATAATCCTGAACTGGCAGTCAAAGTAAAAGGCGTGGATATGCTCTACCATGAAACAACCTATCTCAAGGATCTGGAAGAACGTGCGCAAAAAAGGTTCCATTGCACCACGGTACAGGCAGCTGATATCGCGAAAAACGCAGGTGTTAAACAGCTCATCATCGGGCATTTCAGCTCCAAATATGATCGGTTGGATGAGTTCGAAACCGAAACCCGTGAAGTATTTCCAAATTCGGACCTGGCAATCGAAGGAGTTACTTATCTGGTTCAATGACCGGATATCATTCCTGTTCGCCATATTAACCCGCACTCTTCAGGCTTCCCGCTCCAACAGATAACCCGCAAGTTCTATGAGCGCCGTCTTATTCCCGGGTGGAACCGGAATGCGTCCGAGATGTGCATATGCTTCATCCATATAATTTTTTTTTGCTGCCTGCGCCGCTTCACCAATACCGGACCGCCGATATATTTCAATCATATGAGCAACCTTTTCCGGATCGTTGCCTTCTAATAATCTACGGATTGATTCTTGTTCTTCCCTGCCTGCCCTGGTCAATGCATTCACCAGTAAAAATGTTTTTTTGTTTGAAATGATATCGCCGCCTTTTTGCTTTCCAAATTGGGCAGGATCACCGAAACTATCCAGCCAGTCATCCTGCACCTGGAAGGCAAGGCCGAGATTCCTCCCGAATAAATATATATGTTCCTGATCTTTTGCCGACGCCCCTCCGACCAATGCACCCATCTGGAGACTGGCAGCCAGGAAAACCGCGGTTTTCAGTTCAATCATGTGCATATACTGAGCCGGACTAATAGAGGCGATATTTTCAAAATCCATATCCAATTGCTGACCCTCACATACTTCCCGGCCGGTTTTATTCAATAGCCGGATCAGAATCTGTGCATAGTCCGGATCTGTGTCGTTCAGGTATTCGTAAGATTGCAGCAGCATCACATCGCCCGCCAGCAGAGCAGTGGATTCATTGTATTTCGCATGTACCGTGGGGCGGCCGCGGCGCAGGGGCGCGCGGTCCATGATGTCGTCATGGATGAGCGTGAAGTTGTGAAAGAGTTCCAGTGCCATCCCAATTTTCCAGGAATCAGTACGGAGTGGTCCGAATAATTCATTACCCAGCAGGCACAGCACCGGGCGGATCCGCTTACCACCGTCTTCGAGCATATAGGACGCAGCTCCATACAGGGTTTCCGGCTGATCGGGAAAATGTTTCTTATTGAAATAAACGGAGAATTCCTTTGATAGTTCCTGAAAACGCTTCATGTAGACACTTAAATTATTGGCACTCCTATACTCGTATACTTCTATACTCTTATACTTTCCAAAACCCATTCATAATCCAGTTGCCGTTTTGCCAGGTTTGCTGATATCACTTTGATGGTCACCCGGTCGCCCATCCGGAAGCGTCTGCCGCTCCGTTTTCCAACCAAAGCATATTCGCCTTCAATGAGCCGGAAGTCATCATATTCCATCAGGCTGTTCAGGCTCACGAGTCCTTCACATTTATGCTCCACGGTTTCGACCCAGAACCCAAATGCCGCTACACCGCTGATCACCCCTTCAAATATATCTCCGACAAAATCTTTCATGTACTCCACCTGTTTATACTTATTGGCAGCCCGTTCACTGTCCATCGCTGCCCGTTCGCGTTCACTGCAGTGCTTACACTGTTCTTCCAGCTTTTTGTGAATCTGAATTTCTTCATCCAGCACCTCCTGCAGGATCCGGTGCGTTAATACATCGGGATAACGGCGGATAGGAGAAGTAAAATGACAGTAGTTGCTAAATCCTAACCCATAATGACCAATATTCTCCGTGGTATAAACCGCTTTGGCCATTGTCCGGATACCCAGCTGTTCCAGTACATGCTGCTCCGGTTTGCCCTTTACATCCTGCAGCATAAGGTTAAATGACGACGCAATCCCTTCCGGAGATTTTGTATCAAATACATGTCCGTATTTTTTGGCAAATTCTACAAACGGAGCCAGTTTTTCCTTGTCAGGCGTGTCATGTATGCGATAAGGAAAGGGAATGGATTTCTTTTTGATTTTGATCTTCGCCACATGGGTTGCCACGGTTCGGTTAGCCAGCAACATAAACTCCTCAATCAACTGGTGCGACTCTTTACTTTCCTTTACGACAATTCCTACCGGTTTTCCCTTCTCATCCAGTTTGAAACGGACTTCGACCGACGAAAAATTGATGGCTCCTTTTTTTATTCGCTGTTTTCGAAACCGCTGGGCAATCTCATGCAGTATCCGGATCTCGCCGGAATATTCTCCGGCTTTCTGATCAATAATATCCTGTACATCCTCATATGCAAAGCGATGATCGGAATGAATCACCGTTCTACCCAGCCAGTATTCTTTTATTTCCCCTTTATGGGTGATCTGGAATACGGCTGAAAAACAAAGTTTGTCTTCATTTGGCCGCAGAGAGCAAAGTTCATTGGAAATTCGTTCCGGCAGCATGGGATTTACCCGGTCAGGCAGGTAAACCGATGTTGCCCGTTCATAGGCCTCATCGTCCAGTGCTGTACCTGGTTTTACATAATGACTCACATCGGCAATATGAACCCCGATTTCATAAATATCATCTTTCAATTTGCGAAACGAAATGGCATCATCAAAATCCTTGGCATCGGCCGGATCAATTGTAAACGTCAGCACTTTTCTAAAGTCCTTTCGGTTTTCAAGATCCGCCGCCGGAATGGTTTCCGGGAGTTGTTCCGATGCTTCCAGTACTTTTTCAGGAAATATTACTGCGAACCCGTTTTCAATCAGAATCTCTTTCATCACCCTGTCGTTTTCGTCGGCTTCATCCAGTACCTGAAGTACTTCACCCTGTGGCTTCTTATTTTTCCCCCAGTCGGTTATGCGAACAATTACCCGGTCCTGGTTTACCGCACCGTTCAGTTTGGTCAGTGGAAGATATACATCGGGCATGGGTCGCGATGTTTCCGCTACAAAAAAAGCAAATCCATCACCCATCTGAATATGGCCCGGGAAATCAGTTTGTTTTCTTTCCATCACTGATTCGACCATTCCCTGTACCCGGCTGTTGCCGCCCTTGGACTGGGTAATCTTAACCAGTACCGTATCGCCGTGCATGGCTGTATTAAAATCGTTTGGGCGAACAAGCACATCCCGGTCCAGGGCTTTTGCAATTACAAATCCCATACCTGAACGTGTTACTTCCAATACGCCCTTATACAACTGTGTAACCGTTTTCTTCTTTTTTTTATCTGCCTGTTTATGACCCATACTGATTAGGATTGATCCGGAAATTCCTGGATGAATGTAGTAATTAAGCGTGTAAACTGATTTTCTTCATGAAATAAAAACACCGGCTGTATAGGAATCACAAACACCGGCAGATCGCGGAGTTGCTGGGCGAATTTCTGCAGGCGAACGGCGTCTTTTTCCGTCGTGAGTATGATTTTTTCTGTGGAAGGACTCTGATTGAATTTTTTAAGTATATAATTCAGGTCATCTATGGTAAATATATGATGATCGCTGAATGCCAGTTCATCATAACCGTTAAATGTTTCTTCCAGATGTTTTTTCAGGGGACCCGGATTGGCGATCCCGGTTACCAGCAAAACTTCCGTGGCTTTCGTCGCCATCCAGGGTTTACGGGTTATCAGCTGGTATGGCCTCCCATAGGAAATAGCAGAGAAAAAAACCGGTTGCCCCGGTAAAGGTTTGATTTCCTTCGTAATTCTCGTTTTTTCTACAAGAGACAGATCCGGCGGACATTTCGTTACGACAATCAGCTGCGCCCTTCTGGCACTCCCGGGCCGGTCCCGCAGGTCACCGGTGGGCAGGAACCAGTCTCGCGTATATAAATTGTAATAATCCGTCAGCAGAATATTAAAACCCGCCCTTACCGAACGATGCTGAAAAGCGTCATCCAGAAGAATAACCTGGGTATCGGGTTTATCATGTAATAACTGCGGAATAGCGACGACCCGCTCCTCTCCGACGGCGACTGTCAGGCCGGGAAATTTATTAAAGAACTGCATCGGCTCATCGCCGATTTCCAGTGCCGTGCTGCGATCTGTTGCCAGCGCATAGCCTTTTGTTTTACGTTTATACCCGCGGCTCAGCACGGCAATTCGGAAGGGCTGTTGTAATTTTTCAATCAGGAATTCAACCATGGGCGATTTTCCAGTTCCGCCAACAGACAAATTTCCGATACAGATCAGCGGGAGGTTAAAGGAAGCCGATCTCAATATATTTTTATCAAACAGCCAGTTGCGGACGATTACGATAAATCCGTACACCAGGGAAAAAGGAAGCAGGAGTATCCTGACCGGTTTTAATAACGGATAGTTGAGAGTAATCATAACGACGAATAAAGGTAATTCATTCGGGGGATGACCCGGCTGTCACAGGGATTGCCTCAGGGAACTTTTAACGAGCCCGGCCGCCTGCTGAATGGTCTGACTGGAAACAGATCTGAGTAAGGGCAGGGAAAATAAAGCAGGATAACCGGACCAGTTCACGATCTCCGATTCGTAGTCCAGGTACTGATCGTTAAAAATCCATCCTGCCACGTCGAGGCCGGCAGAACGGCAGACGGCTGCCGTCATCAGGGAATGATTGATGCTGCCCAGGTAATTGCGGCTCACCAGGATGACCCGGGCATCCAGTTGCTGTATAAGGTCTATCACGAATTCATTTTCATTCAGCGGCACCATCAGCCCACCGGCTCCCTCAATGACCAGCGGGCGTTCGGAGTCCATTTTTTTAAAGTCTTCCAGGATCCGGCTGATCTCAATGCGCCGGTTTTCATTTCGGGCGGAAATATGCGGTGATGCTGCCAGACGAAATGTATAGGTTTCAGGATGAATGATGATCTCCGTGTTGGTGACCAGGGAAGCCACCAGGCGGCTATCGGTATCCGGTTCCAATCCGGCCTGCACGGGCTTCCAGTAATCTGCGGGCAACACCTCCGAAAGTAGGGCCGCAATAACTGTCTTTCCGATTCCGGTGCCGATGCCACTGATAAAATATGGCTTCATGCCGGTTTATTTATGAAAATAGAAAAAAGCGTTGTGCCATAATTTCTTTCCGTGACGAAAAAAGGATAACCGGAAAAGCGGTTACGCGGGGTATGTTCCAGCACGAACCAGCCATGCGGTTTCAATACGTTTCCGGATACAATATATTCGGGGATCTGGTCGATGGTTTCCAGTGCGTACGGCGGTCCGGCGAATACAAAGTCAAATTGCTCCTTATTATTTTTCAGAAAACGAAATACATCAGAATTAATAATTTTCAATTGCGCCAGTCCGAGCCCCTCTGCCGTCTTTCGAATGAATGCCAGCATCTGGCTGTCTTTTTCCACGATGGTCAGATCAGTTGCCCCGCGGGATGCAAGTTCGAAACTGATGCTGCCGGTTCCACCGAACAGGTCGAGTGTTTTCAGTCCGTCCAGTTCGCGGTTCGACTGGATAATATTAAACAATCCTTCTTTGGCTATATCCGTCGTTGGCCGGGTATAGGGCATATGGGAAGGTGGATGAATTTTTCTCCCACCCCACTCGCCCCCGATTATACGCATATCGTCATTTTCAGAAGAGAAGAGAAAAAATGATTGGGGAATTGCATCAGCTCATCGGTCAGTTTGATACTGTCTTCCATACCGTCGAACCGGATATGCAAAAAATACAATTCCAGGTCCTCATAGAGGGCTGATTTCACATCTATCATTCCTGTGATTTCGAGTATCATTTCTTCCCGGGGCATATCGAGCTGATGGCAGCAGTTCAGGAGATGATATAAAACGTCCTTTGAATCATGATAGGGGAAATGTTGTATCAGCTGGAGTTGCCCGCTCTTGCAAACCATCACAACCATCTTATCCGGATAGAAGAATGCTTTCATAAAAGCCGGTTCTTCCTTCGCCGTAAACATTTTGAAACATTTGAGCTGGAGCGAATAATAATGCCAGTAACGGGCAGTCTGAAATTTTTCCTGCATCAGGAAATGGGTATTCGCCGGAACACGATACACGTTATGAAATTCGTACCAGGGGATTTTTTCATCCAGCACCAGATCCTGGCTCAGGTCGCCATAGATCAGGTCCGTTACGGGTCGCGTCATATCGGCGCTGAAATATTTTTCGGGTACCAGGTTGCTTTCAGGGAAATTATAGACCAGGAAAACTTCGCCCGCCCGGAACCGGCTCAGGATCGGGTCGTTCTCTATAATACCGCGCAGGATATTCTCCGGCTCGTCTGTTTTCAGCATGGGCCATTGAAATACCCGGATGGCTGCCGGTCGCATGCCACGCACGTTCAGCAGCACAAATATGAGTGAACATGTACCCACTTCGATGAGCAGGCGGCACTGGGCAGGATCCTCTGCCGAGGGGTCTTCATTATGTATATCAAAGTCGGGTCTGATGTTCATAAAACGGATCGCAATAATACTACAATTTAGCGAGGGAAAGGAGTGATTATTGCCATTCGGTCAGTAATTGACGGGCAATGACTTTCACACGCGTATCGTCATAAATCAAATTGGGCAGTCCAAGCAATATACGCAGGTAAGCGACCGCCTTCTTGTCTTCATCCATGCGGTGATACGACCGGGCAAGTTCATAATAATTAAGAATGAATGCAGGATTCAACGCACGGCTTTTCTCAAAATTGAAAATCGCTTCATCCAGACTGGCCGATGGCAACTTGCCATAAAAAATCCGCGCAAAGGATTTTTCAGCCATGTTCAGATTACTTACGTCATAATACCAGCGACCCAGTATATGATAAGCTCTGAAATTATTCGGATCCAGGCGAATGGCATTTTCAGCATAATACTTCACGTCCCTGGCCAGCATTACCCGCTCCTTTGTTCCTGATATCAGTGATACCCGGCCAAGGGCAAGTGACATTGCAAAATTGGCATCCGACGAATTGGGATTTACATGCAGGGCATTCGATGCGTAATTCCGGGCAGCTAAAAAATAGGGGCGCATTTTTTCTTTGTCCGCCTGACGCGCACCTATGCGGGAACAGAGTTCACTGCATTTCCAGAGTGCATTCAGATTGTTTGGATCCTTCTTTATAATTTCTGCATATTTCAGGAAGGCTTCATTTTCATGCAGGAGGGTTTCCTGTTGCTGCGCTTCTTTAAGCAGCTGGGCAACATCCTGGGAATAGACCAGGCATGGAAATCCGATGATGAAAAAGGTAAGCAGTCGAAGCATATCGAAACCTTAAAATGTACGGTGCATCGTGACCCCTACCTTACCGACAAAATGTTCTATGGGTGCATGTAATTTATAGACGCTGATTCGGATCTCAGATACGGCCGGATACTGATGTTTGATGTTTAAGATAATACCCTGGCAGATTTTTTCCAAAAGAAATACCGGTTCCTTCATTTTTTCCTGCACGATCCGGAATAAATTAACATAACTGATTGTGTCGGAGATGCGCTCATAAACTGTATTGGTTTCCAGGTAGGAAACACTCAGATTCACTTCAAACGAATTCATAACTCTCCGCTCTTCTTCATATATACCATGGTGTTCGTAAAAGATGAGTTGCTGAAGTTCAATGGTGATCATGCAATTTTTTTATCCCGGGTTAACCCCGCAATGGGTTTATGATTTGGGTTTCAGCGACAACCATCTCTCCGCATCCAGTGCTGCCATACAACCGCTGCCGGCAGCCGTAACAGCCTGCCGGTAAATCCGGTCCTGCACATCGCCTGCGGCAAACACCCCTTCGATATTTGTCTTCGACGTTCCCGGAATAGTTTTTATATAACCGGTTTCGTCCATGTCCAGCCAGTCTTTAAAAATAGCTGAATTGGGTTCATGCCCGATAGCCACAAAAAATCCATGAACATCCACCTTTTCTATAACTCCGGTTTTTGAATTTTTGATGCGCACGCCGTTAACTTTGGTATCTCCCAGTATTTCCTCCACCTCAGTATTCCAGTATATTTTAATATTTGATGCCTCGCGAATACGCTGCTGCATGATCTGGGATGCGCGCATCTGGTCCCGGCGGATAAACATATGCACGTTAGTACATAGTTTGGATAAATAAAGCGCCTCTTCCGCAGCCGTATCACCGGCACCCACAATGGCGACTTCTCTTCCCTTGAAAAAAAATCCATCACATACGGCGCAGGCACTCACGCCATAGCCGTTGAGTTTTTCCTCACTCGGCAATCCGAGCCATTTAGCGGATGCCCCCGTAGCAATGATTACGGAATCGGCTTCAATCAGTTTTTCATCATCAATCCATACCTTATAGGGTTGTACAGAAAAATCCACTCTGGTTGCCAAACCAAAACGAATATCTGCGCCCATGCGTATCGCCTGTTTTTCAAATTCCACCATCATCTCGGGACCCTGCACTCCATCGGGATAACCGGGATAATTTTCCACTTCTGTAGTGATGGTCAGCTGACCGCCGGGTTGAATTCCCTGGTAAAGAACCGGTTTCAGATTGGCACGGGCAGTATAGATGGCCGCCGAATAACCGGCCGGACCGGATCCGATTATTAAACTATGAACATGTTCTGAGGACTTATTTTCCATAATAAATTTCCAAATTATACATTTAGCGTTTTGCGTTCAGCGTTAAACTTTACGCCTGCCTTCGCCTTTCGAGTCGCAAATTTAACCGGAAATACTGAGAAAGAAAGTCGTGCGGGCGACGGATCAGTAAGGAATGGAGATAGATTTATACTGAACAGCATATCCGCCAAAATATCCCAGGGCGCCATTGGAGATATTGGATATTACTTCGGTGGGTGATGAAAACGGATTTCCGACACTCGAGTAATTGTATTCCATCGTTCGCCAGAAATCATACGTCGCTTTGTCAATATTCGCCAGCTTTACAACGATGGCATCCCCCCTGTTAAAATAACCGTAGTTATTGCCGTCGATCGGAAAATTCCGGTTCACTCCTTTGGGAATGGTAATGGAATACGTGGTTCCATCGGTAATCTGATCGTCGAATACCGAGTTCAGTCCTGGATAAAAGGGACCGTTATTTACACTCGTATAATAACGGGTATAGTTTCCTAATCCCGGCGGATCAACGAACTGTGCTTTCAGGTTCACCAGTCCCGTATCATTGGTATTGGTAACCGGCGTCCACCAGAGGCTATCGATATACTTATTCGTATTGGGTATGGTGGTGGTAGCAGTGTAGGTCTTGTTTTCCACCTGAATCTCCAGGTTATATTGGGAATTGAACTCCCCGTGAAACTTCAGGTTTCCATCAGCCGAATGAAATGTATAATAATAAATAACCAGCCCGCTGGTAACATCCCGTGTACTGTCTTCCTTGAGCGGGGCGGTTAACTGACCATTCGAAATGGTCACGATGGCATTATGAACAAAAGAATTTGCGAGCACCTGCAGATCGATCTTGCTGAAATAATCAAGGCTCCTGGAAAGCGTTACCGTGGGATACTGACCGTTTTCGATAGATGCGTCCACCACCAGATCCGTGCTGGTCTTGTCTAATTTGATATTGATATCCTTTTCACAGGAAGCCAGTACACAAAGAACCAAAAAAAAAGGAATAAAGTATCGGATCATGGATGTAAAAGTAAACACTAAGAAGACAGAAATAATAATCGGAAAGTTGCCCGGGTTGCAATAAACTAAAAAGCTCTCCTCCGGATGAACCGGAAGAGAGCTTCGATATTAATTTTCCTAATTAACCGAGATAGGCTTTCAGTGCACTGCTATAGCGTGCTTTCTGAAGACGCTTGATCGCCCTTTCCTTGATCTGGCGGATCCTTTCCTTGGTCAGGTCGTATTTCTGTCCGATCTGTTCTATGGTCACGCCATTTTCACCGTCCAGTCCGAAATACGCGTTCACGATTTCTGCTTCTCTTGGACTAAGTGACTTCAGCACCCGGCGGATTTCGGCCCTCAGGGAATCCTTCATCACATCATCATCTGTGTCGTCACCTCCTTCCAGGAGGTCGCCCATGGCTACATCTTCCGCTTCATGCACAGGGGCATCCAGCGAGCTGTGACGGGTATTGCTCTGGAAGATATTATTGATCTCGGTCTCGCTCATTTCCAGCAGTTCAGCCAGTTCTTCCGTAGAAGGTTCACGTTCATGCTCCTGTTCGAAAGCCATATAGGCTTTATTTGCCTTGTTATATGTGCCGATTTTATTCTGTGGAAGGCGCACCAGGCGTCCCTGTTCGGCCAGGGCCTGCAGGATTGACTGACGGATCCACCAAACGGCATAAGAAATAAATTTAAATCCCTTGGTTTCGTCAAAGCGTTGTGCGGCTTTGATCAATCCCAGGTTTCCCTCATTGATCAGGTCACTCAGGGAAAGCCCCTGGTGCTGGTATTGCTTGGCAACAGAAACCACAAAACGAAGGTTTGACTGGGCCAGTTTGTCCAGTGCCTTCTGATCTCCCATCTTAATCCGTTGAGCGAGAATGGTTTCCTCCTCCGGTGTGATCATGGAGATCTTTGAAATTTCCTGCAAATACTTTTCGACCGCCTGCGAGTCGCGGTTCGTAATCTGGGTTGCAATTTTAAGTTGCCTCATATTGGGTAATAATAATAGTGGACAAATGTCTTTGTCGGGTACGAATCAATTGTATAACAGTGTAAAACGCGGAAAAGTTGATAGGGTAAGATATAAAAATTCCGCGGATGAACTGGCACGAAAGTAATCACCAAAACTCGAACTTCATAGCCTTTTTCAAACTAAAAAACATAAAATTTGGTAAAACTAATTATTTAGTTATATATTTATCCTATAAACTATAAAGTTAGTTATACCGAAAACGCTCTACGCGGAACGCCCGGTCACCAATTTTCAAAAATGCGTTCGGCGTTAAGCATTAAGCCTCAGGTAAAAAATAAAGACATGAATGCTGGAAAAACACTTACAAAAGCTGAAGAACAGGTAATGCAGGTTCTCTGGAAACTCGGGAAAGGATTTCTTAAAGAGATCATCGATGCAACCCCCGATCCCAAACCTCATTCCAATACCATCGCCACCATTTTAAAAATCCTGGTAGAGAAGAAGTTTGTGGAATACTCCGTGCACGGACGCAACAACCTTTATAAACCCCTGGTGTCCCAGGCAGAATACGGCAAGAAGTCGGTAAACCAGATCATCCGGGGTTACTTTGACGGTTCCCATGCCCGGCTTGTATCCCAGTTTATCAGCGATCAGAAATTAAGCGACGCGGAACTGGAACAACTGGTTCAACAAATTCAGTCAGCCAAAAATAACAAGTCATGAATATCCTCATCTATATCATCAAAACGGTACTGATCTCCGGATTGCTGCTGGGATATTACTGGCTTTTCCTGCGCAACCGCTTTTTTCATGGTTTCAACCGCTTTTTCCTCCTGGCTATCCCGGTTCTCGGGCTGGTCCTGCCCATCCTGCACCTCAGTATACCCATATTCTGGAATCCGGGCGCCGCCGGGTCCCCGATCCGTTTGCTCGGTGTTGGCGGCGGCACTCTCGAAGAAGCTGTAACTGTTTATGCTGGCAGGAAGGGAAGCGGGCAACTGTCCTGGCAATCAGGAATCGGAATCTTTTCCGGTCTTGTTTCCGGTGTTCTCCTCCTGCGTTTTTACCGGAACCTGCGATTTCTGTACCGGCTGCCCGCAGGTAAACAAAAATTGCAACTACCGGAAGCTACCATTTGTTTTGTTTCCGAAAGGGGAACCCCCTTCTCGTTCTTCAAAACAATTTTCTGGGGTAAGGAGACGGATTTAAACAGCCCGGCTGGCCGGCAGATTCTGCGTCATGAAATCTTTCATGTCAGGAATAATCATTCATTTGATATCATTTCACTTGAAATCTTCACCATCATTGCCTGGTTCAATCCGTTCTACCCACTGATACGCCGCGAATTGCAGATCATTCATGAATACGGTGCAGATGCCTGGGCCGCTGAAGATTCCGATAAGTTCGAATATGCCGGCCTTTTGCTCATGAACATGGCCGGGTCGCCCCGTTCTCTCACGCATCCATTTTTCAAAAACCAGATAAAAAGAAGAATCACTATGATCACCAGAAACAACAAAAACAAAAGGGCCCTGCTGGGTCGCTTCATGATCCTGCCACTGCTTGCTATCCTGATCGGTTTATTCTCTTTCAGGATTCAAAATCATTTTCATTTATCCCGCAGCAAATCTATCCGCGTCGTTATTGATGCAGGACATGGGGGCAGCTTCAATGGTGCCCAGTACAATGGTGTACTGGAAAAAAATATCAACCTGACCATTGCAAAAAAAATTCAGGCTTTGTCCGGAGAATATAATGTGGAAGTGATTCTGTCAAGGGAATCCGACGTAACACCCGGCAGCAACGAATTACGCGAATCACTGGAATACATCACCGCATTACCAAAAAATAAAAACGCCGACCTGTTTATTTCCATTCACGTGAATTCAACAGAGAGCGGGCAGGAAGGAAAAGTTCAGACTTCGAGATCCGGATTCCAGATTTATATACCCTTGAATGCAAGTAAAGTTTATGAAGGGTCGCTGAAATTTGGATCAGTCATGACTGAAGTAATCAAGCCGGATTATACCATCGAGCCAGAATTAAAGCAAACTCAGGGGAATGGCGGAAATATTTTTATATTGAGAAATGCGACCGTTCCCGCACTTTTGATCGAATGCGGTTATATGGACAATCCCACCGATTTGAAATATCTGCTGGATGAAATGAACCAGGAGAAAATTGCGCGCGATATCCTGGAAGGAATCCGCAAATACAATCTTCAAAACACAGTCTATTCGGCCGCGCTCCTTTCAGGCACTGCTTCATCCTTTCCTTCAGGCAACATAGCTACATCGGGCCCTGAGAATAGCGGAATGAAAATGGAGAGCACTCCGGTTGATAATGCCGGCGATTCCTCCGCTCCCCTGAGAAATGTGGAAGTGGACGCGGAATATCCCGGCGGTGCAGCAGGATGGCTGGCATACCTTACCAAAAACCTGAAATATCCGGATGAAGCGGTGAATAAAGAAGTTCAGGGAAGTGTGATCGTGGAATTTGTGATTAATGAGGACGGTAGTTTAACGGACATTCACGCCATCAGCGGACCCAGGCAACTCCGCGCAGAATCCATCCGGGTGGTTACGGAAAGCGGCAAATGGGTGCCTGGCCGGAATCACGGAGTGATCGTTGCCTCCTATCATAAACAACCCATCAATTACAAACTGGCAGTAAAATAATTAATACCCGATCTGGTTGTTCCCCGTATCAATGAGCAGTTCTTTTTTTGAAGAATTTTCTACCCGGCCGATGATACGGGCTTCCACTCCGAATTCCAGGATATCGGTGATCAGATCGTTTGCTGCCGCAGCCGAAGTATAAATTTCAAGGCGCTGGCCCATATTGAATACCTGGTACATCTCACGGTCATCTGCACCTGAAGATGTCCGGATCAGATCAAATATAACGGGTGGGGTAAATAGATTGTCTTTGACAATTTTCATGGGGACCGGCAGGTATTTCAGGCATTTGGTCTGACCGCCCCCGCTGCTGTGGATCATACCATGTATCCGGTCAAAATGATTTTCGAGTAATACTTTTACTACCGGGGCATAAGTACGGGTCGGACTCAGCAATAGCGTTCCCACCGGAACCAGTTCTCCGGTTTCTGTTTTCACGGGGTCGGTCATCTTATGACTGCCGGTATAGATCACGTCTTTGTCCAGCGAAGGTTCCACCGTCTCCGGGTAATAATGGCCATAACTTGATTCCAGCATATCATGACGCGCGCTGGTGAGCCCGTTCGATCCGATCCCGCTGTTATATGAATTTTCATAAGCCGATTTTCCACTGCTGGATATCCCCACAATCACATCACCCACCGCGATTTTTTCATTGCTGATAATTTTCGATTTGGGCCAGCGCGCCGTCATCGTTCCATTTACCGCTATAGTACGCACGAGATCGCCGACATCGGCCGTTTCGCCGCCCAGGAAATGAATGTTTACGCCAAACTTCTTCAATTCATCAAAAAATTCCTGGGTGCCTTCGATAATGGCCTGCAGTACTTCACCCGGAATCCGCGATTTATTCCGGTCAATCGTAGATGAAAACAATAAGTTATCGAAAATACCCACACATAAAAGATCATCCAGGTTCATGGCAACCGCATCCCGGGCAATGTTTTTCCAAACGGAGAGGTCGCCGGTTTCTTTCCAGTACAGGTAAGCCAGAATACTTTTGGTGCCGGCTCCGTCCGCATGCATCAGGTTTACCCAGTCTGCATCGTTTCCCAGGAAATCCTCGTATACTTTACAGAAGGCGAAAGGATAAAGCCCCTTGTCAAGATTGGCCGTTGCCTGATGAACATCTTCTTTCTGGGCCGAAACACCGCGTCTGGAATAGAGAGACATATTGAACCCCCGGTTTTATTCAGGCGCAAAGCTAATTGAATCCGGATAGCCGGTAAGCGAAAACCAGATTTTTTAATTCATACGCCCCGTTTTTATAAATTCGCACCAGATTTTAAATATGCTGATTTACCGGAACACCGAACAGTTACCCCTTTTTCGCAATGCTGTACTCACGATTGGAACCTTCGACGGAGTTCACACTGGTCACCAGCAGGTGATCGCACAGATGAAGAAAAGAGCCGCCGATGTGAATGGAGAAACGGTGATCATCACGTTCGATCCGCATCCGCGTACGGTAGTCAAAGCCGCATCGGGCATCCGGCTGATCAACACCCTGGACGAAAAAATTGAATTGCTTTCCGACAAAGGCATCGACCATCTGGTGATCATTCCATTCACTGAAAAATTTGCGCAGCTTTCCGCCGAAGATTATATAAGCCAGTTTCTCATCCGCTATTTTCAGCCGCATACCCTGATCATCGGATACGATCATCATTTCGGAAAGGGCCGCACTGGAAACTATGAACTCCTGAAAATGCAATCTGAATTTTTTCACTATCATTTGCAGGAGATCCCGGCGCATCTGTTAAATGCCATCTCGGTGAGTTCCACTCGTATTCGCGAAGCCATCAGCGAAGGAGATATGGCAACAGCCAACCCGCTGCTGGGATATACATTTTTTTTTAGTGGTGAAATCGTGGAAGGAAATAAGCTGGGAAGAACGATCGGATACCCGACAGCCAACCTGGTGATCGGGGATAAATCAAAAATGATTCCCGGCGATGGCGTATATGCCGTGGATGTGCAGGTATCGGATGAACCGGTCAAAACATACTCCGGCATGATGAATATCGGATTCCGTCCCACCGTCGACGGATCCAAAAGAATGACTGAAGTAAATATTTTTCAGTTTGAACGGATGATCTATGGTCTTTCACTTAAAGTATTCGTGAAAAAATTCCTTCGCCCGGAACTAAAATTCAGCGGACTCGACGCGCTCAAAGAACAGCTTGCGTTGGATAAATCCAACGCAAGTATGGAAGTGTGAGAGTGTGGTAGTGTGGTAGTGTGGTAGTGTGGTAGTGTGGTAGTAATCATTTAACTACATACTACCACACTACCACACTACCACACTACCATACTACCACACTTTGTAAAGTTCTGGCGCAGTGTTCAACATCGGAAACTGCCGCTGATGCCAGTAGGGATAAGCCGGAAGTATATCGCTGACGGCATCCAGTCTTTTTACCTGGTCTACGCTGAGATTCCAGCCGACTGCATCCAGGTTATGTTTCAGCTGTTCTTCATTGCGTGCGCCGATAATAATATTGGCAACAGTCGGACGCTGCAATAACCAGTTAATGGCAATTTGTGTGATCGATTTCCCGGTTTCCTTCGCAAGTTCATCCAGCAGGTCCACAATATTATATAAGCGTGCATCGTCGGTGGGGTCGCCGATAACCGGGCTGCCGCCTTGTGCCACGCGGGCATCCTTCGGGTACGGCTGATTCCGCCGGTATTTGCCTGTAAGTTTGCCACTGGCCAGCGGACTCCATACGATCGTTCCGATTTTCTGATCAATACCCAGCGGCATGAGTTCCCATTCGAAATCCCGGTTCAGTATGGAATAATAAGCCTGGTGGGCAATGTATTTCGACCATCCGTATCTTTCGGAAACAGAAAGGGATTTCATTAAATGCCAACCGGAAAAATTTGAACAGGCGATATAGCGAACCTTGCCGGATTGCACCAGGTTGTCCAGGGTTTTCAGTGTTTCTTCT